>Ga0209677_100480_pt1 | contig 22721 bp, 19 predicted proteins | sample AraplaCvi_mCL_r2_2_FD_184285 | JGI IMG/M metagenome (GOLD analysis project Ga0209677, IMG submission 184285) | Arabidopsis root microbial communities from North Carolina, USA - plate scrape CL_Cvi_mCL_r2 (SPAdes) (version 2) | ecosystem: Host-associated > Plants > Roots > Endosphere | place: USA... | reverse complement strand
CCCCTTTGGAGCGTTCAATGGGCATCATCCACGCATGACCTTCCTCATGAACAAGAAGCTCCTCGCCCCCGTCCTCGCCTGCCTCGTGGCCACCGCCGCGGTGGCCCAGCAGGCGGTCGTCCCGATCACCGTGCAGAAGGATCCCGAAGGCGTCGTGTCGCTGAACAGCAGCGCGACGATTCAGGTGCCGAACGACTGGATCACTGTGCAGTTCTCGACCTCCAAGGAGGGCACCGATGCCAGCGCGGTGCAGGCCGCGCTGAAGGAGGCGCTGGCCTCGGCGCTCGCCCAGGCACGCCAGGTCGCCAAGCCCGATGGCCACGTGGAGGTGCAGGGCGGCGGCTTCTCGCTGCAGCCGCGCTTCAACGCCAAGGGCGTCGTCAACGGCTGGACGGGGTCGACGTCGATGACCGTGCAGGGGCGCGACATGGGCACCATCGCCGAACTCGCCGGCCGGATCCAGTCGATGACGGTGGGGAGCCTGGACTACAGCGTCTCGCGCGAGGCGCGCGAGAAGGTCGAAGGCGAGCTCGCGGCCCAGGCCATCGCGCGCTTCCGCGCCAAGGCCGGCGACTACGCCAAGGCCTTCGGCTACGCCGGCTTCGTGGTGCGCGACGCCAACGTCAACTTCGACAGCGGCGCCCCCACCCCGCGCCCCTACCTGATGAAGGTGCGCGCCATGTCGGCGAGCGACTCCGCGCCCCTGCCCACGGAGGCCGGCTCCGGCACCGTCACGGCCAACGTGAACGGCAGCGTGCAGATGAAGTGATGGGCCTGGTGTCAGGTCTTGCGTTTTGCGGTGTCAGGTCTTGCGTTTTGCGCTGGAGAGGGCGGTTTGCAGGTCTCGAGTCGCCGCGCGGCGCAGTGCGGCCGAGGAGTCCAGCTCTGCCATCGGGAACCGATACCGCAAAACGCAAGACCTGACACCGCAAAACGCAAGACCTGACACCGGGTTCGGACGCCTCGCCCTTGCTACGATGCGGCATGACCGCTTCGAACGAACCCCGCCTGCGCCACGTGCAATGCCTCGCGCCCGAGGGCCTGCATCGCATGGCGTATTGGGAGTGGGGCGACGCGGCCAATCCGAAGGTGCTCGTCTGCGTGCATGGGCTGTCGCGCCAGGGGCGTGATTTCGACATCTTCGCCCGCGCGATGGCCGGCGAATATCGGGTGGTGTGCCCCGATGTCGCGGGCCGCGGGCGGTCCGACTGGCTGAAGAACCCGGCGTCCTACGCCATTCCCGCCTACGTCGCCGACATGGTCACGCTGCTCGCGCGGCTCGACGCGGGCGAGGTGCACTGGGTCGGCACGTCCATGGGCGGCCTCATCGGCCTGGGCCTGGCCGCGCTGCCCGGTTCGCCGATCGGCAAGCTGGTGCTCAACGACGTCGGCCCGGCCATCGAGTACCCGGCGCTCGTGCGCATCGGCGGCTACCTGGGCCAGCCGGCGCACTGGAAGACGGTCGACGAGGCCGCCGACGCGCTGCTGGCCATCTCGCGCGGCTTCGGCCCGCACACGCGCGAGCAGTGGCTGGCATTGACGCGCCCGCAGCTGGTGGCCGACGGCGACGGCTTCAAGTCGCACTACGACCCGGCCATCGCGCTCCCGTTCAAGGCGGTCACGCCCGAGATGGCGGCGGCCGGCGAGGCCGCGCTGTGGCACGCCTACGACGCGCTCCAATGCGCGGTGCTAGTGCTGCGCGGCGCCGAGTCCGACCTCCTCGCGCGCGCGACCGCTGACGCGATGGCGCAGCGCGGCCCGCGGGCGCGCGTGCACGAGGTCGCGCGCGTCGGGCATGCGCCCACGCTGGTGCAGCCCGACCAGATCGCGGTGGTGCGCGAGTTCCTGCTCGCGCCGTCGCCATGAAGACCCAGGCGACCAGCGTCGCCGCCGACGACGCGCCGGCCATCGTGCGCGTCGCCGCGGCCGACATGGCGCGCGCGGCGACCGAACCGCACGCGAGCGGCGACGGCCCGGCCGGCGATGCCGACGCGCTGGGCGTCACGGCGCTGGTGCGCGCGCGCGCGTTCGCGGAACCGCTGCTGGCGGGCCGCACCCTCGACAGCGGCGAGGCCGCGTACGGCCACGCCGAGGGCGTCGCGCAGATCCTGGCCGACCTGGGCGCCACGCCGGCCATGCAGGCCGCAGCGTGGCTGGTGTATGCCGGCGACGGACTGCAGCGGCCCATCGAGGTCGTGGAAAAGGCGTTCGGCCCGTCGTACGCGAGCCTGGTCGATCTCACGCGGCGCCTCGTCAAGATCCAGCGCAACGCGCGCGAGGCGCAGGTGGTCAAGGAACAGCGCGCGCTGCAGACCGAGCGCGTGCGCAAGATGCTGCTGGCGTTCTCGCGCGACTTGCGCGTGGTGCTGCTGCGCCTCGCCTCGCGCCTGCAGACGCTGCGCTGGCACGCGGCCAGCCGCACGCCGTGCCCGCCCGACCTGGCGCGCGAGTCGCAGCAGGTGTTCGCGCCGCTGGCCAACCGCCTGGGCATCTGGCAGATCAAGTGGGAGCTCGAGGACCTGTCGTTCCGCTTCCTGGAGCCCGACGAATATCGCCGCGTGGCCCGGCTGCTCGACGAGCGCCGCGTCGAGCGCGAGGCCGGCATCGTCGCGTTCCGCATGCAGCTCGAGCAGATGCTCGACGCGGCCGGCATCCGCGCCGACATCCAGGGCCGCCCCAAGCACATCTACAGCATCTGGAAGAAGATGCGCGGCAAGGAGCTCGACTTCGCGCACGTGTTCGACATCCGCGCGGTGCGCGTCATCGTCGACGACGTGGCGGCCTGCTACGCCGTGCTCAGCCGCGTCAACGAACGCTACCGCGCGGTCGACGGCGAATTCGACGACTACATCGCCAGGCCTAAGGCCAACGGCTACCAGTCGCTGCACACGGTGGTGCAGGACGACAAGGGCCGGGCCTTCGAAGTGCAGATCCGCACGCGGCAGATGCACGACCACGCCGAGCACGGCGTGGCCGCGCACTGGGCCTACAAGGAGGCGGGCACCAAGGGCTACGCCGGCGTCAGCGCGGCCGGCGCGTTCGAGGATTCGGTGGCGCAGGCACGCAAGGACGTGCTGCGCCAGCTGCTCGCCTGGGAGCGCGAGTTCGTGGCCGTGCCCGAGACCGGCGCGACCGCCAACGCCGCGCAAGGCACAGGCTTCGAGGATCGCATCTACGTCTTCACGCCGCAGGCCAGCGTCATCGAGCTTCCCGCCGGCGGCACCCCCGTCGACTTCGCGTACGCGCTGCACACCGACGTCGGCCATCGCTGCCGCGGCGCGCGCGTGGACGGCGCGATGGTCCCGCTGCAGACCCCGCTGAGCAACGGCCAGACGGTGGAGATCGTCACCGTGCGCGAGGGCGGTCCGTCGATGGACTGGCTCAACCCCGAGCTGCATTTCCTGCAGAGCCCGCGTGCCCGCGCCAAGGTGCGCGCGTGGTTCAACGCGCTGCAGCACGAGCAGACGGTGGCCAAGGGCCGTGAGCTCGTCGAGAAGCTGCTGCAGCGCGAGGGACGCACCGCGTTGAGCCTCGAGGAGCTCGCCGGACGTCTGGGCTTCGACGAAGCGGCGCGGCTGTTCGAGGTGGTGGGCAAGGACGAATACTCGCTGCGCAACATCGAGAACCTGCTGCGTCCCGCGGAGCCGCCCGCGCCCGACGAGCCCATCCAGCTCAAGCGTCCACGCACGGGCGGTGCGGCCGGTGGCGTGCTCGTGGTGGGCATCGACTCGCTGCTGACCACGCTGGCCAGCTGCTGCCGCCCGGCGCCGCCCGATGCGATCGGCGGTTATGTGACGCGCGGCCGCGGCGTGGCGGTGCACCGCACGGACTGCACCAACTTCCGCCACATGTCCGCGACCAACCCGGAGCGCGTCATCCCCGTGGAATGGGGCGCGCAGGCGGGCGAGGCGCGTCCGGGCAAGGACGTCTACGCGGTCGACATCGTCGTCGAGGCGCAGGATCGCCAGGGCCTGCTGCGCGACATCTCCGACGTGCTGGCCAAGCAGAAGGTCAACGTGATCGGCGTGGCCTCGCAGTCGACCAAGGGCATCGGCGACCGCCGCGCGTTCATGACCTTCACGGTGGAGATCGACAGCGCCGAGCGCCTGGGCAACGTGCTGGGACTCGTCGCGAAAGTGGCCGGCGTCGATTCGGCGCGGCGTCGCTGAGCGGCCCTCCGGCGGGCCTGGACGGTGGTCGGCATCGTCCAGGTGTGGGCCCGGGCGGGGTTCCTGTCCGACGCGGCGATCGCCCCTGCGCGCTGAACGCTCGTGCATGAGCAAGTCCTCATGTCCGCCCGGGGCATCGGCGGACTCGTAGGATTCGTCGCTGGGCCCTGACGGGCCGCCGCCGGAGGACTCGATGGCCCGCTCGTCCGACACCTTGCCCGCGCCCGGCGCCGCTGCCGGCCTCGATGAAGCGGCCACGCGCATCATCCGCAAGCTGCTGAGCCACTTCGACGGAGCCTTGGCGCTGCGCCTGTGGAACGACGCCACGCACGCGTTCGGCGAGCGCGCCGGGCAGATGGCGCCCAGCTTCACGCTGGTGCTGCGCGACCCGCAGGTGCTGCGCGACCTCGTGCTCAGGCGCGGCCCGATCCCGCTGGCCGACGCGTACTTCCGCGGCCGCCTCGACGTCGAAGGCGACCTGTACGCGGCGCTGGGCCTGAAGCATCACTTCCAGAACCTCTCGCTCACGGGTCGCGAACGCGCGGGCCTGCTGCTGGACGCGCTGCGCCTGGCCTTCATGCCCGCCCGCAGGATCGTGCCGGCCGGCCACGTGCCCGCCACCGGCCGGTTCACGCACGACCATTCCCTGGACAGCGACCGCGCCGCCATCTCGCACCACTACGACGTCTCGAACGACTTCTACAAGCTGTTCCTCGACGAGCGCATGGTGTACTCGTGCGCCTACTTCCACGCGCCGGGCGACTCGCTGGAGACGGCGCAGGCGCAGAAGCTGGACCACATCTGCCGCAAGCTGCGCCTGCGACCGGGCGAGCGTTTCCTGGACATCGGCTGCGGCTGGGGCGCGCTGGTGATCTGGGCCGCGCAGCACTACGGCGTCCAGGCGCACGGCATCACGCTGAGCCGCGAGCAGCTTGCCGAAGCCACGGCGCGCATCGCGGCCGCGGGCCTGCAGGACCGCATCACGGTGGAACTGCGCGACTACCGCGCGCTGCAGGGCGTGGGCGTGTACGACAAGGTGGCCAGCGTCGGCATGCTGGAGCACGTGGGCCTGGCCAACCTGCCGCAGTACCACGCCACCGTGCACCGGGTGCTCCGGCCGAACGGCCTGTTCCTGAACCACGGCATCACGCACGAGGAAGAGGGCTGGCGGCCGTCGGTGGACACCGAGTTCATCAACCGCTACGTGTTCCCCGACGGCGAGCTCGATCGCGTCAGCAGCATCCAGGCCGGCATGGAGCGCGCGGGCTTCGAGATCCACGACGTCGAGAACCTGCGCCAGCACTACGCGCGGACGCTGCGCCACTGGGTCGCCCGCCTGGAGGCCAACCACGACGAGGCCGTGCGTCACGTGAGCGAGGCCACGTACCGCGTGTGGCGGCTGTACATGGCGGCGAGCGCACTGGAGTTCGAATCGGGCGGCACGGGCATCCACCAGATCCTGGCCTCGCGCCGTCCCGACGCACGTCCGTATGCGCAACCTGTGCCGCTGACGCGAGGGGACTTGTATGCCCAATAAATTTCATGCCATAATAGCGGTCTTGCAGGCGCGTAGCTCAGCTGGTTAGAGCACCACCTTGACATGGTGGGGGTCGTTGGTTCGAGTCCAATCGCGCCTACCAAATCCATGTCGCATTCGCCTGATGGCGAGTGATGGCAAGGCCCCACGGGAAACCACGCAAGAGGGTGTACCGGTACAAGAGGCCAGGTAAGAATTTGGCGAACGCACGACAGTGCAACCTGCAAGCAGGTTCGCTTCATTCAAGGTCAGCCCCGAACGACGCGAGTTGTTCGGGGCTTTTTCTTTTGGCGCAGGCTTCGCAGGCGACGAGCAACGGACATGCAACACGTGCCCGCTACGATGGCGCCTCCGTTGCCAACCTCGCTGCCGCTCCGATGAAGCCATTCACCGCCTTCACCCGCTTCGCCGCCACCTGCGCGCTGCTCGCCGCGCCCCTGGCCCATGCCGACGGGCTGGCCGACCTCAAGGGGGCGCTCGCGCGGCTGCAGGCGCTGACGCCGCTGAAGGCGACGCTGGACGTGAAGACCTTCGACCGGCACGGCGACGGCGGGGAGGCGATCGACAAGCAGGGCGAGGCCAGCATCGGCGTGGAGGACGGGGCGCGCGGGCTGCAGGTGCTGTATGGCCGCGACACGCTCGCGCGCATGGACAGCGAACAGCGCCAGCTCGTGCGCGATCCGAAGGCGAAGACCCCCACGGTCTGGGCGATCGGCAAGCTCGACTCGAGCGAGATCGTGCCGATGACGTCGGCCGCGTCGGCGCTCTCGCGCCGCGTCGAGGAGGCGCAGTTCAAGGGCGAGAAGGCCGACACCTGGAACGGCAAGCCCGCGCGTCTGCTGAGCTTCTCGATCCCGGTCGACAAGCTGCCGCCGGAGCAGCGCAAGTACGTCAAGGAGTTCGACGGCACGTTGTCGGTGTGGATCGGCGCCGACGGCACGCCCCTGGCCAGCGAGACGCACGTCACCGTCAAGGGTCGCGCCTTCATCGTCGTCAGCTTCGACGCCGTCGACGACTGGAGCACGACCTACGCCGTGCTGGGCGACCGCCTGGTGGCCCTGCGCGCGGAGAACCACTCGTCCAGCAACGGCGCCGGCGAGCACGGCGAGCAGCGCGTCGTCAAGACCCTGCAGCCGCAGGCCTGAGCGCCGCCGCTCAGCCCGGCCCCTGCGCCTGGTCGGCGCCGGAGGCGCTCTTGGACGGCCCGCTCGCGGCCGGGTCACTCGCCGGTGCCGCGCGGCCGGCCTGGGCGCCGCCGTTGTCGCGGCTGTCGGTGTCCGCCGCGCCCAGCGTGTTGGGCCCGGGGTGGGTCATCGGCGTCGACTTCGTGTGGCCGTCGGTGTGCGCGTCGAAGCTCAGCTTGTCGCGCAGCCGGGCCACCTGGTCGGGCGAGACGGCGGGCGCCGCGTTGCCCCATTCGTTGCGCACGTAGGTCGCGACGGCCGCCACCTGCTTGTCGTCGAGCTTCCACGCGAACGCGGGCATCGTGAAGCCGGTGGGCTGCGCGCGTGTGGGGGCGGCCTGCGCGCCCGCGAGGATGATGTGCAGTGCGGTGGTCGGGTCGGACTGCTGCAGGTTGGCCGAGCGCGCGAGCGGCGGGAACGCGAGCGTCTGGCCCTGGCCGCGCATCCGGTGGCAGGCCGAGCACTGGTCGACGAAGATCGCCTCGCCGGCTTTCATGACGGCGGTGTCGGGCGGCGTCATCGTGGCCGCCGGCGACGCGGGGCGGTCGGCCAGGTAGCTCGCGATCGCCTGCAGGTCGTCGTCGGCCAGCAGCGAGGTGGAGTCCTGCACGACGAGTCCCATCTCGCCGGTGGCCGCGGCATGCGCGTTGCGGCCGGCGCGCAGGAATTGCACGACTTCGTCGCGCGTCCAGCCGCCCAGGCCGGTGCGCCCGTTGGGCGTGAGGTCGGGTGCGAACCAGGTGGCGAACGCGCCGCCCTGGAAGTCGTGGCCGCCCCTGGGGCCGCCCAGCACCGTCTTGGGCGTGTGGCAGGCGGCGCAGTGGCCGGGGCCCTCGACCAGGTAGGCGCCGCGGTTCCACTGCGCGTCATGCGCGGGATCGGGCTTGAACTCGGCCTTGTCGAGGTACAGCATGTTCCACACCGCGACCAGCGCGCGGATGTTGAACGGGAAGGGCAGCTGGTTGCGGTCGACCTGGTGCGCCACGGGCGGCAGCGATTGCAGGTAGGCGAACAGCGCGTCGGTGTCGGCGCGCGGCATGCGCGCGAAGTAGTTGTACGGGAACGCCGGGTACAGGTGCTTGCCCTCGTCGTCGATGCCCTCGTGCATCGCACGGTAGAACTGGTCGGCGTTCCAGCCCTTGAGGCCCGTGGCATCGGGCGTGAGATTGGCCGACAGCACGGTCCCGAACGGCGTGGCCAGCGCCCGTCCGCCGGCGTAGGGCGTACCGCCCGCGGTGGTGTGGCAGCCGGCGCAGTCGCCGGCGGCGGCGAGGTAGCGCCCGCGCTCGACCGCCGAGGCGTCGGCGGCGGGGCGCGGGATGGCGTTGGCCGACGCTGCTGCGTCGGCGCCCGAGGCCGCCGACGCCGCGGGCGCGATCAGCCATTTCGGCACCGCCGTCGACGCGGCCGGCCGCGCGTCCAGCGCCGCGTCGGCGTGATGGGCCTTCTTCAGCGGCGGTGGCGGCGGCACGGGGATGGACTGGCCCACCGCGGCGACGGTGGTGATGGTGGCCGCGACGACGGCCAGCGCGACGAGGGGATGCGTGCGCATCGCTACACCAGTGCGCCGGGCGCCTTGAGGTAGCGCTGCGTGATCGCGGCCGCCGAGTGGTAGGCGAGGGCCCCGACGGTGCCGGTCGGGTTGTAGCCGGGGTTCTGCGGGAAGGCGCCCGAGCCCATCACGAACACGTTGGACACGTCCCACGACTGCAGGTACTTGTTGAGCGCGCTGGTGCGCGGGTCGTCGCCCATGATCGCGCCGCCGGTGTTGTGCGTGGTCTGGTACGGCACCACGTCCCAGCTGCCCTTGCGCCGGTTGATCGCCAGCTCGCGCGGCTTCATCGCGCGGGCGATGTCGACCGCCCGGTCGGTGAGGTAGTCCGACATCCTGTGCTCGTTGTCGGTGAAGTCGAACGTCATGCGCAGCAGCGGGCGGCCATAGACGTCGCGGTAGGTCGGGTCCAGGTCGAGGAAGTTGCCGCGATGGCTCATCACCGCGCCGTGCGTCGCGATGCTCATCGACTTCAGGTAGTTGGCCGCGATGGCCTTCTTGAACGCGCTGCCCCACTTGGGCGTGCCCTCGGGCACCGGGTGCGTCTCGATCGGGCGCGCGCCGGTCTGCACCACGCCGAGGAAGCCGCCGCCGATGAAGCCGAGCCCCGAGTGGTCGAAGTTGTCGCCGTTCCACTCGTCGACCAGCATGCCGTGCGCGCCGGCGCCGATGAACGGGTTGAGGACCTTGTCGTCGAAGAACAGGTTCACCGACGACGTGATCTGGTAGGCGTAGTTCCGGCCGATGACACCCTGGCCCGTCTGCGGGTCGTAGGGCGCCCCGATGCCCGAGAGCAGCAGCAGGCGCACGTTGTTCAGGATGTACGAGCACAGCACGATCAGGTCGGCCGGCTGCTCGTACTCCTCGCCCGACGCGTCGACGTAGCTCACGCTGACCGCGCGCTTGCCGCTCGAGTCGAGGTTGACCTTCATCACCTCGCATTCGGTGCGCAGCCGGAAGTTCGCCTTCTTCATCAGCACCGGCAGGATCGTGGTCTGCGCGCTGGCCTTCGAGTAGTTGCCGCAGGCGAACTTCTCGCAGAAGCCGCAGTAGGTGCAGGCCTCCAGGCGCACGCCGTACGGGTTGACGTAGGCACGCGACATGTTGGCCGACGGCTGCGGGAACGGATGCAGGCCCAGGCCCCTGGCCGCCTCGGCGAACAGCGTCGGGGGATAGCTCATGGCCATCGGCGGGTTGGGGTACTCGTTCTGGCGCACGCCCTCGAAGGGGTTGCCGCCGGCCTGGATCTCGCCGCGCAGGTTGCCCGCCTTGCCGCTGATGCCGCACACGCGCTCGAACATGTCGTAGTGCGGCTCGAGCTCGTCGTAGGTGATGCCCCAGTCCTGGATGGTCATCGTGTCGGGAATCGCCGCGGCGCCGTAGCGCTGCACGTTGTGGCTGCGTGCGACGAAGTCGGTGGGCAGGAAGCGCCAGGTCTGGCCGTTCCAGTGCACGCCGGCGCCGCCCACGTTGGTGCCGGGCAGGTAGGAGCCGAGCTTGCGCATCGGCAGCGCCACCTGGCTGGCGTCGTTGCGGATCGTCTGGGTGTCGTGCGCGGCGGCCTGGAACAGGTCGTGGCGCCAGTAGTAGCGCAGCTCGTCCTGCGCGAACGTGGTGGCGAACTCGCGCGAGGTGTCGGCCCAGGCGCCGCGCTCGAGTGCCAGCACGTCGATGCCGGCGTTGGTCAGTTCCTTCGCCATGATCGCGCCGGTCCAGCCGAAGCCCACCAGCAACGCGTCGACCGGGGGAAGCTTCCTGGCCATGTCAACTCCTCGTCCACTCGACGCGGCCGCGGATGCCCACCGGCGGCAGCGGGTACTTCTCGCCGTGCCTGGCGACGAAGTCCGAGTGGTCGTAGCGCGCCCCCGGAAAGCCGATCAGCTTCCAGCCCGCCATGTCGCGGTTGCCGCCGTAGATCGGGTCGCTCCAGAAGCCCTCGAGGGTGTTCTGCAGCAGCTGCTGGAAGAAGTCCTTGGCGTCGACGCCATCGAGCTTCGCGTCGCCGCTTTCGAGCGCCTTGAGGAAAGTGTCCTGGTCGGCGGCCGCGAGCCTGGCGAACGTGGCGGCCTTGCCTTGGTGTGCGACGACCGCGTCGATGGACCGGATCGCCGCGCGATACAGGCCGGCCGGCGTGAGCCGCGTCTGCCAGCCCTGCGTGGGCGTGCCCGGTCCCCACGGGCCCTGCATGTACCAGCGTTCGCCGCGGCCGTAGGGGCCCGCGAGCTGGCGGTCGATGAACACGGGCACGCCGGCCTCGACGGCGCCCGGGCCGAGGTCGTCGGCCGGGATCAGGCGGCCGACGGCGGCGGTCACGAAAGCGGCCTCGGCCTCGGTGAACCAGCTCCAGCCGGAGGTGCTGTCCACGCCGACGGGGGCGTTGGCGCGACCCTCCTTGTCCGGCACCTCGCGGCCACCAAGGGCCGCGGCGGCGGTGGCGACGGGCACGGCACCGATCACGGCGCCCGCAGTGAGCAGGCGTCGACGGCTGAGGCGCGGTTCGTCCATGGCGGTGTCTCCTGTCGAGCTGGGGGCTCGGTGGACACCGTCGGGCAAACGGCGTGCGAGGGACGATCGGCCGATCGCGCGGGAGGCCCGGTCACGCAGCGCCGCGCGCTGGCGCGCGAGTGGACGCTCCGGTCCTCTCGGCCGCTGCCGTCACGTTTGCCGATGCCCGCTCGCGGCGCGTCACGCACATGGGTGCGCGCGCGAGGCGCGTCAGTCCGGACGCACCATGTCCTCGGCGCGCACCCAGGCGTCGAACTGCTCGCCGGTCAGCTTGCCGGAGGCGATCGCCGCGTCGCGTAGCCTCAGGCCCTTGGCATGCGCGGTGCGCGCGATCTGCGCCGCCGCGTCGTAGCCGATGTGCGGGTTCAGGGCCGTCACCAGCATCAGCGAGTTCTGCATCAGTTCGGCGATGCGCTCGCGGTGCGGCTCGATGCCCTGCGCGCAATGCCGGTCGAAGCCGCGCATGCCGTCGTCAAGCAGCCGCACGCTCTGCAACAGGTTGTGGATCATCACCGGCTTGTAGACATTGAGCTCGAAGTTGCCGCTGGCGCCGGCCATGCCCACCGCGACGTCGTTGCCGATCACCTGGCAGCACAGCATCGTCAGCGCCTCGCATTGCGTCGGGTTGACCTTGCCCGGCATGATGGAGCTGCCCGGCTCGTTCTCGGGGATCTGCAGCTCGCCCAGGCCGCTGCGCGGGCCGCTCGCGAGCCAGCGCACGTCGTTGGCGATCTTGGTCAGCGCCGCCGCGAGCGCCTTGAGCGCGCCGTGCGCGCGCACGATCGCGTCGTGCGCGGCGAGCGCGGCGAACTTGTTGGGCGCCGTGACGAAGCCCAGGCCGGTCATGCGATCGAGTTCGGCCGCCACGTCGGCGCCGAACGAGGCGGGCGTGTTCAGGCCGGTACCCACGGCCGTACCGCCCAGCGCCAGCTCGCGCAGCTCCGGCAGCGCGGCGTGCAGCGCGCGTTCGGCGTGATCGAGCTGCGCGACCCAGCCGGAGATCTCCTGGCCCAGCGTCAGCGGCGTCGCGTCCTGCAGGTGGGTGCGGCCGATCTTGACGATGCCGTCGAACGCCTTCGCCTTGGCGTCCAGCGTGGCGCGCAGGCCCTGCAGCGCCGGGATGACGTGCTGCGCGAGGCCCTGCACGGCGGCCACGTGCATCGCGGTCGGGAACACGTCGTTGGACGACTGGCCGAGGTTGACCTCGTCGTTCGGGTGCACCAGGCGCTTCAGGCCCGTCGGGCCGCCCAGCAGCTGCGAGGCGCGGTTGGCCAGCACCTCGTTCATGTTCATGTTGCTCTGCGTGCCCGAGCCGGTCTGCCAGACCGACAGCGGGAACTCCGCGTCCCAGCGGCCCTCGATCACCTCGGCCGCGGCGCGCGCGATGGCGTCGGCCTTCGCGGCGGGCAGCCGGCCGGTGCGCTCGTTGACGCGCGCCGCCGCGCTCTTGACCAGCGCGAGGGCCTGCAGCAGCTCGGGCGGCATGCGCTCGGTGGAGATGGCGAAGTGCTCGATGGAGCGTTGCGTCTGCGCGCCCCACAGGTGGTCGGCCGGGACGGGGATGTCGCCCCAGGCGTCGTGCTCGATGCGTTGGTCGGTGCTCATGGATGGTCTTGGTCGGAGAGAGTGCTCCCGCCAGCGTACAGGCCTTGCGAAGACCCTGTGCGCGTCGGCCGGGGATTCCCCTTGCTGCACCGCAGCGGGCCGCCTCTAGAATCGGATGAGCACATCAATCCACCGGGAACACTCCATGGTCACGACGCGTCGCACCACCAAGGCCAGCGCCGATCCGGCAGCGCCCGAGGGCCTGCGCATCCTCAAGAAGTACCCCAACCGCCGGCTCTACGACACGCTGACCAGCTCGTACATCACGCTGGCCGACGTCAAGAAGATGGTGCTCGAGGGCGCGGCCTTCGAGGTGCGCGACGCCAAGACGGGCGACGACCTCACGCGCTCCATCCTGCTGCAGATCATCCTCGAGGAGGAGACCGGCGGCATGCCCATGTTCAACACCCAGATGCTGGCGCAGATCATCCGCTTCTATGGCCACGCGATGCAGGGCGTGATGGGCTCGTACCTGGAGAAGAACCTCGCCGCGCTGGCCGACATGCAGGCCCGCTTCGCCGAGGGCGGCAAGGGCCTGTACGACGCCACGGCGCTGACGCCCGACGGCTGGGCCAAGTTCATGAGCGGCCAGGCGCCGATGATGCAGAACCTGATGGGCAGCTACCTCGAGCAGTCGCGCAAGCTGTTCGAGCAGATGCAGGAGCAGATCTCCAAGCCGGGCGAGGCGATGTTCCCGATCCCGGGGTTCCCTCCGGCCAAGCGCTGACAGAGTCCGGATGAACCGTCGTCGTGGGGAGGCGTGCGCATGGCCCGCGTCCTGATCGCCTGGGAATTCGGCCGCAATCTCGGCCACATCGCGCGCGACCTGCCGCTCGCCCGGGCCTGCCGCGACGCGGGCCACGAAGTCATCTGGGCGGTGCGCGACCTGCGCGGGGTCGCGCGCGAACTCGCCGGCGAGGACTTCGCGCTGCTGCAGGCGCCGCTGCTGCGAAGCGGCCGCATCAACGCGCCGCCGGTGAGCTTCGCGGACATGCTGCTGCGCGAAGGCTACGAGGACGCAGAAGGGCTGCGGGCGGTGCTGCGCGGGTGGATGTCGTTGATGCGCCTGATGGGAGTCGACGCGGTCGTCCACGATTACGCGCCCTCCGCGCTGCTCGCCGCGCACGCGCTGGGCCTGCCGGCGATGATCCTCGGCTCGGGCTTCATGGTGCCCGCGCCCGGGGTGCCCAGCCCGGGATTCTTTGCGAACGCGCCCCGGCATGCGCTGCAGGAAGCCGAGGATCGCTTCGTCGCCAGCGTCGGCGTGGCGCTTGACGGTGTCGGCGCCGCGCCGATCGCGTCGCTGCACGACCTCTATGCGCAGGGCGAGCAGGTGCTGACCACCTTCGAGGAACTCGACCCGTTCGCGCCACGCCGGCAGGGACGCTACGTCGGCCCGATGTATGCGCTGGGCCGCCAGGCGCGCGTCGACTGGCAGGGCGACGCCGCCCGGCGCATCTTCGCGTACCTGCGCCCCGAAGTGCCCAGCTGCGAAGAGCTGCTGGCGGCACTGCAGTCCGGCACGGCCGAGGTGATCTGCGCGATGCCCGGCCTGCCGGAAGGCTGGCCCGCGCGCTTCCCGCGCGTGCGTTTCGTGCCCGGCGCGGTCGACATGGCGGCGCTTCTGCCCGCAGCCGACCTCGCCATCACCAACGGCTCGGGCACGATCCCCAACTGCCTGCTTGCCGGCGTGCCCGTCCTCGTGCTGCCGCACTACAACGAGCAGTACCTGGCCGGCCTGCGCCTGCAGGCGTACGGCGCCGGCTTGGTGGTGCCCGGCCGGGCGTCGACGGCGGAATACGCGGGCCTGTTGACGCGCCTGCTGACGGAGCCGGCGTTCAGGCAGCAGGCGCAGGCCTTCGCGCGGCGCTACGCGGGCCACACGCGCGAGGGCACCGCACGCACGGTGTTCGGGATCCTGGAAAGCGAGCTGCCGCGCACCGCCTGAGCGGCGGCCGGCGCTCGCCGCAAGCCTCAGCCGCGCGCCCCGAAGCGCGCCGCCGACCGCGCCCGCGCCTTGCTGGCCTCGATCGCCCGGTCGTGCGGCGGCGCGGTCGTCACCATCGAGGCGATCAGCGTGCGCGCCGCCGCGGCGACGTCCTCGACGGCGCGCTCGAAAGCCGCCTCGTTCGCCTTGCTGGGGACGGTGAAGCCACTGAGCTTGCGTACGAACTGCAGCGAGGCGTCGCGGATCTCGACCTCGGTGGCCGGGGGATCGAAGTTGAACAGGGTGCGAATGTTGCGGCACATGGCGGGCTGGAGGGAATGCTGAACGCCACCATGGTACGCATCCCACGGCCCGTCAGCTGGATCAGAGCAGTTTGGCGAGGTCCAGCGACCAGATGGCTTCGCGTGGCTTGGCGCCGCGATCGTCGGAGGTCTTCAGCCGGAGCGTCTTGCCGACCAGGCCCCACTGGCGCACGTTGCCGTCGTCGATGCCCAGCGTGAGCACTGCCACGCCGTCGCGGTGGGCGCTCGAGAACAGCACCAGGTGGTCGGTGCGGTTCGCGTAGCGCTGCGGGCCGAGGCGCTCCTTGTCGGAATGGAACAGCACCAGCACCGCGTCGGCCGTGACCTGCAGCGTGTCTACGAACCTGAAGGGCAGGCCTTGCGACCAGTCGTTCGGCGCCAGCCTGCCCGCGGGCGGGAGCGCGTCCCCGCCCAGGTGGCGCACGGGTGGATAGGCTGGCGCCGGCGGCGTCGTGAACGCGGCGGGCAACGCCGTCCGGCGCACGATCGGCGCGCCGACCGTGGGGTCGACCCGGGATATCGTCTTGCCCTTGAACAACCCGAGGAACTCTGGCATTGTCTGATCAGCGAGCGGCGGCCTCGTCGTGAGGCGGCCAGCAGTACGTGCCGCCCCCGGTCTCTCCGATGGCTTTGCGCCACACGTCTTCCGGAAAGAGGCCGCGCGTCGCCAGTTCGCCAAATAGCGCTGAACCGCCTGTTGCCTCGGTCGGAACGACGACTGGCTCCGACTTGCCTCTCAACTCGAGGAACAACAAGTCGGATTGAGCGAGGCCCTCGTCGCGGAAGCAGACCCGAACGATTTCCGACCACCCGAAGGCCCGGTTCCATCGCTCATCGTCGCCGTCGGGTGTTCGCATCCGCACGCCGATATCGTCGAAGGCGACGAACGCTTGTCGGCTCAGCGGTTTGGGAAGAGGGACGAAGCCAAACCTGGTTGCCAGCAGGTATTTGGTTGCCGGGAATCCGAACACCAAGAGAAACAGTACCGCGTTGATGATCGAAGTGTCGCTTCGTCTGCCCGTGAAGACGGGCCCGTGTATCAGCATGCCGACGAAATAAGCGAGCCCCGCACCAACGACGCCGGTTGCAATCAGCCCTCCAACGAAGTGCGCGGCTCGGCCTCGCAGGAAGCAGACGATTGCGATCGCGAAGCAGAAGGCTCCGAAGAGATAGGACATCCATGCCTTGTCCGGGTCGGCTTGCGAAGCAAACGCAAGCATCATCAGACCGAATATTCCGGCGAGGATGGCAATCAGCAGGCGCGCGATGAGGGACATAGTGAGATCGGATTGCCGCGGCGTTCGCGCGAAGAGTGTCCTCGATTTCTGCGCCGGACCAACCAGCGCTTCGCGTAGGCGGCGAACAAGCAGTTTGTTTGGTCGTAGCGAACCTCTCCCAGCTTTCGACACGCTGGCCTCCCACGCGCGGCTCGGTCCAGAGGAGTTCAGGAACAGTGTCCTTGGGCGAACCGAAGGCCATTGTTTGAACCGAGGCCGCGGCGGTAGGCCAACTACCAGAGTCTAGATAGCGTTCTTCGGGTGCTGTTACAATCAAACGTTTGGCTGTGGGCGGTTCCACTGCGAGAAACATCAATGGAATCAAAGACTTACACCACTCCTGACGGCGCGAAAGTGCCGACTATCGCCTTCACTTCGCTGGGCTGTCCGAAGGCGCTCACCGACTCCGAACTCATCCTCACGCAGCTGCGCGCCGAGGGCTACGGCACCAGCAAGAGCTATTCGGGCGCCGACCTGGTGGTCGTCAACACCTGCGGCTTCATCGACGACGCGGTCAAGGAGAGCCTGGACGCGATCGGCGAGGCGCTCGCCGAGAACGGCAAGGTGATCGTCACCGGCTGCCTGGGCGCCAAGCCGGGCAAGGCCGGCGGCAACAACCTGATCCGCGAGGTGCATCCGAAGGTGCTGGCCGTCACGGGCCCGCACGCCACGCAGGAGGTGATGGACGCGGTGCACCTGCACGTGCCCAAGCCGCACGACCCGTTCGTCGATCTCGTGCCGCCGCAGGGCATCAAGCTCACGCCGCGCCACTACGCCTACCTCAAGATCAGCGAGGGCTGCAACCACCGCTGCACGTTCTGCATCATCCCGAGCATGCGCGGCGACCTGGTCTCGCGGCCGATCGGCGACGTGCTGGGCGAGGCGCAGCGCCTGTTCGAGGCGGGCGTCAAGGAACTGCTGGTGGTGAGCCAGGACACCTCGGCCTACGGCGTCGATATCCAGTACCGCACCGGCTTCTGGGACGGCAAGCCGGTGAAGACGCGCATGCTCGATCTCTGCGAGCGGCTCGGCGACCTGGCCGCGAAGTACGGTGCCTGGGTCCGCCTGCATTACGTGTACCCGTACCCGCACGTCGACAACGTGATCGACCTGATGGCCTCGGGCCACGTCCTGCCCTACCTCGACATCCCGTTCCAGCACGCCCATCCCGCGGTGCTCAAGCGCATGAAGCGTCCCGGCACCGGCGAGCGCACGCTGGAGCGCATCCAGGAATGGCGCGCGAAGTGCCCCGAGCTGGTGATCCGCAGCACCTTCATCGCCGGCTTCCCCGGCGAGACGGAGCAGGAGTTCGAGACGCTGCTGGACTTCGTGCGCGAGGCGCAGATCGACCGCGCGGGCTGCTTCGCGTACTCGCCGGTGGAGGGCGCGACCGCCAACGAGCTGGCCGACCAGCTGCCGCAGGCATTGCGCGAGGAGCGCCGCGCGCGCTTCATGGCCGTGGCCGAGGAAGTGTCCACGGCCAAGCTGCAGCGCCGCGTCGGCGCCACGATGCAGGTGCTGGTCGACAAGGCGCCGATGCTGGGCAGGAAGGGCGGCGTCGGCCGCTCGTATGCCGACGCGCCGGAGATCGACGGCCTCGTGCGCCTGCTGCCGCCGGAGAAGGTGTCCAAGCAGCTGAAGGTGGGCGAGTTCACGCGCGCCCGCATCGTCGCCACCGAGGGCCACGACCTGGTCGCACTGCCGATCTGACATGCGCGGCGATTCGTCCGGGGACGCGAAGTCCACCCAGCAGATCCATCACGACTACGTGCCCGCGCCCGGCTTCGCCGCAGTCGCGCCGGCGCTGCACCGGGCGTCGACGGTGCTGTTCAAGGACGTCGCCGCGATGCGGGCCAGCCACTGGCTGGACAAGAACACGTACACCTACGGGTTGCACGGCACGCCGACCACGTTCACGCTGGAGGCCCGCCTCGCCACGCTGGAGGGCGGCAGCCACGCGATGCTGGTACCCAGCGGCCTGGCCGCCATCGCGCTGGTCGACCAGTCGCTGCTGTCCAGCGGCGACACGGTGCTGATCCCCACGAACGCCTATTTCCCGAACAAGAGCCTGGCGGCGCACGAGCTGGCGCGCTGGGGCATCGGGCACCGCTTCTACGATCCGATGGACGCCGAGTCGCTGCGCGCCGCGCTCGGCGCGGACGTCAGGCTGGTGTGGATCGAGCCGCCGGGCTCGGTCACCCTCGAGTTCCCCGACCTGCGCGGCCTCGTGCGCACCGTGCGCGCGCACGCGCCGCAGGCGACGGTGGCGCTCGACAACACCTGGGGCAGCGGCATCGCGTTCGACGCCTTCGACCTCGATCCCGGCGCGACGCCCGCGCTCGGCGTCGACCTCACGATCCACGCGCTGACCAAGTACCCGTCCGGCGGTGCCGACGTGATGATGGGCGCGGTCGTCACGCGCTCGCAGGCGCTGCACGACCAGCTGGCGCTGAGCCACTGCCGCCTCGGCCTCGGCGTGGGCCCCAACGACGTCGAGCTGGTGCTGCGCGGCCTGCAGACCGTGGCGCTGCGCTACGCGGCACAGGACGCGTCGACGCGCAGGATCGCGCAGTGGGCGCTGGGCCGCCGCGAATTCGCGCGCGTGCTGCATCCGGCCACGCCGGGGTCGCCGGGCCACGAGCACTGGGCCGCGCAATGCCGCGCGGCGGCGGGCCTGCTGACGCTGGCCTTCGACCCGGCGTACGAGCCGGATCGCATCGATCGCTTCGTCGACGACCTGCGGCTGTTCGGCATCGGCTGGTCGTGGGCCGGGCCGATGAGCCTCGCGGTGCCATACCGCCCGGACTCGGGCCGCGTGGGCGCGTACCCGGGCACGCTGGTGCGGCTGTCGATCGGGCTGGAGGATCCGCAGGACCTGATCCGTGATCTCGAGGCGGCGCTGGGCAGGCTGGGGGCGCCGTAAAGGAAAGCGTCATCCCGCGGCTTCGCTTCGCTGCGCGCAGGATGACGGTGCCGGGAGGGCGTCCGGCAGAGGCAGTGTGCGGCGGGGGGCAGTGTCCGGGGACGCCAAGGGCGTCATCCTGCGCGCAGTCGCAGGATCCACGCGCCGCGCGGTCTCCGTGGCCGGTGGGCGACGCGATGGCGGCCGGCGAGGCGGGCCGGAGGTGTCGCGGCAGGGGTGCATCCTGCGACTCCGCTTCGCTGCGCACAGGATGGCCGGGCCGAAGGCGTTGCCGCTTCGTTCAGCCCTTTGCCGGTCCGGTCACCTTGTGCCGCATCAACCGCCCCTTCTCGCGCTCCCAGTCGCGCTCCTTGATCGTGTTGCGCTTGTCGTGGTCGGCCTTGCCCTTGGCCAGTGCGATGTCCGCCTTCACGTAGCTGCCCTTGAAGTGCAGGTTCAGCGGCACCATCGTGAAGCCGCGCTGCTCGACCTTGCCGATCAGGCGCCGGATCTCCTCGCCCTTCATCAGCAGCTTCTTGGTGCGATCGGCTTCCGGGTTCACGTGCGTGGAGGCCGAACGCAGCGCGTTGATGCGGCAGCCGATCATGTGCAGCTCGCCGTTGCGGATGACGACGTAGCCGTCGGTCAGCTGCACCTGGCCGGCACGGATGGCCTTGACCTCCCAGCCTTGCAGGACAAGGCCGGCCTCGTACGTCTCTTCGATGTGGTATTCGAACCGCGCGCGGCGGTTCTCGGCGATGAGGGCGGGCATGGGGCGCTTAAAATTCTTCCATTGTATGAAGCACGTCAAGAAGTCCGTCCTGCTGTGGTACTCCGCCCGCGAAATGTACGAATTGGTCGTCGACGTGGAGTCCTATCCCAAGTTCCTGCCATGGTGCGAATCCAGCGCGATCCTCGAGCAGCACGAGGCCGACCCGGCAACGGGCACGCCCGCGGGCATGACCGCGCGGCTGGGCCTGTCGTACGCGGGTGTGCGCCAGTCGTTCACGACGCGCAACGAGCAGGTGCAGGGCGAACTCGTCAAACTCAAGCTGGTGGACGGCCCGTTCTCGAACCTCGACGGCGTCTGGCAGTTCAAGCCGCTGAAGAAGTCCGACCCGGCGCAGCCGCCCAACCCGGACGAACCCGTCGCCTGCAAGGTGGAGTTCGACCTCGCCTACGCGTTCTCCAACCGCGTGTTCGAGGCGGTGCTGAGCCCGGTGTTCGACCAGGTGGCCAACACCTTCGTCGATTCCTTCGTCAAGCGCGCCGCGCAGGTCTATGGTGAGCGCTGAGATCGCCGTGCAGGTGGTCTGGAGCCCGTCGGCGCGCCAGACGCTGGACGTGGCACTCCGCCTGCCCGAGGGCGCGACGGTGGCGGACGCGATCGCGGCCACCGGCTGGGCGGCGCTGGCCAGCGCCGCGCTGGGCGACGCCGCGTTCGCGGCGGCGGGCTTGTCGGCCGCGGTGTGGAGCAAGGGCAGGGCGCTGGCCCACGCGCTGCGCGACGGCGATCGCGTGGAAGTGCTGCGCGACCTGCAGATCGATCCGATGGCCGCGCGCCGGGTGCGCTACGAAGCGGCGGGCGGGATCGACGCGCTGCGCCGCCGCGGCTACGCCGGGCGCAAGCGCTGACGCTGAGGCTGCATTCGCGCTGAAGGGACGCGGGCCATCGGCCGCGCGCCGCTCAGCGGCTTGCGGGCGCGGGGCCGCAGTTGGCCGCGATGGCGTCCTGGGCGCGCTTGGTCTCGTCGGCGCGCGCGGCGTCGTCGAGGTATTCGCGCTCGCCCTTGTCGTTCATGCGCGCCGCGCGGCCGCCGGCCTGCAAGGTCCGCAGCGTGCTCTGGGCGCGCGCGCAGTTGTCCTTGCGGATCGCCGCGTTGCTCGCCTCGATCTTGGCGCGCTCGGCCTTTTCCTTTTCCGCCTTCTCCTGGTCGACGGCCTTCTTCTTCCTGTCCAGCGCGGATTCCGCGGCGGTGCCGCTGGCCGCCGGGGCCTCAGCCGCGGAAGCGGGCTTGGCGACCAGCGAGGCCGGCGGCGGCAGCACGCCGCCGGGAGGCGCGGCGAGGACGTCCTTGGCCGGCGTGCCGGGGGGCGGTGCCTTGTCGCTGATGTGCAGTTGACCGGAGGCGTCGCGCCACTTCCAGAGAGCCTGGGCGTGGGCGCCGGCGGCGGCGAGCGCCAGCGCGCAGGCGGCGAGGGACAGGACGGTCTTTTGCATGGAGTTTGGCGCCCGGACGATGTGCGGGCGTATCGAGTGTTGTGGACCCAACGCGGTGCCGGTGCGGTACGTTGACATTCTCGTGTCATCGGCAGCGCCACCGGCCAGTGTAGTGCTCTGCAGTGGTGACAAATCGCAAGCAAGCCGGTCGATGGGCGCCGGGGTGCAAGGGGATTCGCCCGACCCCGGCCGAGCAAGGCGGTCGCGGTGCGTATAATCCGCTTTTGCGTCTGGAGCTTCCCCCATGCGCCTTCTAGGCAAAGCGCTCACCTTCGACGACGTGTTGTTGGTGCCGGCATATTCCCAGGTGTTGCCCCGCGACACCAGCCTGCGGACCCATTTCACCCGCAACATCATCCTGAACCTGCCCGTCGTCTCGGCGGCCATGGATACCGTGACGGAGGCCCGCCTGGCGATCGCGATCGCACAGGAAGGCGGCATCGGCGTCATCCACAAGAACCTCACGGCGATGCAGCAGGCCGCCGAGGTGGCGCGCGTCAAGCGCTACGAATCGGGCCTGCTGCGCGACCCCGTCACCATCGCCCCGGGCGCGCGCGTGCGCGACGTCGTCGAGCTGTCCAGGCTGCACGGCGTCTCGGGTTTCCCGGTGGTCGACAACGGCCGCGTCGTCGGCATCGTCACCAACCGCGATCTCCGCTTCGAGACCCGCATGGACGCGCCGGTGCGCGAGATCATGACGCCGCAGGAGCGCCTGATCACCGTGCCCGAGGGCACGTCGCTGGCGGTGGCCAAGGAACTGATGCACCGCCACAAGCTCGAGCGCGTGCTGGTCGTCAACGACGCGTTCGAACTGCGCGGCCTGTTCACGGTCAAGGACATCACCAAGCAGAACACCTTCCCCAACGCCGCGCGCGATTCGCACGGCAAGCTGCGCGTCGCCGCCGCGGTGGGCGTGGGCGAGGGCACCGAGGAGCGCGTCGAGCTGCTGGCCAAGGCCGGCGTCGACGCCATCGTCGTCGACACCGCGCACGGCCACAGCCAGGGCGTGATCGACCGCGTCAAGTGGGTCAAGAAGAACTTCCCGCAGGTCGACGTCATCGGCGGCAACATCGCCACGGGCGCCGCCGCGCTGGCGCTGGCCGAAGCCGGCGCCGACGCCGTGAAGGTGGGCATCGGCCCCGGTTCGATCTGCACCACCCGCATCGTCGCGGGCGTGGGCGTGCCGCAGGTCATGGCCATCGACAACGTGGCCACCGCGCTGCAGGGCACGGGCGTGCCGCTGATCGGCGACGGCGGCATCCGCTACTCGGGCGACATCGCCAAGGCCATCGCCGCGGGCGCCAGCACCGTGATGATGGGCGGCATGTTCGCCGGCACCGAAGAGGCGCCGGGCGAGGTCATCCTGTTCCAGGGCCGCAGCTACAAGAGCTACCGCGGCATGGGCTCCATCGGCGCGATGAAGGCCGGCTCGGCCGACCGCTACTTCCAGGAAGCCGACGACCAGCCCAACGCCGACAAGCTGGTGCCCGAGGGCATCGAGGGCCGCGTCCCGTACAAG
>Ga0209677_100476_pt1 | contig 22948 bp, 19 predicted proteins | sample AraplaCvi_mCL_r2_2_FD_184285 | JGI IMG/M metagenome (GOLD analysis project Ga0209677, IMG submission 184285) | Arabidopsis root microbial communities from North Carolina, USA - plate scrape CL_Cvi_mCL_r2 (SPAdes) (version 2) | ecosystem: Host-associated > Plants > Roots > Endosphere | place: USA... | reverse complement strand
GGCATGCCGCTGATCGATCTTGCGCTGCTCGAGGATCGCGCCTTCATGCGCGGCCTCTGCGCGGTGTTCTGGTTCTTCTTCGCCAATCTCTCGTTCTACCTGGTGATGACGATTCATATGCAGCGCGCGCTGCAGGTCCCGCCGTTGCGGGCCGGGATGGCGTTCCTGCCGCTGGCGCTCACTTTCGTCATCGCCTCGCGGCATGCCGCGTCGCGCGCCAGGCATCGTGGCATGATGGTGCTGATCGAAGGCTGCGCGCTGCAGATCGGTGGCCTCGTCGCGCTTGCGCTCACTGCTGCGTTGATCCCCGCGCCAGGTGCGATGGCATTAGCGGCGCTGCTGATGATCTTCGGCTATGGCCAGGGCCTGGTGATGGCGCCGCTCTCGAACGTCGTGCTCGCGACCGTCAAGCCGGCGAGCGCGGGTGCGGGCTCGGGAATCTACGGGACCGTGGCGCAGATCGCCAATGCCGCCGGCGTCGCCGCGATCGGCGCGGTCTATTTCGCGATCGAATCACTTCATCAGGCGAGGGTTGCGCTCGTTGTCTCGCTCGCGCTGTTCGCGATTTCGATCGTCACAAGCGCCGCATTTCTGTCATCGATACGCCGCGCGGCCGAGCGATCGTGACATTTAGGGCGCAGCCGAACGAATATACATCGCTGACATTCTGTTGATCTGCGGCGTGCAGCGGTTTTATTTTGCGTCGCAGCAACTATCTGGGTCATGGTGGGTTGATCGCTCACCGTCCCAGGAGTTGCCGGTGTCCCTCGCCGAAAATGTTGAATATCTAAGACGTCTGCGAGAGCTGAACGGCATCACAGGATTCGGAGACTTTCACGGTCAGCCGCGTCCCGTTCCGGACAGCCCTCTGATCGAGATCGAGCGTTTCGGCTCGAATCCGGGCAAGCTGAAGATGTTTTCTTACGTGCCGGCGCAGCGTCAGCCGCTGCTGCCGCTCGTCGTCGTTCTGCACGGCTGCGGGCAGAGCGCTGCGGAGTATGATCTCGGCGCCGGCTGGTCGACGCTTGCCAAGCATTACGGCTTCGCGCTGCTGCTGCCCGAGCAGCAGCGCGCCAACAATGCGCAGCGCTGCTTCAACTGGTTTCAATCCGAAGACATCGCGCGCGACGAAGGCGAGATCGGCTCCATCAGGCAGATGATCGCGCGCATGGTGGCCGATCGCGCCATCGATCCGCGCCGCATCTTCGTCACCGGCCTGTCCGCTGGCGGCGCCATGACCATGGCGATGCTGTCGGCCTATCCGGAGCTGTTCGCGGCCGGCGCCGTGATCGCCGGCCTGCCGTTCGGCGTCGCACAGAACGTGCGCGATGCGCTGATGCAGATGCGGATTCCGTCGCCGCGCGACGGCCATGAGCTCGGCAACCTGGTGCGGCGGGCGTCGTCGTTTCGCGGGCGCTGGCCGCGGCTGTCGGTATGGCATGGCACCGCAGACCGCACCGTGCATCCCGACAATGCCGACGAGATCGTCAAGCAGTGGCTCGATCTGCATCATCTGCCGCTCGGCCCGATGGCCGAGTCCGATGTCGATGGCTATCCGCGCCAAGTCTGGTGGAACGACGACGGCGAGACGATGGTGGAATCCTTTGCCATCACCGACATGGCCCATGGCACGCCGCTGGGCGTGGCCGAGAACGACAAGCGCTATGGCAAGCAGGGCCCGTTCCTGATCGATGCCGGCATCTCCTCATCCTATCACATCGCGAAATTCTTCGGCGTGACCGACTGGATCCGGCAGCCCAAGCCTGCGGCGGAATCGCCGAGCGCCAAGCTGATTCCGCTGGTGTCGCCGATCACCTCGGCGCTGCCGAGCCTGAGCAAGATCTTGTGGCCGAAATCGGCGGAGCCGAAGCCGGCCGATGCCAAGCCGACAGATGCGAAAACGGCAGATTTGAAGGCCGACCATGTGAAGGCCGCAGACGCGAAGTCGGCGGATTCCGAGCCGGCCGAGCCGAAGCGCGAGGCTCGGCGCGCGCCGATCGATGTTGCCGCTGTGATCGAGCGCGCCCTGCAGGCCGCAGGACTTAAGAAATAACGGCTGAAGCCGCTCCTTCCCTCGATCACATCTCGCCGGTGAGGAACGGATTCGTCCTCCGCTCCTGGCCGAAGGTCGAGCCTGTGCCGTGACCGCAGATGAAGCCGACATCATCGCCGAGCGGCAGCAGCTTGTCCTTGATCGAAGAGATCAGCGCGGCATGGCTGCCGCCGGGCAGGTCGGTGCGGCCGACCGAGCCGTTGAACAGCACGTCGCCGACATGGGCGAAGCGCATCTCGGCGTTGAAATACACGACGCTGCCAGGCGAGTGACCGGGGCAATGCAGGATGTCGAAACCGATCTCGCCGATCTCGACCCGGTCGCCTTCCTGGAGCCAGCTGTCCGGTGCGAAATCGCGCACGCCGGTCATGCCGAAGCGCGCGCCGCTCTCGACCACATTGTCGAGCAGGAACTTGTCGGCCAGATGCGGTCCCTCGATCGGCACGCCGAGCACTTCGCGCAGCTCCGCCGCGCCGCCGACATGATCGATATGGCCATGTGTCAGCCAGATCTTCTCGACGGTGGCGCCCGTCTTGGCGATGGCCTCGCGGATGCGCGGCACATCGCCGCCGGGGTCGAACACGACCGCCTTCTTGGTGGTTTCGCACCACAGGATGGTGCAGTTCTGCTCGAATGGCGTCACCGGCACGATGATCGCGCCGGCCTTGGCCTTGGTGTCGTTTTGCTGGGTCATGCGGCCAAGCATGCCGATTTTCGCAGCGGCGCCAAGTGAAAAGAACGGCAGCATTCAGCGATGGCGCCGGAGGGATCGAAGGCCGCCTCTGAACTTGCGGGCGGTTCCGGCGTTGGACGGCCAACATTCTCGGCAAGGCGGTCGGCTCGATGGACACGAACGGGACCTGGTGGCGCCACGGCATCTTCTATCAGATCTATCCGCGCTCGTTCCAGGACAGTGACGGGGACGGGGTCGGCGACCTCACCGGCATCCTGCACCGGCTGCCTTATCTGCTGACGCTCGGCGTCGACGCGATCTGGCTGTCGCCGATCTTCGTCTCGCCGATGGCCGATTTCGGCTACGACATCTCCGATTACACCGGCATCGACCCGCTGTTCGGGACGATGGAGGATTTCGATGCGCTGGTGAAGGCTGCGCATGACTGCGAGCTCAAGGTCATCCTCGATCTGGTGCCGAACCACACCTCCGACCAGCATCCCTGGTTCCTGGAGGCGAAGCGCTCGCGCGACAATCCCCGCCGCGACTGGTACATCTGGCGTGACGGCAAGCCGGATGGCGGTCCGCCGAACAACTGGCTGTCCGAATTCGGCGGCAGCGCCTGGCAGTATGACGAGACATCAGGTCAGTACTATTACCACGCCTTCCTGGCGCAGCAGCCGGACCTGAACTGGCGCAATCCGGCAGTGCGCGCCGCGGTGCATGACGTGATGCGGTTCTGGCTGCGCAAGGGTGTCGACGGCTTCCGCGTCGACGTGCTCTGGCATCTGGTCAAGGACGCCGAGTTTCGCGACAACCCGCCCAACCCCGGCTATATCGAGGGCCGGCCGCCGAACGAGCGCGTGCTGACACGCCACTCCGCTGACCAGCCCGAAGTGCACGACGTGGTGGCCGAGATGCGGCACGTGCTGGACGCGTTCGGCGACCGCGTGCTGATCGGCGAGATCTATCTGCCGTATGAGCGACTGATGGCCTATTACGGCAAGGACCTCTCCGGCGCGCATCTGCCGTTCAACTTCGCGCTGCTGTCGGCGCCGTGGCACGCGCGCGATATCGAGACCATCGTCGCCGATTATGAGAAGGCGCTGCCGGAAGGCGCCTGGCCGAACTGGGTGCTCGGCAATCACGACCGGCCGCGGGTGGCGAGCCGGGTCGGGGCCGCGCAGGCGCGGGTCGCGGCGATGCTGCTGCTGACGCTGCGCGGCACGCCGACGCTCTATTACGGCGATGAGCTCGGCATGCAGCAGGTGCCGATCGCGCCGGACCAGGTGCGCGATCCCTTCGAGAAGAACGTGCCGGGCATCGGCGTCGGCCGCGACGGCTGCCGCACGCCGATGCAGTGGAATGCGAACGCCAACGCCGGTTTCTCCGCTGCTGCGCCGTGGCTGCCGGTCGCCGCCGATTTCACTCATGAGAACGTCGTCAATCTCACAGCTGACCGGCGCTCGATCCTCAACCTTTATCGGGCGCTGATCGCCTTGCGAAAGCAGCACGCGGTGCTGGTCAGCGGCAGCTATCGGGCGGTCGCCGCGCAAGGCGATCTCTTGCTCTATCGCCGCGCAGGGCAAGGTGAAGGCAATGGCGAGGTGCTCACGATCGCGCTCAATCTCGGCGACGATCCGGTGGCGCTGTCGACCGAGGGCCGAGGGCTCGATGGCGCGATCCTGCTGTCAACCGAACTCGACCGAACCAACGAGCGCATCCACGGCACGCTGGATTTGCGCGGCAACGAGGGCGTGGTGATTGGATCGGATGCGCCGAAGTCCGCCTCATGAATAGTGTCGTCCCGGGCAAGCTCAACGCAGGCGTGGGTGGCACTACATCAGCAAATTCGATGCCGTCCGGCCTTGCGCCGGGACCCATACTCCGCGGCCGTTGTTCGTGGCAAAATGCCAACTATCAGTCCTCGCAACATTGGAGCTGGTGGTTATGGATCCCGGCGTTCTCGGCGCGCAATTGCGCGCCTGACCGGGACGACACTGAGTTTGAGGCGATAGCTTTGCTAACAATTCACGCCGGACAGGCTATGAACTACGCCGGATGCGCCTTGTTGCGCTTCGTCTTCTCGGGCCGCCGATCCGCATCGATGTCGTTGCGCCGGAGCAGATAGTCGAGGCCGCCGACCCGGTACCAGCGATAGCCGTAGGGCTCGAGCACCAGCGTGTGGCGGCCACGCGCATCGGCGCGGCTGTGATCCTCGCTGAGCAGGTTGATCAACAGTTTGCCGGCGTCGCCCCTCACCTCGGCCGAGAAGGTGATCTCGCGCGGCTTCTCATCGAGGTTGTGCACGAACAGCACCGAATTGTTGCGCCAGTCGTAGCGGATGATCAAGACCGAGGGATCCCTGATATCGATCACCTGGAAATCGCCCCAGCCGACCTCCGGCACCTCCTTGCGCATGCGGATGATGCGCTCGGTCCAGTTCAGCATCGAGTTCGGATCGCGGCGCTGCTTGGCTGCATTGACGTGCTCGTAGCCATACGGGCCGTCGCTGATCACGGGCAGTGGCGGTTTGCCGCCGTTGGTGAAGCCGGCCTGCGGCTCGGTCGACCATTGCATCGGCGTGCGCGCGCAGTTGCGCTCCGGTAGTTCGAGATTGTCGCCCATGCCGATCTCGTCGCCATAACGGATCACCGGCGTGCCGGGCAGCGTGAACATCAGGCTGTAGGCGAGCTCGATGCGCCTGCGGTCGCCGCCGAGCATCGGCGCCAGCCTGCGGCGGATGCCGCGGTCGTAAAGCTGCATGCTCTTGTCAGGCCCGAACGCGTTGAATACCGCCTCGCGCTGCGCCTTGCTCAGCCGCCCAAGATCGAGCTCGTCATGATTGCGCAGGAACAGGCCCCACTGCGCCGAGGCCGGCCGCGGCCTGGTCGCCTTCAGCGCCTTCGCCAGCGGGCGCGTGTCGGCGGAGGCGAGCGCATAGAACAGATGCTGGTTGACCTGGAAATTGAACATCATGTGCACGCGGTCGCCGTCGTCGCCGAAATATTCCAGGTCGGTTTCCGGCAGCACATTGGCCTCCGCGAGAATGATGGCGTCGCCTTCGCGCCATTGCAGGAATTCGCGAAACATCCTCAGCATGTCGTATTGCTCGATCGGCTTTTTCACCTTCGCGCCCTTCGCCGCGATCACGAAGGGCACGGCGTCCATGCGGAAGCCGGAGACGCCGAGCTGGATCCAGAAGCCCATGATCTTCAGGATCTCCGCCTGCACCTCGGGGTTCGACGTGTTGAGGTCGGGCTGGAAGTCATAGAAGCGGTGGAAGTACCAGGCGCGCGCCTCCTTGTCGTAGCTCCAGGTCGATTTCTGCACGCCGGGAAACACCATGCCGGTGTTGGCGTTGGCCGGCTTCTTGTCGGCCCAGACATACCAGTCGCGATAGGGTGAATCCGGCGAGCCCCGTGCCTCCTTGAACCAGGGATGCTGATCGGAGGTGTGGTTGACGACGAGATCGATGATGACGCGGATGCCGCGCTGCTTGCAGCCATGGGTGAATTCGACGAAGTCGCCGGGCGTGCCGTAGCGCGGGTCGACGCCATAATAGTCGGCGACGTCATAACCGTCGTCCTTGCCCGGCGAGGGCTGGAACGGCATCAGCCAGATAGCAGTGATGCCGAGCCCGTGCAGATAGTCCAGCCGCCGCGTCAGGCCCTTGAAGTCGCCGATGCCGTCGCCGTCAGCATCCATATAGCTGGCGACCGAGAGACAATAGATGATGCCGTTCTTGTACCAGAGATCGTCGATCATGAACGACTGCCCTTCACTTTGTCGGATGTGACGCGGCCGCTTGTTAAGCAGCATGGGCCGGTCCGGTTCCCGGTTCCGTCGCGAATGCGTGAGAGCGCTTGGGTCGCGCGTGGAATCGGCTATGATGCAGGTCCCATGGACTCCTCAGCCGTCAAGATCATTCCAGATCGCCGCCAGTCGGAGACCGCGCTCGCGATCGCGCGCGGCACCTCGCGGCTGTTGCGCTCGCTCGGCTTCGCTGCGATCAGCGAACTGCCGCTGCCGTCGGGACGGCGCGCCGATCTGGTCGGCTTGAACGAGCGCAGCGAGATCTGGATCGTCGAGATCAAGTCGTCATTGGAGGATCTGCGCGCCGACCACAAATGGGAGGATTATCGCGCCCATTGCGACCGGCTGTTCTTCGCCTTCACGCAGGACCTGCCGTGTGAGGTCTTCCCGAAGGACACCGGCCTGATCGTCGCCGACGCCTATGGCGCGCATCTGCACTGCGAGGCGCCCGAGCACAAACTGCCGGCGCCGACCCGCAAGCTGATGACGGTGCGCTTCGCGCTCGCAGCGGCTCAGCGCATGAACCGGCTGATCGATCCGCAGGGGCATGCGGAGTTCTGATGAAGCGCGACTATTCGGAGCTGAAGCGGCACGCCAGGGTTCACACCTTCCGCATCACGACCGCCATCGCCGCCTGGGTCCTGATCGCCGTCGCGTTCTACTACCGTCCCGACGTGATCAAGTGGGGCCTGCGCGCCTCGACCGGCGGCATTGAGGCGATCGGAGACGCGCTGCCCTATCCGTGGGGCGACCGGATCGAGATCGTGCTGCGCGAATTGGGCGGCAGCTTCTGGCTTCAAGTCACCGCCGTCATCGTGCTGCTGCGGGTCGTTCTATCATCCATGGCCATGGCGTGGCGCACGCGGCGCAGGTGGCGCGTGAGGGATGAACTGGAGTAGCGTTTCGACGAATATGCAATCCGACACGGCTCTGTCGGCTGCTGAAAACAACGCGCTAACTGTAGTCGTCGAATCCCTTGAGCTCGAAGCCGAGGGCGGTCTGCGATATCCGCAGGAAATGCTCGGATGCTCGCGGTTTCGCATCGATCAGCTCGCCATTCGCGGCGCGTCGATAGACCGGAAGATCTCTTCCGAAATGAATGCTGATCGCGAAGCGGCGGCACATTGCTCCGGGGCAGGCAATGATTGTGCCGGTTGCGCCGTCGGCGATTTCCGCCGGGTGATCCTGTGGGCGAAAGCGCTCTCCGCATCGTGGGCAGATATGGCGAATGCGGTTGCTGTCGATCCATTCGACCGCCGACTTTAGTTTCAGCTCACACCCGCATAAGCAGATCCCCGCCAGCTGCTGCGTGTCCGGTCCGGCCCCATAGGGATCGGTATAGGGATTAACGAAATCGTCCGAGAGCTCGATGCTGAAACTATGGGGCTCGCCGACGGAATACGCGATCGTCTCCAACGGATATTCCACGTCAGGTCTGGGTCCCCAGACAATCAATGCGTCGGGCTGGGAGAGCCCGGTCCATGAGACGCCAGCCGGAGGCATCGAGAACGACATCATCGGGTCTGGCGCCCGCACCGGCTTTGTCGGGGGGCCAAATAATTTCGACCATAGCGATCTCGGCGGCTCAGGCTGAGGCCGTGCTTGATCGCCCATTGTCTTCAGGGATGGTTCTGTCCTGAAGCAGGCACCGGTGTCGGCCATGGATTCATAATGCCAGCCGGGCATCGTGCCCGGCGCGGACGGTCCGGCAATGATGAAGCGCTGCTCGATCCATGCCACAAGCAAGGCAGTGATCTGCTCGGCGCTCGGCCGTATCGTGTTGTCCTTCGGAATCAGGCAGTACGAATAATAGACGCCCATCGGCAAGGTCCTATAACGAGACAATGGTGCGGTCTGTACCATGGCCGGAAAAAGGACGCCAAGATCGGCGGTGAACGCCGCAGCCGCAGCAAGGCCACCGTCTCACGTGTGCGGAGAGCGACAACCGTCTTTCTGAAGCGAAGACGCGAATGGCCGGGACAGGCCCGGCCATCGGATGCTTGTAGCAAACCAGAACGATTCCGCTCCGGTGAGCGCAGCTTCCATGCTGCGATCACCGCACCGATTACTTCGGCGCGCGCTTGGCGAGGATCCGCTGCAGGGTGCGGCGGTGCATGTTGAGGCGGCGCGCCGTCTCGGAGACGTTGCGATTGCACATCTCGTAGATGCGCTGGATGTGCTCCCAGCGCACGCGATCAGCCGACATCGGATTTTGCGGCAATTCGGACTTTTCAGTCGAGGTCGAGAGCAGGGCGGCGACGACGTCGTCGGCATCCGCCGGCTTGGCGAGATAATCGACCGCGCCCATCTTTACCGCGGTCACGGCGGTGGCGATGTTGCCATAGCCGGTCAGCACGATGGCACGCGCGTCCGGGCGCTTGGTCTTCAAGGCCGAGACGACATCGAGCCCGTTGCCGTCGCCAAGGCGGAGGTCGACCACCGCGAAGGCCGGCGCGGCCTTGCCGATCTGCGAAATACCGTCAGCGACGCTCTCGCATGAGGTGACGTCGAAGCCGCGCGTCTCCATCGCGCGCGACAGCCGCTCCAGGAACGGCTTGTCGTCCTCCACGATCAGAAGCGAGCGATCGGGCTGGTTGGCGAGTTCGGCGATGGCGCTCACGGGTCAATCCTCAATAGGCTCGAAATGATGACATTCCCAGTCCAGACCGATATATGGCGCCGCGGACAGGCCCTGCCAAGCCCGGCAGGTGCCGTTCGGTGCGGCCCTACGTCGCGCTTACCCATTGAATAGCCGGTAGTTTTGCCCAAAGCGTTGGGCGCGAAGTGGATATCGGTTCGCGACAAGAAAGCGCGTCAGAACAAGGAGCTAGAACCTTCGGTCCGCTTCGATCGGAACGGGGGCTCCGGCATCGTCATCCGCGGCCTCGAACCGGCGGCGCGGCCAGACGATCTGGACCACGGCGCCGTGATCCGGAAAGGTGCGATTGGTAAACGAGACCTTGGCGCCGGTGCGCTCCAGCAGCGTGCGCGCGATGAAGACGCCGAGCCCAAGGCCGCCGCTCTGCTGGGCATCGTCGCCGCCGCGTCGGCGCGACAGATAGGGCTGGCCGATCCGCTTCAGGATATCAGGCGCGAAGCCGGGGCCGTCGTCGGAGACGATGATCTCGACGGTCTCATTATTCCACCACGCATTGACCTCCACTGCATTGCGGGCGAAGTCGACCGCATTCTCGAGGATGTTGCCGACGCCATAGAGGATGGCGGGATTGCGCGTGCCAACCGGCTCGGCACTGGCCGCGACCGCGATGCGGACCTTGATGTCGACGCCGAAATCGCGGTGGGGCGCCACCGTCTCCTCGATCAGGGTCGACAGCTTCATGCGGTCGAACATCGACCCGGTCGATGAGAGCTGGGTGATCTTGCCGAGGATCTCGCGACAGCGCTGCGCCTGCTCGCGCAGGGTCTTGATGTCGCTTCCGATCGCATTGTTGCTTTGCAGCGCCTTCTCCAATTCGCGCGAGATCAGCACGATGGTCGCGAGCGGCGTACCGAGCTCGTGCGCGGCGGCGGCCGCGAGCCCGTCGAGCTGCGTCAGATGCTGCTCGCGCGCCAGCACCAGCTCGGTCGCGGCGAGCGCGTCAGCGAGCTTGCGCGCCTCCTCGGTAACCTGAAAGGCGTAGAGGCCGGTGACGCCGATCGCGAGCGCGATCGAGAGCCAGACGCCAAGCAGGTAAATCGGCGGCAGTATCAACGACTCTTCGCCGTCCCAGGGCAGCGGCAAATGAAAGAAGAACAGCGCCGTGGTGCACGCCATTGCGAGCAGGCCGAGGCCGATGGTGAGCCGAACCGGCAGCGCCGTGGCCGCGATCAGCACCGGCACCAGGAACATGAAGGAGAACGGGTTCTCCAGCCCGCCGGTGAGATAGAGCAGGGCGGAGAGCTCGACGATGTTGAGCGCGAGCAGGGCGCCGGCATGCAGCGGCTCCAGCAGCTGCATCGGGTTGAAGGCGATCTGCAGCGCCAGATTGAGCAGCGCCGAGGCGCTCACGACGGCGAGACAGGGCACCACCGGCAGATCGAATTCCAGGCCCTGCACCACGATGAAGATCGCGGCGAGCTGACCGAGCGCGGCGAGCCAGCGCAGCCGCAGGATGGTGTCGAGCCGGACGCGGCGGCGCGGGTGCCGGAAGTCGGTATCGGGAAGATCTGTGATCGGCGTCTCGGTCATGGGAAGGAACTTAATGTCGGCGCGCGAGGACGACAAACCCAAGATGCCCGCGCTCGGCTGTTGCGCTCGGCGGCGCAATGCCGCAATGAACTGATCATGACGGACGATGACACAGTCCCGGCGGTCTCATCCGATGCCGGTGCCCAGGCGTCGGCAGCGATCGCGGTCGCGCATCTGACCAAGCAATACAAGACCGCCCTCGCGGTCGACGACCTCTCCTTCCGCATCGGCCGTGGCAGCATCACCGGCCTGCTCGGCGGCAACGGCGCCGGCAAGACCACGACGATCGCGATGATCATGGGCCTGGTGCTGCCGACCGCAGGCCACGTCGAGGTGCTCGGCCACAGCATGCCGGCCGAGAGTGCCAAGGTGCTGGGGCGGATGAATTTCGAGAGCCCCTATGTCGACATGCCGATGCGGCTCACGGTGCGGCAGAATCTCACCATCTTCGGCCGGCTCTATGCCGTTCATGACCTGAAGGCCCGCATCGCCGAGCTCGCCGCCGACCTCGACCTGACCGATTTTCTCGACCGCGCCTCGGGCAAGCTCTCCGCCGGGCAGAAGACACGGGTCGCGTTGGCGAAGGCGCTGATCAACGATCCGGAGCTGCTGCTCTTGGACGAGCCGACCGCCTCGCTCGACCCCGACACCGCGGACTGGGTGCGCGGCCATCTCGAACGCTATCGCAGGCGTCGCAACGCCACCATCCTGCTGGCGTCGCACAACATGCTCGAGGTCGAGCGTCTCTGCGATCGCGTCATCATCATGAAGCGCGGCCGCATCGAGGACGACGATACCCCGGCGCAGATCATGGCGCGCTATAACCGCACCACGCTCGAGGAGGTGTTTCTCGACGTCGCCCGGGGCCGCAACCGGGAGGCCGCGCAATGAACAACCTGACCCTGCAGATCGCCCCGCACCGGATCGCGGCGATGATCCTGCGCTACTGGTACATCCTGCAATCGTCCTGGCCGCGCATGCTGGAGCTGGTGTACTGGCCGATGCTGCAGATCATCACCTGGGGCTTCCTGCAGACCTACATCACCACCAATGCCGGCTTCTTCGCGCGTGCCGGCGGCACGCTGATCGGCGCCGTGATCCTGTGGGACATCCTGTTCCGCGGCCAGCTCGGCTTCTCCATCTCGTTCCTGGAGGAGATGTGGGCGCGCAATCTCGGCAACCTGATGATGAGCCCGCTGACGCCGATCGAGTTCCTGCTGTCGTTGATGACGATGAGCCTGGTCCGGCTCGCGATCGGCGTGATTCCGATGACGCTGATGGCGATCGTCTTCTTCCGCTTCAATGTCTATGCCCTCGGCCTGCCGCTGATCGCCTTCTTCTGCAACCTGATCTTCACTTCCTGGGCGGTGGGTATCTTCGTCTCCGGCCTTGTGTTGAGGAACGGATTGGGAGCCGAGGGGATCGTCTGGACGCTGATGTTCGCGCTGATGCCGCTCACCTGCGTTTACTATCCGGTGAGCGTGCTGCCGCAATGGCTGCAATATGTGGCGTGGATGCTCCCGCCTACCTATGTATTCGAGGGCATGCGGGCGGTGCTGACCGAGCAGGTGTTCCGGACCGACCTGATGTTGTCGGCGCTTGCGATCAATGCAGTACTGCTGCTGGCGTCATTTGCAGCATTCCTTGCTCTGTTGCGCAGCGCCCGCCGCGCCGGCTCGCTGCTCTCGAGCGGCGAGTAATCCACATTTTCCCGTGAAAATCCGGGGAGTTCTGGCGCATTCATTGCGGCAGGCGGGGTTACTGCGCATTGACGCAATATTACGCATTCGGCACTATGTTGCATCGCAGAGAGGATCACACGCGAATGCCGATAGGTGAGTTTGGTGGCGCACCGCCACTGGCGTCAGAAGGCAGTCCAGCCCTGACGACGCCGATGTACTGGATGTACGAGATGGCGCAGGCCTCGCTCAATCCTGCGCGAGCGGTGAGCGACGCCACCAAGATCCTGTTCCAGAATCCGCTGAATCCGTGGGCGCATACCGAGGCCGGCAAATCGATCGCGGCGGCCTGCGAGGTGTTCGAGCGCACCACCCGCCGCTATGGCAAGCCGGAATGGGGCCTCGATACCACCGAGGTCAACGGCATCCACGTGCCGGTCGAGGTTCGCGTCGTCTGGGAAAAGCCGTTCTGCCGGCTGCTCTACTTCGATCGCAAGCTGACCCGGCCGTTGCGCACGCCCGCCCCGCGGCTTTTGATCGTGGCGCCGATGTCGGGCCATTACGCGACGCTGCTGCGCGGCACGGTGGAGGCTTTCCTGCCGACGCATGAGGTCTACATCACCGACTGGGCCGACGCCCGCATGGTGCCGCTCGCGGAAGGCCGCTTCGATCTCGACGACTACATCGATTATGTCATGGAGATGCTGCGCGATCTCGGCACCAACATGCATGTCATGGCGGTGTGCCAGCCGGCGGTGCCGGTGCTGGCGGCGGTCTCGGTCATGGAGACGGAGCGCGATCCGTTCACGCCGATCTCGATGACCTTGATGGGTGGTCCGATCGACACCCGCCGCAACCCCACCGGGGTCAATAAGCTCGCTGAACAGCGCGGCATCGACTGGTTCCGCAATCACGTTATCACCAAGGTGCCCTTCCCGCATCCCGGCGTCATGCGCGATGTCTATCCGGGCTTCCTGCAGCTGAACGGCTTCATCAGCATGAATCTCGACCGCCATGTGGACGCCCACAAGGCGCTATTCGCCAACCTAGTGAAGGGCGATGGCGATCAGGTCGACAAGCACCGTGTCTTCTATGACGAATATCTTGCGGTCATGGACCTCGCCGCCGAATATTATCTGCAGACGGTGGAGACGGTGTTCGTCAGGCATGCCCTGCCGAAGGGCGAGATGACCCATCGCGGCACGCTGGTCGATCCGTCGAAGGTGACGCGCGTCGCATTGATGACGGTGGAAGGCGAGAAGGACGACATCTCTGGTCTCGGTCAGACCGAGGCGACGCACGGACTCTGCTCGTCGATCCCCGCGCATCGCCGCGTTCATTACGTGCAACCCGGTGTCGGGCACTACGGCGTGTTCAACGGCTCACGATTCAAATCGGAAATCGTGCCGCGTATCTGCGATTTCATGATGTCGGCACAGGATCCGAAGTCGTTGCTCTCGCTCGCCGCTGAATAGCTAGGAAACAGCGCGTTGCCGCGGTCGAATCCCAGCCCGCGGTAACGCCTTGATTTGACCGGGAAAACCCGGTTCCAGCGCCTTTTGAAGGGGTGAATGTGGCGTCACCCCTTGAGCGTTGCTTTTGATTCCGGATTCACTCAAGAAATCGGCGACGAGGCCCAAGGTGTAGATGAATTTGGGCGCGTAGCCACTGTATATTGGGCAAATGATTTGTTTTTGCGCCAAGTACTTTCCCTGGCGGTGGATATGGCAAAATCCGGGCGAACTCTTACCCCCCGGACTGACAGATATGGCCACTCGCGCGCTACTCTATCGGCGGCCCGCCGAACCTTCGCGTCTTCTCGTCAAGCACGGGTCGCAAATCTACTCGATTAGATTGCGCCGTCACCGCCGAGCGCGACGTTATACACTGCGAATTCATCCATCGGACCGCGAAGCCATCCTGACGATGCCGCCGCGCGGCACCATCGTCGAAGCCAAGGACTTCGCGCAGCGGCACGGCGCGTGGATTGCCGCGCGTCTTGGCCGTCTGCCGAAGGCTGCACCGTTTCTGCCCGGAACCGTGGTGCCGTTGCGCGGCATCCCACACCGCATCGTGCATCGCGCGGGCGTGCGCGGCACGGTGTGGACCGAGACGCGTGACAGCGGCGAGAAGATCATGTGCGTCGCCGGCGACGCTGCGCATATCGAGCGCCGCGTGCTCGACTTCCTCAAGCGCGAAGCGCGCCGCGACCTGCAGCGCGCGGCGGAAGCCTACGCCGGCGAGCTCGGGGTCAAGGTCAAGCGGTTGTCGATCCGCGATCAGTCGAGCCGCTGGGGGTCGTGCACCTCGGCCGGGTCGCTGTCGTTCTCCTGGCGGCTCATCCTCGCGCCGCCCTTCGTGCTGGACTATCTCGCCGCGCATGAGGTCGCGCATCTGGTCGAGATGAACCACTCGGCGCGGTTCTGGAAGGTGTGCGGCCGGATCTGCTCGTCGGTCGAGCGCGCCAAGAAGTGGCTCGACACCTGCGGCAACGACCTGCACCGCTACGGCATCGACGACTGATCTGCGTCCACCTGGAACCATCACGCACGGCCCGGATCGACGATCCGGGCCGTGTTTTATGCGCGTGAGCGTGCGTATCGCGGTCGCATCGTGCTCGGGCAATATTGCCGCCCGCGCCTGGAAAACGCGGAAAGCGCCCGCATCATTAACCCGGTTGAAACGATGGGGTCGTCACAACTGACAGACGGTGATCGTCGGGATACCGGAGACATCCGAACTGCTGAGCCATCAGCGGCACGCTTGGCTTTAGGTGCGCCCGCCGATGCCACCAACAAACGGAACAACGACAGGGCGCCACGTGGCTGACACCGCCGACCTGCTGCTGACCGCGCTCGAGCGCTGCAGCGACGCGATGGTGATCGTCGATGCCGATCTGCGCATCCGGCATGTGAATGCCGCGGCCGAGCGGTTGTTTCGCTGCAGCCGTGCCGACCTGATCGGCTGCGATGTGCGCGGTCTCGACCAGGCGCTCAGGCAGCTTCCGTTCGAGCAGATGATGTCCGGCAGCCCAGCCGGCGCGGCCGAGGACGTCCGATCCGAGATCACATTGCAGCACGCCGACGGCAGTCGCAGCCGCATCGGCGTCTCGCTGTCCTGGGTGAGCAGCCATGAGGGCCGTCACTTCATCCTGATGGCGCGGAGCATCATCGATGATGTCGAGCAGCGCGAACGGGTCGCGCTGCTGAGCTCGGTGTCCGATCGCAGCAATCGCGCCATCATCGTCACCGATCGCGAGCGGCGGATCATCTATGTCAACGCCGCCTTCGTCGCCATGTTCGGCTACACCGCAGAGGAGGCGATCGGACGCCTCGTCCGTGAACTGCTCGCCGGTCCACATCTCGATCGGAGCGCCATCGCGCGGCTCGAGAAGGGGCTGAGCGAGGGCTGCGGCGCCGAGGAGGAGCTCCTCCTCCAGGACAGGCATGGTCACGAGATCTGGGTCTCTGCGTTCGTCGAGGCGCATCGCAATGCGCGCGGTGAGATCAGCCAGATATTCGGCCTGCTGAGCGACATCAGCGAGACCAAGCAGCTGCGATCGCTGCAGCAATTGACGACCGCCGCGCTCGCCGACGAGCGCCCGCTGCAGGATATCGCCGATCAGCTCTGCCGCCGCGTCGAGGAGCTTGCGCCCGGCGTCATCTGCTCGATCCTGCATGTGGACAAGGAAGGGCTGGTGCATCCGCTCGGCGGGCCGAGCCTGCCGGCCGATTATTCGGCGGCGCTGGATGGCATCGCGATCGGGCAGGACGTCGGCTGCTGTGGAACCGCGGCCTATCTCGGCGAGGCCGTGCTCGCGATCGATATCGAGACCGATCCGCGCTGGGAGCGGTTCAAGGCCCGGCCGCTGGAGGTGGGCCTGCGCGCCTGCTGGTCGACGCCCATCAAGGCGCGGGACGGCCGCGCCATCGGCACGTTCGCGTTCTATTTCCGCGAGTCCCGCGGTCCGAGCCGCTGGCACCAGCAGATCGTAGATGCCTGTACGGTCCTCAGTGCCTTGGCGATCGAGCGGCACGAGGCGCGCGCGGCCATCGCCCGGATCGCGTTTCACGACATGCTGACCGGATTGCCCAACCGCGCGCGTATCCCGGCCCTGATTGCCGAGGCTATCGGCGCCTGTCCCCAAGGCGGGCATGTCGCGGTGGCCTTTCTCGATGCCGACAATTTCAAGGACGTCAACGACACGCTCGGCCATGCGGCCGGCGACGAATTCCTGATCGCCTTCGCCAAGCGGCTGCGTGGCCAGATCAAGCCGGGGGATATGCTGGGCCGCCTCGGCGGCGACGAGTTCGTGATCGTGCTGCCGAACCGGGATGCGGTCGAGGCGTCGCTGATGGCCGCGCAGATCACGGCGGCGCTGGCGACGCCGCTCACGCTCGGCAAACGCCAGGTGGTGATGTCGGCGAGCATGGGCCTCAGCCTCTATCCGGACAACGCCACCGACATCGATACGCTGATCAAGCAGGCCGATGCGGCCATGTACAAGGCCAAGCACGCGGGACGCGCGACCTATCGCTTCTTCAGCGCCGACATGGACAAGATCGCCGAGCAGCGGCTGATGTATTCGACGGCGTTGCGGCAGGCGATCGCCAGCCAGGCCCTGACCTTGCATTATCAGCCGCAGATCCGCACTTGCGACGGCACCATTCACGGCGTGGAGGCGCTGGCGCGCTGGCACGATCCGGTGCTCGGCGAGGTTTCGCCGGCGAAATTCATACCCTTGGCCGAGGAGTGCGGGCTGATCGAGCAGATCGGCATGTGGTCGATCAAAGAAGCCTGCCGCCAGATGGCGGTCTGGCGCCGCGCCGGGCTCGACATTCCGGCCGTGTCGGTCAACCTGTCGCCGATCAACTTCCAGAACGTGAACCTTGCGGCACAGGTGGCGCAGATCCTCGCTGCGCACGACCTGCCGCCCAATCTGCTCGTCTTCGAGATCACCGAAGGCGTGTTCCTGAACGAGCGCGCCACCATGATCTCGACCATGGGCGAGTTGCGACGGCTCGGCATCGGCCTGTCGCTGGATGATTTCGGCACCGGCTATTCCAGTCTCAGCCGGCTTGCGCACCTGCCGATCGACGAGCTGAAGATCGACCGCAGCTTCATGCGCGATGTCGTGGCGGACACCAATACGCGGGCGATCGTGACCGCTGTGGTCCGCGTCGGCCAGAGCCTCAACCTCGCCGTCGTCGCCGAGGGCGTCGAGACCGACGCGCAGCGCGAGTTGCTGGTCGAGCTCGGCTGTGACGCGATCCAGGGCTTTTTCTATGCGCGTCCGTTGCCGGCGACAGCCTTCGGGCGCTGGCTGCTCGAGTACAGCGCGCAGCGCGCGAGCGCGATGCTGCGGCAGGTCCAAGGCTCGCTGGCAAAATCGAACGCCGCATCCGCCGAGATGCACGCCGCCGCATCACTGAGCTGGGTTGCCGAGCTCGGCTGACGCTATCCGGCAGATGTCGCACCGCCGTTCGCCACACGATCGGTGTCGTCCCGGCCTTGAGCCCGGGACCCATAACCACAGGCGAGTGTGGTGCAAGCTGTGCTGTGGCTCCAGCGAGCTCAAGCGATCGGCTGCGGTGGCTATGGGTCCCGGCTTGCGCTTCGCTTGGCCGGGACGACATCTGAATGCCTTGAGGCAGTCGGGCCTTACCGCCCGAACAGCCGATCCACCAGCCAGCCGTCGAGGCCAGCCGCAGCTTCAGGCCGCACGTTGGCGCGTTGCGCCGGCGCGGTGGCACGGCCGCCGCTGGCAGAGCCACCGCCGCTGGCGTAGTTGGCGGAAGGAGCAGGGGCAGGAGCTGATGGGACGGTGATCTGGGCGCTGATCTGTGCCAGCGTCGGCACCAGGCCTGAGCCTTGCGAATTCGGCAGCGCCGCCACCGGCACGCCCTGATGCGCCGCGCGCATGAAGCGCGTCCACACCTCCACCGGCAGGCCGCCGCCGGTCGCCTTCTTGGTCGGCGAGTTGTCGTCATTGCCGAGCCAGACGCCGGTGACGAGATGGGCGGTGTAGCCGAGGAACCAGGCGTCACGGAAATCCTGGCTGGTGCCGGTCTTGCCGGCCGCGACCCAGCCCGGGATCTCGGCCTTCCTGGCAGTGCCGGAGATCAGCGTCTCCTGCATCATCTGGTTCATCATCGCCACGTTCTGCGGCTCGATCACTTGGGCCGCCTGGTCCGGCTGGCGCAGATAGAGCAGCTTGCCGTCCAGCGTCTTGATCCGCGTCACCACATGCGGCGAGATGCCGACGCCGCCATTGGCGAACGGCACATAGGCGCCGACCAGCTCGAGCATCGACACTTCCGAGGTGCCGAGCGCGATCGAGGGGTTCGGATCGAGCTTGGAGGCGATGCCGAGCCGGTGCGCAGTGCGCACCACGTTCTTCGGCCCGACCTCGAGACCGACACGCACCGCCACGGTGTTCAGCGAATGCGCCAGCGCCTGGGTCAGCGTCACCGGGCCGAAATATTCGCGGCTGTAGTTCTCGGGCTTCCAGCCTTTGAGGTCGAGCGGCGCGTCCTGGCGCACCGTGTCCGGGGTCAGGCCCTGCTCGATTGCGGTGAGATAGACGAACGGCTTGAACGCCGAGCCCGGCTGGCGCTTGGCGGTCACCGCGCGGTTATATTGGCTCTCGGAGTAGTTCCGCCCGCCGACCATGGCGCGCACGGCGCCATCGGGCGTCATTGCCACCAGCGCGCCCTGGCTGACATTGAACTTCACGCTCTTGGCTGCGAGCTCGTCGATCACAGCCGACTCGGCGGTGGCCTGCAGCTTCGGATCGATCGTGGTCTCGACAATGATCGACTGGTCGATCTGACCGACGAGGTCGTCGAGCACTTCGCCGATCCAGTCCGCGACATAGTTGATGGTGCCGGCGCCCGCCGGCTTCATCGTGACAGCGGGATGGGCGATCTGCGCCTGCGCCTGCGTGTCGGTGATGAACTTGGCGTCGGCCATCGCCGCCAGCACGGTCTGCATGCGCTTCTCAGCGCCTTCGGGGTTGCGATTCGGCGCAAGCCTTGACGGCGACTTGACGAGGCCTGCGAGCATCGCCGCTTCGCCGAGCGTGACATGCCGCGCCGACTTGCCGAAATAGCGCTGCGCCGCCGCCTCGACGCCATAGGCGCCGGAGCCGAAATAGACTCGGTTCAGATAGAGCTCGAGGATCTCGCGCTTGGAATATTTCCGCTCCAGCCACACCGCGAGCTCGGCCTCCTGCAGCTTGCGCGCCATGGTCCGCTCCTGGGTCAGGAACAGGTTCTTGGCGAGCTGCTGCGTCAGGGTCGAGCCGCCCTGCGAGACGCCGCGATGCAGGATGTTGGTGACCAGCGCGCGCGCGATGCCGATCGGATCGATGCCCCAATGCGAATAGAAGCGGCGGTCTTCGATCGCGACGAAGGCTTTCGGCAGATAGGGCGGCAGGTCCTTCAGCGCGACATTGGCGCCGGCCATCTCGCCGCGCTGCGCCAGCATGCTGCCGTCGACGCCGACGATCTCGATGGTCGGCGGCCGCTTGGGGATTTCGAGCGACTGGATCGGCGGCAGGTGCGCGCCGGCCCAGACCACGACGCCGACCACCAAGATCACGCCCCAGATGCCGCAGACCAGCGCCCAGTAAGCCATCCGGCCGACCGACATGCCGATTCGCGATCTGCTCGCTGGCTTGGACTTCTTCGGCGGACGCGGCTTGACCTCGCGCGGCGGCGGCGCGTCGTCCTCATCGTCGTCGTCGATCACCGGTTTGCGCTTGGGCATGGCTTTCTTTGGCGTGTCATCGCCGACAGATGGAATCCGGTCCTTGGGATCGAGGCGCAGATCCGCCATCGCCGCTGCGAGGCCGAAGCGCGGCTCCTTGCGTCCGCCGCTTTTTTTCCGTCCCCACGCCATCCACCGATACGCCCGCGACCCGCCATTCGAGCCACCGTAGCGGCCGGAGTTTAAGGCTCAGTTGAGGGGAGATTAACGCGAGATGAGAGCTTTCACGGCGTCAACGGGCGGTTATGGTTAACCCAAAGTAAAAAGGAGGATGCATGGGCTACATCGATCCGACCAAGGAGGTTTTTGCAGCCTTTCGCGCCAATGATCGCGAAGGCCCGATCCACATGCTCAACCTGGTGCGCTTGCGCAAAGACGCGGCCTATCCCGATGGCCGCGCCATGAGCGGCGCCGAAGCCTATGCGGCGTATGGTCGCGAGAGCGGCCCGGTGTTCAGGAGGGTGGGCGGCCGCATCGTCTGGCAGGGCCGGTTCGAGCTGATGCTGATCGGGCCGCAGGAAGAGTATTGGGATCACTGCTTCATCGCCGAATATCCAAACGTGGCTGCTTTCGTCGAGATGATCCGCGATCCCGTCTATCGCGAGGCGGTCAAGCATCGCCAGGCGGCGGTGCAGGATTCGCGGCTGATCCGCCACGCGGTGCTGCCGATCGGCGAGAATTTCGGCGAGGTGCCGACGTGATGCGGCTGCGCCTGATGTGTTGAGGCGCCTCCTCAAGACCCGCTGTCGTCACCCGCGAAGGCGGGTGACCCAGTATTCCAGAGACGGACGTGATCTACCGAGAAGTCGCGGCGTACTGGACGCCCCGCATGCGCGGGGCATGACGACGTCACATACCGAAATAGCGAAGCGCTACCCCGCGCCCCGGTATCCTCGACGATCAGGCCGAACGGCTCCCGGCGCTCGCCGTGAACTTCATTACGACGGGCCGATTTCCCACGATTGCCTGCTTGCGCAACACATAAGTATGTGCTTATGTATTGGCATGATCGAGAACGACATCTTCAAGGCGCTCGCCGATCCGACGCGCTGCGCGATCTTCGAGAAGCTGGCACATGGCGGCATGAACGCCAGCGCATTGCGCGAGGGGATGACGATCAGCCAACCGGCCATGTCCCAGCACCTTTCCGTGCTTCGTAAAGCGAAATTGGTACGGGAAGAACGGCAAGGCCGTTTCGTCAACTACGAGGTCGATCCGGATGGCTTGGCGCTGATCGCCGGCTGGCTGGCGAAGTATCGCGCCTACTGGCCGACGCGCGTCGATGCTTTGAAGGCTCTGCTGAAGGACATGGACCAATGAACGACACCAAGGCTCAAGCGCAGACCAAGGATCTGGTGCAGGACTACGAACTCGACGCGCCGCCTGAAAAGGTCTGGCGGGCGATCAGCAACCCCGCGTTTCGTGAGCGCTGGCTGCCGAAGGAAGATTTGGTTGAGGCCGCTCCAATCTCCTCGACGCCGGGCGAGGAAGTTCGCTACCGCATGCGCGATGACGAGCCGCCGTTTCTCGAAAGCGTCGTGACGTTTCAGGTCAGGCCCAACACCGTCGGCGGCACCAGGCTTCGAATCATTCATGGGCTGGCCGACGTGACACTGACGCTGCGGATACCGCGGGCTGCAAACAGCAACTCGTGCTGCCTCATGCGCGCGGCCTGACGCCTCCTCAGCAACGGACAAACTCAAAAAAAACGGGAGTTCGCGCATGCGCGAAGCGATGCAACTCGTCCCCATGGTTGTTGAACAATCAAGCCGGGGAGAACGGTCGTTTGATATCTATTCCCGGCTGCTGCGCGAACGGATCGTGTTCCTGAACGGCGAAGTCAACGACACGGTGTCTGCCTTGGTCTGTGCGCAGCTACTTTTTCTCGAGGCCGAGAATCCAAGAAAGCCGATTCATCTCTACATCAATTCTCCCGGCGGCGTCGTGACCAGCGGTCTCGCGATGTATGACACCATGCAATACATTCAGGCGCCGGTGCATACGCTGTGCATGGGAACGGCGCGTTCGATGGGGTCGTTCCTCCTGATGGCAGGAGAGCCGGGCCAGCGCGCCGCGCTGCCCAATGCGAGCCTGCACGTCCATCAGCCACTTGGCGGCTTTCAAGGGCAGGCGTCGGACATCCTCATTCATGCTGAGGAGATGCAACAGACCAAGCGCCGTATCATCAGGCTTTATGCCGAACATTGCCGACGCACGTTCGAGGACGTCGAGCGCACGCTCGACCGCGATCACTTCATGACCTCGGGCCAAGCTTTGGAATGGGGTTTGATCGACCGCGTCGTAAGCCAACGAGAGGCGGGGGATGAAGCACGGAGGCAGCTATAGCACCATGGGCGCGGCCCCGTTGCTTCTGAGTTCGTCATTCCGGGGCGCTCGCTTCAGCGAGCGAACCCGGAATCTCGAGGTTCCGGGTTCGGCTCTTTCGAGCCGCCCCGGAACGACGAACATAGTCTAACCTGCAGGGCCCGCATCCTCGAGGATCGGGCCGAATAGCTCCCAGCGCTCGCCGTTGAACTTCATCATCTGGAGCTGCTTGTTGACCCGGTAGTCGGTCGGCGAGGTATTGATCTTCATGCCCGGCAGTGAGAAGTCGCCGGTGACGTCCTTCAGCGACGCCGCCTGCTTCATCACGTTCTCGCGCGTCAGATTGTCGCCGCACATCTGCAGCACCGTGACCAGGAGCTGCGCGGTCGAGTAGCCGTAGGTGTTGAAGTTCGAGTTCTTGTCGCCGTCCGGATAGTACTTCG
>Ga0209677_100474_pt1 | contig 22972 bp, 27 predicted proteins | sample AraplaCvi_mCL_r2_2_FD_184285 | JGI IMG/M metagenome (GOLD analysis project Ga0209677, IMG submission 184285) | Arabidopsis root microbial communities from North Carolina, USA - plate scrape CL_Cvi_mCL_r2 (SPAdes) (version 2) | ecosystem: Host-associated > Plants > Roots > Endosphere | place: USA... | reverse complement strand
GAGGCGTCCATGGCGCCCTGCCCGCTCGCACTGGGTGGCGGGGATCACGGGCCACGTGGTCCGCGATCTCGACGAGGTGCGACGACTCCTGGCCGAACAGGTGGCCACGACGATCCGCTGGGACGCGTGCATGGACACCGTCGCCGAGCGCCGGCCCGGCGCGGTCCTCGAGCTGGGCGCCGGCACCACCCTGACGCGCCTGTGGCGGGAACGGCACCCCGGGATCCCGGCGCGCTCGTGCAGCGAGTTCGCCAGCGCGGCCGAAGTTCTCGAATGGCTGGATTCCGTCGGCGCTCGCGGACAAAATAACTGACGAGTCCACCGTCCCGGCCTAGTATGGCGCCCGGGACCAGGACACGAGGCCCGCCGAACCAACCGCGAGGGCGCCCGGACGGGCGCGAACATGACATGCGAATGAATCTTGTGTGGTGCGCGACCGCCTTGCTCGTCGCCAGCGTCTCGGCCCAGGCCGAGATCCTGATCGGCCAGACCTCCGGCTTCAGCGGCACGGTCGCGGCCACGGTCAACGAAGCCCATTACGGCGCGATGCTGTACATCTCGGAGGTCAACAAGAAGGGCGGCGTGCACGGGGAGCAGATCCGGCTCATCTCGCTCGATGACAAGTTCGAGCCGGCGCTGGCCAAGGAGAACGCGCGCCGCCTGATCGTCGAGGACCACGTCACGGCCCTGTTCATGACCCGCGGCACGCCGCACACGGAGGGCATCCTGCCCCTCCTGGCCGAATACGAGGTGCCGCTCATCGCGCCGTCGACCGGCGCGATGTCGTTGCACCAGCCGGTCAACAAGTGGGTCTACAACGTCCGGGCGCCCTACCAGCGCGAGGCGGAGAAGGCCGTCCGCCACCTGCTGTCGATGGGCGCCGACCGCATCGCTGTCGTGCGCGTCGACGACAACTTCGGCAAGGACGCGGTGCAGGGCGTGCAGAAGGCGCTCGCGGGGCGGGCCAAGGGCCCGGTGATCGACGTCCAGTTCAATCGCGAGAAGTGGGACTTCACCGAGATCTCGCGCAAGGTGGTGGCCTCCGAGGCGCAGGCCGTCGTGTTCATCGGCTCGGGCAAGGCCGTGGTCGACGGGATCACGGCGATCCGGGCGCAAGGCAGCGCGGCCCAGATCGTCACCCTGTCCAACAACGCGTCCGCCGGCTTCGTCGCGGCGCTCAAGGGCAACGGGCCCGGCACGATCATCACGCAGGTCTTCCCGAGCGAGCGATCCCTGGCCACGCCCATCGCGCGCGAGGCCTCCAGCCTGGCCGCGGCGTCCAGCGAGCACGTCGCGCTGACGCCCGCGATGCTGGAAGGATTCGCCTCCGCCAAGGTGCTGGTGGCGGGGCTGGAGCGCGCGGGCACGCACCCCACGGGCGCCAAGCTGCAGCAGGCCCTCGACGGCCTGAAGCATCTGGACCTGGGCGGGCTGGAGATCGACTACAGCCCGGTGCACCACACGGGCCTGGAGTTCGTCGACCTGTCGATCGTGAGCGTCGACGGCACGCTGCGGCGCTGAAGCGTCCGGGCCCTACGGCCGGCAGCGCAGCGCGATCAGTTGCGACCCGAGCCCGCTCGCCACGAAGACCGCGCGCCGGTTGGCGGCCAGTTGCTGCAGCCAGTCGAACGTCCCGCCATCGGCCAGCGGCAGCTCCTCGCCCTCCGGCACCGTCGCCCAGATCCGGTAGCGCAGCCCACCCGAGTAGTACGCATGCGCCAGCGGCTGGTGCTCGGCCTCGAGCGTCCGCGCCAGCTGTTCGCCCAGGCCGCGCCGCTCCGGCGTCGACAGGATCTGCACGCGCCGGCGGCCCAGCGCATGGCCGTCGCGCTCGAGGCGGGTGAACGCGTCGAGCAGCGTGCGCACGTGCAACGCCACGGCGGCCAGGGTGAACGCATGATTCCTGCGCTCGACGCCCGCGCTGGCCAGGGCGAACAGCCGGAAGTGCTGCGCATGGCCGGGCAGCTTGGGGACCGGCTGGGCCCGCAGCACGCGGTGGCTGGTCGCGAGATGGACCTCGGCCGCCGGATCGTCCCGCAGCCGCTGCGCACATTCGAGCGCCAGCACGTTGGTCGGATCCGAGACGACCTCGCTCGAACGCAGCGCCGACAGCACGCGGTTCTGGTGCGTGGGCCCGACGATCGAGCAGCTGCCCAGCGGTGCGACCGGCGACAGTTCGATCGCGTCGAAGCGATCGGCCGCAGCCAGCAGCTGGGCGTCGATCGCCAGCATCGCGCGCTGGTCGACCGCGGCCGGCCGGCAGAACGGGTCGCGCCGGTATTGGGCCACGAGATCCTTCGCGTCACGCGCCGACGCGCGCGCCTGCATGACGTCGATCAGCAGCGACTGCAGCTCCGAGCCGCCGAGCTCGCTCGCCAGCTGGGCGAATGTCCGTGCCCCGACGGTGTCGGCGACCCAAGCGCGATGTGCCATCGCCAGAATGTACACGCCGCCCGCGGGCGGCATGGCTCGGCGAGCGGGGCGCGACCGCGTGGCGCGCGCCCCGCAGTGGTCACGGCTTGGGCAGGGCGTCCAGGAACGCCCGGTTGGGGGCCGAGAACTGGTAGTTGTTGTAGCGATCCCAGTTGATCGACCACGACATCAGCCCACGCAGCGCCAGCGACGGGGCGCGCGGCACGTAGCTGCCGCATTGCAGCTTCTGGGTCAGGCAATTGACGGCGGCCTGCACGTCGGGCTCGGCGGTGAATCCGCCGCCCGCCTCGTTGCTGGCCGGCAGGCCGATGGCGACCTGGTCGGGACGCAGCGCGGGGAACGCGAAGGTCGTGCCCGCGACGGTGAAGCCCTTGAGCAGCATGTCCGTCATCGCCACGTGGAAGTCCGCGCCACCCATGAAGTGGTACTGGCCGTCCAGCCCGGTGATCGCCCCCGAGTTGTAGTCCTGCACGTGCAGCATCGTCAGGTCGTTGCGCATCGCGTAGATCACCGGCAGGAAGGCGCCGGCGCGCGTGTCGCAGCTCAGGCAGGTGCCGCCGTAGAAGCTGTAGCCCAGTTGCACGAAGAAGGTCTCGGGCGCCATCGTCAGCACGAACCGGCTGCCGTATTTGGCCTTGAGCTGCTTGAGCGCGCTGATGAGGTTGGCCACCACGGGCGTGGTCGGAGCGGCCACGTTGTTGTCGCCAGGGTTCAGCTGCAGCGAATGCCCTTCGAAGTCGACGTCCAGGCCATCGAGGCCCCAGCGGTCGATGATGGCCGAGACCGAGCTCACGAAGGCGGCCGTGGCCGTGGCGGACGTCAGCTGCACCTCGCCGTTGGCCCCGCCGATGGAGATCAGCACCTTCTTGCCCTTGGCCTGCTTGGCCTTGATGGCGGCCAGGAAGTCGGCGTCCGACTCCACGTTCGGGCACTCGCTGGCCGGGCAGCGCTTGAAGTTCACCTGGCCCGACGTCGGCGAGGTCGGCTCGGCGAACGACAGGTCGATGAAGTCCCAGGCGTCGCTCACGTCGGCCATGCGGATGTAGCCCGAGCCGTTGGCGAAGCTCGCGTGCAGGTAGCCGACCAGGGCGTGGTTCCCGGGTGGCGGCGGCGGGGGCGGCGGTGGTGGTGGCGGCGGCGGAGGCGGCGGAGGCGGCGGAGGCGGCGGAGGCGGCGGAGGCGGAGGCGGCGGAGGCGGAGGCGGTGGCGGTGGCGGTGGCGGTGGCGGCGTTGTCCCGCAGGTGGTCACCACCGTCCAAGGCTGGCCGGTGCCGGCGCCGCCGTTGTGCGTGGCCGGGTCGTCGCCCTGCGTCCACCAGTTGGCCTTGTAGGACTTGCCGTTCTCCGTGGCGGTATCGCCGGAGGTGTAGACGTTGGCAGCGGCCCAGGGCTTGCAGGGCGGTTGCGTCGCGTGGGCGGACATCGAGGTGGCGCCACCGGCGACCGCGACGGTCGCGGACAGCACCTTGAGCCAATCCAGCGTCCTCTGGCTTGAAAAGTCGTTCTCGCTCATGGCCTGGTCTCCTTTGAGGGCCGAGGTTGCACGATCGCGGCGGCGTCCGACCGGAACGGCGGGCGACGCCTCGAATGCCGGGGTGGAGTATTCGAGCGCTGGCAGGGTCTTGGCATCGGAACAAACCAGTAAAGCACCAGTAACAATACCAGTTACCGCAGAACTGCGATTATGTCGTGCCCGCGCAGGCGATTTCCCTCGGTGAAAATTGCGGTTTTGATCGACGCCGACCGCGGCTTCGGAGATTTTCACTGGTATTGACGGCCCCCACGACGCGACAGCGCAGTAGTCGCCTGTTCTTCAACGCTCAGTCAAGCGTGGTTGACTCTCCGGAAGACTGCGATCGGCCACAAGCTGTCATCTGCCAGCGTCTGCTTTGGAGTAGGCTATCGCGCATGGATTCCGAACCCGCCTACCTCGCCTCGCGCGGCGAATTTGCGACGCTCAAGAATGCGATCGGATCTTGGTACCACCAGGATGCCTACCTCGACTTCAGTGCAGACAACGAGATTTGGCGCGCGATGTGGGCCGGGTCCGATGAGGCCGGACAGCGCCGACTGGTCGATCAACTCTGTGAGCTCCTCAGCCGGGGCGACGATGAAGTCCTGACAGTCTGGAATGGTGAGTCACATGCGTTCCGATTCGACGATGCGTCGGAAGCTCGCGAATTCCTCGATTCGATGCTGGCTTCGTTCAAGGATCGCCCGTGCGGGTAACAGCGGGAGCCGGCCACAAGCCGTCACTCGCGAAGGGCAGCTTCCGGGCTTCCGCCCGCGCCGCACGTAGACTCAGAGCCATGGAAATCAGCCCGACACTCCTGCGAAAAACGGCCGTCTGGCTCGTGGTCGCCCCGTGCCTCGTGGCGCTCGCGGCGCAGGTTTGCATATGGGTGATCCCAGGGTGCAAACCCAACCCCTACGGACTTGGCAAGTGCCTGATCCGTTCGTACAACGCCGCCGCATTTCTATTGGTACTGCAACTCGGTGGCGTCTATCTCGCGATGTGCCTGGGGGTCTTGGTGTCGGCGCCAGTGCTTATGATCGCTGCCGGCATGGGCTTTTGGTCGAAGCGCTCGAAGCGCGCCTGAGTGTGGGCGTCGCACGCGAACGGCGCACGGGACAGCCCAGCGAGGGCAGGAACGCGACGGCTCGCTTGCGGCCACAAGCCGTCCATGGCCTAAGTCAGCTTTGGCGCACGCTGTGACATCCCTTTGCCTAACGAACTTCGCGACATCGGAACTACAACCTGCGGCATCGAGATGACATCCCCGATCCAACGAGAGCTGGCAGCCCAGTTGTACGAAATCTACGAACGCGCACTCGGCGTTCTAAGCGAGGCCGAACCCATCATCTTCGATTCGCTCGAAGGTGAAGCTCGCGATGAGTTCAGCGAAGCGCACAGCCATGTCATCGTCGAGATTTTGTCGAAGCTCCGCGCCCCTCTGGTAATTCAGTACCGCGACCTGGACACACAAGTTCATGAGGGCCCGCCTGACACACTGCTCGATGCTGACGGACAAGCGGCAGCCGATCGACTGGATGCGGCGCAGATACAGCGGATCGACGAGGCCCTCCTGTCCGACTGCGTGCGAAGTGCGCGAAAGGTCGCGCGAATCGTTGGCAATGCGTGGATGCAGCTACGCGACGACCTTGTGGATGTTCCGGTCGGCTTCTACGCCCAACGCGTCAAGGTCATCGTTGATGCGGGGAAGCTCGAATCCCGAGGTAATCTCGACCACATGCGCTTCAGCGAAGTCCGCCTGCCACGCAACCCGCTCGACGAGGTCGTGGATGCCACGGTCGCCGTCGATGACGGCGTCCTCGACTCGCTCCGGGCATTCCGAGACCGTCGCAAGCGCACGGATCTAGTCGAGGCCGAGCCGGATGACCCGTCGCTCGACCTGTCGCCGAATCTCGACCGACTGACTGAGCGGCTGCTGCACGGCATCGCAGCGAACCCGTCGAAACTCTGGGTCATGGCGCAGTTCCAGCAAAGCCTGATGCCAATTTTCACCATCGACGAGGAAGGCCGGAAGCGGTTCGGCGAGGAGTTGCAGAATCTCATGAGCATTCTCAAGATCGACAGCGACGACGGGTTGGTGGACTTCTACCTCGACTGGTTCTGACGCATCGTTGCTCGCACGTCGCCTTCTTGGCTCAGGCTGGTTCCACTTTGAGAGTCCGCTTCCAGGCGCTCTGTCGGCTCACGGCCATTTCCGCTTTGGGTCGTGAGCAGACGGTCAGCTGAAATGACCGCTTTCGGGCCTGTACGAGGTCGCCTTACGGCCAGGAGCAGACGAGAGGGCATGTCGGCTTACGCTACATTGCTAATTGCTCGAAAGCAGACTCAATGCCACGTCCTCTGTTGCACCACATCTCGATCGGCGTCACTGACTTGCAGGCGATGGCGCGCTTCTACGACGCGGCGCTCACGCCGTTGGGCCAGGTGCGCGTCTGGGATGGCCCCCAGTCGGTGGGCTATGGCTTTCCCGGCGAGGGGGACAAGCTGTTGCTCAACCTTCGAGAGGCTGGAGCGCATGCTCCTGGCCCAGGCTTTCATCTGGCGTTCGGCGCGGAATCGCGTGACGCCGTTGACAAGTTCCACGCTGCAGCGCTTGCGAATGGTGGTACCGACAACGGCGCGCCAGGTCTGAGGGCGCATTACGGGCAGAACTACTACGCGGCGTTCGTTGTTGATCCCGAAGGTCATCGGATCGAGGCAGTAATCAACGAGCCTGTGATGCAAACTGACTGATGCCGGCCATGAGCCGTCATTGATGAGTGACGGCTTAGAGGTTCCCGATGACTGGGCAGCAAAATCAAATTCAAACACCCAGAACATGAAGCTGACGTTCTCTTCGTACCCGTTGGCTGAAGGCCACTACGTGGCGACATGCCTGTCAGACAGGCCAGATCCGCGTGGTGTTAACCCGCTCGCCCGGGTACTCGATGACGATGGCGGCTTGGGCTCCAACCATGCGATCGCTTGGATCGATGAAGGCAAGATGCTCGCACTCGACGCCATCCGGGGAGTTCCCGGCCCGCTGCGTTGGGCGCGCGAGTACTTCTTCGTAGAAATGGACGGGAATCAAACCGTGGCAACGTCGGAAGATGATCCCAGCTGCACAGAGGTCGTTTCGACGGAGGCATTCCTCTCAGCACTTGAGGCGTGGCAAGCGTTCCTCGTCGCGGGCCCATGCGTCGAACCTACTACGGTCGAGATCGTCGGCTGACCGCTTTACGGCTGTACGCTGGGACGAGATGACTTCCGCTTTGGGTCGGAAGCAGAAGTCGGAGAGTTCACCTGGCGAATGTCGGCTTCGCGGCGCTGAGATCGCGCTAGTAGATGTCCGCAACGGGTCGTTCTCGGTCGCGCGCCCAGCCCCCACGAGCGACCGCGACGGGGCCCTCAACCAGGCATCATCCCGTCGCGCGCCGTGTCGACTCTCGTCGTCACACGCCGGCAGCACGGCTCAGCCGATCAACAGGCGTTGGCCGGCCGGCTGCCGCCCGCAGAAAAACCGGCGCGTTCGCGGGGCAGTTCAACTTCGACCTGCAACTGCGAAACAAGCTCGAGACCAGCGCTCGGTGCGAACCGATGCCTTGAGTCACCCGCCTCGTGCACAACGGCGGAAACGCGCACGCTGCGCGGGACGAAGACCCTCCTGCGGCTCACCGCGTGGGCATTTCGGGCCCGACCGGCTGCAGCGTGTGCGCATCGCGCGCGAATCGCCAGTACCCATCGTCGCCGCGCCGGTACACCGTCAGCCGATGCCCCGCCATCGCCACGACCTCGCCGCCATTTCGCGGCATCAGCCACAGTGAGTCGGTGGCGCGCGAGAACGCCCAGTCGCCGGCCACGACGACCTCGGTGAGCTCGCTCACGCAGCGCAGGTCGAACTGGCGGTGGGCCTGCGAGAAGCCGGCCGGGAACTCGCTTTTGCCGAACGGTGCCTGGCCCGGGCCCACGAACACGACGTCGGTGGCCATCAGGGAGTCGAGCGTCTCGAGATCGCCCAGGTTGACCGCATCGATCCAGGTGGCGTGCAGGGTGCGGATGGCTTGGTCGTCGGATGTCATGGCGGGCTCCGTGTCGAAGCCGCCATTGGATCATCCCTCGGGGCGCGGCTCGGCTCGCCGCGCGCCACGGCGGCCCGAGTCGGCCAGAATCCAGCCATGCCCCTGCCGCTCCCCACCCCGGCGATGCTGCTCGCCTTCATGGCCGTGGCCGAGACGCTGCTGATGCGCAAGCGCCTGTCCGGCGACGGCGCGCGCCGGGCCGACCGCGGCTCGCTGCGCCTCCTGATGGTCGTCATCGCCGGCAGCGCGACGCTCGCCTGGGCGGTCGGTCGCCTCGTGCCGCAGGCGCGGTTCGCCGCGCTGCTGCCGCTGGACGCCGCGGCACTCCACGCCGCCGGGCTCGTCCTCTTCGCCGCCGGCCTGGCCCTGCGCTGGTACGCCATGCGGTATCTGGGCCGCTTCTTCACGTTCGACGTGGCCGTGGCCGCCGACCACCGCGTCGTCGACACCGGCCCGTACCGACTCGTGCGCCATCCGGCCTACACCGGCTCGCTGCTCAGCTTCGTCGGGCTCGGACTGTGTGGCGACAACGCGCTGTCGCTGGGGGTGCTGGTGGTGCCGGTCGCGCTGGCGTTCGGGCGCCGCATCGCCATCGAGGAGTCGGCACTCGCCCAGGCGCTGGGCACGGCGTACGTCGACTACATGCATCGCACGAAGCGGCTCGTGCCCTGGGTCTACTGACGCGCGGTCCTACTCCGTGCGGCTGCCGGGCGGACGATCGCGCTCGTAGCGCCGATCGAGCGGGAACGCGGGCAGCCAGCCCTCGCGGCGGATCGTCCACAGCTCGTAGGTGGGCGCGAACCGGTCGATGTCGTCGAGGGCGCCCAGGTTCACCTCCACCTCGTCGCCGCTGCGCGAGAACACCGACGACCCGCAGCGCGGGCAGAAGTGGCGTCCCGCCCAGGCCGCCGTCGCGCCGACGACCGCCACGGCGTCCTGCGGAAAGATCGCCGACGCGTGGAACAGCGCGCCGTGGTGCTTGCGGCAGTCGAGGCAATGGCACACGCCCACGCGGAACGGCCGCCCCGTCGCCACGATGCGGACGTCGCCGCACAGACATCCGCCACTGACCTCGTCCATGTCGCGCACCTCCAAAGCGCTCATTGTGGACGCGGCTCGCCGAACCATCGCTCGACCGCGACGTCGACCTCGCTGGCCGTGGAGGCGCCGTCGCAGGCCCAGGCCACGATGCCGTCGGGACGCACCAGCAAGGCGGACAGGCCCAGGCGCTCGCGCGCGTCCACGCCCACGTGGCGCATGCGAGCGCGAGCGCGTGCGCGTGCGGGCGCGAGACGGGCGTCGAAATCGACGAGCACGCCGCGGCCGTCGCGCAGGTGCTCGGCGAGGCGGCTGCCGTCGTCGAACACGAAGTCGGGCGCGCTGCGGCCCACCAGCGGATGGTCGGCGCCGAGGTCGTGGCGCCAGGCGACGCCCCACATTTGCGCGGCCAGGTGGGTCGCGCCGTCCACCGTGTCGATGAGCTCGCGCACGATGCCCTCGAGCGCACGCGCCGGGGCGCCGGGACGCATCAGCGCGGCCTGCGCGCGGCTCCACTCGAGCACCCAGGCGCCCACCGGGTGGCGCTCGGCATGGTAGGTGTCGAGCAGGCCGCCGGGCGCGTCGCCGCGTACCGTGGCGGCGAGCTTCCAGCCGAGGTTGAAGGCGTCCCCCAGGCCGGCGTTGAGGCCCTGGCCGCCCAGCGCGGAGTGCACGTGGGCCGCGTCGCCGGCCAGCAGGACGCGTCCGCGCCGGTATGCGCTCGCCTGGCGTGCGCGGTCGGTGAACGTCGTGGCCCGATGCACGGCGGCGAGCGTCACGGCGGTGCCCGACACCCGGCGCAGCACCGCCTGCAGGTGCTCGCGCGTGATCGCCTGTGTGCGGTCGAAGGCGCCGCCGTCGAAGTCGGCGATGGCGATGCGGCCGCCCTCGTTGACGAAGAAGCCGGCGTCGGTCACGTGGCGACCGGTGGGCAGCGCGTCGGGATTGACGATGTCCACGAGCGCGGAGTACGCGGTGAACTCGGGCTCGGTGCCGGGGAAGTCGAAGCTGGCCAGCTTGCGCACCGCGCTGCGGCCGCCGTCGCAACCGACGAGCCAGCGGGCGCGGAACGCCTGGGTGTCCGTGCGCGCCAGCACGTCGTCGTCGCGCAGATCGAGCGTGGTGACCGCGTGGCCGCGCACCACGCTCACGCCCAGCGCCGCGGCGCGTGCCGCAAGCACGGCCTCGACCGCGGCCATGTCGGTGGCGACGGGCGTGTCGGCCGGATTGGGCAGGCGGTACGGCCAGCGGGCCACGTCGATCCTGGCGGGGTCGAGATCGATGCCGGCGAAGTGACCGGCCCGCACGCGGCGCGACGCGGCCTGGGCCAGGAGCTCGTCGAGCAGCCCGCGGCGATCCAGCAGCTCGGCGGTCGCGACGGACAGGCCGCGCATCCCCAGCGGGGCGTGCTTGAGCGGGGCATCGGCGTGCGGCTCGCGTTCGAGGACGAGCACGTTGACGCCGGCGAGCGCGAGTTCGCAGGCGAGCAGGAGGCCGACGGGGCCGGCCCCGGCGATGAGGACGTCGTGGAGGGGAAGGTTGTTCATGAGGGTGTTCGTCCTTGGCCGGGGCGTGGTGCTGCCGGAGGGGCCCGGACTCTCCCCGACGTCGCGGGACGATGGCCGCCATCGCCGAAACGCATGGCGGGGTCGATGGCGGGGAGAGTCACGACTCCGCGGGCGGCAAGGGGACCTGCAGCCTGGACTCGAGAGGTGGAAACGGTCAGCGCGCCGCCGCGTCAGGCGGGGCGCGCAAGAGAGTCGACAAGGTCGACGCGCGAATGAAGAGGAGTTCGCTGACCGATAGGCCGCACCGTGAAGGCGGGAAAGTGTGCCGTGATTCTAGCGAGCGGGCAGCCGTTGTACGCGCGGATGCAAGAAGGTGTGGCCATCCTGCTCGACGCGACACGCGCCCGCCACGCACGCCGCCACCGCCTGCGGCACTTTGGCCGCGTGCTCGCGGGCGCCATCCCGCGACGCTCGCCGCCCGGGCGCAAGGCACGTGGCTTGCCACCCCGCTGCACCAGCCCCGCCTGCGAAAGGAAGACCCGTGATCGACGACCCCCGCACTGACGACATCCGCGCCCTGTTCGACTGGCGCAGCGCCGCCGACACGTCCACCTCCCCGGTCGCCAACGACGACCTGGCGCTCGCGCTGAGCCTGCTGTCGTGCAACTGGCGCGACCGCGAGCAGTTCCAGGGCGGCCGCGGCGCCGAGGCCACGCACTGACCCGGCGCACGGTGCGGCCATGGACATGATGAACTCGCTGCGCACGGCCACCTTCACCATCTCGATCCGCGACTCGTCGGAAGACGAGCTCGAGGCCGCGGCCGCCGCGTTCACCTGCACGCTGCATCGCTACGGCATGACGCCCGAGGACGCCCTCGGTGCATGGCGTCGCATGGACGAATGGGAGCGCGCGAACTTCGCGGCCGACGACGATCCCGGCGAGCGCTGGTGGCGCACGATGGCGGTCGCCCGCGACGCGGTGCTGGCCGCGCTGCATGCCGCGGGACTGGACGGCCAGCGCCGTCCGTTCACGATCGAACCGGTCGCGACGCGGCACTGAACCGGCGCCGCGCGGCATGGGCGTTCGGCGCCTATGCAATGCCGCAAACCGCATTTCACTCGGCGGAAACAAGCCCCTAACCTGCGGACAGTCCCATCGTCCCCAGGAGTCCCGATGTCCGCCCTGCTCGCCGACACGCACGAAGACATTCTTCTCGAACACGCCATCCGCGAGGCCCGCGCGAGCGGCCTGCCGTTCGCCGGCAGCGTGCCCCCGATCGAGGCCTGGGCGCTCGTGGAGTCCGGGCGCGCCGTGCTGGTGGACGTGCGCTCCAGCGAGGAGCGCAAGTTCGTCGGCTACGTGCCCGAGAGCCTGCACGTGCCCTGGGCCACCGGCACCGCGCTCACGCGCAATCCGCGCTTCCTGCGCGAGCTGGAGGCCAAGGTGGGCAAGAACGACGTGCTGCTGTTCCTGTGCCGCAGCGGCAAGCGCTCGGCCATCGCGGCCGAAGCGGCCACGAAGATCGGCTTCACGGCCGTCTTCAACGTCCGCGAAGGCTTCGAGGGCGACCTCGACGGCGAACGCCGGCGCGGCAACGTGGGCGGCTGGCGACTGCGCGGGCTCAAGTGGGTGCAGGACTGACCCGCGCGATGACCGCCGACCACGACCTCGCGCGCCCCGCGCCCTGGGGCGCCTCGCGCCTGGCGGACGATCCCGCGCCGGCCGCGGCGGGCCTGGACCTGGCCGGCATCGTCACGCAGCTGCGCCTCGCGCGCCAGCGCTGGCGCGAGCAGCAGGCGCGCCCGCGCGAGATCGCGGGCCGCGAGCTGCCCTCGCGAGACGCGCTGGCTGCCATCCTGCAGGACCTGCGCGGCGCGCTGTTCCCGATGCGCCTGGGACCCCCGGACCTGCGCCAGGAGAGCGAGGACTACTTCGTCGGCCACACGCTCGACACGGCGCTGCACGCGCTGCTCGCGCAGGTGCGCCTGGAGCTGCGCTACAACGCGCGCATCGGCGACGTGCCGGCGCCGGCGCACGACGCGCGCGCGCTGGAGATCGTGCGCGCGTTCGGCGCCGCGCTGCCGCAGATCCGCGAGCTGCTCGACACCGACGTGCTCGCCGCCTGGCGCGGCGACCCCGCGGCGCGCAGCGTGGACGAAGTCCTGGTGTGCTACCCCGGCCTGCACGCCGTCATCCACCACCGCCTCGCGCATCGGCTGCACGAGCTGGGCGTGCCGCTGATCGCGCGCATCGTGGCCGAGCTCGCGCACGCCGACACCGGCATCGACATCCACCCCGGCGCCCGCATCGGCTCGCACTTCTTCATCGACCACGGCACCGGCGTCGTCATCGGCGAGACCGCGGTCATCGGCAACAACGTGCGTCTGTACCAGGCCGTCACGCTGGGCGCACGGCGCTTTGCCACCGACGCCGACGGCGCGTTGCAGAAGGGCGGCGCGCGCCACCCGATCGTCGAGGACGACGTGGTGATCTACGCCGGCGCCACCGTGCTCGGACGCGTGACCGTCGGCCGCGGCGCCTCCATCGGTGGCAACGTGTGGCTGACACGAAGCGTGCCGCCGGGCAGCCGCATCGCGCAGGCGAGCGCGCGCGACGACGCGGCCGACGCCGGAGCCGCGTCATGAGCGCGCGCCTGCGGTCCGCGTCGTACCAGCCCTCCGCGCGCTTCGGGCGCGTGATCCGCGAGGCGCGCCGATCGCGCGGCTGGTCGCAGGAGCAGCTGGCCGGCCAGGCCTCGCTCAATCGCTCGTACATGGGCGAGATAGAGCGCTCGGCCGCGATGCCCTCGCTGGTCACCGCGGAAAAGCTCGCGCACGCGCTCGACGTCGCGCTGTCCGAGCTCATCTCGCGCTGCGAAGTCCCGGAGGCGGCCTGAATCGCGCGTCGAGGGAACGAATCCTGCGACTGCTCGCACGGCGACAAGGCAAGGTCAGCCCTTGATCAAGTGCCAGACGCCGCCCTTGCCGTCCCCCGTCGTATCCCCCGGCTTCGCATCCTTGGCGAACGTGTACAACGGCGCGCCCTTGTAGGCCCACTGCCTGGACCCGTCGTCGCGCGTGACGACGCTGAAGTCGCCCGACGCCGCGTCCGAGGCCTGCGCCGACAGCGGCGGCCAGTTCGTCGCGCACGGCCCGTTGCAGGCGCTCTTGCCGCTGCCGACGGCGTCCTTGTCGTAGGTGTAGAGCGTGGCGCCCGCGGGCGTGGCGAGCACGCCGTTGGCAAGGGCCGCGGGCGCAGGCGTGGAGGCGGCGACGGCGGCGAGCGAAACGAGCGCCAGCGCGGTGAGCGCGGCGGTGGCCTTGAGCATGAGGGTCTCCTGTTGTTGCGGTTGGCAATTCACCGCCGAGAGTGTTCCGCGGCACGGCCCTCCCCCGAACGAAGATTTGCGCAGAAGCAAGTCAGGCCAGCGCTGCGGCGAGCCACAGGCGACGCTCGTCCAGCGCCCGCGGCTGCGCAAAGCCCTGCGAACGCAGCAGCCGCGCCACGTCGTCCTCAGCGAGCGCCTCCACCTCGAAGGCATGCGTCCAGGCCTGGCCGTCCAGCCGGTAGCGCAAGGTCATGCGGACGCGCTCGGCCACGGTGCCCGGCGCGCGGGCGACGCTGGCCACCTCGATGGCCAGGGGCCCCGGCGTCGCGAGCGGGCCGACGCCTGCGCCCCGCAGCCACGCGTCGTCCTGGCGCTTGAGGATCAGCTCGCCCGACGCGCCCAGGTGGCGCGCGGCCGCCGCCACGAAGGCACGCCGCACCTGCGGATCGGCGTGGTTGACGAGGCCGCTGGGCAGCAGCACGACGTCGAAGCGTTCGGGCAGCACCAGCGCCTCGATGTCGCACTGCACGCGCCGCACGCGATCGGACACGTGCGACAGCATCTCGGCGGAGTTGTCGACCCCGGTGACGTCGCATCCGAACTCGAGCAACCGGTGCGTGAGCAGGCCCGTGCCGCACCCCAGCTCCAGCACGCGGGTGCCGGGGGCCAGCCGCTCCCGCAGGTGCTCGATCTCGCCGGCGTAAACCTGGCGCCGGTACAGCTCGACCGAGCAGCCGTCGCGCGCCTGCGCGCCGGGGCCCGTCCCGCCGAACTCGAACGCGGTCATCCCGGCAGCGAAAACCGGTAGCTCAGCCCCACGCCCACGTGTGTCGCGCTGAAGCGATACCGCTCGGGGTACACGTGCACGCCGTTGACCGAGTACGTCTTGCCCACCTGCGCGTAGATCGCCAGGCGATCGCTGAGCGTGAAGTTCATGCCGATCGCCGGCTTGACGATGAGGCCGTGCACGTTGATGCCGGTGACCACCTGCGCGAAGCCTTGCAGCGGCTGGTCGCGCGCGTAGGTGGTCTGCAGGCCCAGGCCCGCCAGCATCTCGCCGTAGCCGGGATACCCCAGGTAGCGGCTGGTGGCGATGCTGGCCTGGATGGGCACGTAGACGTTGGGGTCGATGACCGCGTCCACTTGCGTGGTCAGCAGTCGGATGACGCCCTGCGTGCGCGCGCCGATCTTCGGGTGCAGCTCCGATTGCGGGAAGATGTCGATGCGGTAGCCGTTGTTCTCGCGCGTGCCGGAGTTGCCGGCGCCGCCCAGGTGGAAGTCGAGCGCGGCGCCCACCGTCAGGTTGCGCGCGGTGGCCTTGGGCGCGAACAGGTAGCCCGCCGACAGCGCGACGCCCACGTTGTCGCTCAGCATCACCTCGCCGAACACCTTGGGGTACACGAGCAGGCCGGGCCCGGTGTCGAACTTCTCGGGGTCGTAGCCGCCCGAGCCCACGCCCAGCTGCGCGTACGCGTTGACGCGCTGCCCCAGCCTGGCGCGATACCCCACGCCGCCCAGCAGCTGGTTGTAGATCGGCAGTCCGTGCACGCCCACGCTGCCTTCGACGAACAGGTAGGTGGCCGGGTCGACGAAGTGGTTGAACTGCACATCGGCCAGGTTGACCGTGCCCTTGTACGACCCCTTGGGCTTGATCTGGATGAAATTGTCCAGGCCCATCATCAGCACGTCGTCGTCGGGCTCGTGCGGCGTCGTGGCCGCGTGGCCCGCGCTGGCGTACGACGTCGCGGTGTACGAGAACGGCATCTGGAAGAACACGTCCAGCCGGTTGCCGTGGATCACGGAGTCGGAGAAGCGCACGTGTGAGGCGTTCAGCCCGACCGAGAAGCCGTCGAACCGATACCCCAGGCCCGCATAGCCCTTGTAGAACGTGCCCGAGCCCGAGATGATCTTGGACTGCGCGATCGTGTTGCCGCCGCCCCCGCCGCCATACGACAGGCCCGCGTCGGCGAACAGCCGGCCGGTGATGTCGTGCTGCGCGTGCGCGGTCACGTCGAACGACATGAAGCCGCCGTACTCGCCCTTGAACAGCGGGGCATGCGCGCCCACGCCCAGGTAGAGCCAGTCGTTGAACTTGCTGAGCACGTGCGCGCCGAGCAGGTCGATGGACGGGTAGCCCTGGATCGGGATGCTCTGGTAGTCGAGCACGACCAGGCCGTCGTTGTGCACGGGCGCGGCGTCGGGCGCGGGCTTGTCGTCGGCAGCAAACGCGGCGCCGCACCAGGCAAGGGCGATGGCAGCGGCGAGGGGGGTGGGGGCGCGTTTCGGCGTCATCGTGCGTGTTCCTGTCGACGTGCGGGCGCTCGCGGCCCGTCCTCGCGGGGCATGGTACGCGACCCGACGCTCAGAGCGCGTCCGCCGCCAGTGGCAGGCCGCAGGCGGCGAGAAACGCGATCTTGCCCGCGCGCGGCCGCCGCTTGAGCGCGTATTCGGCCTTCAGCGCGGCGGAACGCGAGGGCAGCCGCGACGCGGCCACGATGCGCAGCGGCGGAAACGCCCGCGTGAAGCGCGCGCCGCGACCCGCGCAATGGGCCGCGTAGCGCGCCGGCAGGTCATTGGTGATGCCGGCGTACAGGCGCGCGCCGGCGCATTCCAGCAGGTACAGCACCCAGGGCTCGTCGGGCTTGGTCATCGTCAGTCCATGCGCTCGGCGCCCGCGGGCACGCTCACCCACGGATGGCGGCGCGATTCGTACACCGACACGCGCGGCGGCGGGAACGACGGATCGGCGAACGCGCCCACGGGTACGGCGATGTCGCGGCCGTCGTCCGTCCAGTACCAGACCGTGGCACCGCAACGCGGGCAGAAGTGGTAGTGGCAGGCCCCGCCCTCGTCGCCGAGGCGCACGTACTCGGTCGATTCGCCGTGGATCCGCACGTTGTCGCGCGGGAACCGCGCCTGCGCGCCGTAGGTGCTGCCGGTACGGCGCTGGCAGGCCAGGCAATGGCACATCGACAGGCGCACAGGCTCCCCGCGCGCCACGAGCGTGAGCTGGCCACAGGAACAGGCGGCGTGGTGGTCGGTCATCGGTCTTCCTCGAACGGCATCGGGATTCTCGTCGACAAAGGCCTGCCCGCTGCTCGCGTGACCGTATCCGTCGCATCCTTCACGCCGCCCGCGGTTTTCATGCGCCTGCCCGGCCTCGGGCGTGCGACCATCGCGCCTGCCCGACCATCCGAAGTCTTCGCATGACCAAAGCCGCCCTCGCCTTCGCCCTGTTGCTCGCTGCCACCGCCTCGCAGGCCCAGGTGTTCAAGTGCCCGCAGCCCGGCGGCGGCATGTCGTACCAGTCGACGCCGTGCGCCGTCGCGGGCGCCAAGCCGGCGTCGCACCCGACCGCCGCGCAGCTGAACGCGCAACGCGCGAGCGCCCCCCAGGTGGCGGCCGCCGCCGATGCCGGCGATCCCTACGCGGCCGACGGCATGCGCCGGCGCAACTGCATGATCGCGCTGCAGAACCAGATGGTGCTCAAGCGCACCGGCGCGGGCACCGGCAAGCGCGCCGTGGTCACCGACTCCAAGGGCAACACGTCGCCGGTCGATCCCTACGACCACGCACGCCTGATCGACGAACAGGACAAGCTCGCCCAGGCCAGGTGCGACTGACGGTTCACGCGGGCGATCGCCAGACCTGCCGCGCCACGCGCAGCCAGTTGCCGCCGAAGACCAGCGCCAGGGTGGCGTCGTCCACCCCGCGTCGCGACAAGGCCTCGGCCAGCTCGGGCAGCGCCTCGGGCGGCGTCATCGCGATGCCGGCCGAGTAGCCCAGGTGCGGCGGGAACTTGTCGGGATTGGCGGCGATCTCGGCGTCGAGCTCGCTCGAGTCGAAGATGTAGTCCAGGCCCAGGCCCACGTGCGCGGGGCCGACCAGGTCCAGCATGTGCAGCACGTGGCGCGCCACGTTGCCCGCCGACGCGTCGTTGCCGCCCAGGAAGATGCCGATGCCGTTGACGCCCACGACGCCGCCGCGCGCGGCGCAGGCGCGGATCAGGTCGTCGGGGATGTTGCGCGGGTGGTCGGCGAGCGCGCGTGCGTTCGAGTGCGAGAAGATCACCGGCGTGGGCGACTCGTCGATGGCCTCGCGGGCGGTACGGTACCCCGTATGCGAGCAGCAGGCCACGATGCCCACGCGCGCCATCTCGTGCAGCATGGCGCGGCCGAAGGCGGTCAGGCCCGGGTCTTCGTCCTGGCAGCCGCCACCGGCGCGGTTGTTGCGGTTGTAGGCCAGCAGCATCCAGCGCACGCCCAGGTCGGCGTACAGGCCCAGCAGGCTCAGCTGGTCGCCGACGGCGTTGGCGCCCTCGATGTCGAAGCCGACCGCAAGCTGGCCGGCCGCGCGCGCGGCCTCGATGTCGTCGACGCCGCGGATCAGGCGGTAGTCGCGCGAGTTCGCGGCGAGCCAGTCGCGCATCGCGGCGAGCATGCGCAGGTGCTGCTCGGGACCGTCGTCGCCGTAGCCGACGTTGACGATCACGACGTCCGCGCCCGCGTCGCGATGGCGTTGCAGCTGCGGCAGGAAGGACGTGTCGTGGGCCTTGAGCGGCATGCAGGCGTGGTTGTCCCACACCAGCATCGAGTCGAGTCGGGAGGTCATGAGGCGCTCGTCATCAGGCCGGCGAAATGCCGGCGTTCGGTGGTGGCCAGCAGCTGCAGCAGCACGCCCGAGACGGCGGCGATCGCGGCCATGGCCAGGAAGAATCCGGCCGGGCTCATGTGGCTCCACCACGTGCCCACGACGCCCGACAACAGGTTGCCGGCGAAGGCCGCGAGGAACCAGGCGGCGATCGTCGTCGCCCCGAAGCCCGGCAGCGCCAGTTGCGCGAACATGCCCAGGCCCACCGGCAGGATGTAGAGCTCGCCGAAGGTCAGCAGCGCGAAGAACGCCACCAGCCACAGCCAGTGCACGGGCGCGCCGTGGCCGTCCGACTGGCCGGCCACGAGCGCCAGCAGCACGAACGACGCGGCCACGGCCAGCGCGCCGAACGACATCCTGGCCAGCGGCGCGGCCGGCGACGCGCTGGCGCCACGGCGATTCCAGAACGCCACCAGGAGCGGCGTCATCACGAACACGAACAGCGGGTTGAGCGACTGCAGCCACGTCACCGGCACCTGCCAGCCGAACGCGTGGCGGTCGACGGCCACGTCGGCCCACAGCGCGAGCGTGTTGCCCGTCTGCTCGTAGGCGGTGCGAAACAGGATCACGCACAGGCCCGCGCCCACGAGGAACAGCAGTTGGTGGCGCGACGCCGCCGGCGCCGCGGGCTCGCGCGCGACGGCCGTGTCCGGCGCGAGATGGCGCGAGCCCAGCACGTAGATGGCCAGCCCCACGCACATGCCCACGCCCGCCGCGCCGAATCCCCAGTGCCAGCCGTACAGCTCGCCCAGCGTGCCGCACACCAGCGGCGCGAAGAACGCGCCCAGGTTGATGCCCATGTAGTAGAGGTTGTACGCGCCGGCCAGGCGCGCGTCGTCGGCGGCGTACAGGGGCCTGACTTGGCTGGGCAGGTTGGGCAGGAACAGGCCGTTGCCGCACGCGATGACGGCCATCGCCGGGAAGAACAGCGGCTCCGACGCCATCATGAAATGGCCCAGCGCCATCAGCAGCCCGCCCACGATCACCGCGCGGCGCCGGCCGAGCCAGCGGTCGGCGATCACGCCGCCGGCAATCGGCGTGAGGTAGACGCCCGCCGCGTAGCCGCCGTACACCAGGGACGCCGTGGCCTGGTCGAAGTGCAGCGCCTTGACCATGTAGTAGACCTGCAGCGCGCGCATGCCGAAGAAGGAGAACTTCTCCCACATCTCGGTCAGGAACAGGATGGCCAGGCCGGGCGGCTGGCCCAGCCAGGTGCGTGCGGGCGCCGTCATCGCTCAGTACCCCGCGCTGAAGTTCAGCAGGTGGTAGGAGAACGCCACGAACAGCACCATTGTGAAGGCGGCCAACTGCAGCGAGGCCCACGCGATCGCGCCACGCCGCGCGGGCACGCGCGCCTGCACGCGGCGCACGAGGTTCCAGCCCGCGACGATCCAGCCGCCGACAAAGCCGATGAACGACATCAGCTGCACGACGTGCACCCAGGCGTCCAGGTGCGGCGTGGTGATCGCCGCCACGACCGCGAACAGCGCCGTCCAGGCGACCACCGCCACCAGCGCCGCGATCGCCGCCGCCGCGAGCCAGCGCGTGCTGGCTCGCACCGCGTCCGGCAGCGGCGCCGCGCCGTACCACTTGCGCGCCGCGGCGCCGATCGGCCACACGAGCACGGTCGCCAGCAGCAGCACGAGCGACGCCGCCAGCAGCGGCACCTCCAGGCCGGCGCCGGCCAGGCCGTGCAGCGGCTCGTAGGCAAAGGCGAACGCGAGGTAGTCGGTGCTCCAGGTCACGACCTTGCCGTCGACGACGCGTGCCTGCAGCTGGTCGTGGCCGCCCACCTCGTGCCACAGCCATGGCCGGGTCTCGACGAAGGTCTGCGGATGCAGCAGCAGCTTGGTCGTGATGCTGCCGTCCGGGTTGGCCTCGATCGTGGTGGGCTGGATCATGTTGATCAGCGACAGGAACGTCGTCTCGCCGCGCCGCGTGGTCTGGTAGCGGCCGGCGATGGCCTGCGCGTGCGCCTTGGCCGTCGCCTCGTCGATCGGCCGGACGGGCTCGGACCGCGGGAAGTAGCGATCGGCGAACTCGTGGAACACGTCGTCGCGGATGCCCTCGCCCAGGCCCTCCTTGCCGAGCGCGTTGACCGAGATGAACACCCCCACGTGGTCGTCCAGGAACAGCCACAGGTCGCTGTGGAAGTAGTTCAGGTCGCCACCGTGCGCGATCACCGGATGGCCGTTGATGTTGTCCTGGTAGAAGCCCAGCGCCATGCCGTTCAGGTCGGGGAACGGGCGCGTGATCGTCGTGTGCATCGCGCGCGCCGTCTCGGGCTTGAGGATGCGCGCGTTGCCGTACTGGCCGTCGGCCAGGTGGGCGATCATGAAGTGCGCCATGTCCTCGCCGGTGGACGACAGCGAGCCCGCGGGCGGGATGTTGACCACCTCGAAGCCCTTGCCCGGCTTGCCCGACTCCTCGTAGCCGGTGGCCATGTCGGCCTTGAGCGCCGCAGGCAGCGGCTGGCGGAAGGTGGAGTGCGTCATGCCCAGCGGCGCGAACACGTTCTTCTCGATGTAGTCGTTGTACGACATGCCCGAGATGCGCTCGACGATGTGGCCCGCCAGGCCGGTCGCGTAGTTCGAATAGGCCGACGTCGTGCCCGCCTTGTAGATGCGCGCGGGCATGTTGCCGGCGAGCACGTCGCGCAGCGGCGGATCGGGCACGTCGAACGCGACGAGGTCCTTGATGCGCTCCTCGAACCCGGCGCGGTGCGTCATGATCTGGCGCAGCGTGATCGGCTGGCCGTCCAGCGGCGGCACCTCGAAGTCCAGGTACTTGTTGACGTCGGTGTCCAGGTCCAGCTTGCCTTGCTCCACCAGCTGCATCACCGCCGTCCACGTGAACAACTTCGAGGTGGAGCCAGGGCGGAACAGCGTGCGCGCCGGGTCGACGGGCTGGCGCGTCTTCTCGTCGGCGTAGCCGTAGCCCTTCTCGAACAGCACCTGGCCGTCCTTGACGATGGCGACGACCGCGCCGGGCGTGCGCGCGGTGCGCAGCGCCGTGGGCATCAGGCCGTCGAGCCAGGCCTGCGCGTCCTGCGCGGTGAGCTCGTGGGCCACGGCGGGTGCGGCCACGGGCGCCGACGCGGCGGCCGCGGCCGGCGTCACCGACTCCGCGGCGGACAGACTCGTCGACGCGACGGCCAGCGTGAGGGAGGCGGCCAGCGCGGCCAGGGTCGTGAGGGTTCTCATCGGCGTTCCATGAAAGGGGTGACGAGGAATCAGAAGCGGGAGCGGGCGAGGTCGGAGGCGTCCACGCCCGCGGCCGCGAGGTCGGCGGGCACGCCGTCGTCGCACGCGAGCGCGGCGGTCAGGCGGCCCAGGCCTTCGGCGCTCTGGATGCCGTAGCCGCCTTGGCCGACCAGCCAGAAGAAGCCCTCGGCGGCGGGATCGAAACCGACCACCGGCACGCGGTCGGCCGCGAACACGCGCAGGCCGGCCCAGCGATGCCAGACCTTGCCCACCGGTGCGCCGGTGGCCGTCTCGAAGCGGTCGACGGCGATGGCGACATCGAGGTCCTCGGGCTGCGCGTCGCAGGGCGGGCTGGGCTCTTCATCGGCGGGCGACAGCAGCAGGCGGCCGGCGTCGGGCTTGAAGTAGAAGCTCTCGTCGATGGCGATGGCCGCGGGCCAGCTCGCGCATGCGAGCCCGCGCGGCGCGTCGACGAGGCAGGCGGTGCGCCGCAGCGGCCGCAGGCCGACGGGTCGCGCCCCGGCGAGTCGCGCGATCTCGTCGCCCCAGGCGCCCGCGGCGTTGATGACCACCGCCGCGGCGAAGTCGCCTTGCCGCGTCGTGACCGTCCAGCGGCCGGCCGCGTGCGCCATCGCCGTGACCTCGGCATCGGTGACGAGCGTCGCTCCGGCGGCCCGGGCCTGGCGCAGGTAGCCCTGGTGCAGCGCCGCCACGTCGATGTCCGCCGAGCCCGGCTCCAGCACCGCGCCGCCCAGGTAGCCGGGCTTGAACGCGGGCACCAGCGCGCTCGCCGCTTCGACGGCGAGCACGCGCGTGGCGGCGGCGATGTCGGCATCGGCGCGGAACGTCTCGAGCGCGTCGACCTGCGACTCGCTTGCGAAGAACAGCGTGGGCCGCGGGCTGACCAGGGGCGTCGGCGTGAACCACGACGGCGACTCGAACAGGAACGCCTGGCTCGCGCGCGTGAGGGCGCGCACGGGGGCTCGGCCGTAGATGGTGGAGAACAGCGCCGCGGAGCGCCCCGTCGAGTGGTAGCCCGGCTGCGACTCGCGCTCGAGCAGCGCCACCGAGCCGCGCCGCGACAGGTGCGCCGCCGCGGACGCGCCGGCCATGCCGGCGCCGATGACGATGAAGTCGAAGGTCTGGGAGGACATCGCTCAGAAGCTCGCCGTCAGCGTGGCGCCGATCGTGCGCGGGCGCGCCAGCTCGACCTGCGCG
>Ga0209677_100472_pt1 | contig 23104 bp, 19 predicted proteins | sample AraplaCvi_mCL_r2_2_FD_184285 | JGI IMG/M metagenome (GOLD analysis project Ga0209677, IMG submission 184285) | Arabidopsis root microbial communities from North Carolina, USA - plate scrape CL_Cvi_mCL_r2 (SPAdes) (version 2) | ecosystem: Host-associated > Plants > Roots > Endosphere | place: USA... | reverse complement strand
TTGATATGTCATGTGAATGAGCATCAGTGCGAGCGCCACCACGGCTATCGCTCCCGCAACGAAGAAGGCATCACCGAACGCGAGGGTATTTGCTTCCCTGGTGACCTGCGCTGAAAGAAGGGTCAGTCCTTCGCTATTCATCAGCGTCGGGTCGCCCACGACCTTCGCGTAGGGTGCAGCCAGGGTGCTCAAGCGGTTCGCCACGATAGGGTTCGTTAGCGTGATTTGTTCCGCCAGAATGCTGGAGTGGAACTTCTCCCGTATCGTGATGAATGTTCCGTATGACGCCGTCGCAACCAATGCGCCGATAACTTGCGTGAACATAAAGACCACGAAGAAGGTCACCACATATGCAGGGCCCTTGGCAAAGGCGGAATTGAAGAAGTCAGCCAGCGTTGGAGGCACAAACATCGCCGAGCCCATCGCAACAAGAGCTTGGCTTAGGTACATTTGCTCCGGGCGTGTAAGGCTCGTGGTCTGGCTGTCGATAAACGCGCCCGTCGCAAGAATTACGAGCGCTACGACCTGAATGCTTCGGCTGTATCCCCGGTTGAGTAGTGCCGCGCACACGAACCCACCGACCACGGTGAAGACCAGGATGATCAGGTAAAGCATCTGTAGCTGATCGAAGAGCAGTCCGATGTTCTGGTACCACAGCATCACGATGGCAGACTGTTCTCCCGTCAGCAGACGGAAGATTAGCAAAATGCCGAAAATATGGATGTTGCGCCAAGAAAGAAGCCACCGAAAATCGACCAATGGATGCTCTCGGCCCAGCTCGATCATGGCGGCAATGAACAAGGAAGCAACAGCGACAACAAGCATAACTCCCAGCCATGGAGCCTCGAACCACCAATAGGGCCGCCCCACCGAAAGTGCGACCGCCACACAGCCGTAACCAATCGCGATGAACAGGTAGCTGACGACGTCCGTACGGACGATGACCTTGACGCGTGGTGGCGCCGTCAAGGGCAGGAGAAAGATGATCGGAAGCACGAGAAGTGCCAAGGACATCTCAAGTGTGTACAGGCCACGCCAACCCCCGAAGTCAATGAGGGTTGGCGAGACAAGGCGTGTGAGTGGTGCCCCAAGCATAGAATTCATCGTCACCAGACAGAGGCCGACGGTGCCCCGCTTCTGCGGCGGGAAAATCTCCAACATGTAGAGAAAACCAAGCGTGGCGAGTGGTGCGGCCGCGATGCCGCTGAGGAAGCGGACGACAATCGCCGACTGGAGATCAGAGATGAAAAGATTGAGTGCCGATGCTCCGATGAAGCAAATCACCGCGACTTTGGCGAGGGCGCGGACGCCATATTGCATGCGAACTTTAACCAGGAGGATGCCAAGGCTAACGTTCGGCGCCATGTAGGCGGCTGACAACCATGCGGCCTCGGTCGTCGTCGCAGCGATGGAGCCCTGTATCTGATTCAGGTTCGCAAGAGCGAGGTTCATACCCAAGCCTTGCGTCAAGAACAACATTACTGAAGACAGGAAATAGAGCACCGATCTCCACGGTGCCATCGGCACGAATGGCGGCGAGCCCGGGGGGGCTTCAACCAGATCGGGCGTAGCCGTTGGTTCAGGTACTCCCCAATCGCTCTTTTTCCGAATGTCTTTCCTGGCCTCCGGCATGGAAATGACGTTGGATTCAGTGCTCTCAAGTCCTCTAACAGCCATTCTCAGGCCACCGATGCCGGTTGAAGGGATAGGAAACGATGCAAAGCGGCGACAACCTGTGCACCTTCCCCAATTGCCGCGCCGACTCTCTTCGTGGATCCGGACCTCACGTCGCCGATCGCAAATACGCCGTGCACTGACGTCTCAAGCTCTTGGGAAGCGGGCGATATTTCAGATGCACCGGTGGTGACAAAACCTGCCTGGTCAAGCGACACGCCGCAACCAGCGAGCCAGCCGGTTGCCGGATCCGCACCGATGAAGAGAAACAGGTTCCTGGTATTGGCATGGCTTTTCTTGCCAGTCGTCCTGTCGACAAGGGAGAGGCCAGCCAGCCCAGAGCCGTCACTCTCCAACCGGTCGATTTCAGTGTTGTAGTGCATGGTAACGTTCGGAGCCGATTGAATCCGATCAATGAGATAGCTCGACATACTTGCAGCAAGACTTTCACCGCGCACAAGCATTTGGACAGATCGAGCGTGAGATGCCAGGTAGACGACAGCCTGGCCTGCGGAGTTACCTCCGCCGACAAGGTAGATGTCCTGATCTTTGCAAAGATTTGCTTCGATCGGGGAAGCCCAGTACCAGACGCCGCGGCCCTCTAGGTCTTTGAGACCAGCGATATCGGGACGACGGTAATATGCGCCGCTGGCAAGCACGATAGATCTGGCACGGACGTCATGACCGTCCGCAGTCTTGAGCACGAAATATCCCTGCGGCCGCGTGCAATCCAGGGATTTCACTTCGGTGGGGATCATCATTTCCGCGCCAAATTTTTGAGCCTGACTGTAGGCGCGGGCCGTCAGCGCGAATCCAGAGATGCCAGTTGGAAATCCAAAATAGTTTTCGATGCGGGCGCTCGCTCCCGCCTGCCCGCCGAATGACCTTGCGTCGCAAACGGCAACGGTTAGACCCTCGGAGGCAGCGTAGACCGCCGTTGAAAGGCCCGACGGCCCGGCACCGACGACCGCAACATCGTAGTGATTTCGACTGGGTTCCGACATCATGCCCAAAATTGAAGCGATTTGCTCGGAGGTCGGGTTCTCCAGGATCGTGCCATCCGCGAGAATGACGAGTGGCAAGGCGGTGGGCTTCGTTTGCGAGCGTTTCAGAAGTTCCGCGGCGTCTTCATCTGATGACGGATCGATGGAAACGAAAGGGTGTCCGTTTCGCCGAAAGAAGCCTTGTAATCGAACAACGTCGTGATGATCTTCCGGACCAATTATGGTCGGACCAACAGTCGCCCCTTCGATGAGATTGACGCGTCGAAGAATTAGCGCTCTCATGATCCGCTCGCCGATTTCAGCGTTGGCGATGAGTAGGGACCGGAGACGATCCGGCTCGATCAACAGTGCCTGTGTTTCACCCTCAGCGTGACCGTCCACCAGCGCGGTGCGGCCAGACAAATTTCCCGTCTCCCCGATAAATCCGCCAGGGCCATATTCGGCGATCGGAGTGACCTGGCCGAATATATTTTTCACTTGGACGGTAGCGTGCCCGTCCAGGATGACAAAGAGACCTCGGCTTTTCTGACCGGCCGTCAAAATGGGCTCGCGATCCCGGAATTGCACAAGCTTTCCGAACCCTCTCAGGATTTCGAGTTCCAGGGGATTGAACACCGGGAACGTCTGCTCGTGTCTTGGACCAGTCGTATTCAGCAGAGTGTTATTGGACATCTGTGGCTCCTGAAGATTTAACGAGCGCTCACGCGAACGATCAGCTTGCCGAAGTTCTTCCCTTCGAGGAGACCAATTAGTCCCGTCGGGGCATTTTCGAGTCCATCAATGAAGTCCTCCTGATAGCGGACCTCACCGTAAGCGACAGCGCTCCAATTTCTTCGTAAGCCTCAAGCCGGAAGTTGCCCGCCATGGGCCTGCCGCTGGGGCGAGACGCTAAGACTATCTGGGAGGCGTTGAAATCGTTCATGCCGAAGTCCTACTGAGATCAGCTTCGTACGCTCAAGGAGGCAGATCGCCAACGTCCTGCTGGACCGCATATAGCGACTTCACACAAGTTCGCGCAACGAAAACTTCAGAAATTGAAGTAACCACTTAATGTTATGCCATTGCTGATGGCAATCAGGTATAGTGGGCGAATTTCCCGTGTTTGAATGAGGCAAAAGTGTAATCACGATGCAAGGCATACAGTTTGGGCATGACCCGTTACGTGTCGCCGAGGAGTGGAAACGACAGGGCCGCCAAGTCGCGCTAGCAACGGTAATTGCGACGTGGGGATCCGCACTAAGGCCAGTCGGCAGCCATCTCGTTGTTGATGAAAGTGGCAATTTTGAAGGGTCGGTGTCTGGAGGTTGCGTCGAGGCGGCGGTCGTTTTCGAAGCGCAGGAGGTCATCGTCGACGGCCGACCCCGGGTGGTGAATTTTGGCGTGGCAGATGAAACCGCGTGGTGGGTGGGACTTTCGTGTGGGGGTGAACCGCACCGGGTTTGCCGGAGGCTCCATCAACTTCTGAGAAAGTGGAGCCTCCGGCAAACCCGGTGCGGTTCAATGTCGATACGCCCGAAGCCTTAATGGCCGCTGGCGGCGCGTTTGAAGACAGCTCCCACCAGCTTGACGTTCAGAAAAACACTCCGAAATGCTCGACCCCCTTTTGGTTTTCCGCTATTGAATGAAGCTTGAAATGATGGGCGCTGCCGCGGAGCGAGAGCGCCGAAAAGTTGAGTATATTCAGTAGGGGAGAGGGATGCGTTATCCTGCATCTGAGACTGCCGAGAAGCACGAGCGGATACTAGACCAAGCTGCCCGGCTTTTCCGCGAACGTGGAGTCAGCGAAGTATCGGTGAACGACCTGATGAAGGCTGCTGAACTCACTCATGGGTCATTTTATAACCACTTCCAGTCCAAGCAACATTTGGTTTCTGAATGCGTCGACTACGTGAACGTTGCTGCCCTCAATCGGATCATGAGCAACGAGCCTACGAAGGAGGGTCGTGGGGCATTCGCCTCGCGATACCTAAGCGTTGAAGCGAGAGATAACCCGGGATCCTACTGCCTCATGTCGTCACTCGTCTCGGAACTCACAAGAGACGAGACGGCGCGGCCCGCTGTGACGCGTTACATTGGTGCGTTTATCAATAAGGTTGCCAATCATTTCCGCTGGCCCCGAAGCAGCGATCCGCGAAAGAAGGCGATCCGAATGACTGCGTCTCTCGTCGGTGCCATGGTGCTCGCACGGGCGGTCGATGACGACGCTTTTTCAAAAGAAATCCTGGAAGAAGTTATCGGTCAGCTTTCTGGCGATATTTGAGCAGATTGAACACGAGCGAAGTCCTGACCGGGGGTCCCAGCCAGAGCGATGCAATTCGTCTTCGGACTTGAAGCTTTAAAAAATGAAGCTATAAAAAGACGGTCGCTCTGTGCGGACACTCGCGCCGGTCGCGGCAGTCCGCACAGAGCGACGTTTACGCATTCCTAGTCACCGCGATGCCGCAACCTCGATTGTTTGGACTGCCGCAACACGACACCCGGATCGGTTCGACATTGTCGTCTCTGAGCGGACGTCCGACACAACCTAAGATCGACAAGAGAAGGCACTTAGATGCTCACCCTGTATTTCCACCCAACTTTGCCTTTGCGTTCTTGCTTGCGGCGGCAACGGCTGTTCCTCTCATCGCCGGACGTAGCAAACTCGAATGGAACGAAACGATATGCTCAACTATAAAACCGCACTAATCATCGGAGCAGGCCCCGGCATCAGCGCTTCGCTAACGCGGTCTCTGGCTGCCGCGGGCATCAACGTGGCCATGGCAGCCCGAAATGTCGAGAAGTTAAGTGCTCTCGCAAAGGAAACCGGAGCACGGGCGTTTCCTGTCGTCGATGCCGCAGACCCGTTCTCTGTCGAGCAATTGTTCGGCGAGGTCGACGAGGCAGTCGGAGCGCCAGATATCGTAGTTTACAACGCCAGTGCCAGGGCGCATGGCCCCTTGGTGGATCTGAAACCTGCTGATGTGCATCGGGCTCTGGATATCACCGCGTTTGGCGGATTCCTCGCCGTTCACCATGCTGCGAGGAGAATGGTTCCGAAGGGGCACGGGGTGATCCTCCTCACTGGAGCCTCCGCATCCATAAAGGGTTTTCCGCAATCAGCCGCATTCGCCATGGGGAAGTTCGCATTGAGAGGGCTCGCTCAAAGTGCCGCGCGTGAGCTTGGGCCGAACGGGATCCATGTCGCTCATTTCATCATTGACGGCGGCGTGAGGAAGTCGGGTGTGAGCGATGAAAAGGATGGGTTGCTGACACCCGACGCGATTGCCCAAACTTACATCGACGTGATGAAACAGCCGCGTGATGCCTGGTCGCATGAGATCGATCTGCGGCCATGGGCGGAAAAATTCTAACCAATTAAAGCTGCCCTTCCTTCGGATCGGCAAATCAATCGTGCTGGCACGCGGCACCAAACCTGATAATCATCAGGTATAAGCTATGAAACGGAGAGTTTGATGAAGACGGTTCGCTTCCACAAAACAGGTGGCCCTGAAGTCTTGGTCTATGAAGACGTTCCCGATCCAAAGCCCGGTCCGGGACAGGTTTTAATCAAGGTTGAGGCAGTCGGCGTGAATTTCGCGGATGTCCTGAGGCGACGTGGAGATCCTTATCCAATGCCTTCGCCGGTTCCATTCACCTTGGGTGGTGAAATCGCCGGAATCGTCGAAGCCTTGGGTGAAGGAGTTACGGGGATTTCCGTAGGCACTTCGGTGTACGTTACCTGCCGAGAGGGAGGGTATGCACAGTACATTGTCGCTCCCGCTGAGAGCATAGTCCCACTCCCAGCTGGGATTTCTCCGGCCGAGGCTACAACGCTTGTCATTCAGGGCCTGACAGCGGTCTTTGCGATCAAGGAAAACGGCCGGTTCGTGAAGGGTGAGACGGTCCTTATCGAAGCGGCAGCTGGCGGCGTCGGTTCGTTCGCCGTCCAATTGGCGAAGGAATACGGGGCCGGGAAGATCATCGCTGCGGCCAGCAGCGAGGAAAAGCGGCAGTTCGCTCTAGATCTGGGCGCCGATGTCGCCGTCGACTACACCGATCCGAATTGGGCACAGGTGGTCAAGGAGATGACCGGAGGTCTCGGAGCTGACATCATTCTGGAAGTAGCTGGTGGGCAGACCGTGTTCCAAGCCCTGGATGCGCTGGCACCGTTCGGAAGGATGGTGGTCTATGGGATGGCGAGTGGCGAGGCGGTTCAGGTCGACCCCCAAGCGCTGGTTATCGAAAATCAGTCCATCACCGGCTTCTACATCGGCGGGTACTTCCGCAGGAAGCCGGATCTAGTGAAAGCCGAAATTGCGGAGCTGGTTAGGCTCGCGAGAGAAGGAAAACTGAAACTGCCCGTCGGGACCGTTCTGCCATTGTCGAAGGCAGTTGAAGCGCACAAGCTTCTCGAAGGCCGCAAGACGACAGGCAAGATGGTTCTCGAACCGTGGGCGGTTTAGTTTTGGTGGGCGGACAATCTAGTCCGCTTGGTATCTTCGTCGCGCGGTCTGCCATCGAGGCTTCGCGCCTGGCCTGTCATTCAAAAGGACAGCTATAGCGTGCCACCGGTCCGGGTTTGACTGGATGGTCGGGTAAAACTTGGTTGCTTCACGCGGGACGGCCCAATTGCCCTTGCAACAACCCTCCGATGTGCAACAACTCCATCTGAAGTTGATTCTCTTGGGGGACTGTCGTGGAAGCTAGACCTTGCCAGATTGTTGAGTTTTTTGACGGCACGAAGCAGATGATGGTCCCGTTGTTTCAGAGGCCTTATGAATGGGAGGAAAAACATTGGCGTGAACTCTGGGAAGATCTCCTTGAGCAATATGAGCGCCAGGAAAGCGAGACGATTGCGCCGCATTTCACCGGAGCGATCGTCACCGCGCCAGCAAAATCGAACCCTGTGGGGGTTTCGAAGTACCTTGTCATTGACGGCCAACAACGCATGACAACCGTCTCGATATTAATTTGTGCAGTTCGTTCGCTTCTGGATCCTACCACGCCAAAATATCGAAAGCTCTCAAAGCTTCTTATCAATGAGGACGACGAGGGTCTCGATTACTACAAGCTTTTGCCGACCCAACCAGATCGGCTGGCCTTTCAACAACTTATCGCCTTAGAGCCGGTGCTGGAAACTCGGTTCGCGGACGCTTTCGAGTTCTTCCGCAAAAAAATACAAGGGACGGATTCTGACGGGAACGCCATTCAAGTTGAGAGACTGATCGAGACTGTGCAAACGCGACTGACGGTGGTCGCAATCCACCTTAGCAATTCAGACGATCCGTATCTGATCTTCGAGAGCCTGAACGCTAAGGGTGCGCCGCTTACCCAAGCCGACCTGATTAGAAACTATCTCCTCTTACGCTTGCATAGTGAAAACCAACAAAAGGTGTACGAGGCGGCATGGCTGCCTATGCAGACGCGCCTTCAGGGGGATCATCTGACCGAGTTCATGCGCGTCTTCTTAATGATGGATGGCGAGTGGGTGGGAAAATCCTCGATCTACACTGTGCTAAAGACACAGGTCATCGACGTGAATGACGGCAATATTTCCGAATATCTTCACCGGATGCAGCGGCTGTCACAGCTCTACAGCTACATCGTCGGCCTTGCCGAGTTTGCCGACGCCGAGGTTGCTTCTCGGTTAAACCGGCTCCGTCGTTGGGAAGTTGCGACAGCAAATCCACTGATACTGAAGATGCTTGAATGGCACAGTGTCGGCAAGATTTCCTCTAGTGAAGTGCAGTCGGCCTTGGATGCAATCGAATCCTTCGTCATTAGGCGTGCTGTCTGTGGCGCACCGACCAACCAGCTGAAGCGTGTATTCCTAGCCTTGGTCAAGGACTTGCCGGAAGAAAGCCCTAGTGCCCAACTTATCGCCAACCTCGCAGCTGGCACGTCAGGGCGTCGCTGGCCCAAGGATGACGAGCTTGAACGGGAACTGCTTCGCTACCGAGCTTATTCGAACCCGGTGGATCGCTGCAAACTGCTGCTTGAGTCGATCGAAACCTCCTACGGCCATAAGGAGACGATCGACTTCGGGGTGGCTTCTATTGAGCATGTCATGCCGCAAACCCTGAACGAGGACTGGGTCCAAGTTCTTGGTGAGGGAGCGTCAGGCGTCCACGAGCGTTGGAAGGACCTGCTCAGTAACCTCACGCTCTCGGGATACAACAGCGAACTCTCAAACTACTCGTTCATTAAAAAGAGGCCGATGCTGCAATCGAGCAATTTCATGATGAACAGATGGATTGCAGAGCAAACCGACTGGACAGAAGTTCAGATGGAAGAGCGATCTCAGATACTGTTCGGGAAGATGAAGAACATATGGAAGCGGCCGTCCTAAAAAAGAGAATGAGCTTCATACAAAGGAGCGGGGCGGACGATGTTGCCCGAAGGAACGACCGAATATGTGCTTGGTCTGTTGCAACGTCCCGTCTGCATTTGACGTCAACGGACATCCTGCCGATCGTTTTTCACGCGTACCCGGGAATGAATTTGGCGAATTCGCTTTGCTAACTGTTTCATTGAGTTTCCTGACCCGGGACACGCCCCCTCGAACGGCCGACCCATATGACTAAGAATGACCCAAAAACCAAGAAGGCTATTATCGCCGCCACTATCGCCGCGTTGATATACGGTTTGAGGTCGAGTGCGTCGGCGCCGAGCCTAGCTTTACGCACATCGTCTGACGTGACCGCAGCCTGCTGACCGCCAAAGCGATCCACTGCGTAGTTTGCGAGAGCGGCGATCTCAGCATCGCTCAGGGACTTCCCGAACGCAGGCATCCGCATCGAGCCGGTGGCTGTATTCGCAGACGCGCCGTTCAGGACCACCTGTATCGTAAGCGGTGTTTTCCTCCCACATTGACTAAGCGCGAGAGATCGTTCCGATTACTATCGCTGCTTGATTGATGGCATGAATGCACCGACCGGGACGAGCCTTTACGCGTTGATGAAGGACCTGTTTCGACCCTATCCCGGTCGTAAAGCTGCAAGCAAGCGGGGTCTGCAAGCAACCGATTCATAAGCACAGTGGTGCCGTCGCGGCTAAGCAACAGCCAGCGCGTTTTCAGGGCTGCGCCTTCACCGGAAGTCGGAATGGCGCGCCTAGACGGTTGAAGGCGTTCATAGCTGCGATCGTGATTGTAAGATCTACCAAATCTTTAGGCTCGAAAACTGCCGAGACAGCAGCATAGGCTCGGTCAGAAGCATGTGTCTCGCTGACAAGCGTCACCTCCTCGGCCCAGGCCAGCGCCGCGCGGTACTGTTCGGAGAAAAGATACGGCACCTCTTCCCATACCGGGACCAGAGCGACCTTGTCGGCTGCCATGGTCTTCAGCAGATCGCGGGTGTGCAGGTCGATACAATGTGCGCAGCCGTTGATCTGCGATACGCGCAGGAACACGAGATGGATAAGTTCCTCAGGCAAATTCGTGTTGTGTGTGACGTAGTGATGGACGCCGAAAAGGGCCTTGGCTCCAGCGGGTGCTACCTCGTACCAGTTGAGGCGCGTTGTCTCATTCATGATGGTCTCCTGTGAGTCGCGCCAACAGCCGGCGCTGCTCGAGTGACGACGCGGCGATGGGAGGCGTGACATCTCGACCTGATTTTATTTTGGCATGTGCCATGTCACACTTGCACGAACTCGCTCGTCCACGAGTCAGGCGAGCGAGTGCGAGGAAAGTGGCATGTGGCACAACGGCAGGAACGCAACGAACCGGTCTCATGACATCCGTGAGGGGGTGATGGCCAATGAAGCGAGCGCTGATGTGCCGCTTAGCGACCAAAGAACCGTAGAATTCGAACTGGATCGCAAACGCTTGCTGCGTCTGAGCTACCGGATGCTAGGGTCGATCACGGAGGCGGAAGATGTCGTGCAGGATGCGTGGTTGCGTTGGGTACGCGTTGAAGACGAAGTCCGTACTCCGACCGCCTATCTCACTCGCATCGTCACCCGACTATGCCTTGATCGGATGAAGTCGGCGCGAGCGCGCCGCGAGATCTATGTCGGCCCATGGCTACCAGAGCCTTTGGTCGAGCCTCTTGATGCGCAAGAAGCCATTGTTGACGATGTCACTGTGACGCTGATGTTAGCGTTGGAGCGACTTTCGCCGCTAGAACGAGCGGCCTTTCTGCTCCACGAAGTGTTCGACGTGGCGCTGACCGAGGTGGCGGTCGTGCTTCATCGTGAACCTGCCGCCGTTCGGCAACTTGCTTCTCGCGCACGCAAGAATGTTCAGAATGCACGACCACGATACAGCGTCGGGGCGGCAGAGGCTGATGGAATTGCGCGCGCTTTTTTTGCTGCTTCGCGTGACGGCGATGTCACCGCGCTTTCGGCGTTGCTCGCGCGCGATGTCGAGATACATAGCGACGGCGGCGGCAAGGTGCTGGCGTTCCGAGAAGTCATCCGCGGCTTGGAACGTGCACTGCGACTCTTCGTTTCCGCTCAGCGAAAGGCCGCGACTCCGCCCACCTTGCTGCGAACCGCAACTATTGACGGCCTGCCCGGGTATGTAAGCCTTGATCCAAATGGTGTGCTGCAAACAACAGCTCTCGGCATTCGCGACGGTAAGATTTTCGCGATCTATATAGTCAAAAACCCGAATAAGCTGACGCATATTGACGTTTAAGATCGCCGCTGCGGCCTTCGAGCGCCCGACCGCACAGCATTCATCTAAGCGGTGTTCTCAGGCCACGGGCTTGGTTTCTGGCTGGTCGGCGAAGGCCCAAGGCAACAGGTCGTCGAGCTGACTATTCGGGTGGCCATTGACGATTTTGGTGATGACGTCGGCCAGATAGGCAAGTGGCTCAACGTCATTGAGCTTGGCCGTTTATGCCGACCGTCGAACTATGCCGAGCGCCTCTTTTGATGAGGACGCTACACCGTGCGTTCCCGGCCGGTTCGGCTGGTCGCCGTTGGTTGACACTCGGCATAGTTCTCATGCTCAGAGGGCGTTCAGGAATTCCAAAAGCCGGTCGCTTGGTCGAAACCGCTCGGCCTTGGCGCGTTCGTACGGCTTCAGCTTTGCGAGTGCAGATTCCTTCAGTTCGAGATGTGCATGAAGATAGGTCAACGTCGTTTCCATCGCTTCGTGGCCCAACCACAGGGCAATGACCGAGCAGTCGACGCCCGCCTGCAGTAACTCCATGGCAGCGGAGTGCCGTAAGACATGCGGCGACACCCGCTTTGAGCGAAGGGACTGGCAGTGCTCGCGCGCTTTGGCGACATATTTGTTCAGCAGTGCCTGCACGCCGTCGGCGCTGAGCCGGCCACCGTGCATGTTTGGAAAGAGAGCCGTTGCGCCTCGCTTCCCTGGTTCTTTGAGCCAATACCGGAGGGCTTGCTGGGCAACCTTTGTGAGCGGCGTACTTCGCTCTTTGCGGCCCTTGCCGATGCATTGCACATGCGCACCGCGGCCGAGCATTACCGAATCTCGGTCAAGGTCGATGATCTCCGAGACCCGAAGCCCGGTTTGGGCGGCCAGTAATAGCAGAGTGTAGTCGCGGCGTCCCAGCCACGTGCTTCGATCAGTGCAGTCCAGGATCGCTTCAATCTCGGGCCTGGTTAGAAACTGAAGTTGCCGCTTATCACATCGCTTGCTGGGGATCGCGAGCACACGCTGAATATGAGCGCTATGTGCCGGCTCCTCGAACGCTGCATATCGGAAGAAGGATCGGATGGCTGTAAGGCGGAGATTCCGGGTCCTCACCGAGGCGGATCTCTTTGTCTCAAGGTTCTCCAGGAATGCGCCGATGAAAGGAGCGTCTATATCCCGTAGTGTCAACTGAGATGGGGACCTGCCAAGGCGCGTCTGTGCGAACGCAAACAGGAGCCTGAAGGTGTCGCGGTAGGAGGCGATGGTGTTGGGACTGACACCTCGATGCTTCATGAGCCGATCTGTGAACCACCGCTCGATCAGCACGGCCAGGTCGTTCGTGCGTCTCATGACCGAGCCTCCCAGCGCTTATCCAATCGCCGGACGGCATGGTTCATCAGTTCCGGCGCGGCGGACAGATACCAGTAGGTGTCGCGAACATTGGCGTGGCCTAGGAAGGTTGAGAGAACCGGCAGCTCGCGTTCCACATCTTCGCCAGCCCGATGCCAGTTGATCAGGGTCTGGACGGCGAAACGGTGGCGAAGATCATGAATCCGTGGACCATCTCGTTTCCCCTCCTGCCGTAATCCGATTTGCCGGGATAGTCGCCAGAACACGCGGTGCACGTATTGATGCAATAATCTGCCGCCCTGTTCGGCGACAAAGAAATAGGGACTACGAGGCGTACGAAGGTGTGCATCGCGTCGGGCGGCATAGTCCAACAATACAGCGACTGTCGTGGCATGCAGCGGCACCAGCCTTGTCTTGCCGAGCTTTGTCTCGCGAATGGTGAGGACGCCCTGGTCGAGATCGACGTCGGCCCGGCGTAGGCCGAGCGCTTCGGAATGGCGCAGTCCGGCGACCGCTATCAGCCCGAACAGGCAGTGATATGTCCAGCGCCGCAGGGCGTTGGCCGGCGGCAACGACAGTGCTGCCGCCAGAAGCGCCTGAATCTCGACTTCACTATAGATGTAGGGCTTTGTGCGCCGTGCCGGCGGCACTGCGTCGCTCGGTGGCACTTCCGTCAGAGGATCGAAATGACTGAGGTGCTGGGCAAAGCAGCGCACATCAGCCAGTCGGATTGACCAACTCGGCTGCCGGCCCATCGAGGTGACCCACTCCATTGCCAGGTCCGCCGTAATGGTCTCGGCGCCGCGGGCCTCCATGAAAGCGACGAACCCCGACAATCGTTTTGCCGGACCGTCATATTTGTATCCCAGCCCTTGGCGCATGCCGATGTAGCGCTCAAACGCGGTGCGAAGCCGGCTCATTGGACACCTCCCGGCCAGGGGAGGCTCAGTTCGCGCAACTTCTCAACATCGAGCTTGGCATAGATCCTTGTACTGTCGATGCTTCGATGGCGGAGCAGTTGACCGATCTCGGCAAAGCTGGCGCCCGACCGCAAAAGGTCGGTTGCAAGGCTGTGGCGGAAAAGATGGGCGCCGTGATGCGCATAGCCGTCAATGCCCGCCCGTTCGAGTGCCTGCTTTGCGATCATCGTGATGGCGCAGCCGGAGGCAAAACCCACATGCGGCGCAAGAGTTCGCAAGAAAACTCGCCGACACGCCGAAGCGGGGCGCCCATGCCGGATATAAGCCACGATCGCTGTTCCGACGTCGTGACGCAGCGGCATCGTTGCTTGTTGCCGCCCCTTTCCGTGTACGAGAATCGTGCCCGACTGCCAGTCGATATCGTCAAGATTGAGGGTCGCAACTTCGCTGGCGCGCAAGCCGAGCTTGGCGAGGATCATCAGAACCGCATAGTCCCGATGGCCCATTGCCGTCGTCCGATCGCAGGCATCGAGAACCTTCTGGACCTTCTCGGGCGGCAGGAATGTTGGAAGGCCGGCAAGTCGCCAGCGGCGGATGGACGGCACACAGTCAGCGAGCGGCGTCGAGATGAAACCCTTCAGATGCAAATAGCGCAAGAACGCACGCACAACTCCGCACATGGCTTTGCCACTGTCGGCGGAACCGTCAAGCGCATGTCGTTCGACATAGCCGATGACGATCTCCGGGGTGAGCGCTGCAAACTCGTCTGCGCCGGCCGGACAGATCTCCATCAGAAATCGATGCGACAGCAGCTTGTGACTTTCCACCGTTGAGGCGGCGAGCCCTCTCTCATTCGAGAGATAAGCTGCGAACATATCGACAATCTGCTCGTGCTCCGTGCGCTCAATCGGAACGGCGGCTGATATCAAACCTTCTTGCCGCAATGTAGAGAGTAAGCGGCGGAGAGCTGATCGGTCGCCCGCGTCAGGTCTCCAGTGTTTGAAACGGTGCTCGAAAAACCGACTAACGTGACCTTCGCTTAAATCCTGGGGCTCATGTCCGCTGCCAACATGCCAGTCCATCAGCTCTCGAAACAGGCTCAGCGATCGCCAGGTACATTGCCGACCCAAGCCTTCGTTCGACAACCTGGCGGCGTAAACTTGGGCAAACTTGCCATGCGGCCCGTGGATCAGCTTTCGATACAGCGTGCTGCGCTTCAAATAGTCACTTGCGTTCATAGGGCTCTCCTTTGCGTCAACTGCGACGGAGAGAGCCTAAGCTATGCCGATCCTGCTACTGCTTTGTCACGAAAAACGTTGGCATAAACCTGCTCGTTCGGCATAGTTCGACGGTCGGCATAAACAGCTTTATGCCGCGCGCGGCATAAGACTGTTTCGATGAGCGAGGCGATGGTCGCCCAGTGTTCGGCCCCGGCGTCAGAGCCTGCGAACAAGGCGTTCTTCCGATTGAGGGCAATCGGCCGGATGGAACGCTCGATGGTATTGGAGTCGATCTCGATACGGCCGTCATCGATGAAACGGATCAACCCATCCCAGCGTGAGATCGTGTAGCGGATTGCTTCGGCGAGCTTGGTCTTCTGGCTGATAAGCGAGAGTCGCTCGGTCAGCCAAGGCGCGAGACTGTCGATGATCGGACGGCTCTTGGCCTGCCGGACGGCGCGACGTTCTTCGTGGGTGATACCGCGGATGTCGTCCTCGATCTTGTAGAGTTCGGCGATGCGCCTGAGCACTTCGCTGGCAATAGGCGCGGGACCGGCCGCCGCCAATTCATAGAAGCGCCGACGCACATGACTCCAGCAGAATGCCAGGGAAACGCTGTTGCCAGCGGCGAGCGCTCGATAGCCCACGTACCCGTCGACCTGCAGGATGCCGACGAAGCCATCAAGATGCGCCATTGGGCGTTCGCTCTTGCGATCGGGCGCATAGACATAGACGACACCGGGCGGGTCGGCTCCCTGCCATGGCCTGTCATCACGAGCATAGGCCCAGAGCTGCCCGGTCTTAGTCTTCCCCCGACCCGGATCGAGCACTGGGGCGGTCGTCTCGTCGGCGAAGAGCTTGGACGAGGCCTTCAGATGCTCGAGCAGCCTTTGATGAACCGGGCGCAAGTGCCAGGCAGCGCGACCGACCCAGTCGGCAAGTGTCGAACGGTCAAGATCGATCCCCTGTCGCTTGTAGATTTGCGCCTGCCTGTAGAGTGGCAAGTGGTCGGCATATTTGGAGACCAGCACCTGGGCGACGGTCGCCTCGGTCGGAAGACCGCCCTCAATCAGCCGTGCGAGAGCCGGAGCTTGGACGACAACCTCCTCACAGGCGCGACAGGCATATTTGGGGCGGCGCGTCACCAGAACGCGGAACTGGGCCGGAACGATGTCGAGCTTCTCGCTGACATCCTCGCCAATCCGATGCAGGCCATTGCCGCAGCAGGGGCAGTCATGGCTTTCAATGTCGATGACCACATCGATGCGCGGCAGATGGGCGGGAAGTGATCCGCGGTTTATCCGCCGCTTCGCAGTCCGTTCTCGGCGCAGATCGCTCGATGCCTGCTCCCTATCTTCCAAGCCATCGGCCTCGACCTGTTCGGCTTCTTCGAGCCCGAGGAGAAGCTGATCCTCGGGAAGGGTCTCAGCGCGGCGGCCGAAGCGATGGCGCTGTAATTCCTTGATGATCTGGCGCAGCCTGGCGTTCTCGAGTTCGCGCGAAAGCACCATCGCCTTGAGCGCGTTCAGGTCGTCGGGAAGCTCGTCGGCCGTCATCGTCATGGAACGACAACAGCATATTCCGCCGACCAAAACGAGGGCGCGGGCGAGCCTGATTCAATTGGTCGCGGCGACTATCCCGCCTGCTCCGGAACACGCGTCTCGATCGGCGCATGGACGCGCTTCCAGTTCAGCCCCTCGAACAAGGCCGAGAACTGGGCGGCCGTCAGACGCATCGCACCATTCTGCATTTTGGGCCAGTGGAACTCGCCATCCTCGAGCCGTTTGGAGACCAGACACACACCGCTGCCATCCCAGAAGACGAGCTTGATCCGGTCCGTCCGTTTGGCCCGGAACACGTAAATTGCCCCGGAGAACGGATCAGCACCCATCTCAGCCTTGACCAGCGCCGCCAGGCCCTCCGCACCTTTGCGGAAGTCGACAGGCCGGGTGGCGACCATGACCTTAACCGCTCCCGACGGACCGATCACGATTGTGCCTTCACTGCCTGGATGACGGCAGCAATCGTGGCCGCATCCGCGCCGGATGCGATCCTGACGATCGCCCCGCCGATCTCCAATTCGATTGCGCCGCTCCCCGGCTTCTTTCTCGACGCACGCGCCGGTTCCGGCTCTTTGGCTACCCGCTTGGTAGGCACGTCCAGGACCGCTGGCGCAAACATCGGAACGTCCTCAACATCAGGCACAACTTCGAGCGGCTTGCGGGCGAGCCGACGCCAGCTGAACAATTGCTGCGGGGTCAATCCGTGACGCCGCGCGACAGCGCAGACCGTCACGCCTCGCTCATAGCTCTCCGCGACGATCTCAGCTTTGCGCTCGCCACTCCACTCACGCCGTCGGCCGTTGCCCGTGAAAACCTCGAACCGGCGCACCGGCTCTTCATCCCTGGATGTAAGCGTAAGCTGTGAAATCGACATATGTCCAAGCCCTCGTTCGGGTTCAACATCGTCAATCACGCACTGATCCGGAAGGTGCGGTCAAAACACCGCTTACCCTGTATCAGGTTCATGGCCTGAAGGTCGTTGACGGCTCCGCTTCCTTTGAGATCAGCATGCGGCGTCTGCATACCCCTGCCGTCCCAGCCATGGCAGCTGGCGCACGAGCCCTCGAACACGGCCCGTCCAAGCGTGTTAGTACCGCCCGGAACATACGCAATGTCTTGCAGTGCGGGTGGATTGGTATTCACGACAGGGTCATGCTCGGACGACTGAGGCGGCAGGGACCGAAGATAGACTGCAAGAGCATGGATGTCAGGCTGAGTTAGGTGGCTTAAACTCAGCCTGACAACTTCCTCCATCGGCCCAGCGGCTGCCCCACGTCCATCGGCATGGCCCGTCGACAGATAAGATTCGAGCTGTGCATCACTCCAGCTGCCCAACCCACGGTCCTTATCGGAGGTTAGGTTGTAGGCTCGCCAACCCTCGATCTCGGCACCCGCGAAGGAACGACTGCTATTTAAGCCGAATGAGAGGGTGCGCGGCGTATGGCATTCGCCGCAATGACCCAGCGCATTTGCCAGATAGTTGCCCCGGTTCCAATCGTCGCTTTGCTTGGGATCTGGCGAAAACCTCTTGTCGGCCAGGTTTACAAGATTCCAGAATGCCATTCCCCAGCGTTGGTTGAACGGGAAGGCCAGGGTGTTTTCCTTGGTTTCCTGTTCAATAGGTGGAAGGCTGAAAAGATACGCTTTGATCGCCAGCGCATCGTCCCGGCTCAAGCCGGTATATGAGGCGTACGGAAACGCCGGATAGAGATGTTCGCCGTCCTTGCCGATTCCCTGGTGAAGGGCCCTTACGAATTCGTCGTCAGACCATCCGCCAATGCCGGTTTTGACATCGGGTGTGATGTTCGGGGAAAATATGACGCCAAAGGGAAGGGTGAACGGACGGCCGCCAATGTACGGCTTGCCCCCCTCGACGGTGTGGCAGGCTTCACAATCGGCGGCGTGAGTTAGGTATTCCCCGCGCTTGATGATATCTGCGTTTGTAGTCGTCTGGGCGACGGCAGGGCCGCTGAGACAGAGACCCGCGACCATGGCAAAGGCCGCCAAAGTGAGGTTGCTCATTCCGTGCCTCCCGAGCTGGCGATGCCCGTCATCTTCGCGAAGGCTCCCAAGGCAAGCGAGATGCCTGCTGTCGGGGCAAGGCTGCCAAGAACTGGCTTGTCCGATGATTGAGACACAAGCTTCGTATGGTCGAACGGTGTCGACCTTAGACGGACACCCGTTGCCGCAAACAAGGCATTTCCAAGGGCTGGGAAAGCTGACGCCGTGCCTACCTCGCCGATGCCGCCTGGGTTTTCGGCACTTTGGATGTGATGAACCGCCATCCGCGGCGCTTCGTCTATTCGCAATATGCGATAGTCATGGAAATTGCTTTGGACGGTTTTGCCGCCTTCGAACTCGATCCCGCTGAATAACGCTGCAGATAGGCCGAACAACGTGCCACCTTCAATCTGCGCTACCATCGTGTCTGGGTTCACCGTGAAGCCGCAGTCGATGGCGGCCGTTGCCTTAATCAACTTGATCGTACCTTCAGGCCAGACCGCCACTTCAACGACAAGAGCACAGAAGCTGCCAAACGCTTGGTGAAGGCTGACGCCCCGTCCATGTCTAGCGGGGAGGGGTGTTGCCCAATCCGACTCCTTGGCAGCGAGGTTAAGGACAGCAAGGGCACGAGGGTTGTGGGTGAGCATCTTCGCCCGATACTCGATGGGATCTTGGCCCGCCTTGTGGGCAAGCTCGTCGATAAACGTCTCGATAACAAACACATTGTGGGCAGGCCCTACACCGCGCCACCATGAGAACGGCAGACCCTTCGGGGGATCATGACGTACCCAGTCCACCCGCCGCTTCGGAATGTCGTATGGGATCTCAACCGAACCCTCGACGACATCGCTGTCCAATCCGTCGGGCCCCATCGCCGCAGGCGCAAACCGCGCCAGGACGGAGCCGCCCGTCGTTCTGTGCCACATAGCGATTGGCAGGCCGCCAGCCCCAAGTGCCGCCGATACTTGGTCGTGATATGCGGGCCTGAAATAGTCTTGTCGGATGTCTTCTTCACGGGTCCAGACGACCTGCAGCGGATAGTCGACCTGCTTGGCAAATGCTGTAGCTTGCGCGATGGAATCCGCTTCCAGGCGACGGCCAAAACCGCCGCCAATCAGCTGATTGTGCATCCGAACGTTTTCCTGAGGCAAGCCGGTGATCTGCGCAGCAAGCATCACTGCCGTCGCCGGGACCTGTGTCCCGCACCAGATGTCGCAACCGTCCGGTTGGACGTGGACAATCGTGTTGATAGGTTCCATCGTGGCGTGCGCCAGAAACGGAAGTTCATACGTGGCATCGACGCGCTTCGTGCCCTTCGACAAGCCTTCGATCGCGCCTCCCTGATTCAATGCCACAATGGGCGTTCCATCCTTGGACGCAGTGACCAGTTCTTCTCGTATCGATGCTGTTGAGACGTTGATGTTGTCCCCGTCGTCCCATTGGATCTTGAGCGCCGCAGCAGAACGGTGGGCTGCCCATGTGTTGTCTGCGACTGCCGCAATCGCGTTATCGATTTTAATGACTTTGATGAATCCCGGGATCTTCAATGCATCAGAGTCATCGACCGACTTGAGGCGACCACCGAACACCGGCGAAGCAATCACGCTGGCAACCTTCATCCCGGGTACGCGAACATCCAATCCAAATATGGCCGAACCATCGACTTTGCCCGGCATGTCGACGCGCTTCGATGACTTTCCTACCAGTTTGAAGTCAGCCGGATCTTTCAGGATAACCCCAGTCGGGGGTGGCAAAGCCGCCGCTTCAGCAGCGATCTCAATATATGCGAGGGAGCGGCCAGTTGCGCGATGCGAAACTCGTCCACCGGCCGCGACACAGCTACCCGCATCGACCTGCCAGCGATTGGCTGCAGCCGTGACCAACATCATTCGGGCGGTGGCACCAGCTGAGCGCAGAGGTTCCCACCAGCTTCTGATTGAGGTGGAGCCGCCTGTACCTTGAAAGTGAAGGAGGGGCGTAGTGTAGAGTTCGGGATTGGGAGGCGCCGGGACAACCTTGATCTGGTCGAGCCCGATGTCGAGTTCCTCGGCAATGAGCATGGCTTCAGCGGTGTAAATACCTTGACCCATTTCTACGTTCGGGATGATGAAGACAACCCCTTCAGGGCCAATGCTGATGAAGCCGCTCGGCATCAGGACTTTGCCGGTGGGGGAGAGTGGCGCCGCGCCTGGTGCGAGGTTGGCCGCCTTGAGTTTCGAAGCGACCGGGAGAGCAAATCCCAAGACCAGTGCGCCTTTCAACAGGGAACGGCGTGAGATGTCGGATGCGGCCTTGCTCATAGGGTCACGGTCTCTTTTATTGCGCGTCTAATTCGCTCGTAGGTCGCGCATCGACAGATGTTGCCAGACATCGCGGCATCGATTTCAGAATCGGTGGGATTGGGCACATGTGCGAGGAGAGCTGCTGCGGACATTATCTGCCCCGATTGACAGTAGCCGCATTGCGCGACCTCTTCCTGAAGCCACGCGGACTGTATGCGGCGTCCAGCATCGGTCTTTCCGACAGCCTCAATGGTCGTGATATTGCGGTCGCCCACGGCTGATACCGGCATCACGCAGGAGCGAACAGCGCGTCCGTCGATATGGACAGTGCAAGCTCCGCACTGCGCGATGCCACAACCATATTTCGTGCCCGTCATTCCCAAAAGGTCTCGGATGACCCAGAGAAGCGGCATGTCGTCCGGGGCATCAACGTCCACCGCCTGGCCATTGACCTTGATCGATGTCATGAGAATCGCCTTCTATTTTGGAAGGAAGCAGCACGCGCTTTACCGATCCGCACCATAAGTCAGAGCTTCAATAAATGAAGTAATACTGACGTATTATTGCGGGTGTGATCATTCAGGGGCCCGACGCCGTGTGACATCAAGAACGAGGCTGGTAAAATGTCCGCTAAGGCTGAATGCCTTCAATGTGGATGAGGGTGTCGGCGGATTGAGCCGCTTCGTCGATCAGGTTCGCCACAGCAGCAGGATTGGATGCCATGACAACGTGGGACGCGCCAGGAATGACAACAGTTTTCTTGGAGTCAGCTCTTTCTGCCATCCAGCCAAGGCCTTGGGGCGGCAAGCAGGCGTCGGCGTCGCCGTAGATGAAATAGGACGGGATCGCCTTCCAGAGCGGCTCGCCAGAGGGGCCGTTCAACGCGCTGCCAGCAGCATGCCTCTGGGTCGCGGCCATGAGAGCAGCCTCGGCCTCGCTCATATCGGCTGCGAATTGGGCATGAAATTTGTCGTGTCGGATCCAGAGGTCAACATCGCCACCTTCAAGCGGTATTGGCTGAGCCAGGGCCTGCTCCAGCGTGCTGCCAGGATACTTCCCAGCCAACGCAGCGCCGCTTTCGCCTTCGTCTGGAGCAAATGCGGCGACGTAAACAAGCGCATTGATGTTTCCGCTGTCCTGGACATTGCTTATGACTTGGCCCCCATACGAGTGCCCAACTAGAACAACTGGCCCATCTACCGCCGCGACAACTCTCGAAACGGTTGCCGCGTCACCGTCTACGGAACGGAGAGGGTTTGGGGTCGCTATTGTCGTATAGCCCCGCTTCTGAAGCTCAGCTATGACGCCACTCCAGCTGGCGGACTCAGCGAAGGCACCATGGACGAGCACGACGGTTGGCTTACGGGTTGGGTTTTCCAAGAGGCTATCCTTTGATCTGGTTGATGCGGCTCGCAAAAGTCGTTCCAGTGCGTCGGCTATTCGGAAACTTCGCCGAGCAGTCGACCGAAGTTGAGTTCCGTGTCGCCACGAGTCTGCATTCCGCTCTTGGCGATTGCGCCGATCCGCTTTTTGTTCTCGGGATCTTGTGCGCCAATGCCGAACAAGTCGGAGTCTCTTCGGAAATCATCTTCAGACGCGAGATTGATAGCGCTCATGCGCTCCTTGATGGCCTGAACGCCTCCAGTAGGAAAGTGCGCGATGCGCTTGGCAAGCGAAGCGACGAAGGGGGCCAACTCTGCGTCGGGCAGGGATCGGTTGATCCATCCATACCGCTCTGCGGTGTCTGCATCAAAGTCGTTTGAGCTGAGAAGTGCTTCAAGCGCTCTGCCGCGTCCCATCAGTCGGGCAAGATGCTGAATTCCACCAGCGCCAGGAGATAGCCCGAAACCAGCTTCAATCTGCCCGAATATGGCGCGTTCTCTTGAGGCGAAACGCATATCGCACGCCAGGGCGAATTCGCTACCAGCACCGCGTGCGCGTCCCGAAATCTGGGCGATCGTAACCGCCTTCGAAAGGCTAAGGCGGCGAAATAGGAGTCCGATAGACGGCTCGCCAACTAACTGAGCGGCAATCTGGCGATATTCGGCGATCTTCGTCATGTCTACGTGCGGAATGAAGAAGTCAGGATCAGCGCTGGAAAACACAACCACGCGTGGTCCGTCGTCCTGATCCAGTTTAGGTATCAGTGTGACCAGATCCTGTACCAGGGCAGGGCCTAACAGGTTCATCGGAGGGCTATCGATTTCCGCGAAGAGAACGCCGTTTTCGAAACGAGTTCTGAGGGTTTGGTAATCAGTCATGTCGGCCTTGGCCTCCGTCGATGACAGGACGCTCAATCGATGAGCTGGGCTTCGAGGGTGATCTCTGACTTGAGAGCTTTGGAGATCGAGCAGTTGGCTCGAGCACGCTCCGCGCAGCCGTCAAACTGCTCTCTTGTTATTCCGGGAGCGCTCGCTCGCGTCGTTATGTGAACGCCCGCGATAGTCGGGCGACCTTCTACGAACTGCAGATCCACGTTGATTGATGTTTCGATCGACTTCGCT
>Ga0209677_100470_pt1 | contig 23130 bp, 25 predicted proteins | sample AraplaCvi_mCL_r2_2_FD_184285 | JGI IMG/M metagenome (GOLD analysis project Ga0209677, IMG submission 184285) | Arabidopsis root microbial communities from North Carolina, USA - plate scrape CL_Cvi_mCL_r2 (SPAdes) (version 2) | ecosystem: Host-associated > Plants > Roots > Endosphere | place: USA... | reverse complement strand
TGGGCCGCTTGTTTTCACAAGCGGCCCTTTTTTTCGGCCGCGGTCTTCCGCAGGACAGGAGTGATGCGCCTGCGCCGTCGCACGAAGCAGGCGTCGTGCAACAGCGGCGGCCAATGGACTTGGACCTATTCTGCAGCAGCCTGGAACGGGCCGAGATCACCTAGCGGAACGTTCGCCAGCGCTTCGGCCAGCACCGTGAAGTCGGACGCGATCTGGGCCAAGCGCGGCCCACGCTCGCGGCGTCGCTCGTCCATGTAGATGGCGCGGTTGAGCTCAAGCTGGATCGCATGCAGCCCGCTGGCCGGGTTGCCGTAATGCTCGGTGATGAAGCCGCCGGCATAGGGCTTGTTGCGGCCGATCGAGTGGCCGAGGCCGCCCATCACCTTCTCGACCAGGTCAGGCAGCAGCGGCGCGCAGCTCGTGCCATAGCGATCGCCGATCACGATGTCAGGTCGCCGCGGTTCATCGCGGGAGACCCCGACCGACGGCATCGAATGGCAGTCGACGATCACCGCTGTGCCGAAATGCTGGTGAACGCGGTTGATCAGCCGCCGCAGGGCCCGATGATAGGGCTTGTACAGCATCTCGATGCGCTGCAGCGCCTCCTCGACGCCGAGGCGGTCGCGGTAGATCTCCTGACCGTCGCCAACGACGCGCGGAATGGTGCCGAGCCCTCCGGCCACGCGCATCGAGCGGGTGTTGGCGAAGCTCGGCAGCCGGCCGGCGAACATCCGGGGGTCGAGCTCATAGGGCTCGCGGTTCACGTCGACATAGCAGCGCGGAAAATTGACCCGCACCACCGGAAAGCCGCGGTTGGACAGATCCGCGATCAGCTCGTCCATGAAGGAATCTTCGGAGCGGCGCAGCGTCGCCAGATCGATCCGCGACGCGTTCAAAAAGCTCTCAGGATAGACCGACCCTGAATGAGGCGAGTTGAAGATGATGGGCGCGCGCCACTTGGCCGGCTCCACGATCTCGAACGGCGGCAATTCGCCATCAAACTCGGTCATCGTCGGGCGTCGTCCCCTCTGGGGTCAGTCCGCGGGTCTGACCGGGTTGTCGCGGCCATCCAAGGCTCTGGCGACGCGGACTCTCTGATTTGAGGCTGTATTGTCGGCAATCCCGGCCACTCTGCCAAGCGAAAAGCAAGGAAAAAGTTCACGACTTCCATGGAACATATCTTAGATTGAACGGCGACGCGCTCACGTTGAAGGAAGGCGCAGTCCGGCCCTGAAATTGCCTTGCAGATGTCCGATGGGGTGGAGCACTCTTTCACCCCAAATTTACCGTCCGTCAGGCTTAGTGACGGCAGCCACCCCTCATCTCAACGGGATTCAAGCGACCCCTCGCCATGCACAAGATCCTCCTCGCCGAAGACGACAACGACATGCGCCGTTTCCTGGTCAAGGCATTGGAAAATGCCGGCTTCCAGGTGTCGCACCATGATAACGGCATGTCGGCCTATCAGCGGCTGCGCGAGGAGCCGTTCGAGATGCTGCTGACCGACATCGTGATGCCGGAGATGGACGGCATCGAGCTCGCCCGCCGGGCCTCCGAACTCGATCCCGACATCAAGATCATGTTCATTACCGGTTTCGCCGCGGTGGCGCTGAATTCCGATTCGGAGGCGCCGAAGAACGCCAAGGTGCTGTCCAAGCCGGTGCACCTGCGCGAGCTGGTCAGCGAGGTCAACAAGATGCTGGCGGCCTGAGGCCAGCGGCGGCGCGGCGAATTTATCCGGGTTTCAGTGGCTTTGCGTCCTTGCCTGTCCGCGTGGGAGCCGATATAGGGACCGCACCCGAGCATGACGATTTGGTTTTTGGGCACGTAGCTCAGCGGGAGAGCACTACCTTGACATGGTAGGGGTCACAGGTTCGATCCCTGTCGTGCCCACCACCCTTCAGACCGCCATCTGATTGGATTGAGCTTTTTGCTCGATTTCCCGCACCTAGCCTGTCGGCGAGGGAATAGACGTTGGCTCTATGGTCCATAGAGACAGTCATTCGTTCGAGCTTTGCAACGCCGCCATATGCGAGTTTCTTGTGGTTGGCCTTCTTCGTGTAATGGCTCGCTATCCGACGATCGGTCCACCCGAAGATCGCATCGAGTTCGGCCTCGGTCGCGCCGTTCTCGGCTGCGACGGTCGCGGTCGCCTTGCGCAGGCCTGCGCTGATCGGTTCATCAGGCCAGCAGCGACGCACTTTTCCTTGAACAGGTTGCCGAGGCTCTCCTTGGTCATCGGCTTGCCCTGCTGAGTCGCGATGTAGGTCTGGGTTCCGATTGGTCCAGCCTCCTGCGTCCGGCGCAGGACATCGAGCATCGGGAAGGTGACCTCAATGGTCTCATCGCGCTTTTCGAGCCGCTTCGTGATGATCGGAACGGTGACCTTCTCGATTTTTCCGTCAGGTCCAACCCGCTCTTGCACCTGCTCGGTCACGTCGGCAGGGCCGAACGACGCTGCGTCACCGCGCCGAAAGCCGGTGAAGAGGTAGACGTCGATCATGACGCGCTCGCGTGTGTCGAGCGGCCAGCGCTTGTAGTCGCGACGCACGTCGGCATCAGACCATGTGACGAAGCCTTCGGTTTTCGCAGGCTTCGGTGTCTTGATCCCTTCGGTTGGATCGGCCTGCAGGATCTTTTGCGCAACCGCCCAAACGAACATCCGCCTCATGGTGGTGAGCAAGCGCCGAGCGGCAGACGGGTTCTGAGCGCGACGCCCAAGCCCGTCGAGGATGTGCTGCTTTTGGATCGCGGCGGCCTTCTTGTGCCGTTGGCCTCCAGCACATGCGTCATGAGGGTGTTGCGTTGCTTGTGAGTGCTCGCCTTCATCTCGCGCCAATCCGGCGCTTTCGCTTTGTACTCATCCCACAGCCATTTGAGGCTACCGTTGAAAACCTTCGCCGTAGTCTCGTTGGGATCGATCGCAAGGCGCGGCCTATTGAACATGTCGGCCAGCGCGATATCGTAGTTGCGGTTAAACTTCATGGACCCGTACTCGCCGCGAATGCGAGTGCGTTTGTCACCGACGTCCTTGTTGCGAACATACCAGACCGTCCGGCCGTGACGGTTGGTTTCCTTGTGAAGGTAGGGCTTGCGAGGACGTGGCATGGAGCGAATCAAAGCACGAAATGCTCCTCGGGCTCAACAGCCTGATCGGTCTCTTGCTCCGCTATGGGCTTAAGCAGGTTGACGATGATCGCGCCATCCGGCTTGATCTGGAGCGATGGAGCGCCGGCCGCCTTCGCAGCGCGGATCGCGCGCGTCACGTCGCCTTGAGTAAATCGGACCGGGCGCCTGCTCATCAAAACCGCTTCCATTTGTTGATCGGTCCTGATGCTTTCCGGCGCGAAGCCGCTTTCGCGAGGCCCGTTTTGATTTGCGATCGCCTTGCTGGGCCTAGCCCATACGTACGCTTCAGCACGGCGTCGGCTTTTCGCATGCGCGGGCGCTGTCCTCATTGTTCGTCTGCCTGCTGGAGCATGCTAGCGCCTCTATAAGTTAGAGCTGCTCGGTAGCGCATCGATTTCGAACGTCCCGGGTGCTGGCCGGCCATGGTCCTTGCAATCGCGCATAGGCGCACGCGGCATTTTTAGGTGGCAACCCAAATGCCTTGATCCGAGTCATTTCGTTCTTGCCGCGCACGTCTTCCGCCCTGAATTATAATCAGTCTGACGAATAAGATCGTAAACTGCTTCAGCAGGAAAGAAGTCAGGTGCAGAGGTATGCTCCTGGGCAGCCGTGGCGTACAAATAGGACAACCGGTTCGGTTGGCTTAGGCGCGTGTCCAGAAGTGTATTTCGTTTTCGTGCCGACCTTTAGGCTCATCACCTGACGGTCCTAAGCTCAAATCCCATGGACCGAAGGACGCAAATCCGGCTCAAAATTATCTGCGCCCGTTCTTCGGAGAGCTCGGCCTACCAGAGGTTACGCTCCGCAAGAAGGCCAAGGAGCGCCGCGTCGATGAGAAGAAATCACTCAAGAGCTCTTTAAGGACGCTGCATACGGCCTTAGCAAGGATAAGGGCGCGAATTGAGCAAAAAGCCACGTAAAGTATTTGGGTGCGCACAATCCAAAGTATCGTCCGTTCCAGTCGCAGGTGATAGAACGAGCACGGCGGTCGTGGAAATTGGAGGAGCTACATGAATCCTGAGACCAACTTTGCGCTCTTTCTCGCCGTCTCAACGCTTCTCCTGATCCCCGCTAAGAAGTGGGCGGGAATGGACCCGCTTCACATCGAGGAAGGTCCTTCCTGGTCGATGGCGGCTCTCGGCGCGGTATATACAATGGTGCTGTTCATACTCGCGATGACGTTCAGCGCTCAGCAGCATGAGAAGATGGCAGGGTTCTTCGGCTCGTTTGCATTTGGCTCTGCTATCGGGGGCTGCTTTCAAACGGCGTTCAAGCCGAACCGTTCTGACGTTAGCAATTCCGTTCTCAGGTGGTGGATAGGGCAATTGAATTCGATCGCTGACGGCCTCTTCAAAGGCATTCTCGTCATTCCTGTCGGCTGGGTGATTTCCTGGCTTACAAATTTCGATGGTCCGTTCTGGGCCGCGGTGACGCTTGCCCTGGCACTCGTCGTGGCAAAGACCGGTATTGCGATCCAGTCATTGCACAGCGAGACAGACACGCCGGTCCGTAAAGAGCGTGACCGTATGCTTATTCAGGGGAATGTGCTTCTGACGATGATCGTCGGCGTTTCTTGCCTCATCTCCTGGCTTGTGCTCGCGAAGCCCGTCATGAGCACCTGGCAGCTCTTTACGGCGCACGATTATCTGTCAGTGGCGGGCCTGATCTTGGGAATCGGACTGCACTTCTGAGGAAAGATTAACTGAGTGGCTGCCAGGAGGCCAGACGACACGGGCTTGCTTTCCACGAAAGGCGCTCCAAGCGATCTACAGCTGTTCCTCGGCTCGATAAATGGTCTGTTCGAGCGCATGCGGACGATGATTGACCGGCGGAGACGGTTCGTCGCGGACGGCTCCCATGAGCTGCATACGCCGATCACGGCTCTCGGCCTTCAGGCGGACAACATGCGTTTGAAATGGCCCCGGCGGCGCGAGATCGTCTGGATGCTTTGAAGAGCGGAATGCGTCGAACCAAGCACTTGCTAGAGCAGCTATTGGTCCTGGCTCGCACGATATCGCAGCTCCCCAGAAAGGCGAGAAGGTGCTTCTCGACCAGCTTGCAAAGGGAGTGGTCGCGGATCTGATGGCGGAGGCGTTATCGCGCGACATTGACCTCGGTTTCGCGGTGGTGGATCCGGTTTCGCTGACCGTCAAGCGGATCGTCGACCGATAAGGCGGATGGATCGATCTCGAAAGTTGAGTTGACGCCGAAGATCCGGCTTTCGCGCGACTGTCAGATTGCAGGCCGCTACCGAGGATCGCAATGAGCATATTGGCTCTGATCAGAACGCAACGGGGATGATGGCGCCGCTACGGTCTTCGCTTTCGACGCGCCAACTTCAGCGCCGGCCGGACTGCTGAGCCTCTCGGGATGGCGGGCTCGAGGTCGATTTTGGCCCGTCGTGGCGCGTCGCTCGTTCTCCATAATTGAAAGCCGACTGAAAGCTTGGCTAGTTTAGGGTAATGCGACGGCGTTATGCCGGATCAAAAACGGGATGCGTTAAAGCGCGTCCGAACAGGCAAGGAAACGCGAGGCGCGTGTCGCCCAAAAGGAGAGGCAAGATATGCTGAATTCGTCTGCACCCCGCACCGTGGGACCTCGGCTGCGGCTGCTGGCCGGCTCCTTCGCCGCCGCCATGAGTGTCTTGGCCTCCGGCAGCGCGTTCGCGGAAAAGCTCACTATCATCGTCGGCGGCATGGAAAAGCAGATCTATCTGCCGGCGGTGCTCACCCGCGAGCTCGGCTACTTCAAGGACGAGGGTCTCGATATCGAGCTCATCAGCTCCCGCGCCGGCGTCGAGGCGGAAAACGAGCTGCTCGCCGGTGCCGTGCAGGGCGTGGTCGGCTTTTACGACCATACCATCGACCTGCAGGCCAAGGGCAAGTTCATCCAGTCCGTGGTGCAATTCAGTCAGGCGCCGGGCGAGGTCGAACTTGTCTCGACCAAGCATGCCGAAAGTATCAAGTCACCGGCCGACTTTAAGGGCCATACCATGGGTGTAACCGGCCTCGGGTCCTCGACCGACTTCCTGACGCGCTATCTCGCGGAGCGGGGCGGCCTGAAGGCCGGCGACTACAGCCTGCTGCCGGTGGGCGCCGGCAACACCTTCATCGCCGCCATGAAGCAGGACCAGATCCAGGCCGGCATGACTACGGAGCCCACCGTCGGCCAGATGCTGAAGACGGGCGTCGCCAAGATCCTGGTCGACATGCGCACACCGGACAAGACTGCTGCGGCATTGGGCGGGACGTACCCGGCCGCCTCGTTCTATGTGAACACCTCGTGGCTCGACAGCCACAAGGACGAGGCGCAGAAGCTAGCCAACGCCTTCGTCAAGACCATGCACTTCATCGCCAGCCACTCGGCTGCCGAGATCGCCGACAAGATGCCCAAGGACTACTATGTGGGAGATAAGGACCTCTATATCCAAGGCCTCGCCGAGGGCAAAGCCCAGTTCACGCCCGACGGTCGCATGCCGAAGGACGGGCCGGAGACGGTGCTGAAGGTGCTGTCCGCCTTCTCGAAGAACGTGCAGGGCAAGTCCATCGACTTGTCCAAGACCTACACCACCGTCTACGTCGACAACGCCGCCAAAACATTGGGTAACTAAGACCCTGGGCAATTGACAGACGGAGCGCCGTTGCGCGCTGCGCGGCTGAGCGTGGCGGCGTCCCCCTCAAGTCTGATCGAACGCAAGTTTGGTCGAACAACAGTCCTAATCGAAAAGGTCGTCGCGCGATGCGCCGACGACGGGAGCAAACTCATGTCCCTTCAAGCCGTGGCCGGAGTCCGGCCGCCCGTCGCGCCGGGGTCTTTGTCGAGCCGGGCCATCGAGCTCGACAACGTCACGCGCCGCTTTCTGACCCCGGACGGAAAGTCCATGACCGCGCTGCGCGACTTCACCATGACGGTGGGCTGCGGCGAGTTCGCCTGCGTGGTCGGCCCCACCGGCTGCGGAAAGTCGACGACGCTCAACCTCGTCACCGGTCTCGCCAAACCCAGCGCCGGCGAGGTGCGGGTGATGGGCGCCCCGGTGTCCGGCATCCACAAGGATGTGGGCTTCGTCTTCCAGGCCGACGCGCTCTTTCCCTGGCGCTCCGTGCTCGACAACGTGGCGGCAGGCCCGCTCTACCGCGGCATCGCCAAGGCACAGGCCTATGAAAAAGCGCGCGACTGGATCGCCCGCGTCGGCCTTGCCCGCTTCGAAAAGCACTATCCCCACCAGCTTTCCGGCGGCATGAGGAAGCGCGTCGCGCTGGCGCAGACCTTCATCAACGAGCCCAAGATCCTGCTCATGGATGAGCCATTCTCCGCGCTCGACGTGCAGACCCGCACCAACATGCAGGATGAGCTGTTGGAGCTATGGTCGGGGTCGGGCGCTTCGGTGGTGTTCGTCACCCACGACCTGGAGGAGGCGGTGGCGCTCGCCGACAAGGTCTATGTCCTCACCGCCGGCCCCGCGACCGTCAAGAGCGTCTATCACATCGACCTGCCGCGCCCGCGGGTGATGCAGGAGATCCGCTACGATGCGGCGTTCGTCGAACAATGCCGCACTATCTGGGACGACCTGCGCGAGGAAGTGCAGATCGGCCAGCAGCGCACCCTCGACACCGGCCATTGAAGATCGGAAGGAACGGAAAATGACCATGCCGGCACACGCCTTGGCCGCCCCGTCCGCCCCCGCCACGGTGCGGGCTGTCCCCACCGAGGCCGAGATCGAGGCCAAGGCACACGCCCGGCTGAAGGCCCGGCGCGCGCTCGTGCTCGGCTTGCGCATCGGCATCCTGTTCACGATGCTCGCGATTTGGGAGGTCGGCGCCAGGATCGGCTTCATCGATCCCTTCTTCTTCGCCAGCCCGTCCGGGATCGCCGAGCAGATCTGGGTCTGGGTCACCGAGGGGACGTCACAGGGCCCGCTATGGGTGCAGATCCTCGTCACCCTGGAGGAAACCGCGATCGGCTTCTTCATCGGGGTGGTGGGTGGCGTGGTATGCGGAATCGTTCTTGGCCGCAACAAGCTGCTCGCCGACGTTTTCTCCATCTACATCAAGATCGCCAACTCCATCCCGCGCGTGGTGCTCGGCTCTATCTTCATCATCTCGCTCGGTCTCGGCATGCCCTCCAAGGTGGCGCTCGCAGTGGTGATGGTGTTCTTCGTCGTGTTCGCCAATGCCTTCCAGGGCGTGCGCGAAGCCGACCGCGCCATGATCGCCAACGCGCAGATCCTCGGCGCCTCCCCGCTGCAGATCACCACCTCCGTCATCATTCCCTCGGCCCTGAGCTGGATTCTCGCCTCGCTCCACGTCTCCTTCGGCTTCGCGCTGGTGGGGGCGGTGGTGGGCGAGTTCCTGGGCGCGAAGCAGGGCGTCGGCCTGCTGATTGCCACCGCGCAGGGCGCCTTCAACGCCAACGGCGTGTTTGCGGCCATGATCATCCTCGCGGTGCTGGCGCTCGCGATCGAGTTCGTCATCACGCTGGTCGAGAACCGCCTGGTGAAATGGCGGCCCGTGCCGTTCCACGAGCAGAACTGAGCCATCTGGCGAGTTGCCGCGCGCACCATTGCAGCCTAGCCCACGGCCTCTGCCGCCGGCAGGCGCATTTCCACCTTGAGGCCGCCCGACGCGCCGGTGCTGAGCGTCAATGAGCCGTCGGCGCCGTCAACGACTTCGCGGACGATGGACAGGCCTATGCCCGATCCATCGCCCAGCGTGCCCGGCACCCGGTAGAAGCGTTCCAGCACCATGTCCCGTTCCTCAGGCGGGATGCCGGGTCCGGTGTCTTCCACCACAAGCATGGCGCTGCCATCAGCCTGCTTGACCGTGACCGACACGCTGCCTCCGGGGGGCGTGTAGCGCAGCGCATTGTCGACGAGGTTGACGATCGCTTCTCGAAGCATGGCGCCATCGCCGCAGGTCAATGCCGGCGCCTCGGCATCGAGGCCGAGGTCGATCCCGCGCTCCACCGCAAGATCGGTCAAGCCTTCCAGCACGAGCCGGGCCGAAGACGAGAGGTCGACGGTCTCGTCACGGGGGCGGCGGCTGCCGGGCTCGGCGCGCGACAGGGTCAGGAGCTGGCTGGCGAGCCGGGCCAGCCGGTGCGTGCTCTTTTCCACGGCGTCGAGTGCCTCGTCCCGCTCCGCCGCATCCGAGGTGCGCCGGGCGTAGGCAACCTGCGTCCCCAGTAGCGCGAGCGGCGTGCGCAGCTGGTGGGCGGCGTTGGCCACGAAGCGGCGCTGCGCCGCCATCTGCCCGGCGACGCGACCCATATAGGTGTTGAGCGCCGCAACCAGCGGGCGCAGCTCGCTCTGCACGGTCTGGTTGGGCAGGGCGGCGAGGTCGTCACGGCCTTTGTCCATCACGGCATCGCGCAGGCGGAGCAGCGGGGCGAGGCCCTGTCTCAGTCCGATCAGGACCAGCACGCCGGCGGCGGCGAGCACCAGGAGCTGGCGAGTCAGGCTGCCGACCCACAGCTCGCGCACCATGGCCTGATGGCCGGCGAGGGTGACGCCGACTACCACAGTGACATGCTCGCCATTGCGCGCGCCGACGATGGGATAGGTAAGTGCGGCGAAACGAAGCGGCTGATCGCGATAGGTTCCGGAAAAAGCCAGCGCTATGCCTTCCTTCGGCGGATGCGGCGGCGGCGGCAGGTCGGGATACCCCGTGAGAAGACGACCCTCGCCGGTGTTCACGCGATAGTAGACCCGGTCGCCATGGCCAGTGGCGAACATTTCGAGCGCCACAGGCGGAATGGTGGCGTCCACCACGCCGCGATCGACATGCGTGTTCTCGGCGATGGCCCGCGCCGAGGCTTCCAAGGTGCGATCGGTGACGAGATCGGCAGTGACGTGGACGGCGTGCCAGCTGGTCCAAACGTTGACGGACACCAATACGCCGAGGGGAAGCAGCAGCCAGGCAAGTAGCTGGAGGCGCAGGCTCTCAATGCGCATGCTGGAGCAGGTAGCCAAGGCCGCGCAGGGTCACGATGCGCACGTCGCTGCCCTCCAGCTTCCGGCGGACGCGATGCACATAGATCTCGATCGCGCTCGGATCGGCGAGGTCGTCGAGGCCGAAGATACTCTGCGACAGTTGGCTCTTGCTGACCGTTTTGCCGGCTTTCAGCAGCAGCGCTTCCAGAACCGCGCGCTCACGCGGCGTCAGCGCCAGCGGCGCCATGCCGAGGCAGAACAGGCGCGTCTTGGTGTCGAAGGCGAGTGTGCCGCAGGTGATCACTGGGTCCGGGCGCCGCGCGGAGCGGCGCAACTGCACGCGGATGCGAGCTTCGAGCTCGGCAATGTCGAAGGGTTTGGCAAGGTAGTCGTCTGCCCCTTCGTCGAGGCCTGCTACACGCCCATCGACGCTGGCATTCGCGGTGAGGATGATGACGGGAACCGTCTCGCTGCGCCTGCGGAGCCGCCGCAGCAGCTCCATGCCGCTCATGGACGGCAGGGTGAGATCGAGGATAACGAGGTCATAGGTCTCGAGCGACAAGGCCTGGTCCGCGGCCTCACCATCGTGCAGGACATCCACGACGAAATTGTCGCGACGCAATACCCTCGCTAACCAGTCAGCGAGTTCAAGATTATCCTCGACGAGAAGCAGGCGCATCGGTTCTCCGCCGAAAAACAGCTCATCGCGACATATAACGTTGTTTGGACGAGCGAAAGAGCCTGATCGCGCCGGCGCCGCCTTCTGTCAATCCGTTGCATGCGGTCGTGCGGAGGCGTTTCGGCAAAGCCGGCTTGCAATACCTCTCCCCGCTTGTAGCAGGATGTGGGACGAGCTAGGGCCCACGGCGAAGAGGAGGCGTCTGGGGCTGCGATTGTGATGTGATCCGGGCACGCACAGTCTCGCGTTGGAACCATGTGCTAGCAACAAAACTGCTCTTAATTTTTTCGATGCGTTCGGCTTGGAGCCAAAAAAATCAGCCGGGGCACGTCTATACCCGATTGAACGTGCACTATCGCGGCCCGCCTACTCCATCGTAGGTCTCGGTGTAAAAAGCGCGCCATGCGGGATATGTGATGTCTCAATATTGGGAGGAGCCAACGGACAAGATCGACTGGGAGGCACAGATAATCCGACTGCTGATCGAGGCAGTCTGCGACATCGCGCGCACGCCATTGCCCGCTCTCGGACGCCTGAAAGGTAAATTTATCTGAATAGGCCGGCCATCGTTCTCGCAAGATGGTGCGATTTTGGTGCCGCAGCCGTTCCGGCCCCGCTATTCGCCCGCAACCCATTGATATGCGAGAAGCCGGCAAGTCTTGAAGCTGCAACGAGACCGTTATGAGCGGCAGAATATCGATCAGCTTCGTTGATTTTGCTCGGTTTTCGTTTGACTTCGATCGCGTTCGTTGCGGTTTGTTCAGGTCGTTTCTGGTGCGAAACTGGTGCGGTTCTGCGTTAGCGCTCCAGGCAATGATGGTCCGTCCAGTTCCTTTCGCGAGTGACCGGAAGGTGCTCCCTTCAGCAAGCCACATCCTGCAAGTGACGACCGCAGTCGTTTGCGATCGCTGCGGCATGTTCCAATCCTAGAGTACTTCGGCGAGCGATTGGCCGTGCAAATCGATGTTCAGTCCCTGCATGCCAAGATCACTGATCTCGCCGCCCATCGCTTTCAGGCTCTCCTCGCGGATCAGGGACATCAGCCCGCGCCGAAGCGCCAGAAACTCCGACGTCATCATCATCGACTGCTGCCGCGGACGCTCAAGCGGGATCGGGATCTCCGCCTTGACCGAGCCGGGCCGCGCGGTCATGCAGTAGACGCGGTCGGACAGAAAGATCGCTTCATCGATGTCGTGGGTGACGAACAACACCGAGATCTTCAGCCGCTGCCACATGTTGGTGAGGATCTGCTGCATGATCACACGGGTCTGTGCGTCCAGCGCGCCGAAAGGCTCGTCGAGCAGCAGCACCTTGGGGCCGGTGGCAAGCGCTCGGACGATGCCAACGCGTTGTTTCATGCCGCCCGACAGCTTCTCCGGGTAATGCTTCTCGAAGGCCTCCAGTCCAGCAAGCCCGAGTAGCGTGCGTGCCGCACGTTCGCGCTGCGAGCGCGGCATGCCGCGCATCTTGAGGCCGAACTCGACATTTTCCCGCACCGTCTTCCACGGAAACAGAGAATATTGCTGGAACACCATACCGCGCTCGGCGCTAGGGCCGTTGACCCGCTCGCCATCGACAGTGACGATGCCGGTGCTCGGCTTGAGGAAGCCGGCGACCGCATTAAGCAGCGTCGATTTTCCGCAGCCGGAAGGGCCGACGATCGACACGAACTCGCCCGGCCTGACATGGATCTGCGTATCGGTGACGGCCTGGACCGCACCATCGATGCTTTCGTAGCTCAGGGAGAAGTTCTTCACTTCGATATGACCGCGGAGGCCTCTGGTCGCGGTCTCGCTCATGTCGATCTCCACGGCATCACCAATTGTCCGACGCCTCTGATAATCAGGCTCGACCCGAGCCCGAGCACGCCGATTGCGATCATGCCGAGCGCGATGTCGGGATACTGGACCAGCGAATAGGCTTCCCACGTGAAATAGCCGATTCCATACTGGCCCGAGATCATCTCGGCCGCGATCAGCGAGACCCAGGCCACGCCCATGCCGACCGTGAGGCCGGTGAATATGTGCGGCAACGAGGCCGGGAAATACACCTCGCGGAAGATCGATCGTTCGCGTGCGCCGAGACATTGAGCGGCGCGCACCAGCACGGGATCGACCAGCGACATGCCGTGCAGGGTGTTGACAAGAATCGGAAAGAACGAGCCGAGAAAGGTGATGAAGACGATGCTCTGTTCGTTGGTCGGCCATAGCATGATCGCCATCGGCACCCAGGCGATGGCCGGGATCGGTCGCAGGACCTCCGCGACGGGGAAGATCACCTCATGAGCCAGCTTGAAGCGGCCCATGATCAGGCCGAGCGGAACAGCGACGATCGCAGCGAACGAGAACCCGATAAGGATGCGCCGGCAACTCAACAGGATATGCAGCAGAAACTTGGGATCGTGGATCGCTTTGTCGAGGCTGGCATAAACCGCGAGAGGCGAGGGGACGTTGACGAAACGCACGAAAAGGACGACGCGGTAGGTCGTGAGCAGGTGCCAGACCATCAGGAAGGCGAGCAAAGAGACGATGCCGATCGCGAGGGCGCGTAGTCGGCCTCGGTTGAGCCGGTACCAGCGTGCCGCCAGCGCGGCGAACGAGGGGTCTGCTGCGGAAGTTGTGACGACGGGCGGCGTATCCGTATCCGCGATCGTGGCTGCTTGCGCGTTACGCTCGGGGGAGCTCAGCATCGCTGGACTACTCACGTCTTGCCTCCATTGACGGCCGCCTTCACCGCCTCATCGAAGCTCAGCACCTTGCCTCCGGTCTTGGCAGCAAAGGCCTCCGCATCCTTCTTCAGCAGGAAGGGTGCGACGTCACCATTGCCGACGGCGAAGAAGGCCTGGTCGGCGAACAGCTTAATGCCGCGTGTAGTATCGAAAACGTACGTCACATTGATCTTCTTGCCTTTCGCCTTGTAGTCGGCGTAAGCGCCGAGCGTGCAGGCCGCACTCGCGAAGGCCAGGATGCCGACGTCATCGACCCAAACCTCGCCCGCTCTGCGCGGATCGGTGATCGGCTTCTTGCAGAATGCGTCTTCGCCGGAAATCTCGTAATTCTTCGTACTGCCGAGCTGCGCACCATAGTCGAGCTTCATCTCGGCAAAAGCCTTCCGGATATATGAATCGTCGACCCATTTGTTCGGATCGAACTCCTTCATGCGGCCGAGGCTCTGCAACACCTTGACGTCGGCGCCGGCGGCATCGATCAGCGCCGACTTGATCGTCGGATCAGTGGTCATGTTGCCGCTGGGGCCCATGAAGATGTAGACGACTTCCTTGCTGATGCCGGTCCATTCCTGGATCTTCTCTGCCGCCAGCTTGGGATCGTCACGCAGCCATTTGTTGGCGGCGATCACCGCCTTCAGATATGCCACGACGACTTCCGGGTATTTTTCCGCGAAATCGGTGCGGACAACGATGCCGTGAAAGGTCGGCAGATTCGTTTCGACGCCGTCAAAGATCTTGCGCGCGAAGCCCCGGAACGGCAACAGTTCGCCAAAGGGAACGAAGTCGGCATGCGCGTCGATTTTCTTTTCCTGAAGGTTCGTCGAGCCGACCTCCGGGGTCTGGCTGACGAGCTGGAAAAAATCGGCAGGATAGCCGTGGTCCTGCATGGCCTTCAGCACCATGCCATGCGCCGCAGAGCCGAATGGCACGCTGACAAGCTTGCCCTCGAGATCGGCGAGATCGTAATAGGGCGAGTCCTTGTGCACGACGATGCCGTTGCCGGATCCGGACAGGCTATAAGCGGCGATGCCGATCAGGCGGCTCTTGCTTTCGGGATTGCTCTCGAAGGTGAAGCCGTTCACGATCAGCGGGTAATCGCCCATCATGCCGATCTGGAGCTTGTTCGCCATCATCGCATTGGTGACCGGCGGGCCCGAGGTGAAGTTCTGCCAGTCCAGCTCGAACTTGATGTTGGCGTATTTGCCGTCCTTCGGCAGGTACTTCTCGAGGAGATGGAGCTGTCGGATCACCACGCCGGCCGTCACCGTGTTGGTCGTGGTGTCCTGCGTTCCGATCCCGAGTGTGACCGTCTCCGCAAAAGCCGGGTGCGCGAGAAAAACGGCTAGTGACGCGATCGACGCCGCGAGCGGAAGCCTGGAAAGATGACACACCATTCTCATCCCCATTCGGTTGGATGTGACCTGGTTGCCATGATCGAGTGGCGACGCCGGCAGGGCAAATCAGGAATCCGGGTCGTAGTTGATTAGTTGCCGGGAAAGGCCTGGTTGCATACTCCTTGAGCAAAATCGCGCCTGACAGCCACCTGCATGGGCATCGAGCTCAATCGCCCGCTTGGCCGCGCATCTCCTCCAGCGCATTGGGTCGGCACACCACGATCTGCGAGCGCTTGGTCAGCACGATTCCCTTGTCCTGCATTCGCTTGAGGCTGATCGTCACCCACTGTCTGGTGGCGCCGACCATGTGGGCGATGTCGGCATGGGTGAAAGCCGCTGCGATCACCGTGCCGTCAGCGTCGGCCACGCCGTAGAGCGCGACGAGATGGAGCAGAAGATGCGCAAGCCGTTGCGTAATCGACCGTGTTCCCAGCATCTGGGCGAGTGCCGAATAGCATTTTCCCTTGAAGGTCAGGCCTTCGATCAGGCCGATCGCAAGGTTCGGAATCTCCGCGGCAAGCGCTCGAAGCTCCTTTCCGGGCAGATGTACGACGGTGCAATTTGTGGAAGCGACTCCCGACCATTGATGCACGGTGCCCTCGAACACCTCCGGGCCACCGACGAAATTGCCGACCTGCCAATAGGCGAGGGTGATCTCGCGCCCCAGCGGCGACGTGTAGAAGACGCGGATGCGGCCGCTCTCGATCAGCCATATGCCGTCGTGTTTGCTGCCCTGGCTGAACAAGGTCTGGCCCCGGTTCAAGACCTTGCGTCGTCCCCGCTTCAGGACCAGCTCCCGTTCGCGGGGCACCAGCTTGTCCATCAGCGGCGGCGGTCCGCCGATCCATTGCTGGTTTTCGGTGAGCAAAAGCGAGGAATTACCGCCAGCGCGCGCCGCCACGGAAGCCGTCCCGCACTCCGTGCCCGCCGAGAGCAACATCACACGCCTCCGGAACGTTGAAATCGTTCCAAAGAGGAGCAATGTCCATGCCAGACGGCCGGCAGGGCGAAGCGACCAGGGACGGCGCCTCCCAACCAGGCGGCGGCCGTGATCTTCGGTTGAGAGTTGAAGCGAATACGTACAAAAGGTCTATGGTCTGCAGGTCGGTCGCGGCGTGGTTCTGAGCGCGGGCTTACCTGAGGCGCTGACGGTGCGACCGGTGAGGTCAGCGCGCCGTCGCGGCACGAGCCAGGCTCAGAAGATATACCTGCGGGTAGATGCCCCTAATATGCCCGTCCGAAAAGGCGATGTTCAGCCCGTAGCCGACACTTCCGAAATCGGTGATCGCGATTCCGGGGAAACGCTCGGGAAACCGGCCGTCAAAGCGGGCGCGGGTGCAGTGGGCGCATTTGCATGAGAGCCGCAGCTGTTCGGCAGGTAAGCTGAACTCGCCATCCTGAGTTGTGCGGACGATGAGAGTGCCAAGATCGGCGCTCACGGCGTAGCCAGTCACTGCGGGTGCCACAAAAGCGGTCATGGTCATCACGAGCCTCCATCCGCTCTTCTACGTCTGGCCGTCCGGTGCGGATAGCAACTAATTGCCGAAGCCGGTCCGGCCTGAGGCAACCTGCGCGGTTGAAGCCTTTCAGCTGTCCTCATCGGCAAATTGTGCAACTAATCGACCAAGATTGCGCGTTCAGCGTTGCCCTCTTGCTCTCCCTCTCCGAAACATCAGGCAGATGCCCGGTACGGAGACGAAGGATGAGCGCATTTCAAAAGGAGACGATTCTCTCGGTCAAGCATTGGACCGACTCCTTGTTCAGCTTCACTGCGACGCGCGATCCAGGCTTTCGCTTCCAGAACGGCCAGTTTGCCATGATCGGGCTCGAGGTCGACGGCCGGCCAGTGATGCGGGCCTACAGCATGGCGAGCGCCAACCACGAGGAAGCGCTTGAATTCTTCTCGATCAAGGTTCCCAGCGGTCCGCTGACCTCACGTCTGCAGCGGATCAGGGAAGGCGACATCATCCTCGTCGGCCGCAAAGCGACCGGCACCCTGGTCACCGGCAATCTCATCCCCGGGAAGCGTCTCCTGCTGCTGTCGACCGGCACCGGCCTCGCACCCTTTGCAAGCCTGATCAAGGACCCCGACGTCTACGAAAACTACGAGAGCATCGTGCTGGCCCATGGCTGCCGTCAGGTCTCGGAGCTCGCTTATGGCGAAAATCTGGTCGAGAGCCTGCGTGCCAACGAATTCTTCGGCCCGCTGATCCGCGACAAGCTCGTCTACTACCCGACGGTGACCCGGGAGCCGTTCAGGAACCGCGGTCGCATCACCGACCTGATCGCCACCGACCAGCTCTTCGCCGACATCGGGCAGTCCGGCCTTGATCGCGACGCCGACCGCGTCATGCTCTGTGGCAGCCCCGCGATGCTCGACGAGCTCCATTCGATGTTCGTGGCGCGCGGCTTTGCCGAGGGCAATCACAGCGAGCCTGGTCATTTCGTGATCGAGAAGGCGTTCGTGGAGCGGTAACCGGGCGGCGTCAAGAATTCTCGTCCAGCGCAACTAATTGCTATCGCCGGCGAGCCACCTGAACAAATCTGATGCAAAGGTGCCGGCGTGCCGGCAGACCAGGAGCAAGGTATGGCAATAGATCAGATCGTCGACGGACTGTCGGAAGTATCCTGTGACGTGCTGGTCATCGGCGGTGGCACGGCCGGCCCGATGGCGGCGCTGAAGGCGAAATTGAAGAATCCGAAGGCGAATGTCGTTCTGCTCGAAAAGGCCAACGTCAAGCGCTCAGGCGCGATTTCCATGGGGATGGACGGGCTCAACAACGCCGTCATCCCCGGCTACGCCACGCCGGAGCAGTACACCAAGGAAATCACGATCGCCAATGACGGTATCGTCGATCAGAAGGCAGTCTATAAATACGCGCAAAACTGCTACAAGATCATCGAGGAGCTCGACAGCTTCGGCATCCGCTTCCTGAAGAACGAGAACGGAGACTACGCCGTCAAGAAGGTGCATCATATCGGCACCTATGTCCTGCCGATGCCGAATGGCGAGACCGTGAAGAAGGCGCTCTATCGTCAGCTCCGTCGTGCCCGCATCTTGATCTCCAACCGCTACATGGCGACGCGGCTCCTCACATCGCACGACGGCCGCATCGCCGGTGCGATCAGCGTCAACACGCGCACCGCGGAAATGCTCGTCATCAAGGCCAAGGCGGTGATTCTGTGCATGGGCGCTGCGGGACGGCTGGGATTGCCGACGTCGGGCTACATGTTCGGCACCTATGAGAATGCCGCCAATTCCGGCGACGGCTATGCCATGGCCTATCATGCCGGAGCGGCGCTCGCGAACCTCGAATGTTTCCAGATTAATCCGCTGATCAAGGACTATAACGGGCCGGCATGCGCCTATGTCGCTGGCCCGTTCGGCGCCTACACCGCCAACAATGAAGGATCGCGCTTCATCGAGTGCGACTACTGGTCGGGCCAGATGATGTTGGAATTCCATAACGAGCTGCTGTCCGGAAAGGGGCCGGTATTCCTGCAGCTCAAGCATCTTCACCCCGATACCATCTCGGAGATCGAGCAGACCCTGCATAAGGTCGAGCGTCCGACTCGCGGCCTGTTCCAGGAGGGGCGTGGCGTCGACTATCGCAACGAGTCGATCGAGATGCATATTTCGGAGATCGGGTTTTGTTCGGGCCACAGTGCCTCCGGCGTGTTCGTCGACGACAATGCCCGTACCACCGTGCCCGGCCTCTATGCAGCCGGCGATATGGCGAGCGTTCCGCACAACTACATGCTGGGTGCGTTCACCAACGGTGCGGTGGCCGGCACCGACGCGATGGAGTTCGCCGACAACCACGATTTTGCGGACTTAGATGCCTCCGACATCGCCAAGGAGCGCGATCGGGTGATGGCACCGACCAAGCGTGAGGATGGCATTCCGCCGAATCAGATCGAGTACAAGACCCGCCGTCTGGTGAACGATTATCTTCAGCCGCCGAAGGTGACCCGAAAATACGAGCTCGGCATGCGCCGGCTCGCCGAGGCTCGTGAGGACATGCAGGAGCGCATGATTGCCCGCAACGCGCATGAGCTGCTCCGCGCGCTCGAAGTGCAGTCGATCATGGATTGTGCCGACATGGCCGCCCATGCCTCGCTGTTCCGCGAGGAGAGCCGCTGGGGTCTCTACCATTGGCGCACGGATTTCCCGGAAAAGGACAATGAGAACTGGTTCTGTCACACGCTGCTATCCAAGCAGAACGGCAGGATGAGCAGCGAGAAGCGCGCCATCGAGCCGTATGTCGTGCCGATCTCCGACGATGAGAAGGACCTCTACGACAAGCAACGTATCCGTGCGAGCGCCTGATCCGTCGCACCAGCAAGCAACAGGAGACCAACGATGCCTCTCGCTTCCTATCAGACACAGGTTCCGGTGGTGGTCGACGACGCCAAATGCATCGCCGACAAGGGCTGCACGGTGTGTGTCGACGTCTGTCCGCTTGACGTACTTCGCATCAGCGACATGACCGGAAAGGCTTACATGGCCTACGACGAGTGCTGGTACTGCATGCCTTGCGAGGCCGACTGCCCGACCGGCGCGGTCACTGTCAACATTCCCTATCTCCTGAGGTAGTCATGTCGAGCCCTTTCGAAGCCTATGACGATCTCGAGGATGCCGACGAGCGGCTGCAGGCGGCCGATCCAGCGGAGCGCCGTGTCGCCATCATCACGCTGGGACATTCCGGCGATCCGGCTGCGGTCCGCCATCTCGCCGACATGGTTGCCGATCCCGATGCCGGGGTGCGCCAGCAGGTTGCGATGGCGCTTGGCGAATTCGACGGACCTGAGGCTGCCGATCCACTCGTCAAGCTGCTCGTCGACCCCGAAAGGATAGTTGCCATGGCCGCAGCCGACAGCATGGCCGAATTCAAGGATCCCGCCTGCGCAGACGTCATCCTGCCTCTTGTCAAGCATGCTCATGCCTTTGTGCGAATGGGCGCGCTGCGTGCGCTGAAGGAGCTGCGCCGCAAGGACACGCTGAAACCGGCGCTGGAGGCGCTCCGGGATGTGGACGCAGCAGTCCGGGTGCAGGCGATCGGCGTCATCGGATTCCTGAAGCTCGAGGAGTCGATCCCGGCATTGACCTCGCTGATCAACGATCCCGACTCGCATGTGCGCCGCGCCGCGGTAAGTGCCTTGGCCTTTTCGCAGTTGAAGCCGGCCACCGAGACCATCATCCGCGCGCTAAAGGACACGGACTGGATGGTTCGTGAGATGGCTGCCGAAACGTTGGGACTGAACGTCAACGGCGCGCTGGCGGTGGACCAACTGATCGAATGCCTTTCCGACGCCTTCTGGCAGGTCAAGCTGAAGGCGATCCGCAGCCTCGGCCGGTTGAAGGTCGAGCATGCGGTACGTCCAATCGGGCAGTGCATCAGCCACGAGCAGGCAAATCTACGCAAGGAGGCGGCTGCTGCGCTCGGCGAAATCGCGCATGCCGACGGCGAAGCCTATCTTGTGGCTATCGCCAACGATCCAGACCCGGACGTCAGGAAAAATACGCGCTGGGCGCTGCAACAGATCGCCGCAAAGCAGGCACGGGCAAAAACGTGAAATGACATACGTCATCACTGAAGTCTGCGTGAAATGCAAGTAGACGGATTGTGTCGAAATCTGCCCGGTCGACTGCTTCTACGAAGGGCATAACATGCTCGTGATCAATCCGGATGGATGCATCGACTGCGGTGTCTGCGAGCCGGAATGTCCGGCTGGCGCGATCAAGGACCGTGACCACCTGATAGAGGTGTCGAGCGAGCGCGTCTCCGTGACGGCAGCAAGAAGCGGTCCACGATCGGATCGAACGTTGTCCCGGAAAGCCAATATTCACGTAATCCTTAGAGGCCCGATCAAATTCTAGATGCGATATGGGCGGGCGCGCTGGAGGCGGCGAAGAAAACGGAAGAGAAAATCGGGATAGACAATCTGGGCCCATGGGACGACTTCGAATGGGGCATGGTGAACGGCAAGCTCTCAGCGATCCGTTGGGTTCTCGGCGATGACTGGGACATGTTGGATACCTAGTTAGCAAGCTTCAGTTCTGTCTGAAGGATCAGGAGGACCGGCGGGGGACCGTAACAGGCAACTTCAGCCGTGCGTTCATGGACGAAATGATAACGACACCGGCCCGTTTCGTCGAAAGCATTAGGGTCGAAGCCGCCCGCATCCTTCTGGAGACAACGGCGCTGTCGATCCAGAAAATTTCTCACCAGGTCGGATTCGGCAGCCAGGCAAACATGCGCCGCGCTTTCATTCGAGAACGTATTGCTGAACCCGCTGGATCCTGCTCTTGCCCGACATCTGCGCGGCAAGATGGGCGCTGAACTGGGACTGGCCGCCGGGTTGGTGTTTCAAACCCCGGGCGGGCCGGTGGAGTGTTTGGGATAAGACCCTCTGCGATCCCCGCCGAGCATCGCGATCAATTGCTGGCCCGCCCGCGAGTCTTCAAGGTGTACGTGTCCAGATCTCGCTCCCGCACAGTGCGCCTAGGCATCCACGCACTTCCAACTGCGTGGGATCAATTTGCGTTATCGTGCCGCCGTTTTTGCACCGCCGTGTGCTGCAATCGAAGCTCGGCCGTGACGATCCGGATGCGTCAGCGCGAAAAGCTCGTCGACACCAATCGCAATTGCTTGCGCGCGTAACGTCAGCCGCGTCGCGCCGCGTTGATTGCGGCGACGTCTATCTTCTTCATCCCCATCATCGCCGTGAATGCGCGCTTCGCTTCGTCACCACCGGCCGCCATCGCCTCCATCAGTACTCGCGGCGTGATTTGCCAGGAAATGCCCCATCTGTCCTTGCACCAGCCGCACGCGCTTTCCTGTCCGCCATTACCGACGATGGCGTTCCAATACCGGTCAGTCTCCTCCTGATCGTCGGTGGCGATCTGGAACGAGAAGGCTTCGCTATGTTTGAACGCGGGGCCGCCGTTGAGGCCGACACAGGGCATGCCGGCAACGGTGAATTCGACCATTAGCACGTCGCCGGCCTTGCCGGATGGAAAGTCGGTCGGTGCACGGTGGACCGCGTTCACGGTGCTGTCGGGAAAGGTTTTGGTGTAGAAGCGGGCAGCAGCCTCCGCCTCCTTGTCGTACCAAACGCAGATCGTGTTCTTTGCCATTGCAAGTCCTTTCGATTCCACACCAAGACACTGCTATTGATTAATCTCAGGCTCGACGAGCCTCGCCAGGTTTCGCAGCGATTCCTGCCAGCCAAGATAACAAGCCTCGGGTGGAATGACGTCCGGTATGCCCGCCTGCACGATGTCCAGCTCAACCCCAACCGACACTTTCTTCAACGTCACAGTCACCTGTATCTCACCAGGTAGGTTGGGATCGTCGAACCTGTCCGTGTAGCGCAGGCTTTCGCCCGGAATGAGCTCGACATATTCGCCGCCAAACGAGTGGCTCCGGCCCGTCGTGAAATTCCGGAAAGACATTTTGAACGTGCCGCCGGTTTTCGGTTCCAGATGGTGCACGGTGCAGGCAAAGCCGTTTGGCGGAAGCCATTTCGCAAGTGCGTCCGCCTCAATGAACGCGCGATAGACTTTCTCCGGGCTGGTTGCCAGAACGCGGTGCAAGCGTACAGTGTTGGGCATACTCTCTCCTTTTGAATTGACGGAAACGACATAGACGCTGACTAGGCGCCTGGTACCGAGACAGCCGGCCTGATGGCCGCCTGCTCGTGCAGAAGGATCGTGAACAAGCCTCATCCAAGGTTCTATCCGCGGTCCGGGCTTTTCTGCGACGACGTACGGCAAGGCAGGTATCATTCGTGATCATACGGTTGCCTTCTTCGTCTCAGCGGGTCGCGGACCGAAGCAAGAGTTCGGGCGTCTCGATCTCGGGTACGGCGGTTCCTGCTCTAGGGCATGACGTTGGCTCCTATGAATTGCCGATTCATGCCCGAGGACGAACGAGGCCTTGAAGGTCCGACATGACCACCGATTTTTTTGAGAACGCGTGCGATGGTCCATTGGGGCCACCTGCAGAAGGTCCCAGTCTCGATTTGGCCCACCTGATCGAAGTGCCGAGCGAGGAAATCCTCGCCGCAACCGAGGAAGACGTATGGCGGGCGTCCGCCTGGCACGGACAGAAGCCGACCGATGCGGCCGGCGAGGTTAGGCAGCCTAGACAGGTCATTCGAGCCGGCACGCGCGGACGCAGATGAGGATCGAGAGATGGACGAGAAATAGGTGAACTTTTGTGCGCATAAAGAGAAGGGCTGTGGCCAACGCAGGTGCTTCAATGTC
>Ga0209677_100468_pt1 | contig 23238 bp, 18 predicted proteins | sample AraplaCvi_mCL_r2_2_FD_184285 | JGI IMG/M metagenome (GOLD analysis project Ga0209677, IMG submission 184285) | Arabidopsis root microbial communities from North Carolina, USA - plate scrape CL_Cvi_mCL_r2 (SPAdes) (version 2) | ecosystem: Host-associated > Plants > Roots > Endosphere | place: USA... | reverse complement strand
GCAATTCTGCGAAGCTGCCGAGCACGCTGCGGAGGCTGCCGCTGAGACGTTCTTGGGCGGGGCGTGTTTCGGGCAGTAGCGATGCCACCAGGATCAGCGCGGTCACCGCGGCGGATGTCACCGCGACGAACACCGCGCGCCAGCCGAATGGAACGATCAGCGCGCTGCCCGTCAGCGGCGCCAGGATCGGGGACACCGAGAATACGAGCATGACCAGCGACATCAATCGGGTTGCCTCGGGTCCGGTATGGAGGTCGCGGATGATCGCGCGCGGAATCACGCCCATCGCAGCGGCGCCGATGCCTTGGGTGAAGCGGAAGGCGATCAACCAACCGACATCAGGCGCGAGCGCGCAGCCGATCGAGCCGGCAATGAAGCAGGCAAGGCCACCGTACAGCGGAACCTTGCGACCATAAACGTCCGACAAAGGACCATAGGCGATCTGGCAAAGGCCGAATGCGATGAAGAACGCGATCAAGGTCATCTGCGTCGCCGACGTCGTGGCGTGCAGGTCGGCAGCAATCGCCGGGAGCGCCGGCAGATACATGTCGATGGCGAAGGGGCCGACGGCGGACAACAGACCGAGCACGATAGCATTGCGGGAAAAAGCAGACATGATTTCTCATTGGCAGTGAATGCTGACCTGCATCTTAAAAGCAGCTTCCGTCCATGATAGTGTACAGGGGCATATCCCAGGGCATTAGTCCTGCCGAAGCAACCCCTCGCCATGGACGTACCGATCGGCGCGTGACGCCCAATGCACGTGCCGGTCGGGCGCGGCGCCGAGCGGTTGATCGAAGCTGCCTGCGGGAATGATCGCTTCCCGTCCGCTGCGCGTGAGGTGCGGCATGGGGCTGCCGCACGTCTTGCAGAACGCGGTCGCAAAGCTCTGCGCCTGGGGCAAGTCGAATCGGACGACGGACGCTTCTCCCCGTCGCCATCGCAGCGCCGAAGCTTTCACGATCACCTCGCAGGAGTGCGCCGTGCCGCTCGCCTTGCGACAACGCGAGCAGTGGCAGTTCAGGAAATGGTCGAACGGTCCCTCGACCTCGAACGCGACCTCGCCACAGATGCAGCTGCCTCGGTATGTCGCCATTCTTACCTCACCCTTGAAAAACAAAACGGCGCCGTCGATCTGACGGCGCCGTTTTGCAAACAGTCTTTGCGACAACGCTTACTTGCGCTTCTCGATGTCGACGTATTCGCGCGTGGTGACGCCGGTGTAGAGCTGGCGCGGGCGGCCGATCTTCTGCTGCGGGTCCTCGATCATCTCGCTCCACTGGCTGATCCAGCCAACGGTGCGCGCGACCGCGAACAGCACGGTGAACATCGACATCGGGAAGCCCATCGCCTTCAGCGTGATGCCCGAATAGAAGTCGACGTTCGGGTAGAGCTTGCGGTCGATGAAGTACTGGTCGTTGAGTGCGATTTTCTCCAGCTCCAGCGCGACCTTCAGCATCTGATCGTCGCCATGGCCGGTCTCCTTCAGCACCGCGTGACACATCTTCTGCATGATCTTGGCGCGCGGATCGTAGTTCTTGTAGACGCGATGGCCGAAGCCCATCAGGCGGACTTCGCTGTTCTTGTCCTTCACCTTGGCGATGAATTCCGGAATCTTGTCGACGGTGCCGATCTCGGCGAGCATGTTCAGCGCCGCCTCGTTGGCGCCGCCATGCGCCGGGCCCCACAGGCAGGCGATGCCGGCTGCGATGCAGGCGAACGGGTTGGCGCCCGAGGAGCCGGCGATCCGCACGGTCGAGGTCGAGGCGTTCTGCTCGTGGTCGGCGTGCAGGATGAAGATCTTCTCCAGCGCTTCCGCGAGCACCGGATTGACCTTGTACTCCTCGCACGGCACGGCAAAGCACATGTTGAGGAAATTGCTGGCGAACGACAGCGAGTTCTTCGGATACACGAAGGGCTGGCCGACCGAGTATTTGTAGGCCATCGCCGCCAGGGTCGGGATCTTGGCGATCATCCGGATCGAAGCGATCATCCGCTGCTGCGGGTCGTTGATGTCGGTGGAGTCGTGATAGAACGCGGCGAGTGCGCCGACCGAGGCGACCATCACCGCCATCGGGTGGGCGTCGCGGCGGAAGCCCTGGAAGAAGCGGGCCATCTGCTCGTGCACCATCGTGTGATGGGTCACGCGATAGTCGAAATCCTTCTTCTGCGCGGCCGTCGGCAGCTCTCCATAGAGCAGCAGATAGCAGGTCTCGAGGAAGTCGCCCTTCTCGGCGAGCTGCTCGATCGGGTAGCCGCGGTATTCGAGGACGCCGGCGTCCCCGTCGATATAGGTGATTTTGGACTGGCAGCTGCCGGTCGAGGTGAAGCCGGGGTCGTAGGTGAACATGCCGGCCTGGGCATAGAGCTTGGCGATGTCGATGACATCAGGCCCCACGGTGCCGCTCAGGATCGGGAAATCGTAGGTCTTGTTGCCGACGGTGAGCGTGGCTGTTTTGCTTGAGGATTTTGCGTCCATCGTGTGGTCCCCGATGAGATCGTGAGCTGCCCTTGTTCTTGTTGAGAGATGGCAGGGCGGGTGGGCTTATTCCAGTGGGCTGCCGCGCAAATGCGTATCGTATTGCCCTGTGCGCTGCAAGATGGGCCAAATGTCGACTATCCGGTAACCTGGTCCTTGAGCCTTCCCAAGGATTCCTCGCGTCCGAGCACCGCCAGCACCTCGAAAATGCCGGGCGAGGTGGTGCGTCCGGTCAGCGCGGCGCGCAGCGGCTGCGCCACCGCGCCCAGCTTGAGGTTGTTGGCTTCCGCAAAGGCGCGCAGCGCGGCTTCCGTGGCCGGGCCGCTCCAGTCCACGACCGCCTCCAGGGCCTGATGCAGCCGGCCGATCAGGACGCGGGCCTCCGGCGTCAGCAGCGCGGCCGCCTTGGCGTCGATGGCGAGCGGGCGCTCGGCAAAGATGAAGGCGGCGCCGTCGATCAGCTCCAGCAGCGTCTTGGCGCGCTCCTTCAGGCTCGGCATCGCCATCAGAAGCTGGCCACGGGTGCGCTCGTTCAGCTTGGCCTTCAGCGCGGCGCCCTGCGGCACATAGTCGAGCACGCTCTCGAAGCTCTTGACCAGCGCCGCGTCGTCGCTGTGCCGGATGTAGTGGCCGTTGAGATTTTCGAGCTTGGCGAAATCGAAGCGGGCGGCGGAGCGGCCGACGGCCGGCAGATCGAAGGCCTTGATCATCTCCTCCGTGGAGAAGATTTCCTGGTCGCCATGGCTCCAGCCGAGCCGCACCAGGTAGTTGCGCAGCGCTGATGGCAGGTAGCCCATGGCGCGATAGGCATCGACGCCGAGCGCGCCATGGCGCTTGGAAAGCTTCGAGCCGTCCGGCCCGTGAATCAGCGGGATGTGCGACATCGACGGCACGGCCCAGCCCAGCGCATCGTAGATCTGCTTCTGGCGCGCGGCGTTGATCAGGTGGTCATCGCCCCTGATGATGTGGGTCACGCCCATGTCGTGGTCGTCGACCACCACCGCCAGCATGTAGGTCGGATTGCCATCGCCCCGCAGCAGCACGAGATCGTCGAGATTCTCGTTCTGCCAGACCACGCGGCCCTGCACCTGGTCCTCGATCACGGTCTCACCGGTCAAGGGCGCGCGCAGCCGGATGGTCGGCTTGACGCCTTCAGGCGCATCCGCATGCTCGCGGTCGCGCCACATGCCGTCATAGAGCCGGGTGCGGCCTTCGGCGCGCGCCTTCTCGCGCATCGCGGCCAATTCCTCAGGGGTGGCATAGCAGCGATACGCCATACCGCTGGCGAGCAGCTGCTCGGCAACCTCGCGATGGCGGTTGGCACGACTATATTGGTAAATGACGTCACCGTCCCAATCGAGCTCCAGCCATTTCAGCCCGTCCAGGATGGCGTCGATCGCCTCCTTGGTCGACCGCTCCCGGTCGGTATCTTCGATTCTGAGCAGCATCTTGCCGCCACGCCCGCGCGCATAGAGCCAGTTGAACAGGGCCGTGCGGGCGCCTCCGATGTGGAGGAAACCGGTCGGGGAGGGGGCGAAACGGGTGACGATTGGGTCGGTCATCGGCGGCGGCAGCAAATCCTGGCGGTGGCAAAGCGGCGGGGGGTGTATAGCAGGACCGGCGCATAACTAAAGCCTTCCTTGGGCGAAGTGGATTTGGCAGATAGGCTTTCGGATTCCGACACAGGACAACTCTTGATGACCACGACAGACACGGCGACGACGGCTGAGGCAGGGCGCGATTTCATCCGCGACATCGTCCAGGCCGATCTCGACAGCGGCAGGCACAAGGTTGTCGTGACCCGGTTCCCGCCGGAGCCGAACGGCTATCTGCATATCGGCCATGCCAAGTCGATCGCGCTGAATTTCGGGATTGCCCAGGAATTCGGCGGCCGCTGCCATCTGCGCTTCGACGACACCAATCCGACCCGGGAAGAGCAGGAATATATCGATTCCATCCAGGCCGACGTGCACTGGCTCGGCTACGACTGGGGCAAAAACCTGTTCTATGCCTCCGACTATTTCGAGCGGCTCTACGACTGGGCGGAGGGCCTGATCAAGGCCGGCCTCGCTTATGTCGACGACCAGTCGCAGGACGAGATCCGCGCCTCGCGCGGCAGCTTGACCGAGCCGGGCAGGAACAGCCCCTTCCGCGACCGCTCGGTCGAGGAGAACCTCGATCTGTTCCGCCGCATGAAGGCCGGCGAGTTTCCGAACGGCGCGCGCGTGCTGCGCGCCAAGATCGATATGTCCGCCGGCAACATCAACCTGCGCGATCCCGTGCTGTACCGCATTCTGCACGCGCACCATCCGCGCACCGGCGACACCTGGTCGATCTATCCGAGCTACGACTATGCGCACGGCCAGTCGGACGCGATCGAGGGCATCACGCATTCGATCTGCACGCTGGAGTTCGAGGACCATCGGCCGCTCTACGACTGGTTGCTGTCCAAGCTGCCGGTGCCGTCGACCCCGCACCAGTACGAGATGGCGCGCCTCAATCTCACCTACACCTTGCTGTCGAAGCGAGTGCTGACCAGGCTCGTGCAGGACGGCCACGTCTTGGGCTGGGACGATCCGCGCATGCCGACCATCGCAGGCCTGAAGCGGCGCGGCGTGCCGCCGGCGGCGGTCCGTGAGTTCATCAGGCGCATCGGCGTCGCCAAGGCCAACAGCGTGGTCGATGTCGGCATGCTGGAGTTCTGCATCCGCGAGGAGCTCAACCGCACGGCGCTGCGCCGTATGGCGGTGCTGAAGCCGCTCAAGGTCGTGATCGAGAACTATCCGGAAGGACAGGTCGAGGAGTTGGAGGCGATCAACCATCCAGACGACCCCTCCGCCGGCACCCGCAAGATCGCCTTCGGCCGCGAGCTCTATATCGAGCAGGACGATTTCATGGAGAACCCGCCGAAGAAGTTCTTCCGGCTGTCGCCGGGCAATGAGGTGCGGCTGCGCTATGCCTATTTCATCAAGTGCCGCGAGGCGGTGAAGAACGCCGCCGGGGAGATCGTCGAGCTCCGCTGCACCTATGATCCCGCGACCAAGGGCGGCAACGCGCCTGATGGCCGCAAGGTGAAGGCGACGATGCACTGGCTGCCGGCAGCGCAGTCGAAGTCTGCAGAGATCCGCATCTACAACCAGCTGTTCGCCAGTCCTGCGCCCGACGCGGCCAATTTCGCCGCCGACCTCAATCCGAACTCGCTCGAGGTGCTGAAGGACGCGCGGATCGAGGCTGCGATCGCAACCGGCAATTCCGATGCGGCGATGCAGTTCGAGCGGCAGGGCTATTTCGTGCGCGACCCTGACTCGACGCCTGACAAGCCTGTCTTCAACCGCACCATCGGCCTGCGCGACACCTTCGCCAAGGAAGTGGCGAAGGGCTGATTACGCCGCGACAAGCAACCTTGTATGATGGGTTAGAGTGAGCAGGTCGGATCTTCCGACCTGCTCACTCTACCCATCATTTGCGTCGATTGCGCGGAAAGATGATGGGTATCGCTGCGCTCGACCCATCCTACGACGTTCGCCTCGCTACGATCGGAAACGGTGACCTAGTTGATCACCTCGAGCCCGGCCTCGGTGAGCCGCGGCACGCCATCGTTGAGCTCGACCAGGCCGCGCTCGGTCAGAAGCGACAGATCGTCATTGCTGACGGGGGAGAGAACCAGACGCTTGGCATTGATGTCGCGCAGCGTCCAACGCAGATGGATCGCGCGCTCCAATCCAAGATCGGCGAAGGGATTTTGATGGTCGACCATGGCACGGTAAGTGCGATGGGCCGAGAAAGTTCCCTGTTGCAAGGAAAAGTTGCGCACATTCTCTTTCCGTTCTGCTAGCCGCCCTGCGACAGCTTCCGGTAGCCTTGCGCCGACTGGTGCAGCGTAGGGTGCCCGCGTGGCAGACACGGACCGGCCGCCCGGTCGCAGGCGCGGCATGGCGCAGACCATCGCCGATGTCTGGCCGCCGCGCGGTGCCGGGCAGGCTGGCGGCGCGCTTGCTGCAGGTCGCACGGCATGGCCGCCGCTGGCGGCGAAGCTGCGCGATTGGCTGCGGGCCGAGGCGGGCGCCGGGCGATTATTTCCCTGGGTGCCGGTCGCCTTCGGCACCGGCATCGCGCTGTATTTCTCTGCCGATCACGAACCTGTGCTGTGGCTGACAGCGCTTGCCGCGCTGGCGCTGGGTGCGGGCGCCATGCTGCTGCGGCGGCATCGGCTGTTCGTGACCGCGGTGATGATCGCGGCCGTCGCCGCCGGTTTTGCGGTCGCGACCTGGCGGACCGCCCGTGTCGGCCACATGGTGCTGGCGCGTCCGCTCTATTCGGTGGCGCTCACTGGCTTCGTCGAGACCCGCGACATCCGCGAACGCACCGATCGCTTCGTGCTGCGCGTCGTCACGATGGAGAGCCCGCGTGGTCACATCACGCTGACGCGGGTGCGGCTGTCGGTGAAGAAGGGCACCGCGCCCGATGTCGGCAGCTTCGTCGAGCTGAAGGCGCGGCTGCTGCCGCCGCTCTCGCCGCTGCGGCCGGGCTCCTATGATTTCGCCCGCGACATGTTCTTCCAGGGCATCGGCGCCTCCGGCTTCGTGATGGGTGCGATCAAGACCTTGACGCCGCCGCAGACGGGCGGATGGGCGCTGCGCTATGCGGCGGTCATGCAGGATCTGCGCGACACCATCGATGCACGGATCCGCGGCCGCCTGGAGGGCGACGAACGTGCCATCGCCACCGCGCTGCTGACCGGGCGGCGCGACGCCATCACCGATCCCGTCAACGACGCGATGTTCATCTCCGGGCTCGGCCATGTGCTGTCGATCTCGGGCTATCACATGGCGGTGGTCGCCGGCGTCGTGTTCTTCGTGATACGGGCGCTGCTCGCGCTTGTCCCTGGCCTCGCGGACAGCCATCCGATCAAGAAATGGGCGGCCGCCGCCGCGCTGGTTGCCGCGGCGTTCTATCTGCTGCTGTCGGGCGCGGAGGTCGCGACGCAACGTTCGTTTTTCATGACGGCCGTGGTGCTGATCGCCATGATGGTCGATCGCCGCGCCATTACCTTCCGCACGCTGGCGGTGGCCGCGCTGGTTGTGCTGGTGATGGCGCCGGAGGCGCTGGTGCATCCGAGCTTCCAGATGTCGTTTGCGGCGACGCTCGGCCTCGTGGCGCTGGTGCAGATCGGCATGCCCCGCCTGTTTGCGACACCGGACAACTCGCTCGCCGGGCGCATCGCGCTGTGGGGCGGGCGCGAGCTGATGGTGCTGCTGCTGGCCTCGCTGGTAGCCGGGCTTGCGACCACGCCCTATGCCGCCTTCCACTTCCATCGCGTCACGCCCTATGGCGTGCTCGCCAACCTCGCCGCGATGCCGGTGGTCTCGGCGGTGGTAATGCCTGCGGGCCTGCTCGGACTGCTCGCCGCGCCGTTCGGGCTCGACGGCTGGTGCTGGTCGGCGATGGGGTGGGGGATCGACTGGATGATCGCTGTGACGCGCTGGGTCGCCGGCCTTCCCGGCGCGGTCGGCCGCGTCGCCGCCTTCGGTGCCGGACCCTTGATCGCGATGAGCCTCGGCCTGATCCTGATCGGGCTGTTGCGTACGCCGCTGCGCTGGTCGGGGGCGATCGTGCTCACGGCCGGCATCTTCTGGGCCGCGGTCGCGGCGCGGCCGGACGTGCTGGTCTCCAGTGATGGCCGCAATGTCGCCGTGCGTGGCCGCGATGGCCTGCTGCATCTGATGCGCACCGGCAAGGACGTATTTCTCGTGAAGGAATGGCTGGCAGCCGATGCCGATGCGCGGTTGCCGACCGATCCGTCGCTGGCGGACGGCGTGTCCTGCGACGATGCCGGCTGCGTCGTGGCTAGATCGGACGGCCGCCTCGTCGCGTTGTCGTGGCGTCCGGATGCGCTGGCTGACGATTGCACGCGCACGGCGCTGGTCGTGACAGTCCGGCAGGCGCCAAAGGATTGCGCCGCCGCGGTGGTCGATCGCGAGCGGCTGTCGCATCAGGGCGCGCTCGCGCTGCGCCAGCAGGGCGCGACGCTTCTCGTCGATGCCGTCAGGCCGAATGGCATCTATCGGCCGTGGTGGCCGGGTGCGACGGATGCGAGCGAATTCGACCCGACCTTGACGTCGCGTGCGCCACAATCGCGTACACCGGATGCAACGCCGGCAGAGGCCGATCAGCAGCAGGAGGAGTGACGCGCGAGCAAGACCAAGCGATATCGCCGTGATATTGGACATCTGTTTGATAGATGCGACTCTGCGGCGGCAGCCCGCCCTCTGGGCCGCAGGAGGTTTAAAGACATGCACATCGGTCTCATCGGAGGAATCGGCCCCGCTGCAACGGATTTCTATTACCGGCGACTGATTGCGACGTTCGCAAGCCAGAAGGCCGCGCTGGAGCTGACGATCGTGCATGCCGACACGCCGACGCTTCTGAAGAATCTGTCAGGTCATGGCGTTGCGGGGCAGGTGGCGATCTACACGCGGCTCGCCAACCGCCTTGTCTCCGCAGGTGCCGGATGTGTCGTCGTCACCTCGATCGCGGGACATTTTTGCATCGAGGCTTTCAAGGAAGTATCGCCACTGCCGATTGTCGACATGATTTCCGAGGTCAGCCGCGCTGTGGAGAAACGTGGCCTCAAGCGGATCGGAATTCTCGGAACGCGCACCGTCATGGAAACGCGCTTCTATGGCGGCATCCGCAGCACCGAAATCATACCGCCAAGTGGCCAGGATCTGGATGACGTGCATCGATCCTATGTTGCGATGGCGGCCTCCGGTGTTGCGAGCGAGGCTCAGCGTTCGATCTTCAATCATGTGAGCCGGAAGTTGATCGAGGAGAACGGCGCCGAGGCCATCATGCTCGGCGGGACCGATCTCGCTCTGGTCTTGAGCCAGGACGACGCGCCGTTCCCGCTGGTCGACTGCGCCGCCATTCATGTCGACGCGATTGCGAAACTAGCGCTTGAAGCGTGAATCAGATCAGTCCACCGGCCCCGCAGACTGAGGACTTGCGGGTGGCCGCCTGGGCGGAGGTCCGCGACGTCCTGGAATTACAACTCGCGCCGCTTGGCCGTCGTGCATTGGCGGCACTTGCGCCGCGCTCCGGTGAGAGCGTTCTGGACATCGGCTGTGGCGGGGGCGACACCGCTCTGGAGCTTGCGCGGCTCGTCGCGCCGGACGGTCAAGTCGTCGGAATAAGCGTGTCGGCGGCGGTGCTGGCAATCGCCCGCCGGGCTGTCGAGGGAGGCGACCGGGTGCGGTTCATCCAAGCCGATGCACAGCTGTTTCCATTCGAGCCGGCCACGTTGGACGTAGCGTTCTCGCGGTTCGGCGTGATGTTCTTCGCTGATCCCGCTGCGGCCTTCATCAACATTCGCCGGAGCCTCAAGCCGAACGGGCGGCTTGCCTTTGTCTGCTGGCGCGCGTTGGAGGACAACCCGCTCGACATCGTGCCGCTCAGAGCCGCATCGCCTCACTTGCCGCCGCAGCCCGCCTGCGTGCCCAAGGCGCCTGGTCCGTTCGCGTTCGCTGACCCCCGATCGCCTGCGCGATATCCTGGAAAGCGCAGGGTTCGAGTCAATCGAGATCATTGCTCATGATGAGCAGGTGGGGAGCGGCGATCTCGATCAAATGCTCGCTGTTTGTTCACGCGTCGGAGCATTGGGTAAAATTCTGCGGGAACGTCCCGAGCTCAGGGCGGGCGCATTACCAGCGGTGCGATCAGCGCTGGCCGCATATGATGGTCCCGATGGGGTCACGCTCGCGGCGACGTGGATCGTGATAGCGACGGCTCCGGATTGCCTCCGGTGAAGCAAGGCGCCCGGAGCTCTGCATGACCTTTGGTACGAAAGCTGCCGACCGGCTGCGGACACCGATCAGCGGAGGGATAATATTAACAATCAAGCGCGCGGCAGCTCGAACGTGCCGAGATGATACTCGTCGAGATTAGCCAGAGCGTCGTCCGCAGCCGACTCTCCCGGCGGCTTCGGAAGCTGCAGCATCGTGAACTCGGCCTGCGGATATTGGCGCCAGATCGCGAGATCCTCGGCCGTCACCGTGAGCCAGCCGAACCGGTGCATATAGCGGCCCGGTTCGACCACGCGTCCGGCCTTCTGCCAAGTGATCTTTCCAACGATCTTGGGCCCTGCAGGCTTTTGCGAACCAAGCTTGGAGCCTCGCCCCCGCGGAGCAATGATCTGCGAAATGCTTTTCGGAGCAATCTCGTCGGCCACAGCACGCTCTCCCCTCGGCGACCCGAATTTCCGCCGAGGGCTGAACGTGGGCCCATCGTGCGTGGGCGCCTCTGTCGTTACGTGATCGATATCGGTCGCGTCGGCGTCGTCTCCGTAGCGGTGGTGCCGGCCTTGCGATCGGCCGCCTTGCCCGTCACCGGCAGTTGCAGCACGGTCACGCGCTGGCCTTCGCGCAACTGAGTCACCAGCACGCGGGTGCCGTCGGCGAATTCGATCGCGTCATGGTGACGATCGGGAACATGACGCTCGAGCGCGTTGAACTTGGCGACGCGCGAACGAACGGTCTTGGTCCAGAACCAGCGGCTGTCGTACTTGACGTCGTCCTCGAACGCCAATTCCGTTCCGGGAAGCATGCAGACCGCGACACCGGGCTCGCTCTCGGAGGCGAAGCCACGGGTCGACGTGCCGCGGAACGTCGTCGACATCAGCGTTTCACCCACCTTGGCCGGGCGGGACGCAACAGCATGCAGGCTATAGTCACACATCGGATCGCTCCTCGTTCGAGATAGTCGACCCGCGCTCCCCCCGGAAAGGCGCAGGCCTCTATCAGAGTGGACATCGATCGTAATCCTAGCGCGTCGTTCACGGCAATTCTGCGCTGACCATAGGCTAGCCCGATCACAAGCGTTTGAGCTTTAACCTACGGCAAGATAGCGCGCAAAACACACTGCGCCGCCGAATACCTTCGGCACGCGGCATCAGTTCGACACGGCCGCCTGTTCGCAGGCCGGCGCAAACGAGTCCCCCGCTCAGAAAGTCTACATCACCCTGCGAGACCAGCTCCTGCGGACTTCGGCAACGCAGCAGCACTCGCAATCTGTCAATCTATCGTACCGGTCGAGCTTTGGATCTGACGTTTGCACCAGGGGGCTGCGAGCAAACGTCAGATCCGCCGCGGGGATCAGTACCGGCGATACAGCCCGACCAGCTTGCCCTGGATCTTGACCCGGTTGGGCGGCAGGATGCGGACTTCATAAGCGGTGTTCGCCGGCTCCAGGGCGATCGAGGCACCGCGGCGGCGGAACCGCTTCAAGGTGGCCTCCTCGTCGTCGATCAGCGCGACCACGATGTCGCCGGTGTCGGCGCTCTCATTGCGCTGGATCAGCGCCATGTCGCCGTCGAGGATGCCGGCATCGACCATCGAATCGCCGCGCACCTCGAGTGCATAGTGCTCGCCATTGCCGAGCATGTCGGCGGGCACGCTGATGGTGTGGCTACGGGTCTGCAGCGCCTCGATGGGCGTGCCGGCGGCGATGCGGCCCATCACGGGCACGGCGACCGGGCGCTCGCCGTCATCGAGCGCGGGCGTGGAGGTCCGCACCTTGCCGAGATTGCCTTCGATCACCGACGGCGTGAAGCCGCGCCGGTTACCCGCGGCTTGCGACAGCTCGGGCAGCTTGATCACCTCGATCGCGCGCGCGCGATTGGGCAGGCGGCGGATGAAGCCGCGCTCCTCGAGTGCGGTGATGAGACGATGGATGCCGGACTTCGAGCGCAGGTCGAGCGCATCCTTCATCTCGTCGAAGGACGGCGGCACGCCGGCTTCCTTTAGCCGCTCGTTGATGAACCGCAGGAGTTCGTACTGTTTGCGCGTCAGCATCTCGACTAAGTCCCCAGGTTGATATCGTCCGAGCTCCGCGATTGATCGGATGCGAAGGACCGGAATCGCGTTACCGCAAGTTACTCGAAACAAATCATGAACGGACACTATATGTTCGATATGTGTTCCGCAATCATTAATTTAGGGTGAATCCGCCCGGTTTTGACGACGCGATTTCGGGACGTGTCACTCTGGCAGACGCAGAATCTCGCAGGCAGTGCCGGCGGCGGCGGCCGGTGCGAAAGGCGGACGGACCACCAGTGCCTGCGTGGCCGAGAGATAGCCGAGCAGCGACGAATCCTGATGCGTGACCGGCGTCGCGATCAGGGTGCCGTCGGCCCGCGCCTCGAGTCGGGCGCGCAAATAGTCCTCACGCAGATCGTTCGCCGCGAGATCGCGGCCGAGCAGAGCGGTCTCGCGCGGGACATGAACCGACGACAGTCCCGACAGGCGCCGAATCAACGGCACGAGGAATAGCAGGCTGCACACATAAGAGGAGACGGGATTGCCGGGCAGGCCGATCACGCGCATGCCGTCGATCCGGCCGTGCATCATCGGCTTGCCCGGGCGCATGGCGATCTTCCAGAACGCCATGGTGACGCCTTCCGCCTCCAGCGATTCCTTGACGAGGTCGTGATCGCCGACCGAGGCGCCCCCGGTCGTGATCAGGATGTCGGCATCGGCCTCGCGCGCCCGCCGGATGCCGGCGGTGGTCGCTGCGATCGTATCGGCGGCGATGCCGAGATCGATCGCCTCGCCACCTTCGGCGCGGGCCAGCGCACGCAGCGCGTAGCCGTTGGAATAGACGATCTGGCCCGGGCCCGGAATGTTGCCGGGCATCACCAGCTCGTCGCCGGTCGCGAGCAGTGCGACGCGCGGACGGCGCCGCACCGGCAACCGCGGATGATTCATGCTGGCGGCGAGCGACAGGTCGCGGTCGCTCAGGCGGCGCCCGGCCTGCAGCAGCACCGCGCCTTCATGGAAATCGACGCCGGCAGGACGGATGTGGCGTCCCTTGACGGCGGCCTCCGTGATCGTGACCTGATCGCCGTCGGCCACCGTGTCTTCCTGGATCACCACGGCATCGGCACCGTCCGGAATGACGCCGCCGGTGAAGATGCGCGCGGCCTCGCCTGGCTGCAGCACGCGGCCGAACGGCCGGCCGGCGGCGACTTCACCCACCACCTTCAACCTGGCGTGAAGGTGCGCCGCATCGGCGGCGCGAACCGCGTAGCCGTCCATCGCCGACATCGCCTGCGGCGGCTGGGTGCGAAGTGCCGCGACGTCGCGCGCCAGCACCCGGTGATAGGCCTGATCGAGGTCGACCATTTCCTCGGGCAGCGGCTCGGCGCCGGCGAGCACCGCAGCCAGGGCATCGGCAACCGGCATCAGGGCCATGATCGTTCCTTCTGGCGCAGGTGAGGGGCGATAGCGAAATCGCGTTCTAGCCGAATGGCCGGGTTGTGGCCAAGCCCTCGTGGCGTGAAACGCGGAGGCCGCCTTCCTCGTAGCTGACGTCGAGATCAGGGGCTGCGGTCGACCGAGCCATGAGGTGTACGACCATGACATCTGTAACGCCGACGTCTGTAACGCGAGATCGTCGCGAAACGCGCGGCGCCAGTTCCACACCGCCGGTGCGGCCGCTACGCCGCCGATTTGCCGTTTTGGCCTGCCACTCCTACATGTTTTTGCAGTTGAGCGGCGCAACGCGCGAGGCCACCGCCTGAGTACTAAGAAGCAGAGTTCACGGCAGTCGAGACAAAGCAAGGTCGAGACAGGTCGATCCGAGGCGGAGACTTCAATTCGATTCGGGCCGTTCAGGCTTCGCCCCGCACGGCGGCTGCTGGAAAAATCGAGCGTGCCGCAGCGGATCGGCAGCCGCGCCCTGGACATCCTCATCGCGCTGGTCGAGCGCGCCGGCATGGTTGTCAGTAAGGCCGAGCTGATCGCGCGGGTCTGGCCGCGCGTGACCGTCGACGAGAGCGCCCTGCGCGCCCACATCAAGGGATTGCGGCGCGTGCTTGGCGATGGCCGGGATGGCGCCCGCTACGTCACCAACGTCGCGGGCCGCGGCTATTGCTTCGTGGCGCCGGTCGCGCGCGAGGATATCGAACAGCGGCCCGCCGGTGACGGCGACGCCATGGCGGGCCGGCTGCCGGCTGTGAGGCGCATTGTCGGGCGCGACGACGTCATCAAGACTCTGGCGGCGCAACTGCTCGCCAAGCGTTTCGTGTCGGTGGTCGGTCCGGGCGGGATCGGCAAGACCACGGTTGCGCTCGCGGTGGCGCATGCGCTGTCGGACAGGTTTGCCGGTGCAGTCGCCTTCATCGATCTCTCCGTGCTGCGCGACCCGCAGCTGTTGCCGAGCGGCGTCGCGACCGCGCTCGGCCTTCGCGTTCACGAGCAGGATTGCGCCGACGCGCTGATCGCCCAGCTCGCCAGCCGGCGGATGCTGCTGCTGTTCGACAATTGCGAGCACGTGATCGAGAGCGTCGCGGCATTGGCCGAAAGGATCGCCGGCAGCGCTCAGGACGTGCATATGCTGACGACGAGCCGTGAGGCCTTGCGGGTGGAAGGCGAGACGGTTCATGCGCTGTTGCCGCTCGAGGTGCCCGCGCGTGCCGACGCACTGACCGCGGACGAGGCGCGCGGCTTTTCCGCGATCACGCTGTTTCTCGAGCGGGCCGGTCCCACCCATGCGACGCCGGTGCTGTCGAATGCTGATGCTGCCGTTATTGCCGACATCTGCCGCCGCCTCGACGGCAATGCGCTGGCGATCGAGCTTGCGGCCAGCCAGGTCGCAACCCACGGCCTGCAGGGGACGGCGAAGCTGCTCGACGACCGCTTTCGCCTGGCATGGCTCGGGCGTCGCACCGCGAGCGAGCGGCACCAGACGCTCGGCGCACTGATCGATTGGAGTTACAATCTGCTGTCCGAGCTCGAACGCCGGTGCTTCGAGCGGCTCGCCGTCTTTGTCGGGGACTTCGACCTCGCTGCGGCGCAGGCTGTCGTCGCCGAGCCCGACGGCCGCACGCTGGATGTGATCGAACGCCTGGTCTCCAAGTCGCTCGTGACCATCGGCACCGAGCGGGGGCCGCCGCGCTACCGCCTGCTCGAGACCACCCGCGCATTCGCCATCGACCGCTTGATGCGCAGCGGCGATCACGATGCGGTCGCGCGCCGCCACGCCGGCTATTTCGCCGCGCTGTTGGAGCGGCGGGACGAAACGCGAAGCGAGCCGGATGACGATCTCGGCAATGTGCGCGCGGCGCTGTGCTGGGCGTTCTCTCCGTCGGGCGACATCGGCATCGGCGCGCGGCTGGCCGCAGCGGCGGCGCCGATCTTCCTGAACCTGGCGTTGCTCGGCGAGTGCCATCATTGGTGCGCACGCGCCATCGAGGCGCAGCGCGCCCGCGGCGGCGAGATCGCTTGGGAGTTGCAGCTGCGCGAGGCGCTCGCCATCGCTGCGATGTTCACCCGCGGCAACAGCGCCGATGTGAAGAGCTCCGTGCTTCGCGGGCTGGAGCTTGCGACAGCCGCCGGAGATCAGATGTTTCAGCTTCGGATGCTGGCCGGGCGGCACATTTTCCTCACCCGGATCGCAAATTTCAAGGCGGCATCCGATGTGGCGGACCAGTATGGCGCGGTCGCCGACTCGCTCGGCGACGAATTGGCGCTGATCACGGCCGACTGGATGCTCGGGATCGCGCACCATCTGGCAGGTCGGCAAGCCGAGGCGCAGGCCTGCTTCGGTCGCGGCTTTGCCAAGGCGGCGGATCATCCCAATCTCGACACCAAGCTGTTCGGTTACGACCATCGCATTCGCGCGCGCGTCGGGCAGGCCCGCTGCTTGTGGCTCCGTGGCCAACCCGAGCGCTCGATCCAGATGGCGCGGCTCGCCATCGACGAGGCCAGCCAGCTCGGCAATCCCGTCGATATCTGCATCTCGCTGATCTACACGACGCCGGTGCTGCTCTGGCGCGGCGACTGGTCGGAGGCATCGCGGCAGATCGAGCAACTGATCACATTGGCCGATCAGCACTGCCTCGGGCCGTATCACGCGGTCGGCGTCGGCTTTCGGGGCATGCTGGCGGTGCGGCGTAAACAGCCTGAGCTCGGCGTGTCGCTGCTGGGCAGGGCTCTCGACACACTGCAGGCGGAGAACCACCTCATCCAGGACGCCGTGTTCAAGGGCGCGCTCGCCGAAGGTCTGCTGCAGCTCGGCCAGACCGCGGATGCGCTCGCGGTGATCGACGAGGCGATCGCCCGCGCCGAGCTCAGCGGCGGCTCGATGGACCAGCCCGAGCTGATGCGCCTCAAGGGCAAGATCCTGATGGCCATCTCGGCGTCGAACGTGGAGCAGGTCGCGGCGTTGCTGACTGACGCGGTGGAGTTGAGCCGCAGCCAGGCGTCGCCGGGCTGGGAGCTGCGAATTGCGATCGATCTGGCACGCCTGACCAGGACCGCGCCATCGATCGAAGGCGAGCGCATTCTCGAGGACGCCTTCAACCGTTTCGTCGACGGCTTCGACACCGCGGACCTGCGTGCGGCGAGGCTCCGTTTGCGCACCGCGAGCCGCTAGAGGCGCGCGTAAGCCCCTGTGGCGCAAAACTTCACAACTCTTCACGCGCATTTGTGCTGATGCGCAGCTATGTGTCCGCGCGCGGGCACAATGCCCGCAGCTCAAGCTCAAGGAATTCACCGACATGCGCGAGGGATATTCGCGCTCTTTGCTAACCGCCGCGTGCAGAATGTGGCGTTCGCGCATGCTGCGTCACGCGCCGGCGCGCGCGTATGAACCAGGGCCGGTTCCCGCACGACATCCTCTCAGCGGCGTGGGCCGCGCGAGGGACGAGGCGAGCGCGCCGTGCTGAGTCCGTCGTCCCAGGACGGGACAGGCAATTCACCAGGCGCGGCTCGGAAGGCGAAAAAATCCATGGACGGCGCGCACATTTTGGCGTCCTTGCTGTTCGGTCTCGGTGCGATGCTCGGGCAGGGCAAGGTCGAGCCAGAGCCGGGTCAAGAGCAACTCAGCGAGCAGCCAAGCGGCGTGTACCGCTTCGATGGCTGGCAGCTTGATCTGGCGAGCGGGCAGCTGATCGATGCCGCCGGCGGTCAGGTTGCGCTCACCAAGCGGGAGGCGGCGCTGCTTGCGATCTTCCTCGAAGCACCCGGGCAATTGCTGATGCGCGGCCAGCTTGCCGATGCGCTGCAGGCCCGTCTCGCCGCAGATGGCGATGATGGCGGTCCCTGTGTCGAGCTCGGGATTCTCGGGCTGCGACGCAAGCTCGAGATCGACGCCCGGTTTCCCGAGGTCATCGTGACCGACCGCAGCCGGGACGGTGTCGGCTACGTCTTCGCGCTCGATGTCGAGCGGGTATCGACATGATCGACCAGGAGTAGCGCACGCCAACCCGAAAGAGCTGGATCACTCATAGTCCGGAGGCAAAGTGAACTGAAACACGGCGCCCCGTGGTTCGTTCGTGCCCGCCCAAAGCTGTCCTCCGTGCGCCTCGACGATTGAATTGCAGATGGCCAGGCCCATGCCTGTACCCGCAGGCTTGGTGGTGTAGAAGGGGTCGAAGAGACGGTTGACCATTGTCGGATCAAGCCCCGGACCGCTATCGCGTACGGTGACGAGAATCCAGCCTGACGCATTCGCGGACGTGCTGATTTGCAGCTCCCGTGGCTCCTTGTCGAGGCTGCTCATCGCTTCGACCGCGTTGAGGATCAGGTTGAGAACGAGCTGTTGCAGCTGGACGCGATAGCCTTCCACGAGCGGCAAGGTCGGTGCCAGATCTGTCTGTAGACAAATGCTGTGCCTGAGCAGTTCGCTCCGGGCTATCGTGACGACGTTCAGGATCGCATCGTTAACGTCAACGCTTTCCTTCCGTGCCGGTGTTTTCTTGATCAGCGCACGGATCCAATCAATGACCTCGCCGGCTCGATTGCCGTCGGCGATGATGGACGCGAGCGCCCGCCGCGCCTCCGCGACGTCAGACGGTTGACAGCTGAGCCAGCTCAGTGCGGCCTCCGCGTTGCAAAGCATCGCCACAATCGGCTGGCTTACTTCGTGCGCAATCGAAGCGGTGACCTGTCCCATTGCGGCTGCGCGGTTAGCATGCGTCAGTTCCGCCTGCATCTCGCGGAGAGTCTCAGCGACTCGCTTCCGTTCGGTAATGTCGCGGCTGAGAGATATGATGAGTCGTTGCCCGCCTTGGTGGAACTCTCGCATGCGAACCTCGACAGGAAACACGGAGCCGTCCTTTCGACGGTAGCGCCTCTCCACAGTTGCAACACTGCTGGCCTTGAGGTGTTCACGGTGACGCTCCCAAGCCGCTGCATTCAAGTCCAGATCGAAGGAGAACGGGGTGCTACCGATCAGTTCATCGCGGCTGTAACCCAAGCTCTCGCAAGCATTTCGGTTCACGTCGAGAACGGTCCCGTCTTCGCTGTGAAGCATGAACGTGTCTGCCGCGTGGTCTACGAAGGTGCGGAAACGGGCCTCGCTCTCCCGGAGCGCCTCTTCGGCGCGCTTGCGCTCCGTGATGTGGCGGCCGACCCCGCGGTAACCTACGAAGCGTCCCGTCTTGTCAAAGACGGGCAGCCCTGAGACGGACACGTAGCGCCTGCCGCCCTCGGGCGTAGGCCGCGCAAGCTCGAAATCGCGGAACGGCAGATGGGCATCGAGCGTCTCTCGGTGCTTACGCCAGCTCTCCTCATCAGGTTCGAGGTAAGGCACCTCCCAGCGCGTCTTACCAATCTCGGAGACCGGGGTCTCGGTCAGCGTCTCAGCGAACTCCTGCCGGATGAAGCGATGCTGCGCGTCGGTTTCCCAGTACACATCGAAGGAGAAATGCACGAGGGTGCGAAAACGCTCCTCGCTCTCGCGTATCGCCTCTACGATCTCAGAGGGGATCTGAGCCGGATCGTGCATAGCTGACCTTGTTGCCAACGAGCCATGGTCGCCAACGAGCCATGGATACAACCGACCCATTTTCGGCGACCGGTGCCGAGCTGTTGCGCCTTGAACCCGTCCGCAGTGGTCGTGAACGGTTGGCCGTCCGTGCGATGGCCTCACACCGTGAAATGATCGATCAGAAGCTTGAAATGATCAATCAGAAGCTTATCGCGTCACGACTATACTTACGTATGCAAAAGCTTCTGGAGCATCCAGCCAAACTGAACGGGCGAGGGTCGGCCCGGGTCGCAGAGCACGCTGCGCGAGACGTGGCACTTGGCTGATCCGTTTTTTGCGCGGGCCATCGATCCCATACCCGGATTGCGCAGGAACCGGCCGTAGGGCTTTTGTTGCTGCAAAACGCCGGAAAGCCGCAAAGGATAGAACTCCTGCGCTCCTGAATGGCCCGCGGGAACGAGGCCACTGTCAGGGCATTCAGTCGGTGTTGCGTTTTTTCGCCATAAGCCTCTTCAGGACCATAGCCAGCCAGTCGCATTCGGCCTGCGAACTGGTATTCTGCCCTCGAAACCAAGGTCGGTTCTCCGTTGCTATCCTTGGAAAACTGGTATTCCTGCAAAGCAGGAAGCGCTTTTTGATCTCCGATTGGTAAGGGCAATGTCCTCATCCGAGGGTACAAATGAGACCGGTGACGCAGCCCGCCGACGGCGGAGACGGATAAATTCCTTATTGCTGGTCTTGGCTGTTGGACTTCTTGTGTTTGGCGCCGCTGCGGGCGCATTGTACTATGCGTTGCGGCCGGTGACTCTCCGCATTAGCGTCGGTCCGCCCGGAAGCGACGATCACAAAGTGGTTGAAGCCATAGCCGAGGCCTTGGCCAGTGAAAGCAGGGCTGTCAGGCTGTCTCCAATCACGACGGACGGAGCGGTCGAAGCGCTTGCTTTGTTAGGTGCTGGCAAGGCTGACCTTGCCGTCGGTCGTAGCGATCTGGAGATGCCGGCCGACGCGCAGACCGTCGCCGTCGTGCGCAAGAACTTCGTTGTGTTGTGGTCGCCTACAGGCCTTGCGAGCAAGAGCTCCAAAAGAAAGCCCGCGGCGAAAATCAAGGAGATCGGCGATCTCGCAGGGCACAGGGTCGGCATCATCGGCCGGACGCCGGCGAGCGCTGCGTTGCTGCGGGTCATCCTGAGCGCCTCCGGCGTGGAGGCGGACAAGGTTGCGGTCAAGCAATTTGGCACTGACCAAATCGAAGAGCTGGCGCGCGACCCGACCCTCGACGCATTCATGGCGGTCGGTCCGCTCGACAGCAAAATCACCTCCGACGCCATTGCAGCGACGGCACGGGCGCGAGGTGAGCCGAAGTTTCTCGCGATCGAGGCATCGGAAGCGATCGCCTTGAAGCATCCGCGTTATGAATCCGAGGAAATTCCACCCAGCATCTTCAATGCAGATCCGGCTTGGCCGGATGACAAGGTCGAGACCGTCAGCGTCAGTCACCTGATCGTGGCGCGGAAGGTGTTGTCTGAAACGACGGTGGCGGCATTTTTCCGGGAGCTATTCGCCTTGCGACATGCGATTGCCAGGCAAGTGCCTGGCGCTGCCCATATCACCAAGCCCGACACCGAAAAAGACGCCGGGCTGCCGGTACATCGGGGAGCGGCAGCCGTCATCGACGGCACCGAACGCACCTTCCTCGACAAGTACGGCGATTACTTCTGGTTCGCTCTCCTGCTCCTCTCCGGGATCGGTTCGGCCGGCGCCTGGTTGCGCCACTACTTGAATAGGGACGAAAGGGAGGAAAATACGAGTCATCGCAATAGAATCCTGGCGATGGTTTCCAAGGTGCGCACCGCGGAATCCAACCAGGACCTGCTGGCGATGCAGCACGAGGTCGACGCCATCATCAGCGAAACGCTCGAATGCTACGATGACGGCGCCATCGAGGAAGAGGAACTGGCGGCGTTTGGCTTGGTGCTCGAACTGTTCAATCATGCTATCGGCGAGCGGCGTACGGCATTGCAAGCCGGCCCCCTCGAACCGGCTCGCGGCGCGGCGCCGCCTAACGTCTTGACGAGGAGGTAGCCGCCTGGGCGCCTCGGGCGCTGTCGTGCCGCTATCGGCAGACAAGCGCATCCACGCGTCGCAGTGTACGTTTCGTGAGCGGAGATGTGTAGCGGCACTGAAGGACCGGGGCGATGGTCTGGGATCGAGTGCACACGGTGAATGATTACTATGATGGCCCGCGCCGTGGCGTCGCAGACGTCGATGGTGTGCCACACATATACGAGGCTGAGTTTGACCATAGTTCAGACGAATATGGCGACACGTATTTCGTTTCGCCAATTGATAAAGGCCTTATGGCCCTCATCCTTGAAGACTGGCAAATCTGGCTGCGGTGGGACTCAGCATTTAAGCGGGGCGAAGTCTCTGTTGAGTCACATCCCGCGTTGCCTGAAGATCGCGAGAGACATGAGGCCCTCAAGATCGCTATTGGGGATCGCTTGCAGGTTGATCGTGCACAAGCGAAGTACGTGAGGGCTCGCTTTGCGACGTCGCCTCATGACGGTGGCACACGCGTGGAGTGGCGCACCGGCGACCAGAACGACATCTCCACCCCTACTTGATCAGGCAGGGCTGCCGACTTCCGCTCATGGGCCCATTGCGGACCTTCGACCTTGTTGAGGCGGTCCGCGTTTGACCTAATCAGCGCGTCTCGCTAATGTTACACTCCGTCATGCTCGAACCAGCGCTGAGGCGCATATCCGGTGATCATGAACGCTCTCAAACTCCTTGCGGCGGCCGGACTGCTATTGATTACGAGCGGAGCTTGGCCAAACCCTCGCTATGGAGCGGCTTTCGCGACTGGCCTGTGCATCTTGGCGGCTGTAGTCATTCACTTCGCTGTGCCTTAGGGCAGCTGCGATTTCCTCGCGCTAGTGTTCGCGCGGCTGCGAAGTCGCTTGTTGGCCGTTTTGCGAAGCGGTGGCTCGTCGCTTTGAGGTCTGCTCCTGGGAGTTTTCCGGACCGGAACTGCTCAGGTTGAGTGTTTCCCATTTTGCCCCATAGCGGCCTCGCGCAAGCGCCCCTGTTTTTCGTTGCGCCCGTGGTATAGCTCAGCCCTCGCACACGCGGGTCTGAGACCGGTGCCCTCCGGCTCCAACCGCCGACCCAGGAAGGATCGAGACATGACGAACGCAATTTCAACAAGGCGGGTACCTTCATTGATTGGCCTTGCGACTGCGGCGTTTCTCACGCTGGGCAGATTGACGCCGGCTTTTGCCCAGGATGCGGTTGTCGCAACGCTTCCTCAGGATATTCATTTCGAGGGACCCGTCGGAGCGGTGGGGATCGCTACCCTTTATGGCGACCCGAAAAAAACCGGAGTATTTTCGGAACGGGTGAGAATCCCTGCTGGCTTCAAGATCATGCCGCATTGGCACGGTGAGACACGAACGGCCATCGTTCTGTCCGGCACCTTCTATTACGCGAACGGTGACCAGTGGGATGAAAGTAAATTCACGGCATACCCACCCGGCTCGTTCTTGATTGAACCAGCGAAAATCCCCCATTACGCGATGGCAAAGGACGGCGAGGTGGTTCTTCAAGCGACGAGTATCGGTCCGAGCAGCACCGTCAAGATCGAACAATCGAAGAAGTAGGTTGGCGGTGGCGCACGCCTCAGCCTGACTGTTCGCTCCTGGCCCATCAGCGGAGTGACGACCCGTCTTATCGAGGTCCGCTTAGTGGGATGCAGCGGACCAGATTTGCTCGCACTGAGTTCTTCGCATTTTGACCCATAGCGCGGTCTATATTGCGTTTTTAGGCAAGCCGCTGTGAGTAACCGAGGGGAGACAGTTTATGCGAATGACATCGCTGGCCCCAATCCTGACGACTGGGGACATGGACCGGTCGGTCCGCTTCTATGTCGATGTGCTCGGGTTTACCTGTGGCATGCAGACCCCCGGCTATTCGAACCTATATCGCGATGCAGT
>Ga0209677_100463_pt1 | contig 23384 bp, 18 predicted proteins | sample AraplaCvi_mCL_r2_2_FD_184285 | JGI IMG/M metagenome (GOLD analysis project Ga0209677, IMG submission 184285) | Arabidopsis root microbial communities from North Carolina, USA - plate scrape CL_Cvi_mCL_r2 (SPAdes) (version 2) | ecosystem: Host-associated > Plants > Roots > Endosphere | place: USA... | reverse complement strand
CCTCATCGTTCTCGCTTGAAAGTCAGGATATCAGCAAATGGCAATCAGATTTGACGGACGCGTCGCCATCGTCACCGGCGCGGGCAATGGGCTTGGTCGCGCGCATGCGCTGGGGCTGGCGAGCCGCGGCGCCAAGGTCGTGGTCAATGATTTCGGCGGCGCGCGCGACGGTACCGGAGGCTCGCTGACCCCGGCGCAAGCGGTGGTCGAGGAGATCAAAAAGGCCGGCGGCACCGCGATGGCTGATGGCGCCGATGTTTCGAACTTCGAGCAGGTGAGCGCGATGGTCGAGCGCGCCACCAAGGAATGGGGCAGCGTCGATCTGCTCTGCGCCAATGCCGGCATCCTGCGTGACAAGTCGTTCGGCAAGATGGAGGTGGCGGACTTCACCAAGGTGCTCGACGTGCATCTGGTCGGCAGCTTCTATTGCTGCAAGGCGGTGTGGGCCGGCATGCGCGAGCGCAACTACGGCCGCATCGTGCTGACGACCTCATCCTCCGGCCTGTACGGCAATTTCGGCCAGGCGAATTATGGCGCGGCGAAGACCGGCATGGTCGGGCTGATGAACGTGCTGGCGGAAGAGGGCCGCAAGAACAACATCCGCGTCAACACGGTCTCGCCGACCGCGGCCACCCGCATGACCGAGGAGTTGCTGCCGCCGCAGGCTCTGGAGCTGATGAAGCCGGAGGCGATCACACCGGCGGTGGAATACATGCTGAGCGAGGATGCGCCGACCAGGACCATCATGGGCGCCGGTGCCGGCTCGTTCGCGGTCATCAAGATCCTGGAGAGCGAGGGCATCAACTTGGCCCAGTCTGACTGGACGCCCGATGCGATCGCCGCGCATTTTTCCGAGATCAGCGACATGTCGAAGGCCAGGGCATTGCAAGGTGCATTCGAGCAGACGCAGAAATATGTCGCCCAGGCCGCGGCAAGGTTGGGGATCAAGCTTTAGCTGCTGTCATTCCGGGGCATCGCGAAGCGATGAGCCCGGAATCCATAACCACGATCGGGAGTATGGATTCCGGGCCTGCGCCTTCGGCGCATCCCGGAATGACGACCTCTTTTGCGGACCAATCATCCGTCCTAACTGCTACTTGAGCCATGTCCTCGACAGCAAACAACGTCGCGATCATCGGCGCCGGTCCCGCCGGGCTGATGGCGGCCGAGGTGCTGGCGGAGGGCGGCGCTGCTGTCACCGTCTACGACGCGATGCCGTCGGTGGCGCGGAAATTCCTCATGGCCGGGCGAGGCGGGCTCAACCTCACCCACAGCGAAGAGCTCAACGCGTTTATCTCGCGCTATCGCGAGGCCGCGCCGTTTCTCGACGCGGCCATTCGTGCCTTTCCACCGCAGCGGCTGCGCGAGTGGTGCGAGGCACTGGGCGAGCCGACCTTCGTCGGCTCCTCGGGCCGTGTGTTTCCCGAGAGCTTCAAGGCGTCACCTTTGCTGCGCGCCTGGCTGCGCCGGCTCGATGCGCGGGGCGTGCGGCTCGCCTTGCGTCATCGCTGGACCGGCTGGGACGGGCAGGGGCGCTTGCTATTCGAGACACCTGACGGGCCGCACGTCGTCGAAGCGAACGCGACCGTGCTCGCCCTCGGCGGCGCGAGCTGGCCGCGGCTCGGCTCCGATGGGACATGGACGCAAATCCTCGTCGCTAAACGTGTTGCAATCACGCCGCTCCGGCCAGCCAATTGTGGTTTCACCGTTGCCTGGTCGAATATCTTCCGTGATCGTTTCGAAGGCCAGCCGCTGAAGGCCATCGCGCTGTCGTTCGGCGATCGCATGGTCCGCGGCGAAGCGGTGATCACGCGCGACGGGATCGAGGGCGGCGCGGTCTATGCGCAGTCGGCCGAGCTGCGCGAGGCCCTCGTGCAGTCAGGCGAGGCTACGCTGCAGATCGCGTTGCGGCCGGATTTATCAGCGAACGATCTCGTCACGCGGCTGTCGGCGCCGCGCGGCAAGCAATCGCTTTCCAATGTGCTGCGCAAGACGCTGCAGTTGCCGCCGGTCGCGATAGGGCTATTGCAGGAAGCGGCGATCACTGCGGGCCGCCGGCTCGCGTCGCTTCCGGCGGCCGAGCTCGCCGCGCTGGTCAACGCCGTGCCAGTCAAGCTCACCGGCACGGCTAGCCTCGCACGTGCGATCTCGACCGCCGGCGGCGTCGCCTGGGACGAGCTCGATGCGGACTTCATGATCAAGCGTCTGCCCGGCGTGTTCGCCGCCGGCGAGATGCTGGATTGGGAGGCGCCGACCGGTGGCTATCTGCTGCAGGCCTCGTTCGCAACCGGCGTCGCGGCGGGAAGAGGTGTGCTGAAGTGGCTGCGAGAGCCTGCGGCCTGAGCAGTCCGGGTCAGGACGTTCCGGTCTTCGTCGCGAAGTCTGTGACGAGCCCCAGCACGCCGAACATGCCGGAGACCGCACACACGCTGGTCCAGCCGCCATACGACCAGGCCGCGGCGGCTGCGGCTGCGCCAATCGCGCCGCCGATGAAGAAGATTGCGACGAACAGCGCGTTGAGGCGCCCGCGGGCCTCGGGACGCAGCAGATTGATCGCGCGCCGGCCCAGCGTCTGATCGGTGGTGATGCCGATTTCGAGCAGGATGGTGCCCGCGCCAAGAACGAGCAGCGCCGCCATCTGAGACTGAAGCGTTGCCGCCCACGCGCATAGGGCCAGTGAGCCGACGATCAGGAGGTGTGTCGCGAAAAGCATCGGCCGCGCCCAGCCGCGGTCACCCAACCGGCCGGCCAACGGGGTTGCCGAGGCGCCGGCCACACCCACCAGCGCAAACAATGCAATGCCCCCGGCGTCGAGCCGGAACGGTGCCTCCGGCAGACGCAAGGCGACGGCTGCCCAAAATCCGGTGAAAGCGGCCATGGCGAGTGCGGCCGTCCACGCCCGTACGCGCAGAACGGGTTCTTCCCGCAGCAGCGCCGGAAAAGAGCGAAGCAGTGACGCGTAGCTTGCGGTCGTCGTCGGCCGCAACGACGGTAGGGCGCGCGCGAGCGCTGCCGCGAGCACCGCAATCGAGGTGGCCGAGACCAGGTAATAGGCGCGCCAGCTCCATGCCTCGGCGATCAGGCTTGCCAAAGGCCGGGACACGAGGATGCCGATCATCAATCCGCTCATGACGTCGCCGATGGCCCGGCCGCGCTGCGCCGGCGGCACCATGGAAGCGACCAGCGGCACCATCATCTGAATGGCCGCGCAGGATGCGCCGAGAATGAGGGTTGCGATCAGCAGCGTGTACGGGGTCGGCGCAAGCGCGGTGACGAGCGCGGCGATGACGGCACCGGCCAGCGTGCGCATGATCAGACGTTTGTTCTCCACGAGATCGACCAGCGGCACGAGCAGGAGCAGCCCGATCGCATAGCCGAGCAGCGTCAATGTGCTGATCATGCCCGCTTGCCCGTTCGTCATCAGCAGCGAACGGCTCATCATGCCGACCAGGATTTGCGGAGCAAACAGGTTGGTGACCACGACGCCGGTCGTGACGGCGCCGAGCCAGATCATGGTGCGCGCCGGCAGAGGCTTCGTGGAGGACAGCTTGCTCGTTTCGAAGATGGTCATTTGAACCTCGTGGAATGGACGGCGAGGTCCTTTAAGGGATGGGCGCAATATGCTACAATTCAAATAAGGTGATAAAGAATATGCGGGTTTGTTATGAATACGCACGACCTCCTTGCCTTCGTCGCCGTGGTGGAGACCGGATCGATTGTCGCGGCTTCTGCGCGATTGAACCTGACCCAGCCCGGCGTGACACGGCGCATTCAGAACCTGGAACAGATGCTCGGGGCCCAGTTGCTGGACCGACTTTCCAAGCCGTTGAAGCCGACTGCGGCAGGCTACGAAGCCTATGAGCAGGGCCGCCGCGTGTTGCGGATGCTGGAAGACCTCAAATCGGGGATGGCCAAGGATGGCGTCGTTCGGGGCGAGTTCAGGCTCGGGATCACGCCCTATCTCTCAGAGAGCGGCTTGTCGGCTCCGCTTGATGCGTTGCGGGCGGAATTCCCCGAGCTCGCGGTGCGTGTCGTGGCCGGATGGTCTCCGCATCAGGTCGATCGTGTCGGCCGCAATGAGCTTGATGCCGCAGCGATCTGCCTGCCGGATGGCGTGACCCCGCCCGCCGATCTGACCGGCGATGATCTCGGATCTCAGCCGGTCGTGTTCGTGGTGGCGCGCGACATGAAACTGCCGAAGGCGGTCGGCCTGGCCGAGCTTTCGCGCATGCCCTGGGTCATCAATCAGGACGGCTGCGGATTTCGGAATGCGCTGAAACGCCATTTCGATGCGGAGCATCTTCCTTTCAATGTTGCGGTCGAGGCGCTCGATTCCGAATTGCGCCTGTCGCTAGTGGCTCGCGGCCTTGGTGTGGGTCTCGTGACGCCGATCGCGCTCCGGCTCAGCCCGCTCCGGAGCAAGCTCAAAGTCGTGAAGACGGTCGACTTCAACCCTGCAGTTCGTGCGTGGGTCGTTCATCGGCCGCCGGCCGGGCGTTTGGCTCGACCGCTCAAGGTGTTCCGCGATGCGCTTGATCGGGAGTTGCAGGTGTTGATTCGTGGCCCCGTGCCTCGCTAACGCAACTTCCCCCTTGCCGCGACCGGCAGCACGCCCACAATGTCGTCGCCGCGCACCATCACGACCTCGTCCATCATGTTGACGACGACGCAAACGTGGTTCGGCACGATGCGCACGACATCGCCGACGTTGGGCCGGGTGTTGCTGCGGGAGAGATCGAGGAAGCCATGCTCCTCGGCGAAGCGCGCGATCTTGGCTTCCGGGTGCTCCAGGATCAAGCCGTGGCCGTCGAGGCCGCCGGTATCCGTGGTCAGCGTCTTCGAGCCGGCATCGAGGATGCCGCGCTCGGGTGCGGCGCGGCTAACCACGGTCGAGTAGATGTTGAGTGCGCAATCGTCCCAGCTGGCGACGCCGGCCGCGACCTGCATGCGATCATTGTAGATGTAGGTGCCCGGACGATGCTCGGTGGCGCCCTTCAGCTTGCCGAGATTCTTCAGGTTCGGCGAGCCGCCGGTCGACACCATGGTGGCATCGAGCCCATGGGCGCGTACGCCGGCCAACGCCTCATCATAGAATTTCTGCGCGTCGTCCCAGCCGCTCTCGGTCGGATACAGCATGAAGCCGGCAAACCGTAGGCCCTTCGAGGCCGCGATCTGCTGTGCCAGCTGGATCGCCTCCGCAGGCGTCTCGACGCCGGCGCGCTTGCGGCCCGTGTCGCATTCGACCACGACCGAGAGCGTGCGGCCGGAGTGCGCGGCCGCCTGCGGCAGGCCTGATATCACCGTGGCGTTGTCGGCGGCGACCGTCATGTCGGCCTTGGCCTGCAGCGCGCCAAGCCGCGCCATCTTCTCCTCACCGATCAGATTGTAGCTGATCAGGATGTTGTCGATGCCGGCGTCCGCCATGATCTCGGCCTCGCCGATCTTCTGGCAGGTGATGCCCTTCGCACCGGCCTCGATCTGCAGCTTGGCGAGCACCGGGCTCTTGTGGGTCTTGATATGCGGCCGATTGGCGATGCCGGCGGCGTCGCACTGCGTCTGCACCCGCGCGATGTTACGCTCGACCTTGTCCATGTCGATGACGGCGCAGGGCGTGCCGTATTCACGTGCGATCTTGGCGGCGAGCGGCGCGGTCATGTGTTTACTCCGTTGTTGCTGTCGTCATTGCGAGGAGCGATAGCGACGAAGCAATCCAGAGTCCCAACCGTAGCGCTGGATTGCTTCGCTTCGCTCGCAATGACGGAGGAAATTTTACCCACCTCACGCGCTCTCGATCTCCTCGCGCAGCATTTCCAGCTCGAGCCAGCGGTCTTCGGCAGCGGTGAGCTCGGCCTGCGCGGTGGCGATCGCGGCGGAGGCGGCGTCGAATTTCTTGCGGTCCTTGGCATAGAGACCAGGATCGCCCAGCACTTTCTGCTGCGTCTCGATCTCGGCGTGCAGCTTGGCAATCGTCTTTGGCAATGTCTCCAGCGCGTGCTTCTCGTTGAAGGAGAGCTTTCGCTTCGGTGCGCCGCCTGGCGTCACGGCTACCTTCGCTTCCTTCTTCTCAGGTGCGGCGGCCTTCGCCTCGCGCTTCAGATCGGCGCCGCGCTGCGCCAGCATGTCGCTGTAGCCGCCGGCATATTCGACCCACTTGCCGTTGCCCTCCGGCACGATCACCGAGGTGACGACGCGGTCGAGGAAGTCGCGATCGTGGCTGATCAGGATCACGGTGCCCTCGTAGTCGCCGAGCATGTCCTCGAGCACATCAAGCGTTTCGAGATCGAGATCGTTGGTCGGCTCGTCCAGCACTAGAAGGTTCGAGGGTTTTGCGAGTGCGCGCGCCAGCATCAGCCGACCACGCTCGCCGCCCGAAAGCACCTCCAGCGGTGTGCGCATCTGCTCGCGCGCGAACAGGAAGTCCTCCATGTAGCTCACGACATGCTTGGGTTTGCCGCCGACCATGACGTGATCGCCGCGGCCGCCGGTCAAGGCTTCGGCCAAGGTCGACTTGGGATCGAGGCTTTCGCGATGCTGGTCGAGCGTCGCCATTTCGAGGTTGACGCCGAGCCGCACGCTGCCGCCATCTGGCTCGCTGGCGCCGGTGAGCAGATTGACCAGGGTGGTCTTGCCGGCGCCGTTGGGCCCGACGATGCCGACGCGGTCGCCGCGCTGGATGCGGATCGAGAATTCGTCGACGATCTTCCGATCGCCATAGCTCTTGGAGGCGCGCTTCGCCTCGATCACCAGCTTGCCGGACTTATCGGCCTCGCTTGCTGCGAGATTGGCGCTCCCGGCCGTGCCGCGATAGTCGCGCCGCTGCTGGCGCAGCGCATGCAGATTGGCGAGCCGCTTGACGTTGCGCTTGCGCCGGCCGGACACGCCGTAGCGCAGCCAGTGCTCCTCGTTGACGATCTTGCGGTCGAGCTTGTGCTGCTCGCGCTCTTCCTCGGCGAGCACCTCGTCGCGCCAGCCTTCGAAGGCGGCAAAGCCACGGTCGATCTGTCTGATCTGGCCTCGGTCGAGCCAGGCGGTGGCGCGCGACAAATTGGTGAGGAAGCGGCGGTCGTGGCTGATCAGCACCAGCGCGCTGCGCCGTCCGTCAAGCTCGTTCTCCAGCCATTCGATTGTTGTGAGATCGAGATGGTTGGTCGGCTCGTCCAACAGCAGGATGTCAGGCGAGGGCGCCAGCACGCGCGCCAGCGCTGCGCGCCGCGCCTCGCCGCCGGAGAGATGCGAGGGGTCTTCCTCGCCGGTCAGGCCGAGCTGCTCGACCAGGTAGCGCGCCTGGTAGTGATCGTCGCCGGGGCCGAGGCCAGCTTCGACATAGGAGAGCGTCGTCGCGTGGTCGGAAAAGTCCGGCTCCTGCGGCAAATAGCGTACCGTGGCTCCCGGTTGAACAAAACGGCTGCCGGAATCGGAGTCCACAAGCCCGGCCGCGATCTTGAGCAGGGTCGACTTGCCAGAGCCGTTGCGGCCGATCAGGCAGACGCGCTCGCCCGGCGAGACCGACAGTTCGACGCCGGACAGCAGCGGCGTGCCGCCGAACGTCAATTTGATGTCTTTGAGCTGGATGAGCGGTGGCGCCATGAGGTTAGCTCTGCTGCTGCGCTTGTTGGTGGGCGCGCTGGCGCTGAATGCGTCGAATCGTCTGATCGAGTGCCGACAGGAACGTCGAACGGTCGCGCGGCGTGAAACCGCGTGGCCCGCCGGTGATTTCGCCCGATGAACGCAGGTCGGTCATCAAGTTGCGTACCGCCAGCGCCATGCCGATCGACTCCTCCGTGAACGGCTTGCCGTTCGGCGCGATCACCTCGGCGCCTGCCTTCACACAGCGGTCCGCCAGCGGAACGTCCGCCGTGATCACGATGTCGCCGGGACCGGTGCGTTCGGCAATCCAGTTGTCGGCCGCATCCATCCCGGCACCGGCCGCGACCCGCTCGATCAGCGGGTCCTGCGGCACGCGGATGAAGTTCCCGGCAACCACGCTGACGGGCACGCCATGGCGGATGGCGACGCGATAGATCTCGTCCTTCACAGGGCAGGCGTCGGCGTCGACATAGATCCGGGTCGGGTTCAATTCGGCTGTCTTCCGGCGTGTTTCAGGTCCCGGGGTGGTAGCCCATCGCGCAGGGAATTGCGAGCCGAACGAACGCGTTGACGTGCACCTTGGCCGGTCCGTTCCCGGCGGCTACCATTCGGGCAGACAATGACAAGAACAGGGGAAACATCGATGGCGCGCGCGCTCGAAACCCACGTGGTCGAGGCCTACAACACGGCCAAGCAGTCCGAGAACAAGATGCACGACGACACCGTGGCACGTCGGTTCGGCTTCGCCGGCGGGCTGGTGCCCGGCGTCGACGTCATGGCCTACATGATGCACCTGCCGGTGGCAAAGTGGGGCCGGGCGTTCCTGGAGCGCGGACTGATGGACGCGCGCTTCCTTAAACCCGTTTATGACGGCGAGACCGTCGAGGTCAGCGGCAGCGAGAGCGACGGCGTGTTGACGATCGAGGTGTTGAGCCGTGGCGAACTCTGCGCCAACGGCTCAGCGTCGCTGCCGCCGGCCGCGCCGGCGATTGCGCTCAAGGATTTCCGGGATGTCGGGCCGGTTGCCGAACGCCAGCCCGTCAGTTCGTCGTCGTTTGTGGAAGGCATGTGGCTCGGCACCGCGTCGCGGGCCTGGCCGGGCGCGACTGGTGCTGCGTACCGCGCCGACATCCGCGAGAGCGATCCGATCTATGCACGCGAGGGACTCGGCCATCCCGGCCTGCTGCAGAAAGTGATGAACCGGCTCCTGGTCGACAACGTGATCCTGGGGCCGTGGATTCACGTCGGCAGCCGGATGCAGATCCTGGCGCCCTTGCAGCCGGATGACGAGATCACCGCGCGGGCGAAGGTCGTTGCCAATTACGAGAAGAAGGGCCACCGCTTCGTCGAGCTCGACGCGCTGGTGGTCGCCAACGGCAAGACACCGCTGGCGCATTGCCATCATGTGGCGATCTACCAGCCGAGGGAGCAGGCGGCGGCGTAGTTTGGCGTAGTTTAAAGAACGCGCAGCTTCGAAAGAGGCATACGGCCGCCACACGCACAGTCGTCGTCCCCCGCGAAGGCGGGGGACCCAGTACGCCGCGGCCTCTCGGTTCACTCACGCATATCTCTGGGATACTGGATCGTCCGCCTGCGCGGACGATGACTGTTGAGGGCGAGGCGGCAGAGCGGCTCAACCGATCCGCGCTGATGTCAGGCGCATCAAGCCGCCTTGTTCGTCTTGGCATCCTGGATCGCGCGCCAGATCTTCTCCGACGTCAGCGGCATGTCGAGGTGCTTGATGCCGTACTCCGAGAGCGCGTCGATCACAGCGTTGACGACTGAGGCAAGCGAGCCGGCGCAGCCAGCCTCGCCGCAGCCCTTGGTGCCCAGGGGATTGGTCTTGGCCGGCACCGGTTGATCGCCGACCGTCATGCTCGGAATGTCGGAGGCGCGCGGCAGCGCATAATCCATGAGCGAGCCGGTGATCGGCTGGCCGTGCTCGTCGTAGCGTACGTGCTCCATGAGCGCCTGACCGATGCCTTGGGCCACTCCGCCATGAAGCTGGCCGGCCACGATCATCGGGTTCACAACGGTGCCGAAATCGTTGACGCCGGTGTAGCCGATCACCTGAACCACGCCGGTGTCCGGATCGACCTCGACCTCGGCGACATGGCAGCCGTTCGGGAAGGCGGATTCGGTCGTAGCGCTGTTGTGGTCGACGTCGAGCGAGGCCGGCGCGCCCTCAGGCGGCTTGCCCTCGCGCATGCGCTGCGCGAGCTCCATGATGTCGATCGCGCGGTCGGTGCCGGCGATGGTGAAGCGGCCGTTCTCGAACTCGATGTCCGCCTCGGACGCTTCCAACAGATGTGAGGCCGCCTGCTTGCCCTTGGCGATGACGAGAGCGGAGGCCTCGACGATCGCCTGGCCGGTCGCGGTGATCGAGCGCGAGCCGCCGGTGCCGTTGCCGAAGCGGACGAGATCGCTGTCGTTCTGCTCCAGGCGGATCTTCTCGAAGGGTATGCCGAGCTGGCTCGACAGCACCTGCGCGAACGGCGTCGCGTGGCCCTGGCCGTAGTCGAGCGTGCCGGTGGTCAGCGTCACACCGCCATCGGCATCGAAGGTGATCTTGCCGAGCTCGCCGCTCGGCGGCGCCGTGACCTCGAGATAGGAGCCGACCGCGATGCCGCGCAGCTTGCCATTCTTGCGGCTCTCACGCTTGCGCTTGGCGAAGCCCGCATGGTCAGAAACCTCCAGCGCCTTCTGAAGCACGGCGACGAAATCGCCGGAATCATAGGTGACTCCGGAGGCGGCCGGGAACGGCATCTGGTTCGACTTGATGAAGTTGCGCTTGCGCAAGGCGAGGCGATCGATTCCCATCTCGTCGGCCGCGGCGTCGATCAGCCGCTCCATGAAATAGTTCGCCTCGGGCCGGCCGGCGCCGCGATAGGCGCCCATCAATGTCATGTTGGTCAGCACCGTCTTGATGTCGACGCTGAGCAGCGGCGTGCGATAGACGCTGGCGAGGTTCTTGCCGGTGTTGAGCGAGAGCGGGCTCGGCGCGACGCCGGTGATGTAGGCGCCGAGATTGCCGTAGCCCGACAGCCGCACTGCCAGGAACTTGCCCTCGGCGTCGAGCGCGAGCTCGGCATGGATGATCTGGTCGCGCCCCTGACTGTCCGAGAGGAAGCTGGTCGAGCGCTCATCGCGCCACTTCACCGGACGCCCGAGCGCCTTCGCCGCGTGCAGGATGCAGATGTATTCGGGATAGCCGATGTTCTTCATCCCGAACGAGCCGCCGACATTGGCGGTGAGGATGCGCACCTGCTCCGGCTTCACGTTCAACAGCCGGGCCAGCATGGCCTTGTTGCCGGAGACGCCCTGCGTCGGCACCTGGATGGTGAACCGCTCGCCCTCTTTGTCGAAGGATGCCAACGCGACGCGCGGTTCCATCGGCACCACGGCGACGCGGGTGTTGACGATGTCGAGCTTGGTCACATGGGCGGCGCTGGCGAAGGCCGCTTCGACCTTGGCCGTGTCGCCGTAGTGGTAATCCAGCGCGACATTATTGGGGATGTGGGCGTAGAGCTGAGGCGCGCCGGGCTTGGCGGCTTCCTCCGCATTGGTTACGGCGGGCAGGGGCTCGATGTCGACCTCGACCGCCTCGGCGGCGTCGCGCGCCTGGGTCGCGGTCTCCGCAACCACGAAGGCAATGGGATCGCCGACGTAGCGCACCTTGTCGGTCGGCAGCGCCGGGCGGTTGGTCTGCAGCACTGGCGAGCCGTCGCGATTCTTCAGCGGCAGGCCGCAGACGAAGGGCGCATAGCCCGAGGAGGCGAGGTCGGCTCCGGTCCAGACGCCGAGCACGCCCGGCATCGCCTTGGCGGCGGATGTGTCGATGCCCTTGATGATGCCGTGGGCATGGCTGGAACGCACGATCCACGCATGGGCCTGGCCCGGCAGGTTGAAATCGTCGGTATATTTGCCCTTGCCCCGGACCAGCGTGTCGTCCTCCTTCCGGCGGACCGGCTGCCCGACACCGTATTTCTGCAATGCCATGGCGTTATCGAGGGAGGCCGGAGAGGTGTAATCTTGCATGGAACAATGCCCTGAGAGGCTGGATTGGCCGCGAAATCGCGTTCTGTTCCCAGATAATCCAGCCCCCGCGGCCCGACAACGCCTGATTGGGCATGTCCGTAACCCTGATGGCGGGGCTGTTGCATAGGCGCTTGGCACTGCTAATGTTTCGCCAAAGAGACATTCCAGGCGAGGGCCGCATGGCCCGGCGGAAAGACCATTTGAATGATCAATGATACGCGGCTTCGGGAGGATCTCGAGCCGCGCGGGAACATGGAGCCCCGGCTGCAGCCGGGTCCGGATCCTGCCGCGACGGGCTGCGCTGCCAATGAAAGCGGCAGCAGCGTCTACGCGGCACTGGACCTCGGCACCAATAACTGCCGGCTCCTGATCGCCTGTCCCTCGGGCGACAGTTTCCGCGTGGTCGACTCCTTCTCTCGTATTGTCCGATTGGGCGAAGGCATTTCAACCACGGGCTGCATCAGCGATGCGGCCATGGCGCGCGCCATCGCCGCGCTCGCGATCTGCCGGGACAAGATCGAATCCAAGAAGGCAAAGCGGCTGCGGCTGATCGCGACCGAAGCCTGCCGCGCGGCCTCGAACGCGGATACCTTCCGCGACCGGGTCGCGGCGGAGGCCGGCATCCGGCTCGAGGTGATCGACCGCGAGACCGAGGCGGCGCTCGCCGTGAAGGGCTGCGCACCGCTGCTCGATTCCAGGGGACATGGCGCCATCCTGTTCGATATCGGCGGCGGCTCGTCCGAGCTGGTCCGGATCGAGCGCGATCCGGCGGAGAAGCATGCCGAGCCGCAGATCAAGGCCTGGATGTCGATCCCGCTAGGCGTGGTGACGCTGGCCGAGCGCTTCGGCGGCCGTGACGTGACGCCTGACATCTACGCCCGGATGGTTGACGCAGTGACGGAGTATGTGGCGCCGTTCGCGGCCGAGCATGGCGGCGATCTCGACGGCATGCATCTGCTCGGCACCTCCGGAACGGTGACGACGCTCGCTGGCATCCATCTCAATCTGGCGCGCTATGACCGTCGCAGGGTCGACGGCATCTGGATCGATGATGCCGAGATCACGAAAACCGTCGGACGGCTGCTCGCCATGAGCTATCGGGAGCGCGCCGAGAACAACTGCATCAGCGTCGATCGCGCCGATCTCGTGCTTGCCGGCTGCGCCATCCTGGACGCGATCCGCAAGGCCTTCCCACTGCCGCGCCTGCGGGTCGCCGACCGGGGCCTGCGCGAGGGCATGCTGGTCGAGATGATGCGCGAGGACGGCGCGCTGCGGACGGCGTAGTCCTCCAGCGTCATTCCGGGACGCGCGCTATTCGCGTGCGAACCCGGAATCCAGAGATGAAACGTGCGATGACGGTGCTTCGCGGCCCCTCCTTCGAGACGTATCGTTTTCGCGATGCTCCTCAGCGTGGCTTTGCTTCGCGGCAAATTCCTAGACCCTCATGGTGAGGGCGCGGCAAAGCCGCGCGTCTCGAACCATGAGGCCCCGTTATTCGGATAGTGGACGCGTCAGCGTGGCCATTATCCGGTACACACCAGAGATCACCATGGCCAAAGACACCACCGGCCGCATGCATGTGCAGGTCAAGACCGGCGGCAAGCGCAAGCTGTCCTCGAAGCTCTGGCTGGAGCGGCAGCTCAACGATCCCTATGTCGCGCAGGCCAAGCGGGACGGCTATCGCTCGCGCGCGGCCTATAAGCTGATCGAGATCGACGACAAGCATCACCTGCTCAAGCCCGGCATGACCGTGGTCGACCTTGGCGCGGCCCCCGGCGGCTGGAGCCAGATCGCGGCGCGGCGGGTCGGGGCGGAGGCGGGCAAGGGTAGGGTGATCGCGATCGATCTGCTGGAGATGGGCGAACTCCCCGGCGTCACCTTCACCCAGCTCGACTTTCATGCCAATGACGCGCCGGACCGGTTGATGGCGATGCTGGGCGGCCGCGCCGATGTCGTCATGTCGGACATGGCCGCCAACACCACCGGGCATCGCAAGACAGACCAGCTCCGCATCGTCGGCCTGGTCGAACTCGCCGCGCACTTCGCCGGCGAGGTGTTGAAGCCGGGCGGTAGCTTTCTCGCCAAGACGTTCCAGAGCGGAGCCGATGCCGAGCTGCTCGCGCAGCTGAAGCGCGATTTCGCCAACGTTCGTCACGTCAAGCCGGCGGCGAGCCGGCAGGATTCCTCCGAGCGCTACGTGCTGGCCATGGGGTACCGGGGAGCGCCGGGCTCCGGCGACGAATGAGGGGCCTGGTATCGCGGTGTCACAATCCCGTCGCGGTGCGTCCGCGCCGGAGGGAGATGTCGCCGCGAGACCCGCGTTCTCGTCAATGATGACCCGCCGTCACGCGCTGGTGTTTTGTGAGGGCACACCTTAAATGCGGCTTCCGATCTTTGAGTCATCCCGGAGCCGCCTGGTGCCAAATCATCCCGCCGATCGTCGCCGTGGCCTGTCGGTGCGCGCGCTGACCGGCGCTCTCCTATCGCTTGCGGCCGTGTCGCTCGCGGCGCTGTCACATCCGGCCGAAGCGCAGACCTACGATCCCCGCTATCCCGTCTGCATGAAGCTCTATCAGGGGCCGTTCGGCGGCGAATGGAATGACTGCAGCTTCACCACGCTGCCGCAATGCCGGGCGACCGCATCGGGGCGAGCGGCGATCTGCGTGGTGAATCCGTTTTTCGCGCAGGCTCCCGATCTGCTGCCGCGCGCGCACCGGCGACATCGGCACGCCGCCTGACATCGCGCAGGCTCACATCAGTAGCGGCTTGCATCAGTAGCGGCTTGCAGCGACGCGGGCTACGGGCGAGTTGTGGAGTCGCTGTGCCCCGTAATTGCACGGCCGCTCCAAAGTGCATGCATGCGCCTCACGCGACGCGTTGTAGTCATCTTATTTGCTCAGCTGATTTGCTACGTGCGTCTTCGGCAACAAAGCGCCGGCAGAACGAACCGAGCCTCGTGCATATCAGCGTCGCGTTGAGCGACTCGACACGACGAAGTCACACAGTGGGCGGTGCAATGCACGTCGTGCGACGCATAGAAGCGAATGTCACACCTGGAACAACTCGCATAGATCGCAGGATGCGATCCAACTCCATTCAGCGTTGCCGTTCTCGACATGCTTCCGCCCGAACTTCGCAATTTGTTGAACGACAATGTGTCCTTCGTAACCAGTTTGCGAGTTTAAATGATGGTTATCATTTGATAAAAGGTGTAGAGCATGTCGTGTGTGTACGAACGAATGCCGAAAAGGTGATCGTGAGTGCAGGCGATGATGTGTTCATGCAAAGACGGGCGCGCAAGGGGTCGCGTGCTTCGTTCGATAACTTGGAGAAATCTGCAAATGAAGTCGATTCGGGGCCTGCTTCTCGGCACGGGAGCAGTGATTATTGCCGCGGCGGGGGCGCAAGCTGCCGATCTTCCGTTGAAGGCCAAGGCGGTTGAATATGTCAGGGTCTGCTCGCTGTACGGCGCAGGCTTCTATTACATTCCGGGCACGGACACCTGCATCAAGCTCGGCGGCTATATACGCGCCGAAACCGCGCTCTGGACCAACAGCAACTATGGCGGCGCCTATAGCGGCGTGGCCGGTGCGCAAAATCGCCTGAGCAATACCTACCAGATGCGCTCGCGCGAAGATTTCAACGTCGATACCCGCACGGCGACCGAATACGGCGTCGTCCGTACTTATGCGGATTTGGTGTTCACCTGGACTTCGGGCTCCTACTCCGGTGTCGGCAATGGCGGGACCCAGTATTCGACGGGTGCGGCGAACTCCGCCGGCCTGACTTCGGTCAACGGTCTCAGCAACGACGGCATCTCGGGCGGCACGCTCGGCGTGTACTACGCCTTCATCCAGTTCGCCGGCTTCACGATGGGTAAGGCCGTGTCGCAGTTCGACGCGCCCTGGACCAACTATCCCGGCAACAACTTCGACGGTCTGGTCGGCGGCAGCGGCAACGTGAACGGCGTCAACCAGTTCACCTACACCGCCGATTTCGGCCAGGGCATCACGGCCTCGATCTCGGCCGAGGACCAGTCGCAGTTCTTCACCACCTCGATCTGGAACACGTCCGGCATCTCCTCCAGCGGCGTGCTGGGCGGAGCTTACGGCGCGAACGCGATCGGCGGCACGACGTCTCCCGACATCATCGGCATGGTCCGCGTCGACCAGGCCTGGGGCCTGTTCCAGGCGTCGTTCGCGGCACATGACAACCACGCGGGCTATTATGGTGCGACCGAGCTCACCGGACACCCCGAAGACAAGTGGGGCTGGGCCGGACAGCTGGCCGTGTCGATCAAGAACATCCCGACCGGCCCCGGCGACGTCATCAACATCCAGGGCGTCTACACCGACGGCGCCAGCCGCTACAACTTCCAGAGCTTGGCCAACACCAGCTATGCGATGTATGGCGGCTCGGGCTCGGCGTTCCAGAGCATCGGCTTCGCCGGCGTGGGAGATGCGGTGTTCGCACCGGGTACGGGGCTTTCGACCGTCAAGACCTGGGGCATGCGTGGCGCCTACACCCACAACTGGAGCCCGTACTGGAACACGGCCGTCTATGGTGCTTACGCTGCTGTCAACTATGGCAGCACTGGTTCGACGCTGATCTGCTCGGGCATTGCCACGGCACGTCTCCTGACCCCGGGCTCGACCTGCAACCCCGACTTCAACATCGGCCAGATCGGTGTGATCACGCGGTGGACGCCGGTCAAGAATCTGACCTTCTCGGCCGACGTCACCTATACCCATCTCGACCAGAAGTACGATGGCTTTGCCAACGCACCGGCGGTCGCAAGCGTCGCCAAGCCGGCGGCGGTCTACCAGCTCAAGGACCAGGATACGGTGAGCGCATTGTTCCGCGCTCAGCGTAATTGGTGATGCTGTAACAACGTTAAACCTCCAGCATGCTCCACGGACCTCCGGCGATGCCCCGCCGGAGGTTTGTGCTTGTCTGCGACCAAGACAAGAATGCGCCGTCGCGACGGCGCATTCCGCACGGGCGCGGATGGTCGGGAATCATTAACCGCAGGGCATTGAGACGTCGGCCCGGCTGCGAGTCAGGAGTCGCCCGCCTTCGATTTCCATCGCATTCGGCTGATGCGCACTCTATATTGTGCCGATGATGCGCATCTCATCCGCCTCGTTTGCAATCCTTCTGGCACTCGTGCCGGCGCTCGCGCTGGCCGCGCCTGCTCACAAGCGGCCGCCGCAGAAATGGCATGGCTACGGCTTTCTGCCGGGCTACCGTCAGCCGCCGAACAACAACGTGCCGGTGTTTGGCGTAAACGGCGCCCCCCGCGGTCCGCGTTATGCGTCGCGGCGGCACTGGTACATCGATCCGACGCCGGAATATTTGAACTACTACGATGGTGAGTGGCATTATTTCGGTCGCCCCGGCTTCTTCCGCGGCCATTACAATGGCGGCAGCTTCGGTCCGTGCTGGACCCGCACGCCGGTCGGGCTGGTCTGGAACTGCGGGTAGCGCCCTGCAGCGCGATCCGAGGATCATCGCCACCAGCCTGATGCATCCGCGCGAGACGCATGTTCGGCAGAGTGAGGCGGGATAGTGGCGAACAGAGCCGGCAGGCGCATTTTTCAGCATCGCCGCGGCGACGAGAATTGAAACAAAAGGCTCTCTCCCTTGTTTGCGTTGGACTGAGCGCCGAGGCTTCGAAACTCGGGCATGGGTGAGGGAGCGCTCTTTCGGAGTTTGACTCCAACCGAAAGAGAGGCTCGATGGCCGAGCAATCCGACGACCGTTCCGTCGCCCATGGTATTCCTCCGAACCAAACGCAGAACATCAGGCGAACCGCGGTGTCAGGCGAGGTGCATCACGGCCGCCATCCCGTGATCCTGCGGGTCTCGGCTGTCGGGGTCGCCGGCATCCTGTCGACGCTGATGGTGACTGCGGTGATTCCTCCGATCGTTGCGGACCAGTCCGACCGCGCTGTGGTCGACGCGCCCGTCCAGCTGTTGACCGCGCCGATCGGCGGCGAGATCGGTTCACTCGATGCAAATCCCGGCAGCAATGTTCGCGCAGGCGACCGGCTGGCGCAAGTTGCGAATCGGCGGCTCGATCGCACCACGCTGATCTCGCTCGAGGAACGCGCGTCCGACGCGCGCCAGAAGCTCGACGCCACGCGCGCCAACCGGCAGTCGGATCGCGCCTATGTCGCCGCGCTCGGTTCCGAGATCACCAGCCAGGTCGCGCAGCTCAAGGCCCAGCTGCAATCGCAGATCGATGAGCTGCGGGCCCGGGTGGCGCAGTCGAGCGCGATGAGCGGCGAGAAAAAGGCGCTGGTCGATCGGCAGAACCGGATGGTAGCGCGCGATGCCGCCAGCATGGAGATGCTGAAGCCGACGGAGCAGCAATATTCCGCAGCCCTGCATGACACCGACGCGCAGAACGCCAAGCTCAATCAGAAGATCAGCCAGCTGAATGCCTTGAACAGCGGCATCTATGTCGGCGAGGACCTCGTCGCGCTCAACACGCTGGCGCAGAAACGGCGGGATATCGATCTCGATGCGCGGCGCATGGAGATCGAGGAGAAGCAGCTGTCGTCCACGCTTGCCGATCTGCAGCATCTCAGCGACGCCGAGCGCGAGCGGCTGGCCAGCCTGGCAGCGGCCGACGTCGTATCCGCGGGGCAGGGCAAGGTGCTGACCGTCGGCGCCGAGATCGGACGCCACGTCAGTGCCGGCGACACCATTGCCTCGGTGGTCGATTGCGACAAGCGCTTCGTGGTCGCGATCTTCTCGTATCGGCAGGGCGAGAGCATGAAGCCCGGCACACGGGTTCGCATCGAAGGCGGCGCGCTGCGTTCGGGAGTCGTCAGCGCGGTGCTGCCGAAGACCAGCGACAAGGTCGATGAACGGTTCGCCGTGCCGTTTCCGCAGACCGAACGCCGCGAGCTCTACGTGATCATCGCGCCTGATGCGCCCGACGTTCATGCCGCGTCAGACGACGGCTCCGTTGCGACGCCGGCCTGCACGGTCGGTCAATGGGTGACCGTCACGCGCGATAACGGCATCGTGCCGTCGATGTCCGTGACCTGGCGTCATATCGGCAATCTGATGGCCGCGTGGACGGGGTCTGATCGGCAGGTGTCGACGGCCCCGGCCGCCGAGTCCGCCACCTATCGCGAGGGCGTCACCAAGCTGCAATCCGCGCTGCACGCGCCGGCAGCGGAGGTGCCGCCGCAGCCGCGCGAGGAGTGGCTGACACGCGCGGCAACGGTCTCGTCGCAATGAATCGCGCCACCTCCCTCGTGTTGTCGTTCGTCCTGATGATGATCGCCTGCTCAAGCGCAAATGCCGGGGTTGGCACCGGCTTCTGCGGCGGCCTGCAGAATGCGGTGGCGGCGGGCGTGCGCGACCATGACGCGGTGTTCATCCGCAGCTACGAGCCGGGCGCGGATGAGGCAGGCTTGCCGTTGGGACTTGCGACAACCGCCTTCACTTACGACAACGCGCTTGCCGTGATCGCGTTGGTCGCCTGCGGCGATGTGCAGGACGCCAGGCCCATCGGCAATGCGCTGGTCAGCGCCACGCTGCACGACCGCACCTTCGGCGATGGCCGCACTCGCAATGCCTATCGCGCCGGCGCGGTGGGCGAGGGCGCACCGCTGCTGCCCGGTTGGTGGGACGAGCGCAACAAGCTCTGGGCGGAAGACCCGGCCCAGGACGGCACCTCCACCGGCAATGTCGGCTGGGCCGCGCTCGCGCTGCTGACGCTGCACCAGGCGACGCAGGATTCGCAGTATCTCACGAGTGCGCGCCGCCTGGTCGACTGGGTAATCGCCAACGCGGCCTGCGCCGACGGCTTTTGCGGCGGCTTCCATGGTTATGATCCGCAACAGGTCCGGCTGAGCTGGATGTCGACCGAGCACAATGTCGATATGTGGGCGGCAGCGCGTTGGCTGTTCCGCCTGACGCACGAGCAGAGATATGACGAGGCCGCGATGCGGGCGCGCCGGCTGCTCGATCGCAGTTTTCGCGGCGATCACTTCCTGCTCGGCACCAAACCGGACGGCAGTCTCTCGGACGGCGGTTTGCTGGCGCTCGACGTGCAGCTTTGGCCGTGGATGGCGGCAGGCGACGCCCCCGCAGAATGGCGGAGGGCGCTCGGCTTTGCAGAGAAGCATCTTTCGGTCGATGGCGGCTTCGATTTCAACGGCGACCGCGACGGCGTGTGGGTCGAAGGCACCGCGCAGGCCGCGATGGCCTATCGGATGGCGGGTGACGCCGCAACACATGCGCGCCTGCTCGCCGGCCTCAAGGCGGACCGGACGGAATCAGGTCTGCTCAACGCGACTCGCGTGCCGCGCGTGACCACCGGCTTGTCGGTTGATCCGACCGGCGCCAGCACCACGCCCGACTTCTTCTACTACAAACGTCCGCATCTTGGCGCGACGGCCTGGGCCGTGTTGGCAGAGACGGGCTGGAATCCCTTCACCGGCGAAAAGGTGCCTTGATGTTTCCAAGCGCAAGCAGCGACGCGTCGGTGCTGACCATCGACATCGGCATCCTGATCGGCCTTCTGGTGATGGCGCGTCTGCTGGATCCGTCGCGCAGGCGCGACCGTCTGCTGTTCGGCATGACGACGGCCGCGTTTCTGATCACCTATGCGCTGTGGCGCTGGAACGACACCTTGCCCACCTTCGAGCTCAGCGCGCAAGCGCTGTGGTCGCGGCTGTTCATCGCGTTCGAATCCATCGCGCTTCTCTACACGCTGATGTCGATCATCATCCTGGTCCGCAGCGTCGACCGCAGCGGGCAGGCGGACCGCACGCAAGCCGCGCTCGCCCGCGAACGCATTTATCCGGCGGTCGACGTTTTCATTTGCACCTATGACGAGCCGATCGAGGTGGTCGAGCGCGCGATCCTCGGCGCCCTGGCGCTGGATTATCCCAATGTCACCGTCTGGGTTCTCGACGATACCAGGCGCGACTGGCTGCGCGATTATTGCGACCGGGTCGGAGCACGGCATCTGACACGGCCCGACAACAGGGGCGCCAAGGCCGGCAATCTCAACAACGCGCTTGCCGCGACCGCTCAGCTCTCCAATGCGCCGATCATTCTGGTGCTGGACGCCGATTTTGCGCCGCGCGCCGATTTCCTCAAGCGCACCGTGGGACTGCTGCTTTCCGAGCCCGATATCGCGATCGTGCAGACGCCGCAGTTCTACTACAACGCCGATCCGATCCAGCACAATCTGCTGGCTGCCCAAAGCTGGGTCGATGACCAGCGCTTCTTCTTCGACGTGTTCCAGCCGGCCAAGGATGCCTGGGGCTGCGCGTTTTGCGTCGGCACCTCCTTCATCGTCCGCCGCGATCGGCTCGAAGAGATCGGCGGCTTCCCGCATGCCGCGATCTCCGAGGATCTCAATCTCAGCTACACCATGCTGAGACGCGGCCATCGTACGGTCTGGCTCAACGAGCCGCTCAGCTTCGGCCTTTCGGCGGAAGGCGTGCCGGAATACATCACGCAACGCACCCGCTGGTGCCTCGGGACCATCCAGGTCGCGTTGCTGCGCGACGGACCGCTGTTCGGGCGGGGCTACAGCTTCACGCAGCGCTGGCATCTGCTGCATGGCGTGCTCAACTGGCTCTGCAAGCCGTTCATGGTGCTGCTGCTGATCGCGCCGCCGATCTATTGGTTCGGCGGCCTGCCGGCGTTCGAGGCCAATTATCTGTCGTTCCTGCGCTATGGCATCCCGGCGTTGCTCGGCCTGATCGTCTATATGGGCTGGATCTCGCGCTCCAGGACGCTGCCCCTGTTCATGGAGGCGACCCACGCCATCACCTGTTTCGCCGTCACCGCGACGCTGGCGAGCGCCTGCATCAAGCCGTTCGGTCGTCCCTTCAAGGTCACCGACAAGGGCGGCGACCGCTCGATGCCGCGCGTGCACGGCAAGCTTGCGCTCACATTCGGACTGATCGCGGGAAGCTCGGCCGCCAGCATCGTCTGGGCGTTCATCTCGCCCACCGCGGCGAGCGAGATTTCCGAGATCGATTTCTTCAACCTGCTTTGGGCTGCCATCGCGATGCTGATCGCGTTCACCGCATTTATGGTCTGCTTCGAGCTGCCGCGTGGCGAGGATCTGTTCGCCGTGGAGGAGGAGGGCTGGCTGGCGGCGGGCGACGATATCCGCGCATGCCGCGTCGCCGCGCTGTCATTGTCCTCGGCGCGTCTGATCTGGGCAGGCGAGGCGGTGAGCGATTGGCGCGACGCTCAGTTTCAGCTCCATCTGGAGGGGCTGGGATGGGTCGAGGCATCCATTATTTCCCAATCGGGTCAGGTGATGCTGGCGCGGCTGCAGCCGAGCGTCGCGCAACGACAGCTGCTGGTGGTGCGGCTGTTCAGCGCATCCTATGGCGCAGTTGCCGATCAGGCCCGCCTCGGCGCGGCCCTGGGGGGCCTCGCACGGCGCGGCTTTCTGGGACGGTGATGACAAGCCACGACTGACCTGCTTCCGCCCGGCCACGACCTGAGATCGTCGTGCGATCGTGATATCCGACGATGCCCCGGCGCGGCATCGTCGCGCGATCAGATCCGAGGGGCGAAGGCATGAGCAGATTGAAGGGTAAGCGCGCCCTGGTCACCGGCGGCAGCAGCGGGATCGGGCTGGAGACGGCCCGTCGCATGCTGCAGGAAGGCGCCCGCGTCGCCATCACCGGTAGCAAGGCCGCCTCGCTCGAGGCCGCTCAGAAGGAGCTCGGCGATGTCGTGCTGATCAAGGCCGACGCCGGAGACATCGCCGACCAGCAGAAGGTCGCGGTTGCCATCCGCGACGCGTTCGGAAGCCTCGACGCCGTCTTCGTCAATGCGGGTATCGGCGATTTCCGGCCGCTCGATCAATGGGACGAGGCGGGCTTCGACCGATCCGTCGCGGTCAATCTCAAGGGGCCGTTTTTCCTGATCCAGCAGTTGCTGCCGATCCTCGGAAATCCCGCATCGCTCGTCCTCAATACGTCGATCAACGCTCATATCGGCATGCCCAATTCGAGCGTCTATTCGCTCACCAAGGCAGGGCTGCTGTCGCTCGCGCGCACGTTATCCGGCGAGCTCTTGTCGCGGGGAATCCGCGTCAACGCCATCAGCCCGGGGCCGATCGCCACACCGCTTCACGGCAAGATCGGCATGGGCGAAGCCGAGATCAAAGGCCTGGTCAGCCAGATTCCGGCAGGCCGGCGCGGCTTCCCGAAGGAGATCGCCGATGCGGTCGTCTTCCTCGCCTCCGACGAATCCGCCTTCACCGTCGGCAGCGAGCTCATTATCGATGGCGGCATGAGTACGTTGTAGCCGCCGCCCGTCGCGTCAGGGCCACGCATCCGGGGTTCGCGTCCGGTCCTTCGCCGGCCATTGCTCGGACAGCTCGGGTAGCAGCCGCTGCTTGCCGGTCATCCGCTCGATGCGCATCGCGTAGACGGTGATCACGTCGAGCCGCGGGAAGAAGTTCTTCGGCCGGATCGAATCCGGCTTGCCATACTTCTCCATTAGCCGTTCGCAGAACCACTGCCTGGTCGCGACATCGTCGGCGACACTGATGCGGCCGAACAGGATGACGCTGCAATAGGCGAGGCCGGAATCGCACTCGAAGCGGCCATAGTCGAAGACCTCTCCTGGCTCATCGAGCTCGAAGCAGACGCGCGGCTCGTGCTCCACATTGGCCCGCAGATGTCCGCGGGTGCTGGTGCCGTGCAAGAAAAGCTGATGGTCGGCCCAGATGTACAGCATCGGCACGCAATAGGGATA
>Ga0209677_100462_pt1 | contig 23426 bp, 16 predicted proteins | sample AraplaCvi_mCL_r2_2_FD_184285 | JGI IMG/M metagenome (GOLD analysis project Ga0209677, IMG submission 184285) | Arabidopsis root microbial communities from North Carolina, USA - plate scrape CL_Cvi_mCL_r2 (SPAdes) (version 2) | ecosystem: Host-associated > Plants > Roots > Endosphere | place: USA... | reverse complement strand
CAAAGCCGAACCAGCGGACTGTCCCTCCGCAGGGTCAAGCCAATCGCCGGACAGCCTTTGAGCTGTAGCTGCCTCGTTGCCGCCAAGATGTCGGAGTTTTTGCCCTCAGCCGACAACAGAAACCCGAGAGAATGTCCGGTCGAAGAGGGCGGTAGCGCATATGTTTCGAGCGGCGTCAGGGCCTGCGACGGACGCCCATAGGTGCGTAGGTGCAGTTCAGCCGCAAACGCAGCGGCGGTGAATGAGCCGCCTGAGCCGACGGCCAGCAGGCCTCTATCCGAGTACAGCTGTACGACTCGTTGAAGAAGCGCGACGTCCTGCTCTGCGGCCCACCTCATGGTGGGGGTCAGTTGCTGGATTTCCGCGCTGTATGCCTTGCCCATGTCCGTTGCTTCAGAGTTCTCTGCCATTGTGCTCCGATGAACGGATCTTATTGGCGCTCACTTAGAGCGCCAGACGTCAAGTGCCCTGTAAATTCATGCGCTCCGCAACTTAAAACGGAAAGCGCAGGAAAAACCCGACAGCGCCTCCTTCGGAGGGCAGCACATTTCAAGCTGGATGTCGGGTATTACCCTCGAGCTCGCTGTAGGTGGGTAAGCGAGCTGCCTCCCAGCTCGTGGAACACATCAGGGCCATCGAGAAACGACGGCGTCATCGTCCGTGCCGATCGTCCTGACCGCCTGTCTCGTGACCTTTCACAAGGAACGGTCGCCACCGGATACATTGGCGAGCTGATGACCGCGCCTTTTATGTCCGAAACCTCACTGACGCTTGGCGAGTGGCGACGCTGCGTCGGCCACCGAGCGCGGTGAGGCAAGACTTGGCAACACAGATGCTGGATCCCTACGAGAACGTCCTGATCGGAAACTTCCTGTACTCGCTTGGCGCGCGAACTGCGGCGCGCTGCCTGGAGAGCGGCCTCCAGGTTCAGGGAGTGGTTAGCCTCTTGCAGCAGACGCCCCTCGATGGCCCGCTAGGCGATGTGTGCCTGACCCACCCGGGCACGATTCGCCTTCTCGAGTTCAAGCGCTCTGGCAATCGTTCGCCCAAGGAGTCAAGGAAGCTTGCGAGGCTGCGCATTGCACTGAAGGGCCGGGAATACGTCGGGTTGGAAATGCTCAGCCGGCGAGTCCACTGGTATGTCGAGTCCATCGAGGCCGATCCAGTCTGGTACACGAGAGCCCGGCCGTATCTCGATCAAGATGCCCCGAGCGCGCGTGATTTGAACATCGGCCAACTAACCGATGATTTGGCTGCGGCAGCTGTGGGAACGGGCACGCCGGAGTTTCCGGCCGAGGCGATAGCGTTGTATTTGAAGGCCTTGGCTGAATACGCGGGTGCCAAGGGAACGTCCTCTTCAGGCATTGTTGTGGCGGTCGACAAAACGGGCGTCGTGCGTTGGCTGCCGCTGCAAAGCCTCAACGAACTGCGCTTGACCCTGGCACAGCATAGAGCCGTAACGCGGCAGCTAGTCGCCGAGATGGGACGAGCTCGCGACATGGCTATCGAGGCGGAGAGAGCTTTGGAGGTAAAAGCGGCGCAGCAGCGGCAACTGAAGATCGAGCGAGATATTGGGGACAGGCTATGAGCAACAACGACGCGCAGCGTTATGCGCAGGCCGATGCAATCACCTTGCTGATCGAGCACGCGGCCACGCTTCAGGAAGAGGCTACGCGTGTGCTTTCCAAGGTCAGCAAAGCGCAGGACGCCATGGCTGGCTTGCCCTCGACACTCGGCAACAGACTGACTAACGAACTGAGCACAGGCCTAGCCGAACCCGCCGGTCAGGCAAGCGAAAGAATGTCAGAGCAACTCCTTGGCGTGATCAAGGCGACCGAAGGTGCCGCTGAACGCATGTCTGCGCTTGCTAGGTCGATCAACCGACGAATGGTCCTGATGTACCTCACCCTGACGGCCGTCGCGTTATCTCTGGTCGTGGGCGTGGCCTGCTACATGGGTGTTGCGCCCTGGCTAATGGAAGCTCGACGAAAGGAGCTTTCTGAGCTACAGGCGTCGTTGGACGCCCTCCGCAAAAAAGGTGCCGGAGCACAAATCGCCAGGTGCCCAGATGCGAATGGACGGGAGCATCCGTGCATCAGGATCGATTCCAGTTATGGCACGTTCGGGGAGAAGAGGGACTACCTGGTCATCAAGGGCCAGTGAACTGCCGGATCGGGCCCGGTATTAAGGTTTGCGCCGGAGGCAGAGGGACGTTCGTACGCCAAGATTTCACCCATTGTTCGCGGGATGGCTCTCCGTATGGGTCTGCAGTTCCGAAGGAGCGACTGGAGGCAGACAGGAAGGCGCTTGAGGAGAGATTGGCCCGGTGCCAGGATGCACTCAAGGGCGACGCTTGCAGGTAGGTGTCGCATGTCTCCGACCGGGCCAGTAGTGGAGTCAATGAAGCTGGGTCAGCATGCGTACACTGAAAATCGGAGGCGGTCATGGTTCATTCGCGCATAGGTCTCAGTTTCAGGCAAAGGCTGAAGTTCTGGATGCGCAGGAGTCGAAGAAATCCCTCGACAGCGCCGTATCGATTCTTGCAGCTTGGATTGAGTTGGCGCGCGATTACCTCAGTGAGGACGACATGCCAGTCCTCATCTCCGTCGGCGGGCTCCTCTATCGTGAAGGGCTGCGAAAGCGCTCGACAACAGCGCCGCAGATGCTTGGCTTAGGCTTTCAGCTTTTCCAGCCTAGCATCGACTTCGCGCTTGCCGACGCCGCGTAGCTCAGCGATCGCCGCAAGCGCTTGAGGCCGCGGTTTTGCCTTGCCAGCCTCCCACGCATAGATGGATTGTCCCGTCGCTCCGACAAGAAGGCCGAAGTCAGCGGCGGACAAACCAAGACGCTTTCGGTTTGCGGCCAAACCGCTCGCACGGAAGCGCAGGCCGGTCGCACTGGATTCAACGGGCGTGTCCTGAACCTGCGGCTGAAGCCGGACCCCTTTGGTACCGGCACCCTTTTCGAGTCGCTTTAGCGTTGCCTCCAAGTCCTGGACTTTTCGCTTCAAGCCGGCGATCTCAGCGCGCTGCGCCGCAACGCCCTTCTTGAGGCCGTCGTTGTTCGCGCGCAGTTCCTTGCGCGCGAGACGTGTGATTTCTACTTTGAAGACATTGGCGATGTTTGGCATGTGCGCATTCTGCCTCGTCGCGCGAATGCGTTTTAAATGCTTTTCTGCCAGCTGGAGTTTGTTGGCGGGTAAGCGCGCTGGGCTGACGCCCGTCTCCGGCGGCGCGAACAACTGAGGACAACCAAATGCAGGATCCGGGCATAGCCAGTCACGCATCGTTGCCATACTTGATCGCCAGCAAGATGTCCCTGACGCGCTGGGCACCATAGCTGGACTTGCCGCAGCCAAGCGGAGCTTTGCCACCAAGCATCGGATGGGGGCGGCGGAGCCATGCTGCGGCCTCTTCCGCGGTCTCAAACGTTTCCTGAGCTAAGGTCTCGAGTTCAATCGTCATCTCGCGAAGCGACTTCGCGGCAACTGACTTGGTCATGCTGAGATCCGGATTGGCTGCAGTTGCCAGATACTAGCTTGCCAAGGCAGAACTATATCGCTGCAACTGATGCTGGCGGGCGTAACGACGGCGCGCTACAGCCTGGAACGAGGTTGGGCCGGTCTGCGAGCCAATACGGTTGCAAAGCAGCGGGAGCCGTCGTTGAGCGAGCCGGACCCGATGTACGAAATCGCTGCATAGCAGACCACACAGCAACGAGTTCCGGAGTGCTGACGGCCCCGTCGAGGCTTAACCCGGCCCGTTCGAGCAACGGCTCCCGCAGCGGCTTTGCCAAGTGCGAAACTTGTCGCCCGTGCGGGCGACAAGAGTCTGGAAATCCGGCCTGCGTAGTACAGGCGTTTCCCTGCCTCGGTGCCGCGATATGGTTGCGTCGGCCAGCCGAGTCATGTGCAATCAGCAGCAATTTCAATGACGTATCAATTCGTCCGACATCGAGCCCAGGCGTGCTGGGCTCGTCAATAGCCGCCGCACGCTGCCACATAGCGCGGCCGTGAGAAGGCTCTTTGGTGAAGAGGATTCAACTTGTGCATGAGATCGAGCGTATCCGTCAACTGCCTGCAGGATTCACCCAGCGGAAGCCGGTAGGCCAACACTGTCAGCTTCTCCTCAAGCCACACTGTCCAGTCAGACCGGCTCCGATTCGCCGCGGCGGCCAACGCCAACACGCTCCATGCACCGTCAACCAAGGCCCTTGTTGAGAAACGCTCTGCATTTTCGAGCACCGCGTTGGCGATCGCATCGCTCAGCGCGATCTGCGCTTGCGCGGCCGCGATTCGGGCGGCCAATCCAAGCACCTCGAGAGAATTCGAGGTTGATGCGGGCTCTGACATAAAAGCACCCCTCACCAACTCTCGCATTGTCTCGTTCAAAGCTGGGGTGCAGACCAACAGTCGGGCGTAGATCAGTACCCGTTGCCATGCGCCACGCTCATTAGGTCGCGCTGCCAAATCGGTCGCAAGTTCGACTCCGATACGATCTTCCATCGGCACTGGTGACTGCGCATCGACGACTCTCGGTGATCCGCTCAAAGAGTCCGGTAGGTACCCGCATGTGCGGATTGCGTCAAAGGCGGGAACTTGCTTCTTGAGCGCGTCCAGCTCTGTTTGAGATTGCACGAGCTCACCGTGAATTGCGCTGGCACAAAGGCGCATGGCCACGCCGAGTGCGTACTGCGTGGGCGCCCTCATCTGCTCCATGACCGACGAATACATCGGCTCGGCTTGGAAATCGATGTATTCCGCAATTTCGCCTAGCTGATCGTGCACCTGATGCGCCCAATCCGCGAGAGCCTGCAGGTTCGGGTTCTTCAGATCCAACATCCCCATGAGCAGATGTGTGTGCATCGCTGCCGCGAGGCGCCTCCAATACGCAGGCGCACTGGCCGTCTCTGGGTCGCAGCTCAGGCTGCGGTAGGTGACGATACAGAGCGCCGAATGGAGCGCGAACGGCGCGAGAGACTCTGGCGGCAGTTTGGCTCGCTCAACAATTTGAGCCATGGCAGCTCTAGCCACTTCGAGGAATGCACCATTCCCCGCAACGCGCGGCAGCGAAACCGCAATGGCTGCGACGGGCGCCAGAGGAGCCCCATCCGTGTCCCCCGCCTGAACCGACGCCAGAAGGTCGTCATCGGTTAAGTGCTCGAAGATCGTCCCCAGGTTGACCGAGGCGCCGACGTAGGCCGCTTCGGCTAGCAGCCACCCCCACTGTTTGCTCTGTGCAAAGACAGTTCTCAGGCTGGGCGCCAGAACTTTCTCAATGTAGTCATCCGCCTTAAAGTCAGCTCGGATGCGCCCAGCGAGCGATTCAAAGTAAAGGCGGCCTGTCGGTACGAGATCGCCAACAGCGATCTCCTTCTTTTCATCGAGCTTCTCGCCCAACGCCGCCAGACGTGCCTCTGCAACGCTCGTCAACTCGCCCAGCAAAGTTCGGAACTCAAATGGCGTCAACGGCGCAGCCTCCACTTTCGACTGCCATTCGTCTTGTGTCGGAAGATATGGGAGAGCCTCTGCTTTAATCTTCTCAAAAGCTGCTCGCCGGCGTTCTTGCTCGGGATCGAGAAGGTTCAGCTCGTGGCTCAACATTGTCACCGTTGCGCCGTCACGTTTGAGTCGAACCGCCTGCGCCCCTCGTGTCAGCCACCAGGTTTGACCTGCTGGAGCCAATCCATCCACGGCCACTTGCACCCCGTCCTCAGCAGTCTGCAAGCGTTTGGCGACATCAGCAAACAGCAAAAACTCTTCTGATCCGAAATTGCTTCCCAGAAGGCCAGCCTCGGTTAGTGTGGCTTCGGACAACAGAAGACGCGCGGAAACAGACTTTGGCGGAAGCCGCGCTAGCTCAAGGATGAGCTGCTTCAACTGAACTGTCATCAAGTAGCGTCCTTGCGTTGTCCAGGAGCGACCGCTCGATCGCACCGACCAAGCTATCGATCACATCTGAGTTGCCTGGCAAAAGCTGAGAGATAAGACTGTCTTCAATCCAAGATCGTTGCGCCGCCTGCCGCTGCGGCGTGCTTGCCTGAGGAATGAGCGAAAAACCGAACATAGCCGCTGCCAGGTTGACAGACTTTGTCTCGAGATCTGAAACATTGCGCAAGCAGACCTCTATGGTAGGCATGACGTGTTTGACGATCCAATCGCACTTCGCGACGGTCTCGTCGAGAGACAGCGCCCCGTTGGCCCAAAGCTCCCGAATGGAAGTGCTCGCAGCGCGCCACAGACTGTCCAGGAAAATCAAGTCGTCTGGCGTGCGCAGGACGTCGGTCGAATGCAATCGGGCAAGGTATTCACGCAGCGTCTTGAGACGTGCCGTCTCGGTCAGTGTCCGATTGGATCCCAACGAGACCTTGCCCAGCATGGCCAGGAGGGTTGACGCGTCCAAAGGTAGCGCATAGAAGCAGCGCTTGCGCAATAAATGAATGTCCTCGTCTAGGGCGCTCGACGAAATGAGGCCGCGCTGCACCAGAAGGCCAAGCAAATCCAAAGCGCAGACGACCGGTACGGTCGCCCCGGAGGGGGCCACCAAGCCGGGAACGGCATTGAGCATCCGATCGTCGAGCGCGATCGCATCTGCTTGACCGGGAACTGCGAAGAGGTCTGCAAGCACGCTGCCTTTCAAACCCGCTTTGATTTCGTTGGCCGTTGCTGATGCGGCGAGTAGCCGAACCCTTCCAGTAAGCAGCCTGTGACGCAGGACCGTTCGAATTCGCTCAATGGATTCAAGCGTTGGCGCGTTGTCGAGATCTACCTCAGCCAAACCGCGCCAGTCCTGGACTGCTCCTGAATGAACGTAGACCATGCACCCAGTCTGCACCAAGGCGGCGAGTAGGCCAGTGCGATGCAAGAGTTCAGCAGCCACGCGGTCAAGATAAGCCACATCGAGCTCGATTGAAACGCCTTCGAGTTCACTCGGCTCTTGACGCTCCATCGATTCGACCGCGTCGTCGAACTGTTCCTGCGTGATCGCGCCACGCGCGAGGAGCGCGGACGCGAGCGCAAAGGTTGAAACGACTGTCGGCGCAAGCTCTCGCAGATCCGCCAGCGTCTCCATGTAGGAGTCCATCTCAAAGATCTTGCCTTCGTGCACCACTCTGCCCCGACCCGCTTGCGCTGCTGCCAATAGCGACGCCAGCTCAAATCCGAGGCGATCCGAGAGATCTGGGTCGGGCGACGTCCCACACTCCATGAGGCGTCCTTGCGTTAGGAGGCGAAGTATCAAGCGCGCCTCCTCAATGCGGGAAGGTTGATGAAAAACAACTTTTCGCCGCTCCTCGAGAAGCAGCATGAAGAACTGGGAGGCGACAAGAACCTCGTCGAACTGGTCAATCACCATCTCGAGTCGGCCTAACTGCTCCAAAATGACGACCGTCGTGATATCCAGGCAAAGCTTCTTGATGGCCGAGCAGTCGATATCGCCTCGCTTGCTGCTGCGGATTGGAATCGGCGTTCGTCCTCGCGGATCGATTTGATCAGCATTGGCGCGCGGAATTCCCACCAAGAATCTGAACAACGGCGCCTTAAACGACATGGCTGCCAAGTGAAGCGGGACTTCCGCAGATCTCAAGGCCTTGTCGCGCTGTTCGAACGATGAACGATCAGCGATCACCATCTCGGCGAGTTGTCTGAGCGTGAACGACGTGATAGGCCCGTCAGGCTCGTTGTTCGCTCGCGCGGCATTAAACCAGGGCCAAGCCACGTTCTCGTTTCCAAGTTGCACGGCAATGGTGTGTGCGCCGAGCAGAATGTGCGTGTCTGTGGGCGCCTTGGCCACCGCGGCCTGAGCCAAATCAATCGCACGCTGTGACTCACTGAGGCTTGCCAAGTCCGCCATGGTCAACAGCACTTGAGAGCTCAAGGCCGTCCTTTTCTCCCAAGCCCGCTCACTCACGGCGGCAAAGTGCTCCCAGTCTCCCGATTGCAATGCGAGGTTCATGTCGAGCGTCAAGTCTCTATCTGAGTCTCGTTGGCCCATCAGTTCGACCAGGATGGCCTTCGCTTCTACGTACCGCCCCAACTTGAACAGCATCCATGCCTCGGTATCGCGAATCTCAATGCTCGGCGGCAGCTTGGAACGGGCTTGGTCGATGAACGCAAGTGACTCGGATGCTGGCCTTCCACTGAGGGAAAGATAGTTGATGTGGCGTAACGCGGCGGGGATGCTCGGCTGCCTTTTGAAGAACTCACTCGAGAATGGCAATGCATCGCCCCAGCGCTTCCCTTGATCCAGAGCAAGAAGCACGTTATGCAAGTCACCGTCTTGCTGCGTGCGACGAAAAATGTCGATCGCGTGAGTGCTGGGATCGTCTCCGCGCCGGTGCCGCAAACTCATCGTCATGCGTTCAGCGATGTCGGTACCGATTTCCGGGCGTGCCTCGTCGATGATGGCCTGCGCGGTCTCGAACTCCCCCACACCGATGTACGCGCGCACCTTGAAATCGACAAGGGCTCCGGGTCGGAAGACGCTTCGTAGTGCGGCCTGGTCGGAATTCAGGTAGGCCAAGAATTCTGGCCACTGTTCTTTCATGTCGAGCAGCAATGCTTTGGCCACTCTCTCTTCCTCGGAAAGGCTGCCGGCAATCGATTTGCGAGCCAACAGGCGCTCCAGTGGCTCCGTTTCAAACGCCAGCGCAGCTTTGTGCGCCAGCATCATGTACTCCACCGCCGTTTTTGGGTCCTCCATTCGTGTCTTAACGAAAGCCGCAGTCTCGTCGTGCGTGGCGGGGTCAAGAAGCTTGAGCGTAGCCAGCCAAATGTCACACAGCAGGACGCCGCTAGGCGACTGCAGGCGCTCGTACGAGCTTCTCGCTCTCTCATACAGGGCAATCGCTTGAGTACGGTAGTCCAGCGCTTCGGACGTACCGATAGTTCCGCTCAGTAGCCCGTAGGGCATTTCTTCGAAGAGTGACGCTCGGCGGGTCTCCGGAACCATCTCGACGACTGCCGCCATGGCGACGGCTGTGGTCAGCGTGGGTTGCGTTTCAAGCAAGCTCGTTGGCAGACACTCGGTTACCCGGCGAGCCGTAGCAAAGTCGCCCCATCTCAGCAACGACAACAGCGCATTGCCCCAGCCGGTCCCAGTAAACAAAGTTGGGTCTGTCAAGTCGCAGCCGGCAAGATAGGCCTGAGCTCGCGCCTGATCGCGTTTGACGAGGATTGAAAGGACAACGCTTCTAGCGTCGGCGCTGTCGATCGCGTCGGCGGCGCGCAGGGCCCTGTCCAATCCGCCTTGAGCGGCTTCAAGTATGGCTGATGCAAGTGGATCCACTGCGCCACCCAAAGCATTGATGCTATGACGCGCGGATGTAGCTTTCTCGAGATCATCGACGCTCGCGAAAATGCGCACGCCCCAGTTGAAGGCGTCGACCTTCGTTGCTTGCGAGGCCAGCTCGAATTTGCCGCCGGGATTCAGCGCGGCGATTAGGGTTGCGAGTCTTTCGGACGTTCGCTCGCCTGGCAACGTGCGCCGGCCGACAATCTCCTCCAACTCCTCCCGCGCGTTGGCGTCAACAACGACCAGCACGGCTGGCGGCGTCGCGCTCCGTCGTCCTAGTTCCTTGAGAATCTCTCCAAAGCCTGCCTGTACTAGGGCGGCCATTGACTCATCGTCAATGCCCGACTGGGTTCCATCGACTATGGCGTTGACCAGAGCACCGATTGTTCCTTCTGCGCGTTGATCGTTATCACCGGAGATTTCACTGTAGAAGGCTCTGACCTGAGCGAGTTCGTCAGGGTCTGGCTTCGTGCCAGCCAGCCGAGCCTGCACGACGGACTTGAGGAGCGAAATTGTTCTTGGGTCTTTGACGAAGTCTTTGATGTGACCGCCGGCAAATTCGGCGGGCAAGATAAGCTTTCCGCCAAGCTTCGCAGTGACCGTCCCCAATACTCCAGTACCCTCCCCACTAATCAGGCCAAGCGTCTCCTCAGTGGACTGTTCGTGAAATGGTGCTGATCGTTCGCCAGAGCCCGCCAAGGCCCTTCTCTCGGCCCACCGTCGCTTGGCATACTTGATGGCGGACGGCGTGCATGCATCCACGACCTTTGAGAGCAGTTCGAGAAAATTCATCGGTAGGCTTCATAGAGTGAGTGCAGTGGGCTACCTGGTCACGCGGCCCGGTTTTGACACTCGTCGATGCGGCGAGCAAGGAGGCTGAGCATAACCAAGTACTGAGCCAACTTCCGTTCGTTCACATCATGATTCAACGCGTGCGCTCTGACGTTGCGAACGCCGGCATAGACGCCGTCGAAGATCTGCATGCAACCCTTATGGCCGTCGCGGCCGGGTTCGGTATCGAGCTCGCTGAAGATCAGGCGACCCTTTTCAATTCCGAACCGCGCAGAGCTGCGATCGCCGCCAGCGCCTGAAGCCTGGGCTTGATCCCAAGCAGCGAACTGTACTCTCCAGCTTCGTGTGACTGAGCAATCGGATCGCTCTCAGATTCCAGTAGCGGCAGCCGCGAGGCTTGCCGTCGATGCCACGCCGAGGTAACGTCGTCGAATGCGGCTAGGGTCGCCTTTGCAGCGGTTGCGGTCTCCAGTGGCAACGCCGCAAGAGTCGGCTATGCGCCGTCAAGCTGACCTCCGACCTATGGCGCGCTCGCGGAAATAGGATGCGTTGTGATAAGTATCCTTATCACCATACAAGCGTTTGTTCGCCAAAGCCGGGTATGGAAAAGCGAGGCGGGGCCGGCGCAGGTGCCGCTGATCCTTGGACGGTTCGGGCTACTGCTGCGCCGGTTGCGGTCTCCTGCCGCAATGCTAAAAGCTCAGCCTCCGGCCTTGAGCAGGCTGGCGCTACTCGTTCGCCGCGACAACAAGGTCTAGTGATGGGGAAGTCCGTCACGCTTCTGACCAAGCCTTGAACCGCATCCCGAGGTCCCTCCGGGAAGTGCTGCATCCATGCACTCCCGCCGCGTACCAAGAACGGTAGCCACAGCCACACAATATGCGAACTCACCGGCGTAGTGGAATTGCACTCGCTTTGAGCTGCCGCAGGACGAAGCTCGACTTGCTATGCCGAATCCCTGGGATTTTGTAGAGCTTCTCCCTGAGAAGCCGCTCATAGTCCCGCGTGTCTCGCACGGCGATGCGCACGTAGTAGTCGTAGTCGCCCGACACCAGGTACGCCTCGATGACTTCCGGGATGGACTCGAGGGCGCGGCCGAACTCGAACAGCGCATCCTCCGAATGGCTGTCCAGGGTCACTTGCACTATCACCGTGTCGGGCAGCCCGATCTTCTCAGCGTTGACGCGGACGGAGTAGCCGCTGATGACACCGGCCTCCTCCATCCGCTTGACTCTCGTCCAGCAAGGCGACGATGTCAGTCCCACCTGGGCACTCAGTTCCTGGAGACTCATGCGCGCATCGCGCTGCAGGCACTCCAGGATGGCGATATCGAATCGATCGAGATTCATTCAGCGCATTCTGCGCTAAAAAAGAAAACTTTTCCGAAATGGAACTGAAATGCAGAAGTTTTGAAAGCTTTTTCTGCTCCTGCGGGCCCACACTGGCCGGATGATGCACAGCGAACTCACGCCCCCGGCCCCCGCTCGCGTGGCGGTCGACGTACTGCGGCCACTTTTAGCGCCCCGGGACGCTCGCAACGGTGCACAGGTGCTCATAGATACCCTGCTGGCGCTCGGCGTGGACACCGTATTTGGATACCCGGGCGGGGCAGTCCTGCCGCTGTATGACGCACTCCACGGCGAGCCTCGTCTTCGCCACATCCAGGTTCGTCATGAGCAAGCGGCGGTGCATGCCGCGCAAGGTTACGCGCGAAGCAGCGGCCGCCCCGGCGTCGTCTTCGTCACCTCTGGTCCCGGCATGAGCAACACGACGACGGGGCTTTTGGATGCGCTGTGCGACTCCATCCCGATCGTCTGCATCAGCGGACAGGTGGCGACGACCTCGATCGGAACGGACGCTTTCCAGGAATGCGATGCGCTGGGCATCTCGCGGTCCGTAACGAAATGGAATTCGCAGATACGGCAAGTAGGCGAGGTCGAGCACCTGGTGCGAAAGGCGTTTGCGGTGGCGCAGGGGGAGCGGCCGGGTCCAGTGTTGCTGGACTTTCCGAAAGACGTCCAGGTTCAGCCCTGCGTTCCCGACTTCCTGCAGATCGACCGGCTGCAACGTTGGCGAATGAAGATGCCGCAACGCACGCCCATGACCAGAATCCGGGAAGCCGCAAGGCTCATCCGTGATGCACGCCGTCCAGTGCTCTATGGCGGCGGTGGTCTCATCAACTCCGGTAAGGCCGCTTGCACAGCCTTCACTGAGTTGGGCCGCCGCCTTGGACTGCCCACGACCGTGACCCTGATGGGGCTAGGCGCCTTCCCTGCGTCAGATCCGCTCTGGCTGGGCATGCCAGGGATGCACGGGACGCTGGAGGCCAACCTTGCGCTTCATCACGCCGACCTCGTCATCTGCGTGGGTGCCCGCTTCGACGACCGGGTCACGGGAAAACTGGAGCGCTTCTGCCCGGAGGCCAAGATCGTGCACATGGACATCGATCCAACCTCCATCAATAAGGTGGTTTCGGCCGACGTGCCCCTCGTGGGGGATGCGCGAACGCTGCTTGAAGCCCTCCTGTCGGTGCTTCCTGTCGACGGAGAACTCGCGCGCCTGTCGCAGTGGCACACCCGCATCGACGCCTGGCGAGCCATGAACAGCCTCGGATTCGACGAGGCAGCGACGACCATCCTCCCACAAGCTCTGATGACCAGGCTGCAAGCGGCGCTCTCGGGCCTGGGAGCGATCGTCAGCACGGATGTCGGCCAACACCAGATGTGGGCGGCCCAATACTTGCGCTTTGACGCCCCGCGCCGCTGGCTCACTTCGGGCGGTGCGGGTACGATGGGCTACGGATTGCCCGCGGCCATCGGAGCGCAGATCGCACATCCCGATCGCACTGTCGTTTGCGTCAGCGGAGACGCGTCGATCCTCATGAACATCCAGGAACTCTCGACCGCAGTCCAACACCGAACACCGGTCAAGGTCATCCTGGTCAACAACGGCTACATGGGCATGGTTCGCCAGTGGCAGGAGCTCGTGCACGGCGGCCGATACAGCCACAGCTGGAACGAAGCACTACCGGACTTCGTGATGGTGGCCCGCGGATTCGGCTGGGAGGCACGCCGTGTCAAAGACATGAGCGAGCTCGACGATGCGATCGCCGAGTGCCTTTCAAGCGCCGGCCCGTTCTTCCTGGATGTGCAGGTCGAACCCCAGGAGAACTGCTTTCCCATGATCCACGCCGGAGCAGGCCATGACGAGGTGCTTCTGGCCAAGGGCAGGCTCTGGAATCAGCCTGCGGCATAGAGTGGCCGGTGTCACGGAGACGGTGGAGTAAGCCAGCATGAGCGAACTGCTATTCACGAACGCCCGCGTCTTTGACGGGCATGAGGCCGATTGCCCGGACGGCATGAGCGTGCGGGTGACCGGCGGTCGTATCGTCGAGGTCGCGGCCGGCGCACTCGATCCAGGGGAAGCGCGCGTGGTCGACGTCGCGGGACGTCTGCTGATGCCCGGGATGATCGACGCGCACGTACACGCCTTCGCCAGCGATGTCGCGGTGCAGAAGGTGGAGGCCCTGGGCGAGGCCTACCGCACCGCTCACGCGGTTCGAATGCTATGCCATGCGCTGCAATGCGGATTCACCACAGTGCGGGATGTCGGGGGCGGCAATTACTCGCTGTACCGCGCTCTGGCCGACGGCCTGGTGACTGGCCCACGATATCTCTACTGCGGCAGGATGCTGTCGATGACCGGCGGGCACGGGGACTTTCGACCAATCGAGAGCGCGCCACGCTACGAAGCGACCTGCGCATGCAGCGCTTCGCCACTGTTCAACAAGCTCGCCGTCATCGCGGACGGCGAGGATGAGTGCATCCGTGCTGCGCGCGAAGAGCTGCGCCAGGGCGCGCACTGCATCAAGATCATGGCCTCCGGCGGCGTCGCGTCTCCGACCGATCCGATCTGGATGAACCAGTACCGGGGGGACGAGATCCGGGCTATCGTCAACGAGTGCGCCGAGCGCCGCACCTACGTGGCCGCGCATTGCCATCCGGCGGCGGCCGTGCGTCGCAGCGTCGGCCTGGGCGTGCGCAGCATCGAGCATGGCACTCTCATCGACGACGACACGGCGCGATTCGTCGCTGAACGAGGGGCGTTCGTGGTCCCCACGATGGTGACGATATTCGCGCTGGCTGAAAAGGGCCGAGAACTCGGGTTTCCGCCACAGAGCCTCGCGAAGGTCGAGGCGGTGGCCAGGCATGCCATCGAGGGACTCGACTCGATGCGTCGAGCTGGCGTGAAGATCGGCTTCGGAACCGATCTCCTGGGCACGACCTACGTTCAGCAAACCAGGGAATTCGCCCTGCGTGGCCAGGTTTTCACGCCGGTCGAGATCCTGAGGCAGGCCACGTCCATTTCTGCGGACCTCCTGATGATGGCTGGCGAGATTGGTTGCATCGCCCCAGGTGCATCGGCCGACCTCCTGGTGGTCGACGGCAATCCCTTGAAGGACATCGCAGTCCTTGCCGACAACGGCAGGAACCTTCGCATGATCGTGCGAGACGGCATCGTGGTGAAGGACGATTTGCGCAGCTGATGTTGTTGCCGATCGCATGCGGTCGCTTGCACTGCAGAGCAGCGAGTTGCTCTTAGCGACCATGAATACAGAACTGAGCGCAGTCATGGAGAGCTCGGACATCTGGGACGCGAGAATCCATCTCCTAGACATTGCGGCACAGGAGGAGGGCTCCTCGACGCTTGCCAGGATTGAAGCAGCCATCGAGGAGATGAAGCTTGATGGCCATCACAACCAGTCGTTCTGGTTGCATCCCGCGCTGGCTCGCGCGCTGGCCCTGTCGGGACAGCTCGACCGCGCCGAGGCCGTCGTCTCTGATGCCTATGCCTACTTTCGCAAAGCTGGGTCAGGCCGCGGCCAGGCGCTCGCGATGATCGCTGGCGCCACGGTCGCCTTTGCGAAGGGGCAATCCGAAGTTGCCCTTGCTCAGGTGACTCGGGCGGCGAACCTGGCGGCGCTCGTGACAGAGGCGGCGCTCCAGGTTCGGGTCGCCTCCGCACGCGGAGCCCTGCTCATCGAAGTGGGGCGCGTCGCCGAGGCCATCGAAGTTCTCGAGCTCGGGCTCGAGTCCGCTTGCGAGGCCACTGAGGAGCCTGCAACGCTTCGCCTCAAGGCCCATCTGGCCCTGGCCAACTCGACGCAAGCGATCCAGGCTCGCGACAAGGGTCAATACGACGACTTTTGGCGACGGCGTGCGGAGCGCGCGATCGAACTCGTTGATCCGTTGCTGTCGCAACAGCGCAGCCGAGGCCGCAGGGGCCAGCTTTGCGCGCTCTGGTCGATCCGCGCCCTGGCCCACCTCGCGCTCGACCAATTGCCCGACGCCCACAAGGCGCTTGATGAGGCGGTGCGGGAGCTCCCCTTCTCCGACATCCGGTCACGTTCCGTGGTGATCCTGCCGACACTGCGAGGCCGTGCACACCTGCAGGCCGGAGAATTTTTATTGGCCTTGCGGTCGATCGACGAAGCGCTGAACATCTGCGACGAGAACCGGCCGGCGGCGGGGCACGACGAGGTCTTCCGGCTCAAGTCGCTGATCCATGAGCGACTCGGAGAGATCGACCAGGCGTTCACTGCCTACAAGCAATTCCACGAGCTTCGCGAGCAATCCGTGCTGGAACGCGTCGAGCGCATCCACGGAGAATCCCGCCACGACGCCCTGACCGGTCTCGCCAATCGTCGGCACTTCGACGAATACCTCGCGCGCGCCGTGAGCCGCGCTAGCGAGGAAAGGCCCGTCTCGCTGATGCTGTTGGACCTCGATCACTTCAAGGCCATCAACGACGGGTATGGGCACATCGCGGGCGACGCCGCGTTGCGGTGGGTGTCGATGCACCTCGAAGCGGTGTGCCGGCAGACCGAGTTCCCCGCGCGCTTGGGTGGAGACGAATTCGCGCTCGTTCTGACGGCGCCGCCGCAGGTTGCCAGACAGGTATTCGAACGGCTGCGAGCCGCCATGAAGACAGGCGTTGAGGAACTGCCGGCCGAAGTGCGCCTCACGTTCAGCGCCGGCATCGCCCAATCGAGCAGGAATTGCAAAGCCAGCCGGCTGATCGCGCTCGCCGACCAGGCGCTCTACGTTGCGAAATCCGCAGGTCGGGACGATGTGCACGTGAACGCGACATCGGCTTGAGGGGCAGACGGACTTATTCGCGTGTCTGTTGCAGCGACGGGCGCCCGTGGTTGGAGGGAACCCGCCAGCCCGAAGCCGTTGGGAGCCTGCCCGTGTGCGCCCGCGCGCACAGGGCAGGCAAGGCCGACGCCCCTCAGAAGGACGCCGACAGCGTGGCGCCAATCGTCCTGGGCTGAGCGACCGTCGCATGCAGTGGGCTGCCAAAGGCGACGAGTGCCGAGTCGGCACTCAGGATGGCGCGCTTGTCGAAAAGGTTGCGGACGTAGAGCCCGAGATCCACCTTGCCGAAGGTCATGCCGCCTTGCAGGTCGGTGAGGCTGTAGCTCGGCATCTTGAAGTTCGGTTGCGAGGACTGAGCGCTGTCGAAGCCCGAGTTGCGCTCGCCAACGTACCGGATGCTCACGCCTGCATAAGCAGCGTGCTGCATCAGCTCGAAGTTGCCGGTCGCCCCGAAGGCGCCCGCGAAGTGCGCGGAGTTGGGCAGGCGCGACCCCGAGGGCCCGAGGGACGGCGCATCCTCGGTGAGCTTCGCGTCGATGGTGGACAGGCTCGTGTTCAAGGTCCAGGCCGGGGTGACCTGGTACTTTGCGAACAATTCGGCACCGGTCACTCGCGCTCGCCCGGCATTGACGATGACCGAGCCCGATCCGATCGCCATGGGCTGCTGGATGCCTTTCCATTCGATGTCGTAGAGCGAGGTCTCCACCGAAAGGCGCTTGTCGAGCAGATCGCCCTTGTAGCCCAGCTCGTAGCTCCACAAGGTGTCGGACTTGAAACTCAGGGGCGAGCCCGGGATCACGTTACCGCCTGCGTCCAGCGCGGGCGGGTTCGGGCCACCGGGCCGGTACCCGCTCGCGGCGCGGAAGTAGACGTTGCTGACCGGCGAGAGCGCATAGCGCACGGTGGCCAGGTAGGTCTTGGCCGTCTCAGCCGAGCTTCCTTGCGGTCCGGCAACGCCACTGGTCACGACATCGTAGGTCTGGCGGTTCCGGGCGATGCGCAGCCCGCCGGTCAGCGACAGTTCTTTGGACATGTTCCAGGTGAGGTCGCCATAGCCGGCCAATTCCTTGTAGTTGGATGGCTGCGCAATGGTGATGGCGTCGATGTCGGTGCCGCTTGCCACGATCGTGCCGGCCAGCACTTTCGAGTCATGACCCACCTCGCTCGTAAAGAAGAGCCCGCCGAGCCATTCGAAGGTGCCGGGGGCGGACGTCAGCCGGAATTCCTGCGTGTGCTTGGTGACGCCGGGAGCGCTGTCCAGTCGCGAATCCGTGACGGGCGTCTGCAGCGCGGCGGTGAGGGCTGGGTCGTAGAAGGAAGCGTCCAGCCGATTGCGCGTCTTTTCCTGCTGGGCCGACGTCACCGAGTTCAGGCGCGCCCAGCCCATCTCGTACTCGATATCGGCCGACACGAGGCCGATGCTGACCAGGTAGGGTTCGCGGACGCTGAGCTGTCGTTGCAGGTCGCCCTCCGTGGGACGCCCCGTGGAAATGTCGTAGTCGACGATGGAGTTGCCGTTGCGCTTGATCTGTTGATCGACGGCCGTCAGGCGCAGATGGAGTTTGGATGTGGGCTCGACGAGCAGCGAGAGGCGGCCACCGGTGGTGTCGCCGTTGTCGATGTTCTTGCCCGCGGCGGGTCCGACGGCGTCGACGTAGCCGCCTTGGTGGTCGCGAAATACCGCAATCCGCGCGGCCGCGACGCCGTCCTTGAGTGGCACGTTGACCACGCCGCTCTCGACATTGCTGTTGCCACCCTTGTTGGTGGCGCTGAAGCCGAGCGTCGCCTTGCCGCTGAACTCCGTCGAGTCCGGTTCGTTCGTCACGTACTTCAGCAGGCCGCCCATGGCGCCGGCGCCGTACAGCGTGCCTTGCGGGCCCCTCAGCACCTCGATGTGGTTCAGGTCGAGAAGCGACATGTCGAGTGCCATGGTGGACCCCGCCGTGAAGGCGCTGCTCGATCCGAAAGGCACATCGTCGACATAGAAGCCGACGGTGGCGACGGTCTGGTCGCCCGTGGTCACCCCCCGTATGCTCACCTGACCGAGACCGGGGCCGTTGGTGGTCTTGATGTCGACGCCAGGCATGTCGGACATGTAATCGCTGAGCGACGTGGCGCCCGATCGCTCCAGGTTCTCCGTCGACACGACGTTGACCTGCACCGGAACATCCCGGGCTGGCTCGCGGCGACGGGTCGCCGTCACGGTGACGGTCTGTACCCCCAGATTCGTCACTCCGGGTTCCGCGGTCGACGCGGCAGTAGCCGCCGGGACCGCAGCATTGCCGGCGGCGGCCTGCGCTGCTGCGTTTGTGGCAGTCAGCACGGTCGAGATCAGCGCTGCGCCGACTGACAGGCGGTGCACTCGAGCGCCTGCGTTGATCGATTGGCTTGGGCGGGTCATCGTCACTCTCCATCTCCAGTAGATTTATACCGAGTAGAAAACAACAGGCCTCCGCACCGCAAGTCAGGACGTTAGGTGGAAACGACGATCGGCACTCATTAGGTGATCTCGCCGAAGCTGGACATTACCGAGACTAAGTCTCAGTCAACGATTTAAGGACGGCGGCTTTGCAAGCATGCGTGTCGGGACGAACTTCGCCGATTTCCCGTCCGAAGCAGGTTTCCATATGGGAAAAGATGTGTGCTTGTGCGAACCTGATCGACCCTGCGAAGTCCCTCCCCTGACATCGGGCCAACCAATCGGGGAGGAGACTCCGTTTTCCAATTGAGAGAACAGCGGTCTACTCTGCTAGAGTTCCGTGGATGAACTCCGACAGGACAGCACGGTGAGCGCGGATGACGACAATACGCCCGGGGCGAGGATCCGGGCGACCCGCCTTGGCAAGGGCCTGACGCTGGCCCAGTTGCGCGAGCGCACTGGCCTGGCAGTTTCAACCTTGTCGAAGCTGGAGATGGGAGCTATCTCGTTGTCCTACGACAAGCTCTTGCTCGTCAGCAAGGGTCTGGGCGTCGACATGGCCAGCCTGATCGAGCCCAAGCCTCAGGTCGCGCGCGCGCCGGGTCTGGCGGCGGGGCGGCGCACTGTCCAGCGCTCCGGAGAGGGCCAGCTCGTCGAGACCCGCAGCTATCGGCAGACCTACCTGGCGACCGAGCTGCTGAACAAGAAAATGACGCCGATGTTCGTGGAGATCCAGGCCCGGAGCCTTGACGACATTAGGCGCGAATTCGGAGGCTTGGTCCAACATCCTGGTGAAGAGTTCACGTTCGTCGTTCAAGGAGAACTGGACTTCCACAGCGAGCTCTATGCTCCTGTCCGGCTGCGCGCTGGCGACTCGATCTATTTCGACAGTGAAATGGGTCATGCCTACGTGAAGGCGTCCAACGAACCGTGCCGCCTGGTCTGTGCCTGCAGCCCACGCGACGAAGGCGACGACCGGATGGCCGAAATGTTCGTCAAGGTGTCTACCAAGGACGGTGGCCACGCAGCGCTGACCCCCGCAGCTGCGGCGGCCAAGCCCAAGCGCAAGGTCGTTCGCCCTCGCAAGGCTTGAGCGCGGCTGCCCCTCCGCTGGCGATTTGATCGCTGGCGCCTAAACGGGCGAGGATCCCGCCCAAGACGGCGTAACGGGCGACTCGTACGATCCACGCATCGGTTCCGGATCGGAGCCGATCTTCGTGTCGGGCGGGGCGATCACGCCGGCGCTCATGGCGACTTCAAAAGCTGAATCGTGTGGCGGCACCCCCGCGAGTGCTCCCACACGATCGGAGGATACCCCGTGATCGACCCGCACCGCCGTCCCATCCTCGACGCGCTTTCCGCCGATGACCGCGCGCTGATGCGCGGCGCCGGCATCGCTATCCTGGCGAGCTCGCAACATGATGGCTGACAACGCTCAGACCGGCGACGCCGTACGCCTCATCTCGGAGGCCTGGGAACTGTCTCGCGAGTCCGCCTTCGTGCAGATGTGGCAGGGCGAGCGGCCGGGACATCTTCCGGATTTCTCCGCCGAGGCGGCGCGTGCCGCCTCGGCGAAAGCGCAGGCCATCGCCCGGCAGATCGACAGGATCGATGCGTGGTCGTTGCCCCACGCCATTGGCGTGCCGCTGCGCCAAGCGCGATATGCAATGGGCGTGCGCGAGCACGCCGGAGATTGGTATCCCGTCGTCTTCGATCCCAGCGGCGTAGGTTTCTACGGTCTCTTCGCCCCCAGTGCCTACTGCGGCGGCTTCGTACTGCAATTCTTCATGGACAGCCTGACGCGGCAGCAGTTCGCCACTGGAGGCGATCTGGATCGCTACTTGGCGACACTGCATGACTTGGCCGGGTGTGTCGACCAGATGGTGGAACGGACGCTGGAGCAGTCCAGGGTGGGAATGCGCATTTCGAAGCCTCAGTTGCCTGCAGCGCGAGCCATCATCGCGGGCTTCAAAGGCCGCGTGGCGCATCTGGTTCCCGAAGGAACCGAGCGCTTCGCGAGCGCGCTCTCGGGCGAGGAAGGCCGTTTCCAGAGGGAGGCGCGCCTGCGTCTGACCGACAGAGTCGGTCCTGCGTTCGATCGGTGGGCCGCCATCCTCGATGAGCGCTACGAGGCCCTGGCGCCGGAGGGCGTGGGCATGGCGCAGTACGACGGCGGGGCGGAGATCTACCGGGAACTCGTGCGTCTGCACACCACGCTCGACCTGGAGCCGCGCGAAATCCATGAGATCGGCCTCGAGCGCCTGGCCCGAATCCAGCAGCAGATGCGAAGCATCCGCTCCCAGGCCGGCTACCCGGACGACCCGGCAGCCTACGAGACCCAGGTAAAGGCGGATGCCCGATTCGTCGCCGAAACGCCGGAGGCTGTGGGCGCGGTGTTCCAGCGCTACATCGACAGGATGGACAGGGTCTACGCCTGCGCATTCCCCGAGCCGCTCAAGGTGGGATATGGGGCGTCCCCCCTACCGAAGGCGCTCGAAGGCAGCATGACGTTCGGCTTCTATTCGCCCGCAAAGGCGGGGCAGCCGACCGGACAGTACATGTTCAACAGCCATCACCTGACCCAGGTCCCGCTGCACACCATCGCGGCCTTGACCTATCACGAGCTGGTGCCCGGCCATCATCTTCACATCGCGTCGCAGTATGGCAACGAGACGTTGCTGCCGATCAGTCGCAACGCCTTTTGCAATGCCTTCAACGAAGGCTGGGCGGAGTATGCAGCCACCCTGGCCGGCGAACTCGGACTGTACGAGACCCCTGAGGAACGCTACGGACGATGCGCGCTGGACGCATTCCTCACGTGCCGACTGGTGGTCGACACCGGGATGAACGCCCTCGGCTGGTCGCTCGAGCGGGCTCGCGAGTTCATGCGCGCGAACAGTTCGATGTCCGACGCGGAAATCCGGAGCGAGACGCTGCGCTACTCGTGCGACATTCCTGGCCAGGCGCTCGCCTACAAGCTGGGCGACACCGAGTTGATGCGCGCACGCGAGACGGCTCGGGCGGCGCGCGGCGACAAGTTCGATCTGATGGATTTCCACGCCCGCGTGCTGGCCTTCGGGGGTATGCCGTTGCGTGACCTCCATCGGTACCTGAACGGCTGAGATCCGGCTGAGCGTCTCGCCGCCCCGCACTCCGCTTCGCCGGCCGTTGATGATGGCGCGGCGAGTTCGCAGCCCGGCGAGCGCTGTCTTTGCTCGGCGAGTTGCGGGAAGCCCGGTCGACACCGACACACACACCTACATCGGCCGAGCTCTTGCCGCAGACGATTCCACCAGCAGAGAAATTTAGTTTTCCAGATTGGAAAACTTTTATATATAGCGGACAATCGTGGCATGAGACCACATCCATCGCGTTGCGAACCGCCCGCCAATGTCGAGGAGCTTCCACGATGATCGACCACAGTCCGCTCGTCTGGGACAACCACGTGTGCCTGCCGCTGCGTCCGCACGACCAAGAGTTCCTGCCTGAGCTCGAACGCCACCGCGCGGCGGGCACGCACGTCGTCATGATCAATGTCGGCTACGGACACGACAGCGTCGAGCAGCACGTTCGCATGCTTGCCACCTTCCGCGGCTGGATCGCCGCGCACGCCGACCGGTTTCGCCTGATCGAGTCGGTGGACGACATCTCGCGAGCGCGCGCGGCGGGCCAGCTCGCGGTCGGCTTCGACATCGAGGGTGCTGACGCCATCGACGACCAACTGAGCCTGGTCGGCCTGTACCGCGACCTCGGGGTCCGCTGGATGCTGCTAGCCTACAACCGCAACAATCGCGCCGCCGGCGGCTGCCAGGACGAGGACTGCGGTCTGACCGCGTTCGGTCGCAGGCTGCTGGAGGAACTCGCCGCACAAGGCGTCGTCGCCTGCTGCTCGCATACGGGCTACCGTACCGCCCGCGCGGCGATCGATGCCTCGCCGACGCCCGTCATCTTCTCGCACTCGAATCCGCGTGCGCTCGCCGACCACCCGAGGAATATTCCCGATGACCTGATCGTGGCCTGCGCTGGGCGCGGCGGCGTGATCGGCATCAACGGCATCGGCCTGTTCCTGGGCGACAACGACGCCTCGCCCTCGCGCATGGCCCTGGCGGCCGCCCATGTGGCTGATCTCGTGGGGCCGCAGCACGTGGGAATCGGGCTTGACTTCATGCACGACCGCAGCGAGCTCGACCAGGTCAGCGCCGCGAACCCGGCGCAGTTCCCGTCCGAGCTGGGCTACGGCACGGGCATGGTCTTCGTGGCGCCCGAAGGCATCCCCGAGATCGCTCGCGAGTTGCGGTCATTGGGCATGTCGGCCGACGACGTTGCCTGCGTGCTGGGCGGCAACTGGCTGCGCATTGCGCGCCAGGTTTGGAAGCGCTAAGTGCAAAGGACAGACATGAGTTCCAAGAGCTTCGATTTCATCGTCATCGGCGCCGGCATCGCCGGAGCCTCCATCGCGGCCCATTTGGCCCAGCGCGGCCGCGTGCTGCTCCTGGAGGGCGAGGAACAGCCCGGCTATCACACGACCGGCCGTTCGGCGGCGCTGTTCTCGACGATCTACGGCAACGCGCCGGTGCGCGCCCTCAGTCGGGCCACGCGCGATTTTCTGTTCCAGCCGCCACCCGGATTCACTGACGTGCCATTGGTGCACCAGCGGCCCACATTGTTCTTCGCACGTCCCGACCAGCTCGAACTGTTGGAGGACGCGCGCTCCGACGAGGATGTGCGCCGTTTCACGCGCTTGCTCGACGCCGCGCAGACGTGGAA
>Ga0209677_100460_pt1 | contig 23498 bp, 23 predicted proteins | sample AraplaCvi_mCL_r2_2_FD_184285 | JGI IMG/M metagenome (GOLD analysis project Ga0209677, IMG submission 184285) | Arabidopsis root microbial communities from North Carolina, USA - plate scrape CL_Cvi_mCL_r2 (SPAdes) (version 2) | ecosystem: Host-associated > Plants > Roots > Endosphere | place: USA... | reverse complement strand
TGAGCCTTCATCGCGTCATTCCGGGGCATGCGCAGCATGAACCCGGAATCTCGAAATGATGGAATGAGGTTCCGGATCTGCGCGCATCCCGGAATGACGAACAGGTTGGGAGCCGAACGATGTCCGATCTCGCTGGGGTCAAGGCGCTGGTGTTCGACGTGTTCGGCACCGTGGTCGACTGGCGCACCAGCCTGATCAATGACTTCACCGCATGGTCGCAGCGTCGCGGCATTGCGGCCGACTGGACCGCGCTGGTCGACGGCTGGCGTGCCGTCTACTCGGCCTCGATGAACGAGGTGCGCAGGCATCCCGAGCGTGGCTATGTCATCCTCGACGTCCTCCACCGCCGCTCGTTGGAGACGCTGGTGGCGCAGCTCGGCATAGGTGGTCTCACCGGCGCCGATCTCGACTATCTGACTCGCGGCTGGCACCGGCTGCATCCGTGGCCGGACAGCGTCGCCGGCCTGACGCGGCTGAAGAGCAAGTACATCATCTCGCCGCTCTCCAACGGCAATGTCGCGCTGCTCACCAATATGGCGAAGTTCGCGGGGCTTCCGTGGGACCTCGTGATGTCAGCCGAGCTGTTCGCGCACTACAAGCCTGATCCTGAAACCTATCTCGGCGCCGCACGGCTGCTTTGCCTGGCGCCGAGCGAGGTGATGATGGTCGCCGCCCACAATTACGATCTCAAGGCCGCGCAGAGCCACGGATTGAAGACCGCGTTCGTGGCGCGGCCGACCGAATACGGCCCACTGCAGACGATCGATTTCGAGGCCACCGGCGCCTGGGACATCGTGGCGAAGGACTTTGGCGACGTCGCCGACAAGCTCGGCTGCTGAAGTTGGGTGTCTACCGTGGCCTTCGTGATCGAGGACGACATTCACGCCGAGCACGTCGGGCCATTTCACAGCTTTGATGCTGCGATGTCCGAGCTGCAAAGATTGGCTGCGATTGCGTGGGATCAGCCGCCCAATCGCTGCCCTTGTACGAGCTGGCGGACGTGTGAGCGTGAGTATTCGATCATCGAATATGACGATTTAGCTGCGTCCTCGAAGTCGCTCGGGCCAACCCTCAATATTTCTGCAAAAGGGGTGCAGTGGTCCTCCCCTGATTAGGTTTATCCGCCCGAGACGATCACCCCGTACCAACCGAGCCCGCGATAGGTCTCGTAGCCCGGCGTCGCGTGGAATGCGACCATCCGCTTTGCACTGTCCTGATAGTAGCCGCTGCGCTTGCCCTCGAGCTTGAGCTGCAGTTTTTCGCTCAGGATGCCTTGGCCATCGGATGCAGCGATGATGCGGAATTGGGAATCGACCAGCAGCACGCGCGCCCTGTCGGCGGCGCCAACGCGGACGCCCTGGACGATGGCGCGCGCCTGCGCCTCCCAGTCGAAATGGATCGCGAGCACACCGATGGGCCGGCCATGGGCCTTGCCGTGCTCGCGCACGGAGGCGCAATAGGTCGCCACCTGGGCGTTGCCGAGCAGCGGCTGGCATTCGATGTCGCCGGCGACGTAGTCGTCCCCGGAGCGCAGCCCGCGCGCCTCGCGAAACCATCGGGTCTCCGCGACGCTCTGGCCTACGACGTTGAAGCGATCGGCGCGGCCATTGGCGATGACCTTGCCGTCGAGATCGCACAGCCAGAGATCGAGATAGACAGTGTAGGCGGACAGGATCACGCCGAGCCGCTCGGACACATGCGCCACCGTCGCAGCTTCGGGCTTGGCCGCGCAATCGACCACGGCAGAATCAGTCGCCCACCAGCGCACATCGCAGGTACGCTCATAGAGATTGCGATCGATCAGTTCGACGGCGTTGAGCGACAGGTCGACCATGCGCTCGCCGCGGGCGCGGTCCGTCATCTGCTCGATCGAGCTCTTCAGATTGCCGGTGCGCGTGGTGAGGTGGCTCTCCAGCTCGCGCGCGATGGTCTCGACCTGCTGGCCGACCGCGCGCACCTCCTGTGCCACCACGGCAAAGCCTGCGCCCTGCGCGCCGACCCGCGAGCTCTCGATCAGCGCGTTCAGCGCCAGCATCTTCATCTGGTTGGTGATCTGCTGGATCGACTTGGTCTTCTCGCAGGCGATCTGATTGACCTCACCGGTCAGCCGCGCGATCAGCGCGGAGACATCGGTCTCGTCCTCGCCGGCCTGCGGCTGCGGTGGCACGAGCGAAGGCGATTTTTTCAGAGCAGGCGCAGTCACCATTGGTGGCGAACTCCACAAGGCTTGCGCGCGTCCCGCCCGGCATCGGAGAGCGCGATGAATCAAATTTGAGTATGAATTGATTACCTTTGTCGGCGATTTCGCCTAACACTGGCTTAATTCCGTTGCCTTGAATGCAGCCAAGGCTGCTCGAAATTTGTGCAAAATCAGTAATTTGCGTCAGTTCCGGCGCGGAACTGGCACCCTCCATCGTTTCGCCCCTGCGTGCATGATGTAGCTTGGGCCGTCCGCGGCGATTCCTCTCAACTTCCGAGTCTTCATGACGCCTCCCGCCACCGTCCTCCCTGTCGAAACACCGCAAGCCTTTCTTGGCGTGCGGCTGTCGCTCACGGGCAAGCTGTGGCGTGACCGGCTCGACCCGAGAGCCGCGGCACAGGCGCTGGCAATGGTGCAGCGTCATCAGTTGCCGGAGATGCTGGCGCGCGTGCTGGCCGGCCGCGACGTCGACCTCGATGAGGTGCAGGACTTCCTCGATCCAACCATTCGCAAGCTGATGCCGGATCCGTTCACGGTGACGCAGATGGAGGCGGCGGCCAAGCGCATTGCCGACGCGGCCGTCGGGCGGGAGAAGGTCGCGATCTTCGGCGACTACGACGTCGACGGCGCGACCTCGTCGGCGCTGCTCGCCTGGCATCTGCGCCATTGCGGGCTCGATCCGCTGATCCATATTCCCGACCGTATATTCGAAGGCTACGGCCCCAATGTCGAGGCGGTGCGGGCGCTTGCGGCCAAGGGCGCGACCTTGCTGGTGACGGTCGATTGCGGCACCACGAGCCTGGAGCCGCTGGCGGAAGCGCGGCGGCTCGGCATGTCCGTGGTGGTGATCGACCATCACCAATGCGGTGTTGATCTTCCCGAGGTCGATGCGCTGGTCAATCCGAACCGGCTCGACGATCTCTCCGGGCTTGGCTATCTCGCCGCCGTCGGGCTGACCCTGGTGACGCTGGTCGCTGTCAATCGCGAGCTGCGTGGGCGCGGCTTCTGGACCAGCGAGATGCCGGAGCCCGATCTGCTCGGCATGCTGCATCACGTCGCGCTCGGCACGGTGGCGGATGTCGCGCCCTTGATCGCGCTCAATCGCGCCTTCGTGGCCAAGGGGCTGATCGCGATGCGCCGGCGCGACCATGTCGGCCACACCGCGCTGATGGATGTGGCGCGGCTGAACGGGCCGCCGGAAGCCTGGCATCTCGGCTTCATGCTGGGGCCGCGCATCAATGCCGGCGGGCGCATCGGCCGCGCCGATCTCGGCGTTCGGCTCTTGCTCGAGGGCGACATCTCGGAAGCCGCACGCATCGCCGCCGAGCTCGATCGGCTCAACAGCGAACGGCGGGTGATCGAGCAGGCCGCCGAGGCGCAGGCCGAAGCCGAAGCACTGGCCGCGCTCGGCCTGGAAGACAAGGGCGCCGTCATCGTCACCGCGTCCGAGGGCTGGCATCCCGGCGTCGTCGGCCTGGTCGCCTCGCGGCTGAAGGAGAAGTTCTCGCGGCCGGCCTTTGCCGTCGCGCTGGAGCCCGGCGGCATCGGCACTGGTTCCGGCCGCTCGATCCTCGGCGTCGATCTCGGCAAGGCGGTGCGCCAGGCGGTGGAGCAGGGCATCCTGATGAAGGGCGGCGGGCACGCGATGGCCGCCGGCGTCACCTTGCGCAAGGAGAGGCTCGCCGAATTCCGCGCCTTTCTCGAAAGCGCGCTCGCGCCCGACGTCGCCAAGGCGCGGCATGTCAACGAGGTCTATATCGATGGTGCGATCAGCGCGCGCGCTGCGACTCCGGAGCTGGTCCATACGCTGAATCGCGCCGGCCCGTTCGGCACCGGCAATCCGGAGCCGATCGTGGCGCTGCCGTCGCATCAGCTCGTGTTCGCCGATGAGGTAGGCCAGGCGCATCTCAAGCTGCGCTTCAAGGCCGGCGACGGCGCCACCGTCAACGGCATCGCCTTCCGCAGCGTCGGCCAGAAGCTGGGAAATGCGCTGACGCAGCATCGCGGCCAGGTCCTTCACGTCGCCGGCTGTCTCGCGGTCGACCGCCACCAGGGTGTCGAGCGGGTGCAGCTGCGCGTGCTCGATGTCGCCGTGCCGGACCAGGGCCCGGCATTTATCAGGTAGTTGCTCGTCATTGCGAGGCGCCCTTGCGCCGAAGCAATCCAGGCTATTTGCTCCGATAGAGGCTGGATTGTTTCGCTTCGCTCGCAATGACGGCAACATTGATTTATCTCGCCGTCGTTCGCCCAGCTTGCCGCCTTCACTGAAGCTCCTGCGCGCCCTCGAGAGCTTGGCCATGTCGAAGCCTTGACGCAGACGGGACCGGATGACCAAGTATCACAGAGACGGCGGTGATCAGTCGGCTCCGGGCTATCACTGGAAAATGTCGATCTTGTCCGCTTCTCCGATAATCACGCGCACTGCCTTGTTGCTGCCGACGACCATGACATGGATCGGCATCTTGATTGGGCCGCCTTCATAGTTCCGCGCTAGTATGTCCGGTTCGGCACCCTCGTTGACGCGCATCACCATTAGACTGTGGTTATGGCTGATGAGGCACATGATCAACGGAAGCTCCATACCTCGATCGTCGATGCAGCGGTTGAGTATCTTGGTGAGAACCTCCAACAGGTTTGCCACGGCCATTCTCACCCCCTGCATTAGCGACAATAACCCGGGGCTGCTGCGTCGCGCTCACGCATGGGAACCGGAAAATGAGCGCTGCCGCCGTTCGCAGTGTGCCCTGCGTTTTCAAGAGCTGCAGTTGCGCGCGGGTCCGTACGCCGACGCATCGCCCGCTTCGCACGTTTGAGAGGGCGTAAACGCGATACGAACCTGAAGGGTCAACCAACGAAAAGCACGGCTACCGCCATTCCGACGCCGAGAAACCCGAGGCTGATCACGCCGATTGTAAAGGCCGTTTCATTCTCGAAAGTCTGTCTGAGACACCGATGCATGGCATTGCGCTCCCCAACTAACACCACTCGCGTTTGCAGTCGAAGCATGCACTCGTTAAGCACAATCGCAAGCAAAAACAAAAGGTGGCGAAAATGGCCAGAGAAACACCAGACAATTCAGATGCGGCATTGGCGAAGCGTCGCAAGCAATCAGCGATCGTTGGCAGATTGATGGTGGCGTGCTTCGTGGCGATGCGCAGTGGCTACCCACGCAAGCACCTCGGCGCTGTGTTCGAAGAATTGTTGGTGGCGATGATGATTCGCGTGAGCGACGAGTTGGGCGCGCCGCCACGTACGGCCTCCGACATCTCAAAATATCTCGGGCTTCCACGCTCCAACGTCCGGCGCTGCCTCGACGTGCTGATCGACGAAGGCGTGGTCCGCAAGGTGAGTGAACACGGCTATACAGGCGAACTGGACTGGCTCGCCTCGCGGATCGATGCGGAGTACTTTCTCAAAATTCGAAACGCGATCATCGCAGCTGCTGACGAGTTGAAAGCGCTGGACGCGCCCGATTAGGTGCGAACGGGCGGTTCTGACCAACCGCAAGTCGCTGACTGCGGCAGGCCTACAAGCACGCGAAGCGATTTGCTCGACCGGCCGAAACGGCTATGAATTGGAGCGGCCGACGAAGATCCAACGAACAAGGCAGGAGTGAAAATGAGGGGGCAAGTCGAAGGCAAGATCGCGCTGGTCACCGGCGGCGCGTCGGGAATTGGCGCCGCGGTCGCCGAGTTGCTGGCGCGAGAGGGTGCATCAGTTGTCGTCACCGACGTCGATGATCTGAGAGGTCCAGACGTCGTCGCCGGCATCGCCAAAGCCGGCCATGAGGCGATGTTCCTGCAGCAGGATGTGACCAGCGAGCCGCGCTGGATCGCGGTCATCGCCGAGGTGGAAAAGCGTCACGGCCGGCTCGACATCCTGGTCTCCAATGCCGGCATCGGCATCGCGGTGCCCTCGATCACCGAGATGTCGCTTGCGGATTGGCGGCGCCAGACCGCGATCAATCTCGATGGCGTCTTCCTGTCGGTCAAGCACAGCCTGCCGCTGATGCGCAGAACCGGCGGCGGCTCCATCATCATGATGTCGTCGCTGGCGGGTCTGCGCGGCGCGGGAGGACTGGCCGGATATTGCGCGACCAAAGGTGGCGTGCGGCTGTTCGCCAAGGCAATCGCGCTGGAATGTGCATCGTTCGGTGACGGCATTCGAGTCAACTCGGTGCATCCCGGGATCATCGACACGCCGATCTGGGGCAAGATTCCGACCGAGGCCGAGGGCCGCGGGCAGAACGCACCGATCGATCCGGAGGAGCGCGCGAAGGTGGCCGTCCCGCTCGGCCGTGCCGGGCAGGCGGGAGAGATCGCCGCCGGCGTGCTCTATCTCGCTTCCGATGCGTCACGCTACGTGACGGGGACGGAACTCGTCATCGACGGCGGCATGTTTGCGGGTGGCGTGAGAAGGGGATAGGGGCTCCTCCTCGGTAAACCTCTCCCCGCTTGCGGGGAGAGGTCGATCGCGAAGCGATCGGGTGAGGGGATACAGGTCTTAATACTTACACCGATCGGGCGGCTGCCCCTGACCCCAACCCTCTCAGCGCGAGCGATGCTCGTCGCGGCTCTGTAAGAACGGGGAGAGGGAGCTCACCGGTCTAGGCGCGCGAGCTCGCCAATAAGATTCTAAAGATGTCCATGCCGCAATCGCTCCGGCATCTCCCGTTACATCCGTGCCTGGCGCCGCCGCATGCGCCAGTGCCTGGCGCGGTCGAGATAGAGATAGACCACCGGCGTGGTGTAGAGCGTCAGGATCTGGCTCAGGATCAGGCCGCCGAAGATGGCGATGCCGAGCGGCTGGCGAAACTCGCTGCCTTCCCCCAAGCCGACCATCAGCGGCACCGCGCCGAACAGCGCGGCCATGGTGGTCATCATGATCGGCCGGAAGCGCATCACGCAGGCCTCGAAGATGGCGTCGGTTGACGACAGCCCGCGCTGCCGCTCGGCGTCGAGTGCGAAGTCGATCATCATGATCGCATTCTTCTTCACGATGCCGATCAGGAGGATCACCCCGATCATGGCGATGAGGTCGAATTGCGTATGAGACAGCATCAGCGCCGCGACCGCGCCGACGCCGGCGGAAGGCAGGGTGGACAGGATCGTCAGCGGATGAATGTAGCTCTCATAGAGCATGCCGAGCGAGATGTAGATGGTCGCGAACGCCGCGATGATCAGGAACGGCTCGCTCGCCAGCGATTGCTGGAAGATCTTGGCGACGCCGGCGAACTCGCCGCGAATGGTGGCCGGCATGCCGATCCGGCTCATCGCAGCCTCGATCGCAGTCGTCGCCGCGCTCAACGAGCCGCCCGGCGGCAGGTTGAACGAGACGGTGCCGGAGACCAGCAGATCCTGGTGGTTGACCATTAGCGGCGTCTCGCTCTGGGCGAACCGGGCGACGCTGGACAACGGGATCATCGTCTCGGCGCCGGTGCTGACGGCCGTCCCGGTCGACGAAGCGCCCTTGCCGGTGGCGCCGATCGAATTGGTTGCCAGATTGCGCACGGCGCTCGCTGCGACCGAGCTGACCGAGGTCTTCTGCGCAGCCGAAGCCACAGTGCCCGCTACTGCGTTGGTGGTCTGTGAACCGGCCGCGGAGCCGCCGGACGTGCTGACATAGACGTCCTTCAGCGTCTCCGGATTCTGCCAATAGGGCGGCGCGACCTCCATGATCACGTGATACTGGTTGCGCGCGACATAGATGGTCGAGACCTGGCGCTGGCCGAAGGCGTCGTACAGCGTGTTGTCGATCTGGCTGACGGTGATGCCGAGGCGGGACGCAGCGTCGCGGTCGATCACGACATCAGAGCGCAGCGCCCGGTTCTGCTGGTCGCTGTTGACGTCGGCAAGCGCCGGATCGTGCTGAAGCGTCGCGACGAGCTTTGGGATCCACTCATTCAGCTCGGCCGGCGTCGAGCCTTTCAACGTATACTGATAGGCCGCATTGGCCGTGCGTCCGCCGGCACCGAGATCGCCGATCGACTGCAGGACGAGCTGGGCGCCGGCGACCGCCGTCAGCTTGTCGCGTAGCCGCTCGATCACCTGCTCGGCGGACAGCTTGCGCTGGTCAAGCGGCTTCAAGGATGCGAACACCGAGCCGGTGTTGGTCGAGCCGCCAGGACCCGGGCCGGCGCCACCGGTGAAGCCGACGGCGGTGTCGACCGCCGGATCGCTTCTGACGATGTCGATGAACTGCGCGAGCTTTTGCTGCATCAGCTGAAACGATGTGTGCTGATCGGCCTGGATCGATCCGATCAGGAGTCCCGTATCCTGCTGTGGGACGAAGCCCTTGGGAACGGCGCCGTAGAGATAGAAGTTCAGTGCGAGCGTCGCGGCCAGGATCAGCATCACCGAGCGGGGATGGCGCAGCGCGATGGCGAGGGTCCAGCGATAGAAGCGTAGCAGCAGCTCGAAGACGCACTCGCTGGCCCGGTAGATCCGGCCGTGGCGCCGGCCGGCTTCGCCGCGCAGCAGCACCGCGCACATCATCGGTGTCGTCGTCAGCGAGACCACGAGCGAGATCACGATGGCGATCGTGATCGTCACCGCGAATTCGCGGAACAGGCGTCCGACCAGACCGCCCATCAGGAGGATCGGCACGAACACCGCGATCAGCGAGACGCTCATCGACAGCACAGTGAAGCCGACCTCGCGGGCGCCGAGCAGCGTGGCCTCCAGCCGCGACAGGCCCGCGTCGATATGGCGCGTGATGTTTTCCAGCACGACGATGGCGTCGTCGACCACGAAACCGGTGGCGACCGTCAGCGCCATCAGCGAGAAGATGTCGAGGCTGTATCCCAGGAGGTACATCACGGCGAAAGTGGCAACCAGCGACACCGTCACCGCCACCACCGGCACCAGCGTCGCGCGCGCGCTGCGCAGGAACGCGAACACCACGAGGATGACGAGCGCGACGGCGATCAGCAGCGTGATCTCGACGTCCTGGAGCGAGGCCCGGATCGTCTTGGAGCGATCGACCGCAAGATTGATGTCGATGGCGGGCGAGACCGAGGCGTGCAAGACCGGGATCAGCGCTTTCACGCTGTCGACCATCCGGATGATGTTGGCGCCCGGTTGCCGGTACACGATCATCATCACGGCAGGCTTGCCATTGGCGAGGCCGAGGGTGCGCAGGTTTTCGACGGAATCGATGACGTCGCCGAGATCGGCGAGGCGGACGGCCGCGCCGTTGCGATAAGCCACGACCAGCGATTTGTAGTCGTCCGATTTTGTGGCCTGATCGTTGGCATAGAGCTGGAAGCGGCGGCTTCCGACATCGATGCCGCCCTTTGGACTATGCGCGTTGGCGCTTGCCAGCGCCGCGCGAACATCCTCCAGGCCGATGCCGTATTTGTAGAGCGCTGACGGATTGAGCTCGGCGCGCACCGCGGGCAGCGATCCGCCGTTGACAGCGACCTCGCCGACGCCCTCGACCTGCGACAGCTTCTGGGCGATCACCGTCGAGGCGGCGTCATAGAGCTCGGCCGGCGTCAGCGTGTTGGACGTCAGCGTGAAGATCAGCACGGGCGCCGACGCGGGGTTGAACTTGCGATAGCTCGGATTGGTTCGCAGGCTGGTCGGCAGATCGGCGCGGGATGCGTTGATGGCCGCCTGCACGTCACGCGCGGCGCCGTTGATGTTGCGATCGATGTTGAACTGCAGATTGACGCGCGCGGATCCCAGCGAACTGGTCGATGTCATCTCGGTCACGTCGGCGATCTGGCCGAGATGCCGTTCGAGCGGGCTCGCGACCGTGGTCGCCACATCCTCCGGGCTCGCGCCGGGAAGCGTCGCCTGCACCGAGATGGTGGGAATGTCGACGTCGGGCAGCGGCGACACCGGCAGCTTGAAGAACGCGACCGCGCCGGCCACGACAAGCCCGAGCGAAAGCAGGGTGGTGGCGACGGGACGTCGGATGAAGGGCGCGGAGAGATTCATAAGGAACGTAAATTGGTCGATGCGGAGCGGTTTCTATCCGGCTGGGCCCCTATGCAGAAGCCTCATCTTGTCACAGCAGGACGTCATCAAGCCGCCGTTTTCCGGCTGCCGGGAAACGTAAAGTCACCAGGACGGCGCGCAAGGAAACAGTCTGCAAAAAAACGGATGAACACACAGCCTGGAACATCCAGTGACAGGGCGAACGGCCGTCCGACTGCCCGCGAAGGTCGGTCGGAAGCGGCCGGTCAGCAGGGGCGTCAGTGGATCCGCATCGACAGCTCGACATCGTCGCAGAACGGCACCGACAGATAGCCGCTGGCGGGCGAGCGCACACGGGCCAGATAATCAGGGTTGTGATCGGCATTGTCCGCGACGATGAACGCGCCTTGCCGGAGGCGGGCTTCCAGCAGGCTCAGGATGTCGGGATAGAGCCCTTTGGCGCCGTCCAGCAACACGAGATCGATCGTATCAGGAAGATCGACGCGGAGCGTCTGCAGCGCATCGCCTTCGCGAATTTCAACCAGGTCGGCAAGACCGCCGGCAGCCAGATGATCGCGCGCGCGGGCCGCCTTCGACGGCTCGAACTCGGTGGTGATCAGCCGTCCGCCGCCATTGTCCTTCAAGGCCGCGGCGAGATGCAGTGTCGAGATGCCGAACGAGGTGCCGAATTCGACGATCATCCGCGCGCCAAAGCTGCGCGCCAGCATGTAGAGCAGCGTGCCGGTCGTGCGCGAGACAGGCAGCGGCACGTTCTTCAGGCGGTCGTAGAAGTCGCGGTAATCGGTCCTGCTGTGCATCAGCCGCGCCTGCGCCGCGTCGGAAAGATCGGCGAACGCTGCGCCGATGTCTCCTCTGCTGGCCGCGGCCTCGTCGAACAGGCGATCGAGCAGAGGCGCGAGCGGGGAGGTGGTAAGTGTCGTCATTCAAGTCTCCGATGTCGGGACGTCAGCCCCGGGGAAAGCGCGTCCTTGCGCTGAGCAGGAAATACGACTAATTCGTCGCGTTTCCTATTCGCGTTCCGGACGCTCGCCATGACCATCAGCCGAAGTGCTTCGATCTCCTCGCGAAAACAGCCAAAACAGGCGCGCTCGACCGAGCTCGTCGCCGCCATTCTGGAGGCTGCTGTTCAGGTTTTGGCGAAGGAGGGCGCGCAGCGTTTCACCGCGGCGCGGGTCGCTGAGAAGGCCGGCGTCAGCGTCGGTTCGCTTTATCAGTACTTTCCGAACAAGGCGGCGATCCTGTTTCGCCTGCAAAGCGACGAGTGGCGACAGACCAGCGATCTCTTGCGCGGCATCCTCGAAGAGAACAGCAGACCGCCGCTCCCACGGCTGCGCAGGCTGGTGCACGCCTTCATCCGTTCGGAATGTGAGGAGGCCGCGATCCGCGGTGCGCTCGACGATGCCGCGCCGCTCTATCGTGATGCGCCCGAGGCGCGAGAGGCGAAGGCTTCGGGAAAAGCTATCATCCAGGCCTTCATGCGGGAGGCGCTGCCCCACGCATCGCACGGCACCCGCGCGCTCGCCGCCGACGTGATCAAGACGACGCTCAGCGCCGTCGGAAAGCAATTCTCGGAAAGCCCACGATCGCCTGCGGAGATCGACGCCTATGCCGATGCCATCGCCGATATGTTCTGCGCCTATCTCGCGGCGATCGAGAACGGCTGAGCCGCGCCGCTCAGCCTGATCTGGTGCGAGGCTTCGGCAGCGATGGCGGCGGTACGGCGCGCGATGCGGCTTGCCGCGTCTCCTCGAGCAGTCGGCTCGGAACGGTGAACGGGCGTGAGATGTCTTCGTTGGAGATCATTGCGCCCGCGGAGTAGGGCGACCACTTGACCTTGGTCGGATAGGCACCAACAGAAACGAAGCGGTCGAAATGTCGGCCCCATCGCAGGGCCTTCCAGCAAATCAAATGGGCCTGGCGTGAAATCAGAATCACGACGAGATGTCTGACTGTCCCGAGCCAGCGCCCGCCAAGAGCTAACACAGGCGGGAGCGCGGCGGTCGCGTTCTGCGGGGCTTCGACGTCGTCGGGATCAGTCTGCGACTGATGCGCCCCGCTGTCGTCCATTGAAGGCGGCCCGATGGAGCCCGTCCCCGAGCGCATGACGACTGCGACAAAGGTCAGCACCAATCCGAAGCCGAACGTGAACAGCGCCAGACCGTGGACGACGAGAGTGAAGTCGACCTTCTGGTCGGACGCCGGTGGCGTCTGAGACATCGATTGCGCCTTGATCAGCCGGTCGGCGCCGACCTGCTCAACGTCGACCCAGCGCTCGGTCCAGTCGGACAGGAACGAGACCAGCTTGACAGGCAACACCTTGACCGGCGGTGCGTCCGGCGTTGCAACCGGTTGCTCGGCAGCGTCCTGGGAGGTCCGCACAGCCCCGTTATCGGCGACGAGCTCGGACCTTGCCTCGCGCCATTTCGGTCGCCGAGGCTCGGGGCGCTCATGCGCACGCGCATGGCGCTGTGGTGTTGCGGCTTCGCGACGCCGCCCCGGCGACGCATCCCAACAATGGTCCGAGCCGTGCCAATAGAGATGCACGGATCCGAAATGCTGACGTGCTTCACCGATGCTCATGCAAGCAGCCGTTGCTGGCACGGGCGCCGCTATCACCATCACCGCAACAAAAACCACCGAAATACGCATCACGAGTCTCCGGGGTTGTGGTCTGCGCGTTGTCCACAACTTTCACGTCAGATCAGAAGCGTGAGCAAATTGTGGCCAATTGGACAGTGATACTGACCTATATCTCAGATTGAGTCAGGACTGCGCTCTTGCCGGCACACATTCTGTAGCGGCAGAAGTCTTCGCTTGCAGCTTGAGGATGTCAGCCGTTCTGGCGCAGCTTGGCGAGGACCTTCAGTCCGCCATAACCATCGGCGGGTTGAATGCCGGCTTTGACCTGGAAATCGCGAATCGCCTGCATGGTGTCGTTGCCGACGCGACCGTCGGTGCCGCCGGTGTCGAAGCCGGCTGCTGTCAGGCGCTTCTGCATCTCCTGCACTTCGGCAAGCGTGAGCGCACGCTCCGAGCCAGGGAAGGGCTGAATGAAAGGCGGGCCACCGAGAATGCGGTCGCCGAGATGGCAGATCGCGAGTGCGTAGCTCATCGCCGGATTGTAGCTCTTCACCGAATAGAAGTTCGGCCCGAGCAGGAAGGCCGGACCGCCCTCAACGGGAATCCAGAGTTGCGCCGATGCGTTCGGCTGCGGAAACGCCTCGCCATCGGCGCGGGTGACGCCGGCGCTCTGCCAGGCCGCATAGGAGCGGCTGCCGCTGATGTCGCGGCCGGGCGTGCGGACCTCGTAACCCCAATGCTCGCCGCGATGATAATGGCCGCGGTTGACGAGATAGCGCGCGGTCGAGCCGAGTGCATCATCGGGCCGGCCGAACGGCGAGATCTTGCCGTCGCCGTCATAGTCGAAGCCGACATTGAGCCAGACCTCGGGCATCCATTGGGTATGGCCCATGGCGCCGGCCCACGAGCCGCGCATCTCCTCGGGCGTGCTCCAGCCGCGTTCGACGATCTTGAGCGCGTTGATCAGCTCGGCCTCCCAATAGGCCTTGCGGCGCGGCTCGTTCCAGGCGAGCGCAGCCAGCGCCGGAAACACCGGGCGCATGTGGTTCTGCTGCACAAGCGGATCGCCATAGGCCGACTCGACGCCCCAGAGCGCCAGCAGCGTTCCGCGCTCGACGCCAAAATCCTTCTCGATGCGCGCGAACAACGCCGCGTTGTCCTTCAGCGCGATCTTGCCGTTGATGATGCGCCAGTCGGAGACGCGGCGATTGATGTACTGCCAGAGCTGCTCCTTGAACTCGGGCTGGTTTCTCAGCTCCTTGAACACGCTCATGTCAGGCTCGAGCCGGGCCATCACCCGATTCCAGGTCGCGGCTGAGATGCCTTTGGCCATCGCGCGCTCGCGCAAGCCATCGCGCCAGGCATCGAATCCGGCTGGGGCGGCCAGTGCCGTCAATGGCTGCGTCGCGAGCACTGCTGCGCCTGCACCCAAGCGAAGCAGGGCGCGGCGATTGAAGGAAACATGCTGGGTCATGGACTGCAGTCTACCCGCTCCGATGGTGTGCCGGCAAAGTTCTTGCGCGCTCTAGCCCTCCTGTAGATCGGACGCAATCTTGGCGAGCCAGCGGCGGATGGTTGCGAGTTCCTTTTCGCTCATGCCGTCGGCCAGCCGCCGCTCCAGCGCATGCGCATGGCGGCGGCACTTCTGCAAGAGGTCGAGGCCGTGTGGCGTCAGCGTCCACTGCAGCATGCGACCGTGCACTGGATGTGGCGTCTTCAGGATCGCACCGTCGCGCTCGAGATTGCGGATGATGACGCCGACCGTCTGCGGCGTCAGCAGCGCAACGCGGGCGAGATCGGCGCCGGACAGCCCCGGATAGGCCTTGAGCATCGTCAGCACCAGGAATTGCGGCGGGGTGACGCCGAGCTCGGCGAGCGCGCGCTCCAGCGTCAGGCGCGCCGCACCCTGGGCCTGGCGCAGGAGATAGCCGAGATAGCCGTCCTCGCCGCGCTTGCCCTCGCCGGGCGGCGGCGGCAGGGCCGGGGCCGCTGACGCCGGCGGGGATTTCAGCCCAGACAGCTTTCCGCCGGATCGCCGGGTTCCGTTTTCGTCATGGCTACTTTGGTCAAGTTTGGGCTTGTGCATATTATAAGAGCTCTTATAGATTGACAGTGTTCTTATATCACGGGAAGTATCGCATGTCACATGCCCGCAAGGACTATCCGGATTTCAAGGCGCTCGCGCCTGATATCTATGAGCGCGTGCTGGCGCTGAGCCAGCTGTCGGGGAAAGCCGGGCTCGAGAAGGACCTGCTGGAGCTGGTAAAGATACGCGCCTCGCAGATCAATGGCTGCGCGTTCTGCATCCAGTTTCACATCCTGGAAGCCGAGCGGCTCGGCGTTGCCGCCGACAAGCTCAATCTTCTGGTGGTGTGGCGCGAGGCGCCGCAGTTCTCGGAGCGCGAGCGGGCTGCGCTGGCCTGGACGGAAGCGCTGACCGTATTGCCCGACGGCGTCGGCGACGAGGTCTATGCGCAGGCGAGCGCGGCGTTTTCGGAACAGGAGCTGGTCTATCTCAGCTCAGCCATTTGCGTGATCAATGTCTGGAATCGCTTTGGCGTTGCCTATCGCTGGACCCCTCCGGCGCGCCGGCCTTCGCCTCGCGCACAAGCCGCCCAATGAACGATCTGGGAGAAGGATCATGACGTCGCTTGCACCGACTGCTTGCCTGCGCCGGACGCTGCCACAGATGCAGCCGGTCTGGCTCTCGGTCATGATGGGGCTTGCCTGCGCCTTGGCCGTCGGAAAGGCGCTGCCCGTGACGAAGGATGCGATCTCCGGAGTGCTGGCGCCGATGTGTGCCACCGCTGCGGCAGCGGGTTCGCCGCTCGACAAGGTCGAGCCGGTCGATTCCTATCCGCTGCCCAACGTGCCGGGCAAGCGCGTGACCATCGTGCGCGTGTTCTATGGCCCTGGTGGCTTCTCGCGGCCGCATCGGCATGCGGGATCGGTGACGGCCTACATCACCAAGGGCGAGATTCGCTCGCAGCTCGCCGGGGGCCCGCCCGAGACCTTCGGCGTCGGCCAATCCTTCTTCGAGCCGCCGGGCTCGACGCATCTGGTGTCGGCCAATGCGAGCATGGCCGAGCCTGCGGAATTGATCGCCGTGTTCATCGCCGACGAGGGTGCGCAGCTGACGACCTTCCTGGAATGACTGCGCGGCTGCCGAACGCTGCTTCTGCGGACGACAGCCATGGCTGCTCAGAACCGAAACAGATCGCGCGGCGCGGCGAGCACCGTCGCGCGCTCGGCTTCATCGGGGATCAGCTCGTCGAGAAAGCTGCGGTTCGCCGCGTAAGTCTCCGTCGCCTCGAACTGGGTGTGGGGCCAGTCGCTGCCCCACATCAGGCGGTCAAGACCGAAGGCATCGCGCAGCCGCGGATAGGCGGCGCGGGCGAAGGCGTGGCCTTGCGCGCCGTTGCGATAGGGCGCTGACAACTTGACCCAGATCCGGCCGGAGGCCCCGAGCTTCAGCACCTCGGCGAAGGCCGGATCGGCGAGGCCGCGCGCAGGGTCAGGCAGCGCGAAATGATCGAGCACGATGGCGAGATCATGATCGCGCAGCTCTGAGACCAGCGCAGGAAGATCGCGAGCGTGCCGCTGCAGCTCGACTTGCCAGCCGAGAGCAGCAATGCGCGCCAGAAAGTCTCGCCATTCGACATTGTCGAGATCGGGCAAGGGGCGTCCGACCAGATTGAGCCTGACGCCGGCCACGCCGGCGTGGTCGAGCGCACGCAACTCGTCCACCGATGTGGTCGGATCGAGCACGGCGATGCCGCGCAGCCGTCCTCCTGCACGCCAGAGAGATTCGACGAGATAGGAATTGTCGGTGCCGAGAAAGCTTGGCTGCACCAGCACGCCATGATCGAGGCCGGCGCTGTCGAGTTCGGCGAGATAGGTCTCCAGCTGCGCATCGCGATCCGGCGCGTAGCGGCGGTTCTGGGCCAGCGGCAGGCCGAGGCGGAAGACATGCGCGTGAGTGTCGATGCCGAACATGGTCAGGCGCGAGCCGGCTGCTCGAACACCTTGCCGCGGGTCTCCGGCAACATCAGCACCGCAACCAGCACCAGCGCATAGGCGAAGGCCGCGTCGATGCCGATCGCTGGCCCGAGGCCGATATGCTCCGACAGCAAGCCGACCAAGAATGGAAACGCGGCCGAGACGACGCGGCCGAAATTGTAGCAGAAGCCGACCCCGGTGCCGCGCACGCCGGCCGGATAGAGCTCGCTGAACAAGGCCGCCATGCTGGCGGGAATGCCGGCCGAGAAGAAGCCGAGCGGAAAACCGAGTATCAGCATCTCGCCGTTGGAGAGCGGTGCGAAGATGTAGATCAGCACGGTGGCGATGCAGGCGGAAGCGAACAGCGCGACATTGGCGCGGCGACCGATGCGATCGCTGAGCATGCCGCTGACGACGCAGCCGCAGAAGAACGCCACGATGATGACGGCGAGATAGCCGCTCGATCCCAGCACCGACAGCTTCCGCACCTCGCGCAAATAGGTCGGCAGGAAGGTGGTCAGCGCGGCATAGCCGCCATGGGCGCCGATGCCGAACAGGCCGCCGACCAGGGTCGCGCGCAGCGTCTCCGCACCGAACACGCCGGTGAGGGTCGAAAGAAATGGCGCCGGAGCATCCTTTACCGCGCGCTTCGGCTCCTTGATGCCGCGGCGGATGTAGAGGATCAGCAGCGCGGGCAAGATGCCCGCGGCGAACAGGATGCGCCAGCCGAACTCCTTCGGCGCGAAGGTGAAGACGACGGCCGAGAGCAGCACCGCCGCGCCCCAGCCGACCGCCCACGCGCTCTGCACCGCGCCCAAGGCGCGCCCGCGATGGTCGGGCCGGATGATCTCCGCCATCAGCACGGCGCCGCAGGCCCATTCGGCGCCGAAGCCAAGGCCCTGGATCGCCTTGAGCACGACCAGCTGGTTGTAGCTCGTGACGAAGGCGCTGGCGAAGGTCGCGAGCGCAAAGGTCGCCACCGTGATCTGCAGTGCGTTGACGCGGCCGAAGCGATCGCCGAGCGCTCCGCCAAGCCAACCGCCGAAGGCTCCGAAGAACAGCGTGACTGAGCCGAGCAGGCCGGCATCGGACTTGCTGATGCCGAAGGCTATGATCAGTGCCGGGATCGCGAGGCTGAACATTTGCACATCGAGGGCGTCCAGCGCCCAGCCGCCGAAGCTGGCCCAAAAGGTTCGCCGCTCGAGCGGTGAGGAGTCCGCGTACCAATTCGCCATCGTTTCCATCCCACTAATTGACCTTGTCGACTCACGCCAAGCCTCCGGGCCGGCGTGTGGTCATTTAGTCATCTATATGAATTGACCGCAGATATTCCGTCAAGAGGCAGACAACAGCGGCCCGCGGCAAGCTGCTCGGAACCCGCACGTCAGCCGAGGAGTTCTTCGTAGCAGGCACGTGCCCGGGAGGAGGATCATGACGAGCGCCAAGCATCAGCCCGATGGCGACCAGCTCAAGTCCGACGATTTTCCGCTGCATGCCGAGCAGGACAAGATCAAGCGGCACGACGGCAAGCTGGTGGCGAAGACCGCGAGCGATGAGATGGCCAAGGAAATCGCCGAGCGCCTGAATTGCGACGAGCATCGCCGCGAGGAGGACAGGTGGTCCGCTTGAGCTAGGTCTTACCCGGGGACGGCATCAATTAGGAATGGCCGGCTGCGCCTGCTTGGGGCCGGCAGGCTTGGGCTCGACTATGAGCTTGGGATCGGTCGGCAGCACGATCGCGCCGGCTGCACGGGCGACCTTGCCTGTGGTGGAGGCGCGCGCCTGCTCGGCCGGCTTGATCTCGGGACTGTGCCAGCGATCGCGGACGAGGAAGACGAGGGCAACGACGCAAACCAGGGCGATCGCGATCACGGTTGCCACCGTCCCAGCGCGATGATGTTTGGGTGCCTCGCTCATTGTCCGGGCCTCCTCTTCGTCAGGAGGGTCAACTCGACAGGTCAGGCTGGGGTTCCGGCATTGAAATGGCTGAGGCAAGGCGTGAACTCATCACACGCAGTCATAGCCTGACCGGCGTGAACTTCAGCTAACAGCGTGCCGACATAGTTTCGACCTGAACAGACACGCACAGCCCAACCTGCGTTGTGGCTGAGACAGAATAATGCTACCATGCGTAGCATAACTTTCCCATTGGCTCAAATGGGGCTGCGAAGGCTTGATTTGTTCTGGCTGCGTCAAATCACTGGCAGACGCCGAGCAACGTGCAATCCGAGCAGCGAGCACAAGATCTGCAATCGCTACGCGACCGGGATCACACTCGGTCCGACACCGCCTCGCCCGTTGTCGATGGCGACAATGCCGGCTTAACAAACAAGGACGAGCCGATCGAATGAGACGGCGCCAGTTCATGTCACTTCTCGGTGGTGCGGCGCTGGCGCCGCTTGCCGCGCGACCGACGTGCGCCGAGGCGCAGGACGGCCGCGGTGTTGCGGCCACCCGCGATGACGGCTGGCCCGTCGTCGCGGCGGACGACGACAAGCTCGTCGACCGCGATGCGCTGCGCAAGATGGCTGATCGGCTCGCCGCCTCGAGCGAAGCCAACTTCCATGCCGTGCTGGTGGCCCGCCGTGGCAAGCTGATGTTCGAGCGATACTTCAAAGGTTCTGACGAGATCCCGGGCCGCATCTACGGCAGCCGGGTGGAAACCATCGCCTTTGATGCCGAAACGCTGCACAACATGAAATCGGCTTCGAAGAGCGTCGCATCACTGGCGGTCGGGATCGCGATCGATCAGGGCCTCATACCCGGTGTCGACGAACCGATCTGGAACTTCTTCCCAGAATTGTCCGACTTGCGTTCCGCCGAAAAGGAGAACATCCGGCTGTCGCACGCGCTCTCGATGTCGATGGGCTTAGAGTGGGTGGAAGCGACTCCGGCCACCGGAGATTTCAACAACGATGAAGCGCGAATGTGGATGGCTTGGGACCCATGTCGCTACGTCCTCAGTCGTTCGGTGACGGCCCCGGCAGGACGCGAATTCTTCTACAATACCGGCGCGCTCATGCTGGTGTCGGCCATCATTCGCAAGGCGACAGGACGGTCCCTTGACGAATTTGCGCGCGCAACATTGTTCGAGCCTCTGAGCATCACCAGCGCCGAATGGAGGACGTTCAGAGGCTATACCAATGCCGGGGGTGGCTTGCGCCTGCGGCCGCGCGACATGGCAAAATTCGGCCAACTCGTTCTCGCAGGAGGCCGCTGGAATGACCGCCAGATTGTCTCCAAGGCATGGATCGAGACCTCGACGGCACCGAAGCTCGTGGCTACGGACGATCAATCCTATGGGTACCTGTGGTGGCTCGGCCGCTCACGGCTTTATGGGCGTGAGGTGAACTGGGTCGGCGCGCTCGGTCGGGGCGGGCAGTCGATACGCATCGTCCCGGAGCTCGATCTCGTCGTCGTGGTGACCGCGGGATACTATCAGGACTACAGCCCGCGCGCATTTCAACTGCAGTACGGCGTGTTCAGGGACGTCTTGCGGGCGATTCCGCCTCCGAGCTGAACTGAAGCCCGCCGTAGGGCGCCGGCGTTTGCTAGCGCGCAGCATCGAAACGCAAAGAGGCGGCCGCGTGTTGCCCCACCGGCCGCCTCATGCATCACTCATCCTAGCGAGTTCGAGAGGAGCTGGCGCCTCAATCCTTGGCGCGCTCGCAATAGGAGCCGTCCTCGGTCATCACAACGATGCGCGTGCCGACCGTGATGTGCGGCGGCACGCCGGTGCGGATGCCGTTCGACAGCACCGCGGGCTTGTACGAGGAGGAGGCGGTCTGGCCCTTGGTGACCGGCTCGGTGTCGACGACTTCCAGTGTGACACGCTGCGGCAGCGCGATCGACACCGGATTGGCGTCGTGCATCGACAGCTTGACCGTCATGCTCTCCTGCAGATAAGCCGCCTGGGTGCCGACCACGTCCTTCGGCACCTGCACCTGGTCGTAGGTCTCCGGGTTCATGAAATGGAAGCCATCGGGATCTTCATAGAGGAAGGTGTAGTTGCGCTCCTCGATCGTCGCCTTCTCGACCTGGTCGGTGGTCTTGTAGCGCTCGGAGATCTTCACGCCGTCGCTGATTCGGCGCATCTCGATCTGGCTGACCGGGGTGCCCTTGCCGGGATGGATGTTCTCGGCGCTCACGACGACGTAGAGCTTACCGTCTTGCTCAATGACGTTTCCCTTGCGAATAGAGCTGGCGATGACTTTCAAAGCTGTTCTTCCTGATATTGGGGCCGGGCCCCTGGGCAGGCCCAGGTGGCGCGGCGCGTCGGATTTTGGGGTATCGGATGCGGTTTCGGGCCGCAACATACTGATTTTGTCCGGCCTTTCCAGTCTTTTGCAGCCCGACAGGGCAGACGGTTGATGACCAGCCTGACGTCAATCTCTCCGTGGTGGTCGGCAGGCCGCCATGCGGACATCCGCCCGTTCCTGATGGCGCGGGCGACGATCACGCGCGCGGTGCGGGCCTGGTTCACCGAGCAGGGATTCGTCGAGGTCGAGACCGGCATCCTGCAGGTGTCCCCAGGCAATGAAACCCACCTGCATGCCCCCGCGACCGAGCTTGTCGGGGCGGACGGCACACACTATCTAAGGTATCTTAGAACCTCTCCGGAATTCGCCTGCAAGAAGCTGCTCGCCGCAGGGGAAAACCGGATCTTCGAGCTGGCACGGGTGTTCCGTGACCGGGAGCGCGGCGACCTGCATTTGCCCGAATTTACCATGCTGGAATGGTACCGGGCCAATGCTGCCTATGATGCTGTTATGGCCGATACCATCGTCGTAATCGCACAAGCGGCTCAGGCGACCGGCATCCGGCAGTTCACGTTCCGTGATCGCAGCGCCGATCCGTTTGCCGAGCCGGAGCTGCTCCCGGTGGCTACAGCGTTCGCGCGCCATGCCGGGATCGATCTGCTGGCGACGATCAAGAACGGCATCGGTGATCGGGATGCCCTCGCCGAAGCCGCCGCGGCCAAGGTGCGCGTTTCTGACGATGACACCTGGTCGGACCTGTTCAGCAAGGTGCTGGTCGAGCACATCGAGCCGCGGCTCGGGCAGGGGCGCTTGACTATTCTTTACGAATACCCGGCGCCGGAGGCGGCGCTCGCCCGGGTCAGCGCCGCCGATCCGCGGGTGGCCGAGCGCTTTGAGGTCTATGCCTGCGGTGTCGAGCTCGCCAACGGCTTTGGCGAGCTGACAGACGCCGGCGAGCAGCGCCGCCGCTTCGTCCAGTCGATGGATGAGAAGGCTCGACGCTATGGCGAGCGCTATCCGATCGACGAGGAGTTCATCGCGGCGGTTGGCGAGATGCCACAAGCGAGCGGCGTCGCGCTCGGCTTTGACCGTCTGGTGATGCTCGCAAGCGGCGCGGTGCGGATCGATCAGGTGGTGTGGACGCCGCCTGCAGGTGAGACATGAACAGGCACACGCAACCCAGCACGCTGCGCAGCGTCGCCGATCTTGTGGCACAGGACCTTGTCGCGTCGGCGGATCAGGCCATTCTTGAAAAGGTTGCTGCGCGCTACGCAATCGCGATCACACCGCATCTGGCCGGGCTGATCAATCCGGACGATCCCGACGATCCGATCGCGCGCCAGTTCGTGCCGTCGTCCGGGGAACTCGTGGCGAGCGCGGGCGAACGCGCCGACCCGATCGGCGATGAGGCACATTCGCCGGTGCACGGCATCGTGCACCGTTATCCCGACCGGGTGCTGCTCAAGCTCGTGCATGTCTGCGCGGTCTATTGCCGCTTCTGCTTCCGACGCGAGATGGTCGGCCCGGGCAAGGAAAGCGCGCTCTCCGACGACGCCTACCGCGGCGCGCTCGGTTACATCCGCGCGCATCCGGCCATCTGGGAGGTTATCCTCACCGGCGGCGATCCCTTGATGCTGTCGCCGCGCCGGCTCAAGGAGATCATGGCCGACCTCGCAGCAATCGATCACGTCAAAATAGTCCGCATCCACACCCGCCTGCCGGTTGCCGATCCCGCGCGCGTCTCGCCTGAGCTGGTCGATGCACTCAAGGTCGCGGGCGCCACCACCTGGGTTGCACTGCACGCCAACCATGCGCGTGAGTTCAACGAGGACGCCCGCGCGGCCTGCGCGCGACTTGTCGACGCAGGGATCCCGATGGTCAGCCAATCGGTGCTGCTGCGCGGTATCAATGACGATGCCGTGACGCTTGCAGCCCTGATGCGGGCCTTCGTTGAATGCCGGATCAAGCCCTATTACCTGCATCATGGCGACCTCGCGCCGGGAACGGCGCATCTGCGCACCACGCTGGCGCAAGGTCAGGAGCTGATGCGGAGCTTGCGCGGACGGGTGTCGGGACTGTGCCAGCCGGACTATGTGCTCGATATCCCCGGCGGTCACGGCAAGGCGCCGGTTGGTCCGCAATTTCTTGCAACGCACGATTCATCTGCGTCAGATCAAGAAGCGGCTGAGGAAAGGCGCTATCGTGTGATTGACTATTGCGGCGACGTGCATCTCTATCCCCCTGAGATGGGCGACTGATTTGCTGGCAAGACGGAGGAGCCACATGAAGAAGGTTGCGATTGCGATGGGTCTCCTGCTGCTGGCCGCCGATGGCTCGGCCATGGCGCAGAATGGCCGCAACACCAACAACACCGGCACGGACAAGCCGTTAATCGAGGCGCCGGTTGGCCATCGCCAGCCGCGCGCGGGCGACGTGCCGGACGAGAAGAACCTCGGTAATCCGAGCGATCAGGCCAACAAGGAAGACGCGGCGCTCGACAAGAAGATCAAGAGCATC
>Ga0209677_100458_pt1 | contig 23598 bp, 18 predicted proteins | sample AraplaCvi_mCL_r2_2_FD_184285 | JGI IMG/M metagenome (GOLD analysis project Ga0209677, IMG submission 184285) | Arabidopsis root microbial communities from North Carolina, USA - plate scrape CL_Cvi_mCL_r2 (SPAdes) (version 2) | ecosystem: Host-associated > Plants > Roots > Endosphere | place: USA... | reverse complement strand
GGTCGGTGAAGTACGACGAGTACTCCGGCAGGACCACCAGCCGCGCACCCCGGGAGGCGCCGACCGCGATCAGGCCGGCCACCACATCCCGGTTGTGGATGCGGTCCTCTCCCGGAGCGAACTGCGACACGGCGACGGCGACCGTGCGTTCGTCGATCGTCAGTTCCGCCGGCCGGTCGGTCACGGCGCCAGCTCCGCCTGCGGAAGCGCTTCGGTCACCGGCTGGGGCGTCTCCACCGGCAGGACGATGCTGATGGAGGTGCCGACGCCCTCCTCGCTGGCGATGTCGAGGCGGCCGCCGTGCGCGGTCACGATCGCCTTCGTGATCGTGAGGCCGAGCCCCACGCCCGGCACCGCATTGCGGGTCGCGGTGGAGGCGCGGAAGAAGCGCTGCGAGAGGCGGCCGAGCTCGACCGCCGGAATCCCGATCCCGGTGTCCGTCACGGCGATCACCGCCTGCGGGCCGTCGGGCCGCAAGGATACCGTCACGGTCCCGCCGGCCGGGGTGAACTTGAGGGCGTTGGAGACGAGGTTGTCGACCGCCTGTCCCAGGCGCACGGGGTCGCCGCGCACATCGAGACGCTGCTCGGGCACGTCGCTCACCAGAGTCACGCCGGCGTTGCGGGCGATCGGCCGCGCGGACTCGATGGAGGCGGAGACGACGCTGTCGAGCTCCACGTCCTTGATCTCGAGGGGGAAGCGGCCGGACTCCACCTGCGCGGTGAACAGCAGGTCGCCCACGAGGCGGAGGAGCCGGTGGGCGTTGCGCTCTGCGACGCTCAGGTACTGGAGCTGCTCCTCCGACAGCGGAGCGTCCTCGTCGTCGCGCATCAGCTCCAGGTAGCCGAGGATCGAGCTGAGCGGCGTGCGCAGCTCGTGCGAGATGAGCCCGACGAACTCGTCCTTCAGCCGCGCGAACTCACGGGCCTGGGTCATATCCGTCGCGACGAAGATGAAGCCGACGCGGTGGCCGTTCTCGTCGAGCCGGGGCGTGGCCGCGACCTGGACGGCGACGTGCTTGCCGTCGGGACGGACATAGGTCCAATCCCGGATGTCAGCGGAGCCGGCGCGCACCGTGTCCACCAGCGCCGAGAACTCGTCGCTGCTGGCAACCGTGGTGAACCGCGCATCCATGTCCTCGATCCGCTGCGCGAGCTCGGACGGCAGGTGGAACTCGGTGACGTGATGATGACCGTCGAGAACCTGCTTCTCGGTGAGGCCGAGCATCTTCTCCGCGCCCGGATTCCAGACGTCGATGAGGCCGTCGAGGTCGGTGCCGATCACGGACTGCTCGGTGACGGCGTTCCAGATGCTCTGGATGAGGCGGTTGGCCGTCTTGAGCCGCGCCTCCTTCAGCACCAGCTCGTCCTGGGCGGTGACCGCCTGGGACAGGAGCGTCTCCTGCTTCTCGTTCGACTCGCGCGCCGCGGCCAGCTGGGTCCGCATCCGGTGGGCGATCTCGTTGATGACGACGGCGACGAGGCAGTAGATGACCGGCGCGAAGAAGGCGCGGACGAAGTCCGCCCCTGAATGCGAGAGCCTGCTGAAGAGCAGCGGCGTCACCAGCACGAGCAGGATCACGATCGCGGAGATCAGGATGTTGATCCGTCCCTCTTCGGACGCGATCCAGACGAACGGAAGCAGGATGAGCACCCCGAACGGCGAGGAGGATCCTCCGGTCGCGATCCGGAGCAGCCCGATCGCCAGCAGCGACAGGATCGGCACGAGCACCGCCCACTGCGGGTGGAACCGACTCCACGGAATGACGAAGGAGGAGATCGACGCCACGACGACCACAGCACTTCCGATGGCGAAGAGCAGGCCATTGCTGACCGGGATCTCGTTCGGTACCAGGGCGATCAGGACGGCGATCGCGAAGCCGACGATGGTCGGCACCTGCTTCATGAACGGCGACGGGGAATCGATGGGGATGCGGCTGAGCCACCGGTCGAGGGTCATGCGGACTCCTCCACCCGCTGCGCATCCAGCTGCAGCATCTCGCGGATGCGGGTGGACAGTGCCCGCGGGCTGAAGGGCTTCACCAGGAAGCTGTCCGCCCGGTCGGCGACCACGCCGTGGTCGGTGAGCAGTTGCACGGATGCCGACACCATGAGGATGAGCGTGGACTGCGTCCGCTCATCGGCGCGCATCGCCTCTGCCACCTCCACGCCGTTGATCCCGGGCATCGAGATGTCCAGCACCACCAGATCGACACCGCCGCCGCGGACGGCTTCGAGCGCCGCATGGCCGTTGTCGACAGCGGCGACGATCTCCACACCGGCACGCTTCGCCGCGATGGTCATCAGTCCGCGGATGTCGTCGTCGTCATCCGCGATCACCACGCGCCGGGTGCGCTCCGCCTGATCAGACATGCAGGAACACCACCCGGACGACGACGATCGCCGCGCAGATCAGGATCGCGATGCCGCCGAAGAGGGGCAGCCGGAACTCCCAGCGGCGGTCCCGCTCCAGTTCCTCCTCGATGCGTTCACGCAGCGCGTCCGGCGGTTCGACGGGGCTCATCGCGCCTCCTCCGTTTCTCCGGCCGCCGCACGGGCGCCGGCTTCGAGCAACGCCGGAACCCGCTCATAGCGCCCGACGTCGGCGGCGACGTGACTGTCCGTGGAGGCCACGATACGCGCACCCGCCGCCAGCAGAGCGGCGATGGACTCAGGGCCCGGGCAGTCCCACTTCTCGTTCACCTCGACGATCGTGCCGGTCGTGGCCGCGGCCTGGGCCCAGGCGAGCAGGCGCTGGGCGCCCAGCTGGGATTCGTCGAGTCCGACCTTCGGCAGGATCGAGAACCAGTGCGCAAGCTGCGCGTGCGGAGTGCGCTCCATCGCCCGGATGCTCGCCTCGATCATCAGGTCGAGCGCGTCATCGTCGGAGAGCCCCGCCGCCAGGCGTTCGCGCGTCCGGGTGGGCGACCAGGGACCATCGACCCCGGGGAACTGATGGTCGCCGATCACGACCGCGTCGACACCTCCGCGACCGACCACCAAGCCCTCGGGTGTGTCGACGGAGCCTGCCGCATCCAGCAGCTTCGCCTCGACGCCGGTCAGGACCGTGAGTCCCTCCGGGACGCGCTCGGCGGCCACGGCCGCCACGAACTCGGGCACCCAGGTCGTGGACGCCCGCACATGGTCGGTCAAGCGCACGGTCTCGAGGCCCGCGGCGGCCGCGGCGGCGATGTTCTCGGCCAGCGTGCTGCGGGCGTCGTCCGAGAAGGTGGAGTGGACGTGGTGGTCGCCCCGCAGCACGGAGGAGAGCCGGTCGGCTCCCGTCGCGCTCACTCCTCGAAACCCTCGGCGTGCGCCGCGTTCTCGGAGACGAGCACGTCGGCGGGGCTGAGGAAGACGTCCTCCAGGAAGCGGACGTTCGCGAGCTCGGCGAAGTCGACAGCGGAAGGGACGGGACGGCCGAGGACCAGATCCAGCAGCAGCGACGGCATGTCGACGCCCGCCGCGATGGTGAGCGGCATCGCGCCCGGGAAGCGCGGGTTGACCTCCAGCAGCGCCGGGATGCCGGCCGTGCTGTAACGCAGCTGGACGTTCGCCACGCCGGTCAGCCCGATGGCGCGCGCGACGGCGGCGGCGGTGTCCGAGAGCTCCGGCCGGCGCACAGTGCGTCCGGCGATCGACACCCCCGAGTCCACCCGCTCGCGGGAGCGCGGGACGGCGGCGATGACCTCGCCGTCGAGCCCCGCCAGCACATCCACCGAGAACTCCTCGCCCGGGAGGTTCTCCTGGATGATGATGCTCTCGTCCGTGCCGAGCGCCTCCAGCTCACCGCGGTCCGCGATGAGGCGCACGCCGCGCGACCCTGCGCCGCTGCGCGGCTTGATGATGACGGGGAACGTCCAGTCCGCGCTGACGCCTTCGCGGTTCAGCAGCCGCGTCTCGGGCACGGCGGCCTGGGTGCCGACCCGCTGGACCAGCGCGAACTTGTCCAGGCACGTCACCAGCGTGTCGTGCGAGGGCGCGGCCAGTCGTGTCCCGACCGCCTCCAGCTCCGTCCGGCGGGCCGCCAGCCCGGGGAGCTCGACGTCGACCGTCGAGAACAGGACCTGGATGGCGTCGTCCCGGCTCATCCCGATCAGCGCATCCACGAACCCGTCGGAGCGTCCGGCGGGAACGATCCGGCGACGGTCCTCCGGGACCAGATACAGCCCGCTGGCCCAGCCGTCCATGTCGGCTGCGAACACGTCGACATCGTCGCGAGCCAGCAGGGAACGGATGACGGCGACGCCGGCGGGGCCGCCCGCGCCGGTCACCAGCACGCGGGTTCTGGAGTCGGTCATTCTGCGGTCCTGTTCTGTCGGTATGCGGCCGGCCGTGCCTCGGCCGGGAGAGCGGATGCGGGGATCGAGATGTCCGCGGTGTCCCGCATCACCTCCAGCGGCTCGCAGTTCTTGCCGCCGCCGAACCGCGACCAGTAGCGCGCGGTCGCGAGGACGAAGTCCGGCTCCAGGTACGTCCGCAGCTCGGTCTGGGACCGGAAGCAGTCGAGGAGCTGGAGCTTACTCTCGGTGAACCCGTCGATCGGGACGAACCGGGTGGGGCGGAAGTCGATCGTGGCCGACGGGCTCTGGAAGCAGCAGACCGTGCGGACCGAGCGGGTGGCGACGTTCGTGGCGGCGTGGACGGCGCGATGGTCCTGATGCCGGTCGTGCGACGAGTGCGTGTAGACGATGTCCGGCTGCACCTCGGCGACCACGCGCTCGATGATCCCGACGGTCGGGTCGGCGGCCGAGATGTGCGTGTCCTCGAGGTCTTCCAGGAACAGCCGTGCGCCCAGGAGTTCCGCCGAGGCGAGCGACTCATGCTGACGGTTGTTGGCATCGCCGCCGCGTGCTCCCCGCGAGAGCGTGAGGATGACGACCTGGTTGCCGGCCTCGCGGTGCGCCGCGAGGATGCCGCCGACGCCGATCTCCACATCGTCCGGATGCGCGCCGATCGCGAGCACGACCTGCTGCCGCTGGGCCGCGCGCTTCACGCGCCCTTCGGCCGCCAGCCGGTTCACGATCGCCACGAGCTCCGCCGAGGCCACCGGCTTGGTGAGGAACTCGTCCGCCTGCGCCCGGAGCGCGGACACCGCGTAGTCGACCGAGACATGAGCGGTCATCACGACCACCGGCATCCCGGGATACTCGGTGCGCAGCTCCGTCAGCAGCTCGAGACCGGACTTTCCCGGCATCTCGATGTCCGTGATGACGAGGTCGGGTTCGAATGCGGCGATCTCGGCCAGAGCGACCGACGGATCCGTGACCGCCAGGGCGACGGCGTCGGCCCGCTTCTCCAGGATGGTCTTCATGAAGAAGGCCACATCCGGGTCGTCCTCGACCACGACAACCCGGTACTTCGTCACGGCACTCGCCATCGCATCCCCTATCTCGGATCGACTCTAGTAGGACGCACGGTCCAGGGGCGCGACGCGCCCGAGAACGTGTTCGCGATTTCATGCACTCTGCATCCCGTGCTAGTGTTTCTTCTTGTGCCGCGGGGTGGAGCAGCTCGGTAGCTCGCTGGGCTCATAACCCAGAGGTCGTAGGTTCAAATCCTGCCCCCGCAACCAAGAAGGCCCGGACTCGGTGGAGAAATCCCCGGTCCGGGCCTGTTTTGTCTCTCCGGATTGACTAGTGTCGAAGGCGCAGGGTCAGGTCCCAGGGAGCAGCACAGTGGCAGACGAGCACGGCAAGGCGACGCAGGCCGCCGTCCGCGAGCGGAATCTGACCACGGCGCTGCAACTCGTGCTGTCGGGCAAGGGGACGGCGACCCGGGCCGGGATCGCCCGCCGGACCGGCCTCACGAGCGCGACCGTCTCCTCCTTGCTCGCCGGGCTCATTGCGGACGGACTGGTCATCGAAGGCGAGCGTGCGGAGAGCACGGGCGGCAAACGAGCCACGACCCTGCGCGTCGCCAGCGAGAGTCATGTCCTCCTGTCGCTGATCGTCCAGCCGGGCCTCGTGCGCGGAGCGGTCCTCGACCTCCTCGGGGAGGAGCTGACGGTGACCCGACGACCGGCGGCAGCCGGCTCCCTGGACGAGATCCGGCGTGTGACCCAGTCGCTCGTGGCCGCCACGACCGCCCACATCGTCGCCGTGGGCATCCAGGTGCCCGGCATCGTCGACGGCACGCTGATCCGGGAGTCGGTGCAGCTGGGATGGAGGGATGTGGACCTCGCGCGGGAGCTGGCCGGGATCGTGGAGGCGCCCATCCACCCGATCAACGACGCCGACGCCGAGGCGATCGCCGACTCCGGCGCCTCCGTCGGCCTCGGTGCGAACCAGCTCTTCGTCTCGCTGAGCACCGGGGTCGGAGCAGCCGTCGTGGTGGATGGCGCCGTCGTGAGCGGCGCCGCGCATCGCGCCGGCGAGATCGGGCACGTTCCCGTGCTGTTCGGGCCGGACGCTCCGCTCTGCCCGTGCGGCAACCGGGGCTGCCTGGAGGCCGTGGTCTCCGTCACCAGCATGCTCGGACTCCCGCATGGCGCCGACCTGGAGGCGTTCGACCTCGCGGCCCTCGCCGACGCGCCGGAGTCACGCGAACGGATCGCGGAGGGCGCACGCGTCCTCGCGCGCGCACTCCTGCTGGTCGGAGCCGCGCTCGACGTGCCCACCATCGTTCTCGGCGGTGCGGCGCCACGCCTGGGGCCCGCGTTCATCGACGGGCTGCGGAAGGAGGCTGCGCGGCGTCCGGTTCGCGCCGCGATGCCGCTCAGCTTCCGCTACGCGCGGGTGTCCCAGGACCATCCGTTCCGCGGTGCCGCGCAGCACGCGCTCGCCTCGGCCTTCGGTGTCACCTGGACACCGTGAGCGCGATCGCTTCCCGCTGAGGCTCAGGAGACGCCGAGCTGCGCCGACAGGACCATGACGACGCAGCCGCGCAGGACGATGTCCCGGCCCTGGCTGGTCATGCGCACGGTCACGCCGGAGTGGAATCCCGCCATCGTGCGGTTGCGAAGCGTCTCGCGGAACGCCTCCAGGACGATGCCGTCGAGGAGGTCCTCCGGCCCGGCGAGCACCAGCTCGGAGAGGTTGAGCGCACCCACGACCGGAGCAAGCGCCACGCCGAGACGCTGACCCGCCTCACGCAGCACCTGTTCGGTTGGGCGTCCGGCGGCCGCAGCGGCGGCCAGGCGCCGCTCCAGGCGGGGGACGGCCAGCCAGGCCTCCAAGCTGTGCTCGCGATCGTACGGCGCATCCGGTCCCTCATCGGTGCCGACGATGACCTGGCCGATCTCGCCGGCGGCGAACCGGCTGCCGAAGACGAGGGCCCCGGCGACCAGCAGGCCGGAGCCGACGCCGTGCCCGACCTTGACCAGCATCATGTCGCCCTGGGCGTCCGCGAAGCCGTGCTCGGCGAGGACTGCCACGTTCGCGTCGTTCGCCACGAACACCGGCAGGCCGGTCCGCTGCGCGAGGAGCCGTTGCAGCGGCTCGTCCGTCCAGCCGAGGTTGGGCGCGGCGGCGACCGTGCCCTCCGCATCCACGATGCCCGGCGATCCGATCCCGATGCCGAGGACCGGGGCCGTGGCGAGCGCGACGAGGCGATCGACCAGCGTCAGCACCTTCTCCGTGGCGTCCTGTCCGCGACTGCCCGCGAGCTCGATCTCCACCGCATCCAGGATGCGACCGTCGATGTCCAGGACCGCTCCGCGGAAGACGGCATGCTCGCTGAGGTCGACGCCGATGATCTGCGTGGCGGACCGGTCCACGTCGAGCAGCACCGCCGGCTTTCCGGGCCGGGCGTCGTCGCGCTGCCCCAGCTCGACGACGAGACCCTCGGCGATGAGCTCGGCCACGAGGTCGGAGATGGTCACCCGCGTGAGCCCGGTGCTGCGTGCGAGGTCCGCCCGGCTCACACGCCCCGAGCGATAGAGGGACTGCAGCACGAGCGAGCGGTTGTGCCCCCGGGCGTGCTCGGGCAGCACCTTGGTGCGCGGGCGGAGTGCGCGTCCGGGCACCAGTCCCCCGTCGAGTTGCGCTCCCCGGTCGGCGGCATCACGCCTGCCCTGCTCGATCACCATGTTTGTTAGTAAAGCTGACAATCAAAGTTCGGGCAAGCTTTTCGCCCGTCGGGTCGGCGAGAATTTCCGGGCGGAGAACCCGCTGGCGAGCGTCAGACCGTCGCAGGGACGTTCGGACTGTACGGGACGCGCATCGTGTCGGCGAAGCGCTGGAAGAGGGACGCGTCACCCTCGAGTTGGACGACACCGGTCTCGACGGCGGTCTGAGCATCCAGCTCCCCCGCGAGCACATCGCGGATCTGCGGTCCGGCCGTGATGACGAGGTCGGGCTTCTCGGCGGGACCGGGCGCGACCGTGATCGCGCCGTCCCGCATCGCCACCTGGGTCTCGACCTCCCCCACGCGCACGGTGAAGCTGAGGTTCCAGTCCTTCGGCACGACGCCGTCGCCGGCCGCCACCTGGAGCGCTGATGCGATGGATGCGGTGGTGACGATCTCGCCGTCCCGCGGCGTCCGCATCCCGCCCGCACCCCAGCGCGAGAGCGCATCCAGTGCCGGGCCGAGTTCCTCGCCGCGCGGCGTGAGCCGGTAGGTGACCGAACGCTCGGCGCCGGAGGGCGCCACCCGCTCCACGAGCCCCTCCTCCTCCAGGTCCTTCAACCGGGAGGCCAGGGTGTTCGTCGGGATGCCCGGGAGGCCGGCGACGAGGTCCGAGTAGCGCTGCGGTGCCACGGTGAGGTCGCGCAGGATCAGGAGCGTCCAGCGCTGCCCGACGATCTCCGCGGCGCGCGCCAATCCGCAGAACTGCCCGTAGTGCTGGTTCGTCATGAATCTCACTTTAGCACTTGACTTGATTAATTGCAGTGTGCTTTATTTTCTATAGCACTTCATTTTTTGCAGCAGTTCCCGCACCGTGAAGCAGTCGCCAGAAAAAGGAGAGAGACATGACCGACACCATCGCGCCGTCCGAGGCCCAGCCCGCACCGGCACCGGCACCGGCCTCCGCCGGCGTCGAAGCAGCCGCCTCCGGTCTCGCCGCCCGCAACCGCACCGCCCTGGGGCTGCTGCTGGCGGCCGTCTTCGTCGTGTTCCTCAACGAGACGATGATGGCCGTCGCGCTCCCGCGCATCCAGGAGTCCCTGCACATCGACGCCACGAAGGGCCAGTGGCTGACGACGGCTTTCGCCCTCACGATGGCGGTCGTCATCCCGATCACCGGCTGGCTGATGCAGCGCCTCCGGACCCGCACGGTGTTCACCCTCGCCACGTCGAGCTTCGCGATGGGCACTCTGATCGCAGCGCTGTCGCCGGTGTTCGAGCTGCTGGTGGCGGCGCGCGTGATCCAGGCGGTGGGAACCGCGATCATGATGCCGCTGATGATGACGACAGTGATGACGATCGTTCCGCCGGAGCAGCGCGGCCGGGTCATGGGGCGCGTCTCGATCGTCATGTCGGTCGCGCCCGCCGTCGGTCCCATCGTGTCGGGCGCCCTCATCCAGGTGCTGCCGTGGCAGGGACTGTTCTGGGTGATGCTGCCGATCGCTCTCGTCATGCTCGCCATCGGGGTCCGCCGCGTTCCCAACGTCTCGGAGACGCGGAACGTTCCGCTGGACACGAGGTCGGTGATCCTGGCCGCGTTCGCTTTCTCTGCCCTGGTCTTCGGTCTCAGCCAGATCGGCGCCGCGGCCGTGGGCGGGGCCGCACTCCAGCCGTGGATCCCGATCGTCGTCGGCCTGGTGACCCTCGGTTTCTTCGGCTGGCGGCAGATCGTGCTTCAACGCACCGACTCGGCGCTGCTCGACCTGCGGACGTTCCGCTCGCGGGACTTCGCCGTCTCCGTCGCCATGATGACGGCCGCCATGGTGTCGCTCTTCGGCGCCTTCATCGTGCTGCCCCAGTTCGCGCGGTACACGCTGGGACTCGACCCGCTCTGGGTGGGCGCGATCCTGCTGCCGGGCGGGCTGCTGATGGGACTCGCCGGCCCGACTGTCGGACGGCTCTACGACCGTTTCGGCCCGCGGCCGCTCGTCATACCGGGATCCATCGGCCTCGCCGCCTCCCTGTGGACTCTTGCGTTCGCACTCGGCGAGGGGTCGTCGTGGCTGGTGCTGCTGGGTGCGCACATCGTCCTGATGCTGTCCCTGGCCTTCCTGTTCACCCCCGCCTTCACCTCGTCGCTCGGGTCGCTCCCGCCGCAGCTGTACTCGCACGGCAGCGCGACCATCGCCACGCTGCAGCAGGTCGCCGGAGCCGCAGGGACCGCGATCTTCGTGGCGCTCTACGCGACAGGCGTCGCTGCCTCCGGCAACGCGAACCCCGACCTGCCGTCCGCGGCAGCAGCGGCCCAGGGATCGCACCTCGCCTTCCTGGCCGGGGGCATCCTGTCCCTCGTCGTGATCGCGCTCGCGCTGTTCGTCCGCAAGCCCGCCGCCGCTGAGGAGCCGGTCCCGCAGCCGGTCCACTGATCCCATCGGGATCCCGACTCCGACCCGGATCACCGGGGGGATGCGTCCCTCGGTGATCCGGGTTATCGTCGGCGCATGTGCCGCAACATCCGCTGCCTTCACAACTTCGAACCGCCCACCACCGACGATGAGGTGCGGGAGGCCGCTCTTCAGTTCGTCCGCAAGGTCAGCGGATCGACCCGTCCGTCCCGCGCGAACACGCCGGCGTTCGAGCGGGCTATCGAGGAGATCGCCGAGGCCACCCGTCGGATGCTCGATCAGCTGGTCACCACCGCGCCGCCGAAGAGCCGCGAGCTCGAAGCGGTCAAAGGCCGGCAGCGGCACGAGAAGCGCATGGAGCGCGAGGTCAGGATCCGCACGGCCTCCGCGTGAGAGACGGGTGACGTCGTCACCGACGCGTCACCCGACTTTCCTGCTACTCGGCTGCTACTTGGCTGCTACTTGGCTGCCGGCTGGCCCTCCGCCGCGAGGGCGTCGGCGATCGCCTGCTGGAGGCGCTTCTGCGCTTCGCCGTAGGCCGCGAAGTCGCCGCTCTTCAGAGCCGCCTGGCTGTCCGAGAGCGCCTGGTTGGCCCGCTGCAGCGCCTGCTGCAGGGCGGCGTTGTTCCCGGTAGACGGCGTGCCGGTCGTGGAGCCTCCCCCGGTCTGCTTGGCGCCGCCCGGCTGCGTCGTGCCGGTGCCGGTCGAGGGGACATTGTTGTCGCCGGCCGAAGCGCCCGAGTCTCCGCCGAAGAGCGCATCCAGGGCCTGATCCAGGGTGTCCTCGAACTCGATCTTGTCGCCGAACGCGACCAGCACCTTCTGCAGCAGCGGGTAGCTCGTCTCGCCCGAGGACCGGACGTACACGGGCTGCACGTAGAGCAGGCCTCCGCCGACGGGCAGGGTGAGCAGGTTGCCATTGATCACCTCGGACTTGCCCTGCCGCAGCAGGTTCAGGTCTTGCGACACGGTCGGATCGGAGTCGAAGGCGTTCTGCATCTGCCCGGGACCGGGGATGGTGTCGCTCGACGGCAGCTGCAGGAGCCTGAGCTTGCCGTAGCCGGACGATATCTTGCCCTTCGTCGAGCCGGCGTCGGCATCCACGGCCAGGTAGCCCTTGAGCACCGAACGACTGGATTCGCTGGTCCCCTGGGGGATGAACGTCGAGTACAGCGAGAACGCGGGGGCATCCTGCCCGGGCATCTTCATCGTCAGGTAGTACGGCGGCTGCAGGGCCGGGTTGCTCGAGGGCGACGTCGGGTCGTTGGGCGTCGTCCAGGCGTCCTCGCGGGAGTAGAACGAGCCGGCGTCGGTGACGTGGTACTGCCCGAGCACCGCACGCTGCACCTTGAACAGGTCGGAGGGGTAGCGCACGTGGCTCATCAGCTGCGCGCTCATGTCGCTCACCGGCTTGACGGTCGCGGGGAACACCTTCTCCCAGGTCTTGAGCACCGGATCGCCGGCATCCCACGCGTAGAGCGTGACCGAGCCGTCGTAGGCGTCGACCGTGGCCTTGACCGAGTTGCGGATGTAGTTGATGTCGTCGAAAGCGTAGGCCGGCTTCGGGGTATCCTTGTCCGCCGTCGCATCGCTCAGGCTTCCGACATGCGAATACGGGAACTGGTCGCTCGTGGTGTAGCCGTCGACGATCCACTTGACGCGTCCATCCACCACGGCGGGATACGCCTGCGAGTCGAGGGTGAGGTAGGGAGCGACCTTCTGCACGCGCTTGATGGGATCGCGATCGTAGAGGATCTGCGAGTCGTTGTTGACGGCGTCGGAGAGCACGATCTGCTCGTCCTGGAACTTCAGCGCGTAGACCAGCCGCTTGAAGACGTTGTCCAGCTTGGGACCGCCATTGCCGCTGAAGGTCGTGTACGTCTGCTGGGCGCCGTTCGCCCCGCCCGGGTAGTCGAGCTCGACCGACTTGGTGCCCTCCGGTGCTCCGACGATCGAGTAAGTGGGCGACTGCTCGCCGAAGTAGATGCGCGGCTGATAGGTGCCGAGGGTCCCACTGGTCGGGATGCCGGACTCCATGAAGACCGGCTGGCCGTCGGGCGAGCGCTGGTTGCCGTAGGCGGCGACCAGTCCGTAGCCGTGCGTGTACACCACGGTGTCGTTGAACCAGTTGCGCGCGGTGCCGAGGCCGGACTGCTGCAGCTCGCGGACCGCGACCACGGCATCCTGCTGGGTACCGTTCTTCTCGTAGCGGTCGACGTTGAGCTTGTCCGGGTAGGCGTAGTACTGCCGGAACTGCTGCAGCTGGCGGAACGACGGACTGATCACCGCCGGGTCGATGATGCGGATCTGTGCGGTCGTCTGGGCATCCTGTCGCAGGGCGCCCTGCTCCGCCGTCGTCTTCGCGTTGTACGGGATGGTGTCGATGTCGCTCAGCCCGTAGGCCTCACGGGTGAAGTCGATCCCCTTCTGCACATAGGGCGTCTCGAGCGTCTTCTGGCTGGGGTCGACCTGGAAGCGCTGAACCACCCACGGGAGGATGGCGCCGACGACGAGCGCGGCGACGATGAGCATCGCCGTTCCGACGACCGGGAAGCGCCAGCGGCCGACGAACGCCGTCACGACGAACAGCAGCGCGACGATCACGGCCGCTCCGGCGAGCACCGCCCGCCCCGGAATGGTCGCGTTGACGTCGGTGTATGCGGCGCCGTTCATCATGTCGTTGACGTTGGAGTCCGTCACGGTCGCATAGCGGTCGAGCCAGATGCTCACGCCCTGAAGCAGCAGGTAGAGGGCCGCGACGATCGAGACCTGGACGCGCGCCGAGCGCGAGATGCGCACCTCACGCCCGGTCACCCGGATCGAGCCGTAGAGATAGCAGGTGGCGAGGGTCGCGAGCAGCGCGATGAGGACCACGGCGGACGCGAAGCCGACCGCGCTGCGGTAGAACGGCAGCGCGAACAGGTAGAAGCCGATGTCGAGGTGGAAGAGCGGATCGGTCTTGCCGTAGGACGTGCCGTTCAGCCACAGCGCCGCCGTCTGCCACCGGCTCGCGGTCGAGACGCCCGCGAAGATCCCGAACACGATCGGGATGCCGTACATCGACAGGCGGCGCAGCGGTTCGATGACCTGCTGATAGCGGTCGAGCTGCGCGTTGAGCTTGGCGTACACCGGCCGCAGGCGGTACGCGAGCAGGATCGCCAGCCACACCGGCAGGGCCATCCCGAAGAACCCGATGAAGAACATCGCGATCCCGGCGAACCACTGGGTGGTCAGCACGTTGAGGAAGCCGACCTGGTCGTACCAGAGGACGTCGGCGTAGAGCCCGGCGAACACGAAGAACAGGATGACCACCGCGACGATCACCCCGAGAGTGATCCAGATGGCCGCGCGACGGCGGCCTGCGGGTCGGACTGCAGCTGGTGAACTCACGTATGGCCCTCTTGGTCTCGCCTGGCGGGAATGGGTCCATCCTAGGCAGCAGACCCTTGGAGTGCGCTGCGGCCCGGCGGAAGTCAGCCCGCGTGGCAGGTGGGCAGGCCGGACGTGCTCGACCCGTCGCGCACCGCCTGGAGGACCTTCAGTGAGTCGGCCAGCGTCTTCACCGCGAACACCTGCAATCCGGACGGAATGTGGCCGGCGACCTCGTCGCAGTTGGAGGCCGGTGCGAGGAAGTAGGTCGCCTTCCCGCTGTCACGCGCGGCGTACATCTTCTGCCGGATGCCGCCGATGGGCCCGATCGCGCCGGTGTTGTCGATCGTCCCGGTCCCGGCGATCCGCTTGCCTCCGGTGAGCGAGCCGGGCGTCAGCTTGTCCATGATGCCGAGGGCGAACATCTGGCCGGCGCTGGGGCCGCCGACGTTGTTCAGCTGGATCTTCACGTCGAACGGGAAGGTGTAGTCCATCCCGGCTCCGATGCCGATGACGACCTGTCCCTGCGACTCGGTCGGGGTGATGGCGACCGTGGACGCAGCGCCGTCGCGGACGATGCCGAGCTCGGCGGGCTTTCCCGCGCCGTTCTTCTTGACGGCATCCCGCAGCGCTTGGATGCTGCGGACCTTCACGCCGTTCACGGACGTGATCTCGTCGCCCACTTTCAGCACCCGCGACGCGGGGCTGCCGGTCAGCAGCTGCTTCACGGCGACGTTCTCGGGGAAGTCGTAGCCCAGCCGGCTGAGAGCCGCCGCGATCGCATCCTGTTGCGAGTCCACCATGGCCGCGGCGTTCTGGGCATTGGACTGCTCCGTGGTCGTGCCAGGAGGGAAGACGTCGTCGAGCGGCAGAACGGCCTTGCTCGGCTGGAACCAGGCGTCGGCGATCTGGAGCCACGACGGGCTCTGGTCCGGGTTCCCGACCACCGAGACGGTGAGGAGATCGAGCGACCCGGACGTGGGGTACGTCTTCCGGCCCGGGATGCTGATCAGGTCCTTCGCTTCTCCGCCCGACGGCGATCCGACCTGCTGGTCCGTGCCGAGAGTGTTGAACACCGGCCCCGGCTGCTCGATGACGAAGGGAGCGGGGACGAGCGCGAGCACCAGGGCGAGCACCACCGCGACCCCGATCGCGACCCAGCCGATGATGACCCGGCGCGGTGGAGCGATCCGCTCCGCCGCGTGCGCCTGCAGGGCACGATCTTCCTCGCCGAACAGGGTCACAGGGCCGTCCTCTCGCTGGGGTGCTGGTGCGCTGGGGTGCTGGTGGCTCTCCGCCATCAGCGGGTGTTCGCCACAGGCGCACGGCCCGGATGCGAGCATAGGCCAATTCTCACCCGCCGCCCCGGCACCACCGGCTAGCGTAGATGGCAAGCCTGAAGCCGAGCCCGGCGGCTGCTCGATCCGTGGCCGGCCCAGTTCGAGAAGAGGACGCTCACGATGGCCGACGACCAGAACGAGGAGCGGGACGACGACGAGTTCCGCGAACTGCTGAACCAGTTCCTGTCGGGAAACGGCGCGTCGATCGACCCGAGCCGTCTCGCCGGCGCCGCAGGCCTGCCCAACGATCCGGCCAGCATCCAGGCCCTTCTCGGCCAGCTGCAGAACGCTCTGATGAACCCGGGCGGCGGCATCAATTGGGACATCGCGCAGCAGCAGGCGCGCCAGCTCGCCGCCGACGGCGCACATCCCGTCACCCCGGCGGAGCGCGCCGCGCTCGACCAGGCCTTCCACGTCGCCTCGCTCTGGCTCGACCAGGCGACCGGTGTCGCCGGTCTCAGCAGCACGCCCGAGCTCATCGGCCGGGCGGAGTGGGCGCGTCAGACCATGCCGCTGTGGACACAGCTCGCCGAGCCGGTCGCCCTCAGCATCTCCGACGCCCTGACCCGGGTCCTGTCCGAGCAGGCGCCGGAGGAGATGCAGGCGATGCTGCAGAACGCCGGGCAGGTGATGCGCTCGATCGGCGGCGCGCTGTTCGCCATGCAGCTGGGGCAGGTCGTGGGGCAGCTCTCGAAGGAGGTCGTGTCCGGTGGCGACATCGGCATCCCGCTGCTGCCCGACGGCACGGCGGCGCTGTTGCCGCAGAACGTGGCCGACTTCGGCGACGGGCTCGACATCCCCGCCGACCAGATCCAGCTCTACCTCGCGGTGCGCGAGCTCGCTCACGCCCGGCTGTTCCGGCACGCGAAGTGGCTGCGGCTGCAGCTCATCACCCAGATCACGGCCTTCGCCAAGGGCATCACCATCGACACGGACGCGCTCGAGTCGCTCGCCGAGAACTTCGACCCCTCGAACCCCGAGGAGCTGCGCGAGGCGATGGTCAGCGGCCGGCTCATCCCCCCGCGGACCGAGGACCAGCAGGAGGCGCTCGCCCGCCTCGAGACGGTGCTCGCGCTCGTCGAGGGCTGGGTCGATGTGGTGACGGCGAACGCGACGCACCTCCTCCCCCGTGCCGACGCGATCGCCGAGACGGTGCGCCGTCGCCGGGCGTCCGGCGGACCGGCCGAGTCGGCGTTCTCGACCCTCGTGGGCCTGGAGCTGCGGCCGCGACGGCTGCGGGACGCCGCCGCGATGTGGCAGGCGGTCACGGAGGCCGTCGGCATGGATGCGCGGGACGCCCTGTGGTCTCATCCCGACCTGCTCCCCCAGTCGTCCGATCTCGACGACCCGTCCGTCCTGGTGGCCCGCCTGACCGCGGCGGCCAGCGGTCAGGAACCGGAGCAGGACGCGCTCGACCAGGCGATCGAAGACCTCCTGCGCGATGACAGGGACCGCCCGACCGAGGGGTGAGGCACGACTCGGCGAGTGGAGTCTGGGGATAGTCCGTCGTCGGAAAGTCGGTCTGTGGACAACCGCTGAGCGGGCACCTGCGTCCGAGAGGATGCGGGAATGGTCCTCGCACTCGACTCCCGAATCCAGCACGTGTGGCGCACGCCCGATAGCCTCCAGTTCGGCGTCGAACGACCCCTGCTCGTTCTCGAACGCGTGAGCGGTGCGGACGAGCGGATGCTGGCCGCGCTCGGCGGGGGCGTGTCCGCAGAGGGGCTCCACGTGGTGGCCAAGCGCGCGGGCGCACCGCCGGCGGCGGTGGCTGAGCTGCTGGAGCAGCTGACCCCGGTGCTGGCACCCGCGCGCGCCGAAAGGACGGAACCGCCTCTGGTCGTGCTCGACGGCGCGGGGCCGACGGCAGCGGCCCTCGAACGGATGCTGTCGGAGGCGGGGGCCGACGTCCGAAGTGGGCTGTCGTGGTCCGACCCGGTGGTCGCGCAAGCAGAAGCGGCCGTCATCGTCGCCGCCTACGCGGTCGAGCCCCAGCGCCACTCACGGTGGCTGCGCCGCGACGTGCCGCACCTCCCCGTCGTGTTCGGCGACGCCGGTGTCTCGATCGGGCCGTTCGTGCGGCCGGGCGAGGGCGCCTGCCTGCGGTGCGTCGACCTGCACCGGACGGATGCGGACCCCGCCTGGCCGGCCATGGCCACGCAGCTGCACACCCGGCCGGCCCCGGGCGAGACGGCGATCAGCTCGGCTGCGGCCGCCGCCCGAGGGGCCGCGATCGTGCTGGCGGGTATCGCCGGCTCGGGCGCGACGGAGGGTGCCGGAGTGCGTGCGGGGGTGCCGGAGGTGCGCCCGGTGGCGCCGGAGGTGCGTCCCGGGGTGGTCTGGCGGCTGGAGACCGGAGCCGTCGAGTGGGTCAGCCGCGCGTGGGAGCCGCACCCGGAGTGCGGCTGCCTCGGTCTTCCGGCGTGACCGTGGGCCGGAGCTCGGAGAGGAACCGCGATGGCTGACGCGAGGAGGGACGACCGGGCTGGTTGCCGCGCGCCGCCCAGCTGAGGTGCAGACGCTCCCGGGCGCGCGTGATGCCGACGTACAGGAGGCGACGCTCCTCATCCACCTGCTCGAACGTGGTGGCGTAGCTGATCGGGACGAGACCTTCGCTCAAGCCCACCAGATAGACGGACGGCCACTCGAGGCCCTTCGCGGCGTGCAGTGTGGCGAGGGTCACGGCGGACATCGTCGGTTCGTGCTGCCCGGCCTGACGGGCGAGCAGCTCGTCGGTGAAGGCGCGCAGTGTGCGGCCGGGCGGCTGCTCGTCGGCGAGACCCATGATGGCGTTGAGCGACTCCCAGCGCTCGCGGACGGCGCCGCGTGCTTCGGGCGGCTGGACGGACCAGCCGAGGGACCGGAGCACGTCGCTGACCGACTTGAACAGCGGGTCGTCCGTCGCCGCCAGGCTGGCCGCGCGCAACGACATGACGGCCTGTCGCACCTCCGGGAGGTCGAAGAAGCGCTTCGCGCCACGGATCTGGTAGCTGATTCCGAGATCACCGAGCGCCTGCTCGAGCGCGGCCGACTGCACGTTGACGCGGTATAGCACCGCGATGTGCTCGGGTCGTGAACCGGCAGCGAGCTCGGCGGCGATCCGCTGGGCGACGGCGCGCGCCTCGGCACGGTCATCCTCGAACGCGGTCGGCTCGGGCACCGGATCCACGTCGCGCGCTCCGCCCGCGATCTCAGCAGGCCGCAGGGTCAGTGCGCCGGAACGGCCGCGCATGAGCCGGTTCGCGACGTCGATCACCGAGGGCGTGGAGCGGTAGTTCTGCTCGAGTCGCACGACCGTCGCTCCGGGATGCTCCCGCTCGAACCCGAGCAGATAGTCGCTGCGGGCGCCGGCGAAGGAGTAGATGGTCTGGCTGGCGTCCCCGACGACGCACAGATCGGTCCGCGTGCCGAGCCACAGGGAGAGGAGCTGATGCTGCAGCGGCGACACGTCCTGGTACTCGTCGACGACGAAGAACCGGTACTGCTCGCGCACCTGCAGGGCGACGGCGGGCTCCGACTCGATCATGCCGGCGCAGGCGAGCAGCACATCCTCGAAGTCGATCTGCTTGCGCTCGTCCTTGAGGTCCTCGTACTTCTGCAGAAGGGCCGCCACCTGATCCGCGGTCAGTGAGCCCGGCGTCGGGCGGCCCGCCGCCGAGTACTGCTCGATCCCGAGACCCGAGACCTTCCGCCATTCCACCTCGGCGGCCACATCCCGCAGCGTCGCCGTGTCCACACGCAGTTTGAGGGATTCCGCTGCCTGCCCGAGCACCCGCCCCTTCCCATCGAGCACGGACGGCAGCTGGCCGCCGACCATCTGCGGCCAGAAGTAGTTGAGCTGCGACAGTGCCGCCGAGTGGAAGGTGCGGGCGGAGACACCGCCGGCACCGAGCTGACGCAGGCGTCCCCGCAACTCGGCTGCGGCGCGGCTGGTGAAGGTCAGGGCCATCACACGATTCGGCGCATAGGCGCCGGAAGCGACGCCGTAGGCGATCCGGTGCGTGATCGCGCGCGTCTTGCCGGTTCCGGCACCGGCCAGGATGCATACCGGACCGAACAGCGCTTCGGCTGCGACCCGCTGCTGCGCGTCCAGACCGGCGAGCAGGGCATCCGGCCCGGAGAGCGCGGTGCTCACGGCGCGGGCGGCTCGTCCAGCGGGCCGCCGTACCAGTCCTCGATGAGGGCGCGCGCGATCGACGACCGCCCGGGCAGGATGATCTGCTCCCGCGCCTCCCACAGCTCGTCGCGGCTGAACCAGCGGAGGTCGAGGATCTCCTCGCCGTCCGGGTCGAGCGCAGCCGGCTCCTGATCGTCGGCGAGCCGCGCGGTCATCCCGATCATCACGGACGCGGGGAACGGCCACGGCTGGGACCCCTTGTAGCGCGCATCCACGACGCGGATCCCCGCCTCCTCGAAGATCTCGCGCTCCACCGCCGACTCGAACGACTCCCCCGGCTCCACGAACCCGGCGAGCAGCGAGTACCGGGAATGCTCCCACATGGCATTGGACCCGAGCAGCAGGCGGTCGTCGGCATCCAGAATGGTGACGATCACTGCCGGGTCGGTGCGCGGGAAGACCTCGGAGCCGTCCTCGAAGCAGCGCCGGACCCAGCCCGCCTGCTCCACGACGGTCGGCATCCCGCAGCGCGGGCAGTGCGTGTTGGCAGCATGCCAGTTGGCCATGGCCAGCGCTTCGGTGAAGAGTCCGGCATCCCGGTCGCTCAGCGCGGTGGCCACCGTGCGGAGGTTGCCCCAGCGCGCCTCGTCGGGCTCGAGCTCCTGAGCAGCGGCGTCCGTCAGCACCTCGAGCACCACTGCGCTGCCGGACGGTTCCGTGGCGGTGGCGACCGTGGTGCGGCCGAGGTATACGCGCAGGAGGGCGGAGGTCACCCGGTCGACGGGGAGCAGCTCGAGTTCGGCGGGACCGGCGTCGGGAGCGGACCAACCGTCGGCGGCCGGGGTCGCGGCTGCGACGCTCTCGGCGGTGAGGAGGGCGCGGCCCTTCCAGAGGGCGAGCACCCGCGTGCCCGGCTCCTCCCACAGCTCGTCGAACAGGGCCGGACGCGAGCGCGCCGCATGGTCGCGGTCGGTCGCATGACGCGAGAGCGCCAGAGCCGCGAGCGGCGGAGCAGGGGTCGGGGCGGACGACATCGAGGTCCTTTCGGGGCGTGGCGGACGGCTGTCGCAGGCAGGTCCACTTAGCCTAGGTGCATGGCCAGATCCCATCTCACTCTAGCCGCGCTGGCCACCTCGGCCGTTCCCGGCCTCGACGTCACGGGCGCCCGCAGCTACAGCCTCGGCGGCGCAGGCGACTTCGACTCGGCACTGCTGACGACGGCGGATGGGAGCGCCGTCATCGTCCGCGTTCCGACCTCGCAGGCGGCGGAGACCGAGCAGAGTGCCGACCTCGTCGCACTGCGCGCGCTCACGACGGGCATCCGCAGCCGGCTGCCGTTCGACGTCCCGCAGTTCCTCGGCCAGGCGCCGGTGGCCGGGACGCGTGCCCTCGTCTACGACTACCTCCCCGGCCGTCACATCGCCGTCGAAGAGGTTCCCCCGGGCGACGGGCTCGCCGGTTCGATCGGGCACGCCATCGCCGCGATCCACGCTCTGCCGACCGCGTTCGTCGGCGAGGCGGGCCTTCCGGTGATGTCCGCGACGGAGTGCCTCGCTGCTGCGAACTCGGTGATCGAGTCGGCCGCATCCACGGGACTCCTGCCGACCGCGCTGCGGGACCGCTGGCGCGACGCGGCCGCCGACCACTCCATCTGGCAGTTCCAGCCGACCGTCATCAACGGCGCGCTGACCGCCGACTCCTTCCTGGTGGAGGACGACGGGGTCACGGCGGTGCTCGGCTGGTCGGCCCTCCGCGTCGGCGACCCGGCCCGCGATCTGCACTGGCTGCTCGCCATGAACCCGGACGCGACCGACGGCGCACTCGGCGCCTACGCCTCCACCCGTCAGGTCGCCGCCGACCGCCAGTTCACCCAGCGCGCGATGCTGTACGCCGAGCTCGAGGTGGCTCGCTGGCTGCTGCACGGCCGCGAGGTGCGGGACCAGTCGATCATGGACGACGCGGTCGCGATGCTCGACGGACTCGTGGATCGGGTGCACAGCAACGCGATGAACCCGCTGTCGACCGCCACCGGACCGATCCTGGCGGTCGGCGACGTCGAAGCCATGCTCGACCGGACCCCGGGCGACCATCCAGCCGCCGACGGCAGCGGTGGTTACCGCCGCTCGGGCGGGATGAAGCCGGTGGCCGACGACCAGAGCGACGTCAGCTCCTCCTCCGCGTAGAGCCGCTCCGGTCGGATGACGCGGTCGTCGGCGACGAAGTAGAAGACCGCGTCGATGCGCTCCGGGTCAACGCCGGCGTAGCGCGCGAACGCGAGTCGGTAGAGGGCAAGCTGCAGCTGCTTGCGCTCCAGATCGTCGGCGTCGCGCGGCGCCTTCCCGGTCTTCCAGTCGACGATCTGGTAGTCGTGCCGGCCGTCCTCCGCACGGTAGACGGCATCCAGCTTGCACACGATGACCTGCCCAGCGAGCGTGATGTGGATCTCCAGCTCCACCTCCTCGGGGCGGCGGCCCGACCACGGGCTGCGCTCGAAGGTCGCCTTCAGCTCCTCGAAACGTTCCGCCTCGAGCAGGTCGCCCGCCGGGTCGTCCAGCTCGGCCGCGTTCGCGTCGAGGACGTCGGTGGCGCCCGCGACGGAGCCGAACCGATCCTCCACCCACTGGTGGAAGAGGGTGCCGAGCCTCGTCTGCCGGTAGGGGCGTTCAGGCATCGGGCGGCGGAGCGACGCGGCGACGCCCGCCGGGTCAGTCACGTAGTCCTTGAACCGGGACGCCGGGATGCGCGCGGGCAGCTCGACGAGGCCCGCCTCCTGTTCCCGTCTGGCACGTTCGGCAAGCAGCAGGTCGAGGTCCCGCGCGTAGACGCCTCCGTCACCCGCGCCGCCCTCGCGCGCCCGGCGTACCGCTTCCGCTGCGGCTTCCACGCGCCCCCGGCGCGCGCCGAGTGGCTCCAGCGGCCAGTTCACGGTCGCCGCGCTCAGCGTGAGCGGATTCTCGTCGGGCTCGTCGCAGTCCGGGAATGCGTCCTCGGGCAGGAGGCCCGCCTCCTGAAGCTCCAGCAGGTACGAGCCCGGACCGCGGGGACGGGTCTGCGTCGACCAGTACGACCCGCTGAGCAGCAGCCGCTCCTTCGCGCGGGTGACGGCGACATAGATCAGCCGGCGCTGCTCCTCCAGGTGGCGGGCCACGTTCTCCTCCTCGAACGCGGCGATGGACTCGTGGACGTCCTTCTGGGTCTCTGCGGTGCGCCAGGCGATGACCGGCAATTCGGCGGAGTCGCCACGGAACTCGTTCGGGAGCTGGCCGAACGAGAGCCAGCCCTTGCGGCTCTGCGGCGGACCGGGGAGCTCGCCGTCGACGAGCCGGGGGACGGCCACCACATCCCACTCCAGCCCCTTGGCGCCGTGGATGGTGAGGATCTGGACGGTGCCCGGCTCCGGGTCCTCGCTCCGCGGCGCCAGGTTGTCGCGCTGCTCCGCCTCCGCGAGCCAGGACAGGAACGAGCCGAGGGTCGCCTGATCGTCGACCGCGAGGTACGAGGCCACCTGCTCGGCGAACGCGTCGAGGCTCGCGTGGCCGAGCTGCGCGGTCTCGTTCGCGGCCACCTCGATGTCCAGGAGCAGCTCCTGCTGCACGAGCGTGACGAGATCGAGCAGGTCCAGGCCCACACGCGAACGCAGGTGGTCGAGCCGGCGACCGGCGTCGCGCATCCGCTCGAGTCCCTCCGGACTGAAGCCGTCCAGACGGCTGTGCCCCGCGGGCGCCTCGACGACGAAGTCGAGCGCATCCACGAGGGACGCGGACTCCTCGCCGGCGACCGAGCTCCGCAACCGGTCGCGGAGCTCCGGGTCGAGCTTCTGGTGCCGGTGGTCGCGTTCGGCCAGCCAGGAGGCGACGTCGCGGAGCGCCGCGATGTCCTTCGGGCCCACTCGCCACTTGGCGCCGGTCAGCAGGCGGATCAGCTCGGAGCCGGCCGTCGGGTCGTGCATGACCCGCAGTGCGCTGAGAAGGTCGGCGATCACCGGCTGCTCGAGAAGCCCTCCGAGACCGAGGACGTGATACGGGATGCCGTGGCGGTCGAGCGCGCCGGTGAACACGTCGATCTTCTTCAGGGACCGGCAGAGCATGGCGGCGCTGGGAGGCGAACCGTCGGGCCCGAGCCGGCGCACCCGGTCCCCCAGCCAGCGGGCGACGAGGTCCGCCTCATCTGCGACCGTCTGCTCGAAGACCGCCGTCAGTTCCCCGGCGGAGGCACCGGGCCGCGGCTGCAGCTGCTCGACGTGCACCGGGGAGGCGGCCGTGAGCGGGTCCACGAGAACGTTCGCTGCATCGAGCACGCGCGTCGGGTTTCGCCAGCTGGTGCTCAGCGCGTACTCGTCCGCGGCGCCGTGGTCGCCTCGGC
>Ga0209677_100456_pt1 | contig 23754 bp, 22 predicted proteins | sample AraplaCvi_mCL_r2_2_FD_184285 | JGI IMG/M metagenome (GOLD analysis project Ga0209677, IMG submission 184285) | Arabidopsis root microbial communities from North Carolina, USA - plate scrape CL_Cvi_mCL_r2 (SPAdes) (version 2) | ecosystem: Host-associated > Plants > Roots > Endosphere | place: USA... | reverse complement strand
AGCAGAAACATCAAAGGCCGGGATCGCTCCCGGCCTTTTTGCTCGGTGTCATCGTCCGCGAAGGCGGACGATGCACGCCGTGACATCTCGGTTGGCGCTGACGGATGTGTCTACTGGATGCCCCCCTGCCCAGGGCATGACAGCGCGTTACTCCGCTGCCTGCGACTGCTCCAGCGTCGGATAATCCGTGTAGCCCTTGGCGCCGCCGCCGTAGAATGTGGTCTTGTCCCAATCGTTCAGCGGTGCGCCGGCCTTCAGCCGCTCGACGAGGTCGGGGTTGGAGATGAACGGCTTGCCGAAGGCAATCAGGTCCGCGGCACCGGAGTCGATCACCTGGTTGGCGAGCGCAAGGTCATAGCCATTATTGGCCATGTAGGTGCCCTTGAAGCGCTTGCGCAAAGACGCGTAGTCGAACGGCGCGACGTCGCGCGGGCCGCCGGTCGCGCCCTCGATGACGTGGATATAGACAAGATTGAGCGCATTCAGGCCATCGACGATGTAGTCGAACAGCGGTTGCGGATTGCTATCCGAGACATCGTTGGCTGGCGTCACCGGTGAGATGCGGATGCCGGTCTTGTCGGCGCCGATCTCGGCAGTGACGGCCTTGGAGACCTCGAGCATCAGCTTGGCGCGGTTCTCGATGGAGCCGCCATAGGCATCGGTGCGCTTGTTGGTGCCGTCCTTCGCGAACTGGTCGAGCAGATAGCCGTTGGCGCCATGAATCTCGACGCCGTCGAAGCCAGCCTCGATCGCATTGGCGGCGCCCTTGCGGAAGCCGTCGATGATGCCGGGAATTTCATTCAGCTCCAGCGCGCGCGGCGCCGAGACATCGGCGAAGGCGCCGCCGACGAAGGTCTTGGTCTTGGCAGGAATCGCAGATGGCGCGACCGGCGCGCCGCCGCTCGGCTGCAGCGACACATGCGAGATGCGGCCGACATGCCAGAGCTGGAGGAAGATGCGGCCGCCGTTCTCGTGCACGCGGCCGGTGACCTTGCGCCAGGCTGCCACCTGCTCCTTGGAGTAGATGCCGGGGGTATCCTGATAACCCTGGCCTTGCTGCGAGATCTGGCTGGCCTCGGTGATCAAAAGGCCGGCGGAGGCACGCTGGCCGTAATACTCGATCGCCAAGGGACTTGGCACCAGCCCCGCGACGGCGCGGTTGCGGGTCAGCGGCGCCATCGCGATGCGGTTGGCGAGCGTGATCGGACCAAGCTTGTAGGGGTCAAACAGTTTGGACGGGGTGCTCATATGCTCTCTTCCAGTCGTGAATGGTAGACAATTGTGCGCTGCCGCAAAGGAGCCAATGGGCAGAGCCATACGTCTGGTGCAGGGGAGCGCCGCGATTTCGCCGTTTCGGCGCGCATTCGCGGCGCGAAGTGGAATAACGACCGATCAGGCGATGCCGAGGAAGTCGCGCTTGCCGACCTCGACCCCGTTGTGGCGCAGCAGGCCGTGCGCAATCGCGGCGTGGAAATAGAAATTCGGGAATGAGACGCGGTTGACGAAATCCTGGCCCTTCAGCGTCGTGGTGGCGTTCGGTCCGCTGGGGAAGGTGACGTCCTTGGTGTCGCCGCCCTCGAACTGCTCCGGCTTGAAGGTCTTCAGGTAGTCGATGGTCTTCGCAAGGCGCTGGCGCAGCTCGGCGAAGGTGGTCTCGGTATCGGGGGTGCTCGGTACCTCGCTATGGGAGAGCCGTGCGCTACCTTTGGCGGCGAAATCGCAGGCGAGCTGGATCTGGCGGGTGAACGGCAGCATGTCCGGGTAGAGCCGCGCATTCAGCAGCACCTCGGGCTGGATTTTCCTGGCCTCGCAATGGGCTTCGGCCTTGGCAAGCAGGCCGGAAAGGCTGGTGAGGATCTGGAGATAAGCGGGGACGGTTGCGTCATAAAAGGACATGGGATGCTCTCGTTGATTGGGGGCGCCGCAATGAAGCGTTCCACCCCGCACATGGGGCGGCGCCCAAGAGAATGCAACTGCATCTTTCTCGGTTTTTTGCTCGGCCGTATTGCTTAACGCGCTGGTCCGTGGGGTGGGCGGAGCGGCCGCAGGAAGGCTAGAGCATTGCTGCCCTCGCGCCCTTGCCTCCCCGGCGCGGCGCAATCTGAATTTTGTCATTGCGAGGAGCCGAAGGCGACGAAGCAATCCAGACTTTTCTTTTTGGGCTCTGGATTGCTTCGCTTCGCTCGCAATGACGACCTCACATCGCGCTCCGATGGTGCTAAGCGATTCACCGCATCGGCGCGGCAGGCTCGACCTGCGCCCGTGCGCCGCCGCGCATGCGCGTGACCAACTCCGCCGTCGGCCAGGAATCGGCCGGCAATCCATACTTGACCTGCATCGTCTTGATCGCGGTACGGCTCTGCTGGCCGAGCACGCCGTCGATCTTGCCGACGTCGAAGCCGGCGCGTGCCAGGAGCTGCTGCAGCTCCTTGATCTCGGCGAACGGCAATTGTGCCACCGGGCCTGCGGGCCGCCGCATCGGCGGTGCGCCGGCGATGCGGCTCGCGAGATAGCCGGCGGTGGTCGAATAGATCAGCGAATTATTCCATTCCGTGTAGGCCGCAAAATTGGCGTAGGCGAGAAATGCCGGACCATTGCGGCCCATCGGCAGCAGCACGGAGGCTTGGAGATTGTCGCTCGACAGAGGCCGCCCGTCCGGATAGGTGACGCCGAGGCTGGTCCATTTGCTGCGCGGGGCCTTGATGGTGAGATCGGCCTGCTCCCAGGGGAAATCCTGCGGCAGCCGGATCTCTTCCAGCCACGGCTCGCCGCGCCGCCACTTCAATCCGTTGGCGATGTAGTTCGCGGTCGAGCCGATCACGTCGGGCCCGCTGCGAAGCAGGTTGCGGCGGCCGTCGCCGTCGTAGTCGACCGCATAGTTCACGTAATGTGTCGGCAGGAATTGCGTCTGGCCGAGCTCGCCGGCCCAGGAGCCGATCATCTCGGCCGGCGAGAGGTCGCCACGATCGATGACCTTCAACGCGGCGATGGTCTCGCCCTCGAAGCGCTCGCTGCGGCGGCAGTCGTAGGCCAGCGACACCAGCGAGCGCAGCGTCGGGAGATTGCCCATGTTGGCGCCGAAGTCGCTTTCCAGGCCCCAGAACGCGGCGATGACCGCCGGCGGCACGCCATAGTCCTTCTCGGCGCGGGCGAACGCCGCCGCATAGGTGCGGATGTGCTGCTGGCCGTTCTGCATCCGATAGGTCGCGGCCATGCGGCCGGCGAACTCGGTGAAGAGCTGGCCGAACACGCGCTGGCCGCGGTCGCGATTGACGATGCCCTGATCGTAGACGAGGTAGGGCGAGGCTTCCGCGATCGCGCGCTGCGACACGCCATCCGCGGCGGCTTTCTGCTTCAGCTCGCTGAGGAAGCGCTCGAAGCTCTGGCCGTTATGGCAGGCGGCCGCGCGCGGCGAGGGCGCCGTGGCGACGCGGGGCGCCCTGCTGATCGGCGCAGCGGCGGGCGCGAATTGCGCCTCGGCCACGGATGCGAAAGTGAGGGTTGCTGCGACGGCGGTCAAAATGCCTCGCAGGGCAGGCAACGAACTTCGCATCCGGTCTCACCGATCGGTGGTTTGTACTTGAGAAAGCATGGATATCCGAAGCGGAGCGAAAAGCAATCGGCCGGCCAAGGCGAGTAGCGAAGAAGGAAGTTTCTTCGCTACTCGCTATCAGCGCGCCAGCGGCCGGTGCGCGGTTTCCGGCGCGAGTGCAATGAAGGGTAGGCCGACGACATAGATCAGCGAAAGCAGCGAGATCGCGAGCGGGAAGCTGCCGGTCGCCGCCGCCACCATGCCGATCAGGGTCGGCCCGGCCGCGCCGAGGATGCGGCCAAGGCTGAAGGCAAAACCGGAGCCGGCGCCGCGCAGCACTGATGGGAACATCTCCGGCAGCCAGATCGTGAACAGGCCGAACACGCCGTTGGTGAAGAACCCGAGCACCGGCAGCAGGACGAAGAACAGCGTGAGATTGTCGAGCCGGGCGATCGCGACCTCATACGTGATAACGACCGAGATCAGGGCGCCCAGGAAGAACAGCACGGCGGTCCAGCGCCGGCTGCCGAGCCGGTCGGTAATCCATGGCATCAACAGGCAGCCGATCAGGGTGCCGACATTGGTGACGAGGCCCGAGACCGCGCCCATCGCCTGCGCGTGCGACGGCGCAGCGCCCGCTGCGACGAGCTTGGTGATGACGACGGTGGGTGCCCAGAAGTTCGACGACCACAGGCCGAAGATGATGACGGCCATCATCATCGCCGCAGCCCAGGTGATGCGCGCCTGGCCTTCGCCGAATAGTGCCATTACCGAGCCAGAGGCCGAGCCGGGCGGCTTGGCGCGCCGCGGCTCCGGCACGCTGGTGCGCAGATATGCGATCAAGAGCGCCGGCAGGATGCCGATGAAGAACATGCCGCGCCAGCCGAGCGTGTTGATGGCCCCGAGGGTGACCAGCGCCGCCAGGAACAGTCCGGTCGGCGTTGCCGTATGCAGCCAGCCCGCGAGCCGCACGCGCATGTGCTCGGGCACGGATTCGTGCAGCAGCGGCGTGCCGGCCGCCCATTCGCCGCCGATGCCGAAGCCGGCGATGAAGCGGAAGATCGCGAACATCACGATGCCGGTGGAGAAGCCGCACAGCGCGGTGAACAGCGAATAGGCCAGCACGGTCCAGCACATCACGCGGACGCGGCCATATTGGTCCGCGGCCCAGCCCCAGACCATCGAGCAGGCCCAGCCGAGCATGAAGATCGAGAACAGGATGCCGCCATAGAGGCCGATATTCGCCCGCGTCGCCTCGATGCCGGAAGCCGGCAGCAATTCGCTCAGTGCGGCGACCAGGATGTAGCCATACATCGCGGAGTCGAAGCCGTCGAGCATCCAGCCGAGCCACGTCACCCAGAAAATCTTGCGCGCGGAAATGGAAGATGGTTCCGCGGAAACGGCCGCGGCGACGCCGGTGACGGTCATGTCTCCTCCCTAGAGCATTTTTTGTTTGTGGGAGGAGTATGACCGGCTTTGCGCGCCGCGACACCGTCGCAAACGGAATGGGGCGCAGCGAATAGGGAATGGCGTGAGGCGAATAGCGACGAATGGTGAGTAACGAATAGAGAAAACGAATCCTTCTCTATTTTGCCATTCCCTATTCGCTACTCGCCTCTCTCATCCCACTTTCGCCAGCGCCGCCTGCGCCTCGCTCTGGATGCGCTTCAGATGCGCCTCGTCGCGGAAGCTCTCGGCGTAGAGCTTGTTGACGTCCTCGGTGCCGGAGGGACGCGCGGCGAACCAGCCCTGGTCGGTCTCGACCTTGACGCCGCCGAACGACTGGCCGTTGCCAGGCGCCGTGGTGTGCACGGCGCGCACGGGATCGCCGGCGAGCTCCGTCAGGCCGAGCTTGTCAGGCGTCAGCGCCTTCAGCGCCGCCTTCTGCGGCGGTGTCGCCGGCACATCGATGCGGGCATAGACCGGCGCGCCGAGCTCAGCCGTAAGCTCCTTGTAGAGTTCGCTCGGATCGCGGCCGCGCTTCGCCATGATCTCGGCGGCGAGCAGGCCTAGGATCAAGCCGTCCTTGTCGGTGGTCCACACCGTGCCGTCGCGCTTGAGGAAGGAGGCGCCGGCGCTCTCCTCGCCGGCGAAGCCGAAGCCGCCGGAGCCGAGCCCCTCGACGAACCATTTGAAGCCGACCGGCGTCTCCACCAGCTTGCGGTTCAGCTTGCGCGCGACGCGGTCGATGATCGAGCTCGAGACGATGGTCTTGCCGATCGCAGCATCTGCGCGCCAGTCCGGCCGATGCGCGAACAGGTACGCAATCGAGGTGGCCAGGAAGTGGTTCGGGTTCATCAGCCCGCCGGAGCGGGTGACAATGCCATGGCGGTCGGCGTCGGTGTCGTTGGCGAAGGCGACGTCGAAGCGCTCGCGCATGCCGATCAGGCTCGCCATCGCATAAGGCGAGGAGCAATCCATCCGGATCTTGCCGTCCCAGTCGACGGTCATGAAGCGGAAGGTCGGGTCGACGCGCTCGTTCACCACGGTCGCATTGATGCCGTAGCGCTCGATGATCGGCTGCCAGTAGTGCACGGCGGCGCCGCCGAGCGGATCGATGCCGATTTTGACGCCGGCCGATTTGATCGCGTCGAGATCGACCACGCGGCCGAGGTCTTCGACATAGGGCGTGACGTAGTCGTAAGGATGCACCGTGCCCAGCTTGCGCGCCTGCTCATAGGTGACACGCGAGACGCCGGCGAGCTCATTGGCGAGATAAATATTGGCCTGCCGCTCGATCTCAGCCGTCGCGTCGGTATCGGCGGGGCCGCCATGCGGCGGATTGTATTTGTAGCCGCCGTCCTCCGGGGGATTGTGCGACGGCGTCACGACGACGCCGTCGGCGAGATGATCCTTGCGGCCCTTGTTGTGGGAGATGATCGCGTGCGAGATCACCGGCGTCGGCGTGTAGCCGCGGTGCTGGTCGACCATCACCTCGACGCCGTTGGCGGCGAACACCTCCAGCGCGCTCACCAGCGCAGGCTCGGCCAGTGCGTGGGTGTCGATGCCGATGAACAGCGGCCCGTCGAGGCCCTGCTGCCGGCGATAGTCGCAGATCGCCTGCGTGGTGGCGAGGATGTGGTTCTCGTTGAAGCTGGTCTTGTGCGACGTGCCGCGATGGCCCGAGGTGCCGAACGCGACACGCTGGGTCGGCTCCGCTGGATTGGGCTTGAGCGCATAATAGTCGGTGATCAGCCTTGGAATATTGGCAAGCGCGGAATCTGCGACCGGCTTGCCGGCGGCGGGATTTATCGTGGCCATGGGATGTCCTTGAGCTCATTCCAACATTGCGGGCGGCACTTCGTTCCCTGCCGGCAGAGATCGACTGCCGCTCTCTTCCAACTCTCGATCTCGGAGCTACCATGCCCCGGCACGACGGGGGCGATCAACGGAGAAACGCACCATGGGAGAATGGGACATCAGCCGCACGCGGCGAACGGTCATGCGCGCGGTCCTGCACGGCTCGGCGGCCGTGATGGCCGGGTTGCTCGCGCCGCGCGGCCGCGCCCAATCAGACAACAAGATGACCAAGGCGCGGGCCGAATATCAGGGCACACCGAACGGCATCTACAGCTGTGCGACCTGCACGCTGTTCGTCGCCCCCAACGCCTGCAAGGTGGTGGAGGGCGAGGTCAGCCAGGGCGGCTGGTGCAAGGCCTACGCCATGGCCGATTGAGGCGCTGCCGCGTGGCATCGGCCCGATGCTGCGTCGGCGGCGCATCGGCTCAATCATTCATCTCATAGATGAAGTGGCCGGGGCCGGTCAGCCGGGCCGTGAAGTCGACCGTTTTGCCGGCGAGCGGCGCCAGGCTGCCGGAGGCCAGCTTGAACACGACCTTGCCCTTGGCCTGCGAGATGGCGGGCGTGCCGTCGTGCATGACGACCGAGCCCGTCCCGTCCACGAGCTGGATCACCGCGAGACCGTCGGTCATCCGGTGGATGCCGGCGCCATAGAGATAGACGCCCTTCTGGTTCTCCCACTCGCTGGCGACGGAGGCAGTGTAGAGCGCCCCCTTCAGCAAACCGTCGACGCCGTAACAGGAATATTGAAAGCTGACGAGCATATGGCCTGGCCGGTCGCCGATCGGCTCCTGGCCCAATGTGCCCACTATGTTGCATTCGTAGCGCCCGACCAGCTCGGCGTGGACCGGGCCGGCTGCGGCCGCCAGGCTGGCAGCCGCACCAAGGGCCATGACGATGACGGCTTTCCTCATGCGCTCTCCCTTAACCAGCTCCGGCGGCTTTTGTAGCGTGCCTCGCGAGAGGCCGCAGGTTTTGCGCCGTGCCGCCGTTGCAGCGGGCGTTTTCTCATCTTGTGGTAGCAGCGTCCAGACCTCGCAGGCCGCCACCGGCTGTTAGTCCCGTTCAAGCCACCGTTTTGTCGGTGCGGCATTAACCACGCCAATCTCTGCATTCTGCAAAGCCCGACATTTAAGTCGGAGTTTAACGGTTGTCCGACGAAATGGTCGCCAGCAGACCGGCGTAGCAACGGGACTTTGCGCGCCCCAACCTTGCAGGAGCAATATCGTGAGAGCGCTTCACTACAGCGCACTGGCCCTGGTCGCGGCGCTCGCGCTCGGCGGCTGCAGCCGTCAGCCACCTGTGCAGGCCGCCGCGCCTTGCGTCGACCTGACCGGCGCGCCTTGTGCCGTCAGGCCGGAGGTCGCTCATCCCGGGCCGTCATTGTCCGGCCGGGAGGCGGGCACCCACCGGCACAGATCGGCAGCGGCGGTGCGGCACAAGCGACGCCGTCACCATGTCGCGGAGAGCCACAAGATGACACCGCGTCCGCCGCAGCTGTCGGAAGCGAAGCCGGCGGCGGCAGAGCCGGCGATTCCGCTGGCCAAATGGAGTGCAGCGGCACCGGCACCGGCCCAACAGCCCGAAACGCGTGCGGCCACTGCGCCGCCAACATCATCGAACCCCTCGGGTGCGTCGGTTCAGGAGCAGGTCGCGGTCGCCACCGCGCTTGCCGAGCGTATCACCGCGCTGTCCGCGCTGCCGGCGCCGAATGCCAAGGCGGATGCGGCTCCGCGCAGCGAGGGCATCGCCACGTCTGCGCCGTCGCGCCTCGTCGCGGTGCTGATGGTCAAGCCCGGCGTGCGGTCGATCTCCGACCTGCGCGGCCGGATCGTCGCGATCGACGAGCGCTATGCCGCGGCCCACAACAAGGTCACCGCCGGAATGGCGGCCGCAGGCGCGTCCGATGTCCAGCTCATGCAGGGGCAGGGGACCGCGATCAACCGCCTGACCAACGGTGAGGTGCCCGCGGCCATCGTGGCGGTGGTGGTGCCGGAAGCCGCAGACGCGTTCCCGGAGATCGCGGGCTACAAGACCTTCCGCGTCCCGCTGCCGACGATGTAAGCCCGCAGCTTGATCCCGGCGTATCTCAGGATACGCCGGCCGGGACCGGCCGCGGCTCTGTCTCGGCCTGTCCCTCGGGACGCGATCGTGCCGCCTCGCGTGCCGACGCGAGCCCTTTCGGGAAGCCGCTGCGGTCGCTGTATGATCGGCGCCTGCCGCGCTTCGGGTCGTGCTGTGTCGCGACATCCTGAGCGGCGATATAGTCCAGCGCGGTGACGCCGCCCACCATGATCAGCGCCGCCAGGACATTGCCATGGCGCGGATTGTCGGAACGCAGCTCCGCTAGCAGCGTAGCGATGTCCAGGCCGTCGCCGGCAACGCGGCTATACAGCCCCGTCTTCTTGTCGGGCGATAGCGTCATCATGCCGGCGCAGATTTCGCGCACGCCATAGGCGCGCACCAGCCGCTCCTTGCCTTGCATGCCCAACGTGCGGGTGACGCGGCGCGGCGCAAACAGCTCGATCGTGCCGAGTGCGATGCTGAACCAGCCGAGCCCGCGGGCCAGCCTGTCCGCCGAGGTCAGCGAGCTGTGGCCGCTGCGGACGATCTTCGGGTCCCCTTTGGACCGCACGAGATTTGGGAGATAGAACATCGGTGAGGGCATCCCTTACGGTTTCAACACGACCTTGATGCAGCTGTCCTGCTTGTTGCGAAAGACGCGGTACATGTCCGGCCCGCGCTCCAGCGGCACGCTGTGGGTGATGACGAAGGATGGATCGATCTGACCGCTTTCGATCCGCTGCAGCAGGTCGTCGATCCAGCGGTTGACGTGGGTCTGGCCGGTGCGGATCGTCAGGCCCTTGTTCATCAGCGGGCCCATCGGGATCTTGTCGGCGAAGCCGCCATAGACGCCGGGTATCGAGATGATGCCGCCGGGACGGCAGACATAGATGATCTCGCGCAGCACATGCGGCCGGTCGGTTTCCACCATCATCATCTGCTTGGCGCGGTCGAGCAGCGTATCGGGCTGTCCCAGACTCACATGGCTCTCGAAGCCGACGGCATCGATGCACTTCTCCGGACCCTTGTTGTCGGTCAGCTCCTGCAGCCGCTCGACCACGCTTTCCTCGTCGAAATTGATCGTGATGGCGCCGCCGGCTTCCGCCATCGACAGTCGCTCGGGCACGCGATCGATCGCGATCACCTGCTTGGCCCCGAGCAGGATGGCGCTGCGGATCGCCATCTGCCCCACCGGGCCGCAGCCCCAGATCGCGACCGTGTCGGTCGGCTCGATGTCGCATTGCACGGCCGCCTGCCAGCCGGTCGGGAAGATGTCGCTGAGAAACAGCGCCTGCTCGTCGGACATTCCGTCCGGCACCTTGACATGGGTGGTATCCGCAAAGGGAACGCGCAGATATTCAGCCTGGCCGCCCGGATAGCCGCCGGTCAGATGCGTGTAGCCGAACAGGCCTGCGGTGGTATGGCCGAACACCTTGTCGGCCAGATGCTTGTTGCGGTTGGTGGTCTCGCAGACTGAGAAATTGCCGCGCCGGCACTGCTCGCACTCGCCGCAGATGATGGTGAAGGGCACGACGATGCGGTCGCCCTTCTTCAGCTTGCCGTTGACGCCGGCGCCGACCTCGACGACCTCGCCCATGGTCTCATGACCCATGATGTCGCCGGGCATCATAGCCGGGATGTAGTTGTGGAACAGGTGCAGGTCTGAACCGCAGATCGCGCAGCTCGTCACCTTGATGATCGCGTCGCGCTCATGCTCGATCTCGGGATCGGTGACGGTGTCGCAGCGGATGTCCTCTTTCCCATGCCAAACCAGCGCCCTCATGCGCGAACCTCCAGGCTGAAGCGTCCCGGGGCAAGTCGGATCGGCAGGGATGGTTGCTATTCTGCGCTGGTTTTTCGGCTGCCTCGCCTGTCGGCGTCCTGAGGACGGGCACCAAGAGAGCTGATGACGTTGGCGGGGCCGGCGGCGAAGCCGGCACTTGCCTCTAGGCCTTGGACTTTTTCGCGGGCTTCTTTGCTTTCGCCTTGACGGGTTTCGTCTTGACGGGTTTCGCCTTGCTTGTCTCGATCGCTGCTTTGCTCGCGTCCGCCGCGACATCGGCCGGCTTCTGGATTTTCTTCTCGACCTTCTTCGGCAGCTCCGCGGCAGCCGCCTGGCGCATGGCGCGAGCGTAGCTGTCGGCGGCATTGTCGGCCGAGAGCAACAGGCGGCGCGCAGCCGCGCTGGCCTGCTCGAACGCTTCCCGCGCCAGCATCTTGAAGCGCTCCTTGGCGTCCTTGTCCTTGGCCTTGACCGCCATGCCGTTGAAGCGATCGCGCCGCTTCTTCGCCGTCGCCAGGATGGTCTTGTTCTGCTGTTTGGCCAGTTGCCGGATCACGGCATCCAGGTCGGCGTCAGCCATACTACCCTCGAGAATCGTCATAAATGGTTGAAAAGGCGCGCGACTATGCAATCGCGCGCCGCGCTTGGCAATCGTGGCTCTTACGACGCCTCACCTTTGAAAAAGGTTTACGTCGCTGCGCTGGCCTTTTCCGTCACGAAACGCGCGCGGCCGCGCCCGATCGTCAGCACCAGGAGGCAGCCGACCGCCGAGATCGCCGCGAGCGGCAAGAGCCCGAGCGGATAGCTGCCGGTGGCGTCCTTGATGACGCCGAGCAGCCAGGTGCCGATAAAGCCGCCGATATTGCCGATCGCATTGATCTGCGCGATGCCGGCCGCGGCCGAACCCGCCGACAGCCACTCGGTCGACAGCGCCCAGAACGGGCCCTTGACGATGTAGGTCGCGGTGACGGCGATGCAGAGGATCAGGATGGTCGGCGCGAGGCTGTGGGCCGCGAGCGAGGCCGCGAGGCTCGCCGCGAGCAGCGCCAGCGGGATCGCGGTGTGCCAGATGCGCTCGCCTGACCGGTCCGAGGTGCGGCCCCAGATGATCATCAGCACCGAGGCGATGCCGAACGGGATCGAGTTGAGCAGGCCGGTCTGCATGTTGGTGAGGCCGAACGATTTGATGATCTGTGGCTGCCAGAGCGACAGGCACTGGCTGGCGCCGGACGCGCCGGCGTAGATGAAGGATGCTGCGAGCACATATTTGTCGCTCATGATCGCCCAGAGCGACGCATGACGCGTGGTCGTGGTGTCGTTCTCCGCCTCGGTCGCCAGCGCGTGTTCGACGAGGTCGCGCTCGGCCGGCGACAGGAAGCGCGCGGAGGAGGGGCGATCCGGCAGCACGAAAATGGTGGCGAGGCCGAGCAGCACTGCCGGCACCGCTTCGAGGATGAACATCCATTGCCAACCGCGCAGGCCGAGCACGCCGTCGACCTGCAGCAGCGCGGCCGAGATCGGCGAGCCGAGGAAGCTCGACACCGGAATGGCCACCATGAAGATCGCGACGATGCGGGCGCGATAGGCGCGCGGGAACCAGTAGGTCAGATACAGGATCACGCCGGGGAAGAAGCCGGCCTCCGCTGCGCCGAGCAGCAGCCGCACCGCGTAAAACGAATTCGGTCCGGTCACGAACGCCATCGCGGCCGAGACCAGACCCCAGCTCACCATGATGCGCGCGATCCACAGCCGCGGGCCGACCTTCTTCATCGCGAGGTTGCTCGGGATCTCGAACAGCACATAGGTGACGTAGAACAGGCCGCCGCCGAGCCCGAACGCGGCCTGGGTCAGCCCGATGTCATGGTTCATCTGCAGCGCCGCGAAGCCCGCGTTGACGCGGTCGACGAAGGCGATGAAGTAGGAGACCATCAGGAATGGCACGATGCGCCAGGTGATCTTGCTCATGATCCCGGTCAGCGCGGCCGGATCGGCGCTGCTCGTGGCCTGTGGCTGGCTGATCGATTGAGCCATTGCGGACGCTCCCCCTTGATTGATTTCATTGCTCTCAGGGCTGTTGTAGTCATATATATGACTGCATGACAACCCTATCTTCGGATGCAAGGCTGCCGCTGTACCAGCGCCTGCGCGATCATCTCGCGGGCCGGATCGCGGCCCAGGACTGGAAGGCGGGTGATCCGATTCCGTCCGAAACGGAACTCGCCGTCGCCCATGGAGTGTCGATCGGTACGGTGCGCAAGGCGATCGATTGCCTGGTGGCGGAGGGGCTGTTGGACCGCCAGCAGGGCCGCGGCACCTATGTGCGGCGCGCCCGCTTCAACTCCTCGCTGTTCCGCTTCTTCCGCTTTCAGTCCGAGAGCGGCGAGCGCAAGGTGCCGGAGAGCCGCATCCTGCAGCGCAAGGTGCTGCCAGCGCCATCAGCGGTGGCCTCCGCGCTGCGGCTGGCGGAAGGCGAGCAGGTCATCAATCTGTCGCGGCTGCGCCTGATCGACGGTGTGCCGCTGCTGTCGGAGGAGATCTGGCTCGAGCGATCGCGCTTTGCAGCCATCCTCGACCTCGATCGCGGCGACTTCGGCGATCTGCTCTATCCGCTCTACGAGGCGCGCTGCGGCCAGATCGTGGCCTCTGCCGACGAGACGCTGACGGTCGAGATCGCCAATGCGATGCAGGCGCGGCTGCTCGGCCGCGAGCCCGGCGAGCCGGTGATCGTGATCGAGCGCCTCGCCTTCGATCCCGAACGGCGCCCGATCGAATGGCGCCGCTCCCGCGGTCCTGCAGACCGGTTCCGCTATCACGCGGAGATCAGGTAGGACGTTCGCCCAAAGCGACCGCGGTGTGCCGCCACACGAATGAGTGAGGAATACTGCTTGATCGAAATCAAGGGCACACAAAAGACAGCGGCTTTATAGCCCGAATTGCGCTTCATGCGCCGCCAGTAATTGAAACCGGTGTGTCGCATACCGTTCAGATGACGGCGGCTGACGACGCACGCGACGTGCAAGCACCTCAGTGCAGATGCCCGCCTTCGGCTACCCCGCGGCAGGCACTAACAAACAAATCATGGGAGGATTTCGCGATGAAATCGCTGGCCTATGCAACTCTATTTGCACTCGCCCTTGCCCCGAGCTACGGCTTCGCTCAAGAGCCGACCGGCCACAAGATGAGCGACGAGGAGCTGATTAAGCTGTCGCTGTCGGCTGCACCCGAGGCCATCGCCAAAGATGCAACGGTCGTCGTGATGGATCACGACGGCAAGATGAGGACATTGCGCGAAGGAACCGGGCAGTGGACGTGCATGCCAGGTCACGCCGATCCGGCCAATCCCGACCCGATGTGCGGCGACAAAAACGCGATGGAATGGGGGAGGGCCTGGATGAATCACAAGGAGCCGCCAACGAACAAGGTAGGTTTCATGTACATGCTCCGAGGGGATGGCGGTGCAAGCAACACCGACCCGTATGCAACAAAAGAAGAGCCCGGCAACAATTGGATCAAAACCGGCGCCCACGTCATGATCGTCGGCTCCGGCGCCAAGATGTTGGATGGCTATCCACGCGAGGCGAAGGCCGATCCAGCGAGGCCCTACGTGATGTGGCCTGGCACGCAGTACGAGCATTTGATGCTGCCGGTTCGCTGACCTTGCTCTTCCCGCATGGTTAGCGAATCGCGGCTCGCGGCTGGGACAGCCGTTGCGGCCCTGGCCAGACAACAGTTGAGCTGTCGACCCAACGGAGGGACCTTGCCATGAAATCCAGATTTCGAAATGCAATGGTACTGCTCGTCGGCGCTGCGCTTGGCGCCCTTGCGGTTGAGGGAATTCATGCTCAGGGAGCCAAGCTGAAAGCGTACGTCATCAGTGAAAATGAAATCCTCGATGCTTCGGCGCAGGCCGCTTACCTGCCTGTAGCTCGCAAGCTGATAGAGGAGGCTCATGGTCGTGCCTTGCGTACGGCAGCTGGGCGGATCGTTCAGATAGAGGGCGGCGCACCTCCAAGTAGTGCAGCGCTGACCGAATGGGACAGCGTAGATGCTGCGGTCGCATTCTACAAATCGAAAGCCTGGACTGAGCTTGCCCCGCAGCGTGAGAAGGCGGTCAGGGTCGTGCGAAGGTATGCCGTCGAAGTCGAGAAGCAGTGAGAACTTTGCGGAGATGCCGGAGGGGCGGCGATAACACCCACAATGTCAGCCGCGCCTTTGCCCTGGAGGAGGGCCGCAAGAAAGGACCGGGAGGCCGTCGCAGCTTGGCGGCTTCCTTATCAGGCGTTGAGAGGCGGCTCGCTCGGAGCCGCCAAGCATGCGGCGGCTTCACCTCAGTGCCGGTCCCTAGCAAAATGAATGTCTTCTCCTGACAGACCAGCCTTGGCAGATCAGCGAAATTTGGCAGCACACCTCACTGACGTCCGATCAATGACGAATAGCAGACTAGATTTGCGCACGCTGAGTTCTTCGCATTTTGACCCACAGCCGACGTGCCGGCTGACTAGCCGGCGGAATCAGTCCGTAGCGGGTACTGAGTGATGCTCGTGCGCAATGCGCCAGTTGCCGTTGACTTTGCGCAATCCGACAGTGAGCCTGAAAAGAAAACCGTCCTTGTCCATGGGGTTGCTCGACGACTCGGGTCTACACCACATAATGGCTACTGCGAAGGCGACCTCCGCGCCCGCAGTAATGGCGAGTTCTCGGAAGTCAAAGGCTGCGCCGGGTCTGTGATACCGAAAAAACAGATCCCACGTCTCGGCGTACGCTTCGACGCCTCTGCACTGAAGCGGCGGCGGCAGATCGAACATGACCATTTCTCGATCATGATGAGCGAGGATCGCGGGAAGATCGTGACGGCGGACAGCGTCTGCCCAGCCCTCAAGCAAGGCCTGGATCAGGGCTTCTTCGGCGTTGGCCTGTTCAAGCATAATTTGGCCTCCTTGTTGCGACCCTAGGACGCATAGAGGTCTGCCTATCCGACATCGTTTGTAGGAAAATCAACGTGTGAACATTCACGTTGACCTCGCTGGTTCATCCGAGCGAGCCCAACACAGTCGCCGTTCTCCTACTTGGAGAAAATTGCGCCCGCATCGTGCGCTTTTTCCCCTGCAGTTGTAAGCTTTGACCCATCCGCTGAGAACTCAACGGCATGGGAACACTACGGAATGAGCGCCGTCGAAATCAATGGCGGCTTATACGTGCACGGTGTTCGTCTGCTGACGTCGCCTGTTGGCCCGTTGGCAAACTGGCAACCCGCCGCTTGGAGGTCGGCTCTGGGGAGCTTCGCGGACCCAAATTGCTCAGGTTGAGTGTTTCGCATTTTGACCCTTGCTGTGTGAAAAGAACATTGGCGGAGCCGAAGCATTCGCGAGCCCATGGCAAATCGTTTCGCACTTTTTCCGGATTATTCGTCCACTCCTCAAGCTTGCGGCCGTGACGACAAGCCGCTCAGCGTGTCGCGCTGGCTTACTTCTAACTTGTTATCTGACATAGCCGACGCCTCCTGCGTGGAGTGCCCTAGCACAGGCTCGCATACGCTACCGTAGCATCAAAGAGCGGTAACAATCATGCACGCGCGGCGCTTCAAGAACATGGAAGACACGCCTCTACAAAGCGGCTGATCGCAGTTTTTTTTGCGCTGACCACCGCGGTCGCTTTGATCTACATCAACCCGCGCGGGCGCCGTGACGAGGCGGTTGCCTACAGCACACATTTCGCCGATATTTTCCTACGCGAGGATGCAAGCTTGCCGAAGGTGCATAGCCGCTGTCGAGCCACGTCCAGTAAGTTGCCTGGGGGCGCAACCTACCTAGGAGATCACCATGTTGAAGACAGTAGTGATCGGTACAACTGCACTCCTCCTTACTGCCTCTTCGATTGCCAACGCGCAAAATGCTCCTTCTCCCGCGGCTCCAGAACGGTTGAGTGCAGCGGACCGGAACAACCTCACGGACATGCGGATTGATCTGACCAAGGCGGCGTTGCAGCTGACACCTGAACAGGAAAAGCTTTGGCCGCCTGTAGAGAACGCTATTCGTGCCAGGGTCGAGGATCGGAGAGCACGCATAGCAAAGGTCCAAGAAACGGTGGGTAGACGGGCCGACGAAAGCCGTATCGAGGTCATGCGCAATCGTGATCCCATCGCCTTTTTGCAACGGCGCTCGGAAGCATTGGCTCAACGATCAGCCGATTTGGATAAACTCGCCGAGGCGTGGCAGCCACTCTACAAAACGCTTAGTTCTGAACAACGGCAGCGCATGGCGGCGCTTGCGGTCCTTGTACTCCACGATATGAGTGACGTCGTCGAACGGCGCAGGGCGATGCAGTCTGATAACGACGAGGACTGAAGCAAAGTAGCTCGACGCTTAGGCTTAAATAGCTGCGTATGCTCCGACCATCACACGGCAGCAGGGTCGAGGTCGGCCTTTGTGCAAGGCCGACCTCGCCCAGCGGGTGCAGCGGGTGCAATGCTGGCAACCGTAAGTCCGGTTGTGGGCCCTTTTGCGACCTCCGGCGACGTCCGCTTTTCCGGCGCTATTGGCGGACAAGCGGACATCAGGCGTATCCGACCCAAACGCCACGGTTTATGAATACACGGCCTAGATCAGGAGGTCAGAGCGGACCTTGTACAGTACAGCATTCGTGCCTGACCGTTGCGGTCGGGAGGCGCCTAGTCCTCTTTGCTTTGCGCCTAGAAACTAATTCTCTTCATGTTTTCAATCTGATCGTCCGTGTCTAGATCTCTGCCTGAAATATTCCGCTTGGCTCGTCGGGCAAATCAGTCGCATCTTTTCGCACATCCCGCCCCGATCGAGAGGGGCGCTTCGCGGGTCGTCACGAACGTTGGTGCGGGATGCGGTGGGCGTGTCGGGCTGCAGCGTGATTTTTCATGCGGACGAACAGCACGATACGCACGGTGAAGTCGTGTGGTCCTGGTCTCCCGGTGCTGAGACCAAGCTTGGGATGCTTCGACGCGCATCATGGGCGACGGGGGCAATCAAGCCGGTCCCCGAGGAGATCACGTATAAGCCGTAAAGCCATCGCGCAGGGAAGGCCGGGATGTCTCGGCCAAACCTGTGGTTCCTGCCCCGTGCATTTCTTTCGCACGGGGGCCATGGGGGCGGCGAGCTCCCGGCCTTCCCTGCGCCCTCGGTTCTGAAGAGGGTGAAACGAATTGCAAAGCTCGGGGGCGAATGCGCCGCGAGAAGGAAATCATGTGTGCCGCGATGCTCTATCCAAAGGTTTGCTGTCGTCCCGGGCAAGCGAGTGCAACGAGCGCAACCCGGGATCCATAACCACCGGCCCAAATTGTTATGCGACGATCGACGACGCGTCTGCCTCATACGACGTCCTGTGGTTATGGGTCCCCGCGTTCGCGGGGACGACAGCGGAGCATGGGCTCACAACTCCCGCGCATTGGAAAACGCAAACGAGCTGACGCGCCTTGTCGTTTCGTCCAGGATCAAGGTGCGCGTGATCGGCGGCTCAGCGCGCTGGGCGCAGTTCTCGCGCTCGCAGAGCCGGCAGTTGACGCCGATCGGCGTGCCCTCCACCGCCTCCAGGTTCATGCCGGCGGCATAGGCGAGCCTGCTGGCATGACGGATCTCGCAGCCCAGCGCAATCGCAAAGCGCGGCTGCGGATAGGGATGCAGCGCCACCGGGCGGCGCACGGCCTGCGCGATCGAGAAATAGCGCGTGCCGTCGGGCAGCTCGATCACCTGCTTCAAGAGCCGGTCCGGCGTGTCGAAGGTCGAGTGCACGTTCCACAGCGGGCAGGTGCCGCCGAACTTGGAGAACGGGAAAGTGCCCGAGGAGAAGCGCTTGGAGACGTTGCCGGCGTTGTCGACACGCAGCATGAAGAACGGAATGCCGCGCGCATTGGGCCGCGACAGCGTGGTGAGGCGGTGGCAGACCTGCTCGAAGCCGGTCGAGAAGCGCTGCGCCAGCACATGGATGTCGTAGTTGAGCGCCTCCGCCGCAGCGAGAAAGGCCGGGTAGGGCATCATCACGGCTGCGGCAAAGTAGTTCGCCAGCGTGATGCGATAGAGCCGGCGCGCGGTGTCGTCGAGCGCGCCGGCGCGACTGAGGACGCTTTCGAAATGCGGGCCGCATTCCGCCATGCCGAGCTGGAAGGCGAGCTGGAAGATGCGGCCGGGCGCGTCGATCAGCTCGGAGATGAGAAGCTGCCGGCGATGGCGGTCGAAGCGGCGCAGGGTCTCGCGCATCACGTCGACCGGCATGATGCGGCTGACGATCGCATGTTTCTCGCGCAGCCGGTTGGCGAGCGCAGCATAAAGCTCCTCCGCCGGCACGTTCAGCTCGTCGCGCAGCACCTCCGCGGCCTGCTCGAGCTCGGCGAAATAGTTGCGGTTGGCCTCGATCAGCTCGCGCACCTGCTCGATCGGGTTGGCCTCGAAGCGCGCGCCTTCATTGCGGTCGGCCATCTGCGCCGCCGCCATCGTCTCGCCGCGCCGCGCCTCGGTGTACGCTGCGTAGAGCCGCTGCAGCGCATGGGTGACGCCGGGGCAGAGCTCGGCGAGGTCGCGCAGCTCCTGCTTCGGGATGTCGATCTGCCGGAACAGCGGATCGGAGAAGACCTCATTGAGCTCGGCGAAGAAGCGGTCCTCGTCGGCCGTGGCGAGGTCGCGCAGGTCGAGGTCATAGCTTTCGGCGAGCCGCAGCAGGATCTGCGCCGTCACCGGGCGCTGGTTCCGCTCGATCAGGTTGACGTAGCTGGGAGAGATGCCGAGCCCCTCGGCGATCTGGGTTTGCGACAGGCCGAGCTGCTGGCGAATCCGCCGGAAGCGCGGGCCGACGAAGAGTTTCTTGCCCTGATCGGTCGCCATTACCTCTCTCCGAAGGTCAGTCCTGCTGACCTATATGTGACAATTTTGACAAAGTGACATTTATGACAAGTGCTGATGTTACATCGCATCACCATTCGAGTTCAAGGCATCTATCGAAACGGGTGAGATTCGCGTTTAGCTCCAGACACGCATTTCGCAATGCACTGTCAAAAATGTCGATGGTGCGAAGACCCGTAGTGACGAAAGGATCAAGCACATGAATTACCAGCCACGGGGGATCAGTGACCAGGCTGTCCAGGGGCCGGCTCCCTATGCGAGCGAGATCGCAGCCGCCGAGGCGCTGCTCAAGACCCAGCCGACCTGGAACGGCGTGACGCCTGAAGCCGTGGCGCGCATGCGTCTGCAGAACCGCTTCAAGACCGGCCTCGACGTCGCCCGCTATACCGCGGCGCTGATGCGCGCCGATATGGCGGCCTATGATTCCGATCCCACCAAGTACACCCAGTCGCTCGGCTGCTGGCATGGCTTCATCGCGCAGCAGAAGCTGATTTCGGTCAAGAAGCACTTCGGCACGACCGATCGGCGCTATTTGTATCTTTCCGGCTGGATGATCGCTGCGCTTCGCTCGGAATTCGGGCCGCTTCCGGATCAGTCGATGCACGAGAAGACCTCGGTGCCGGCGCTGATCGAGGAGCTCTATACCTTCCTGCGTCAGGCCGATTCCCGCGAGCTCAACGATATCTTCCGCAGCCTCGACGCGGCCCGCAAGGCGGGCGACAAGGCCAAGGAAGCGGCGCTGATCGAGAAGATCGACGGCTTCCAGACCCACGTTGTCCCCGTCATCGCCGATATCGATGCCGGCTTCGGCAATGCCGAGGCGACTTACCTGCTCGCCAAGAAGATGATCGAGGCGGGCGCCTGCGCCCTGCAGATCGAAAACCAGGTCTCCGACGAGAAGCAGTGCGGACACCAGGACGGCAAGGTGACGGTGCCGCATGAGGTGTTCCTGGCGAAGATCCGGGCCTGCCGCCATGCCTTCCTCGAGCTCGGTGTCGAAGACGGCATCGTCGTGACCCGCACCGACTCGCTTGGCGCAGGCCTCACGCAGCAGATCGCCGTCAGTCACAAGCCCGGCGATCTCGGCGACCAGTACAACAGCTTCCTGGATTGCGAGGAAGTCACGGCCGCCAACGCCCGCAACGGCGACGTCATCATCAACCGCGACGGCAAGATGATGCGCCCGAAGCGGCTGCCCTCCAACCTCTACCAGTTCCGTCCCGGTACCGGTGAGGACCGCTGTGTGCTCGACTGCATCACCTCGCTGCAGAACGGCGCCGACCTGTTGTGGATCGAGACCGAGAAGCCGCATATCGAGCAGATCGCCAAGATGGTCGACCGCATTCGTGAGGTGATCCCGAATGCGAAGCTCGCCTACAACAACTCGCCATCGTTCAACTGGACCCTCAACTTCCGTTGGCAGGTCTACGACGCGATGAAGGAGGCGGGTAAGGACGTCAGCCAGTACAATCGTGCCGAGCTGATGAAGGCTGAGTACGATGAGACGCCGCTGGCGATCGAAGCCGACGAGCGTATCCGCACCTTCCAGGCGGATTCGGCCAAGCGCGCCGGCATCTTCCACCACCTGATCACGCTGCCGACCTACCATACGGCCGCGCTGTCGACCGACAATCTCGCGAGGGAATATTTCGGCGAGCAGGGCATGCTCGGCTATGTGAAGAACGTGCAGCGCGCGGAGATCCGCCAGGGCATCGCCTGCGTGAAGCATCAGAACATGGCCGGCTCCGATATCGGCGACGAGCACAAGGAGTATTTCGCAGGTGAAGCCGCGCTGAAGGCGGGCGGAGCCCACAACACGATGAACCAGTTCGGCTAGCAACCCCTTCGGCTAACAGGAGACTGACAATGACGAGCGGCAGCAATTTCTGGGTGATTGGCGGTGAGTTCGGCTCCATGAACTTCCACAAGCTCGTGGAAGGCTCGGCCCAGGTGAAGGGTCCGTTCAAGACGCGCAAGGAGGCCGAGGACTGCTGGCGTGAGGTGTCGGAGGAGAGCCGTCACAAGGCCGGCGTGCGCTTCTCGATCGTCGAGGAGCCGCAGCGCGCGCCGGCGGCCTAAAGGAAGCATTGCCGGGTATCTCTCATGGTCTGTCCGGTTGTCCGATCAGGCCATGTGCAAAAAATAAGCCCAAGGACGAGGCGGTCTCATCCGGTTGCACCGGGTGGGGCCGCTTACGTCGTTGGTCGATAAGCGATTGGAAACAGGGGGATTTGCGGAAAATAGCTGAGCTGATAGGCTGCCGGGGCAAAAGCCCGTCGAAATGAAGGCCGATCCATGTCCGAGGCGTCCAACGGCCCGATCGATCCCACCAATGAACCCCGACCGATGCGGCTGCGCGAGGCTTTGCGGCAGGCGCGGATCGAGGCCGCCGACCGCACCGGCGTCGTGGTCGATCTGCGCGATGCCGAGGTGGCGCGGCTGGAGATCTTGAACGAGGCACTCGATCCGCTGTTCCGCGAGATCCCGGATCAGATTGACCTGTTCGATCGCGGCATCAGCCAGGGCGAGACGCCGCGGCTGTGGCTCGACGTTGTCGCCCATGTCGCGATGGGGCGCGACAAACGGCAGTACCGCTTCGTGCAGGACACGCGCAACGGCCGCATCGTGATCGCCGAATCGCACGACGTCGGCGCGATCGTGCAGGCGGTGACCGACTATGTGGCGCGGCGCATGGTCGAGCGCGAGCGCGCCTTCAGCCTGCCGCGCGAGCCTGCGCCCGTTGCCGAGCCGCGAAAGCGCCGGCGTGGCCGGGGCCTGTGGCTGTTCCTGCTCGGCTTCGTGCTCGGCGCGCTGGTGCTGTTCGGCGCGGCGCTCTACGCGGCGCTACAGCAGGTCTGACGGTGCACTTGGCCAGGTCCGCAGGGCCGCGGCCGCCACACCTCGAAGCTCGGCGGCGGTCGCACCATCCAAGGCTTGGACGGACAGCCCTTGGAGAACCGTTGCAAAGAACCGCGCCAGCGCAGCCGCATCCGTCGCTGCCGGCAGAACGCCCGCTTTGACATCGCGCGCGATGCGCCGCTCCAGCGCCTTGCGCGATGCCGTTCGGATCGCCTTGAGCTCTGCGGCCAGGCCGGCATTCTCAGCCGATGTCATGAGCATCCCACTCGACACCATGCACCCGAGCGGCTTGCCGGTCGCGGTCACGGCTGCGATGCCTCCGTCGAGCATCCGGCGGACGGCCTCGTAGCTGGATGGCGCGTTGGCAATCTCCTCCAAGCTGATGCTGCCGCCGGAGCCGTAGCGGCGCAGCACCTCGCGGTAGAGGTCCGCCTTGCTGCCGAACGCGTGATAGAGGCTGGCCGCGGCGATGCCCATCGCGCCGGTCAGATCGGCAATGCTTACCCCGTCATATCCGTGGCGCCAGAACAGATCGAGCGCCGCGTCGAGCGCCTCGTCGCGATCGAATGTCCGCTGCCGGCCACGGGACCGGGGCGATGGTTCGGCACGTTTGCTCGATGAGACAGCCATGCTCGCCAAATTAGGCTCTTGACGTCCAACCGCAAGCGTTTATTTTTTAGTGATCACTAAACAAATAGGAATGAAAAGATGACCTCGCGGAATTCAATCGATCGACGAGGCTTGCTGCTGGGCGCAGGGGCCACCGCTCTGGTCGCTGCCGGTGCCCCGCTAAAAGCTGCCGAGCCGCGGAGCGCACGCGAGACTTTCTCGGTCCGCTCGACCGACGGCACCATGCTGGTCGGTGAGGCGAAGGGCGATCCACAGGCGCCGGAGATCCTGTTCATTCATGGCCTCAGGCAGAGCCGGTTGAGCTGGGACAAGCAGTTCGCCGACGAGATGCTGGCGGGCTTTCGCCTGGTCCGGTTCGATCTGCGCGGCCATGGCGACTCCGACAAGCCGGCCGCGCCAGAAGCTTACGCCGACGCCGACCGCTGGGGCGACGATGTTGCCGCCATGATCACTGCCGCGAAGCTTCGCCGTCCTGTGCTCATCGGCTGGTCGCTCGGCGGCTTCGTCGCCGGTGGCTACCTGAAAGCCCACGGCGGAGCGCAGATCGCTGGCCTCAATCTGGTCGATGCCGTGACCAAGCTGTCGCCCGAATTGCTGACGCCGCTCGCGGGCACCTTTGCGCGAACCACCACATCGCATGACCTTGCGGAGAGAACGGCCGAGACAGCGAAGTTTCTCGCGGCCTGCTTTCATCAAGTGCCGACGGATGTCGAACTTCAGCGCAT
>Ga0209677_100453_pt1 | contig 23786 bp, 25 predicted proteins | sample AraplaCvi_mCL_r2_2_FD_184285 | JGI IMG/M metagenome (GOLD analysis project Ga0209677, IMG submission 184285) | Arabidopsis root microbial communities from North Carolina, USA - plate scrape CL_Cvi_mCL_r2 (SPAdes) (version 2) | ecosystem: Host-associated > Plants > Roots > Endosphere | place: USA... | reverse complement strand
GATGCCCATTTTGAACATCTTCATGGAGTCGGTCAGCGTCTCCTCAGCGGCTTCGGTCGTCTTCTTGTGCATGGAGTCGCGGGTGGCGGCCGAGCCGAGATGCGTCAGGCCGGTGCCCGTCAGATGCAGGTGGGCGGCGTCGGGATGGGTGATCGGCGCCAGGAAGCGTCCGTCGGCATAGGCTTTTTCCAGATCGATCGTCTCGCCGAAGCCATGTGCTTCAATGACGGAGACAAGCGACTTGCCGCTATCGGCAGCTTCCATTGCCAGTGCGTAGACGCTGCCGGCATTGGCGACAGCCTTGGCAGCATCGCCCGGCCCGTTGCGGACCGCAACGACGATCTCGCCGTTCGAACCCTTGATCTGCGAGATGAGCATATCTTTCATCCTTTCCTATCAGACAGAGAACGGATGCAATTTACCGTTCCGGCTCTCAGCGAGAGCCGGACTCTGTCATGGATTTGGTTTTAAAGTTTCGGCCGGTCGCTTAAGCGATCAGCCCTTGTTCTTGTTGTAGACGTCAATGAACACGGCAGCGAGCAGGACGGCGCCCTTGATCATCTTCTGCGAGTCCGTCTGGTAGCCAAGGATCGACATGCCCTGGTTCAATACACCCATGATCAATGCACCGATGACGGCACCCGTTACCTTGCCGACGCCGCCGGAAGCCGAGGCACCGCCGATGAAGCAGGCCGCGATCACGTCGAGCTCGAGACCGTCACCGCCCTTGGCCGTTGCCGAGTTCAGGCGCGTAGCGATGATAATACCGGCGATGCTGGCAAGAATGCCCATGTTGATGAAAGTGTAGAACGTCAGGCGGCGGGTATCGATACCCGAAAGCTTCGTCGCCTTCTCATTGCCGCCCATGGCATAGATGCGACGGCCGATCGTGGTGCGCTGCGTGGCGAAGGCGTAGAGCGCGATTAGCAGCAGCATGAGGATCAGAACATTCGGCAATCCTCTATAAGAGGAAATCTGGTAGCCGATGAAGATGGCCGCAGCTGCAACCACCAGATTCTGGCCGACAAAGAAGCTGAATGGCTCGACATCGATACCGTGCTGCTCATTCACGCTGCGGCGACGCCACGACAGGAAGAACATGACAATCGGGATGGCGACAGTCAGCAAAATCGACGTGGAGTGGATGCCGCCCATATCGGCGAAGTCGGGAATAAAGCCGGTTGCGACGATCTGGAATGCCGGCGGAAACGGACCGATGCTGCTGCCGTTGCCGGTCGTGTTGATGATCGTGTAGGTCAAGCCACGGAAAACCAGCATGCCCGAAAGCGTCACGATGAATGACGGAATACGGTGATAGGCGATGAAATATCCATGCCAGGCACCGACCGCGGCCCCCATCAAAAGACAAATGACCGTCGCGAGTGCAAGATTCATATGCATCTGCACGACAAGGACACCGGCCACGGCGCCGACGAAACCGACGACGGAGCCGACGGACAAGTCGATGTGACCCGCCACGATGACCAGCAGCATGCCGAGCGCCATGATGACGATGAACGAATTTTGCAGCACGATGTTGGTCAGGTTTTGCGGCCTGAACAGAACGCCATTCGTGAGATATTGGAACAGCAGCATGATGACGACGAGCGCGATCAGCATGCCGTATTCGCGAATATTGTTGCGGATATGGTCGCCGATGGAAACGACGTGGCTGCTTTCCGTGGCTGGGTTGGCCGAACTCATTGATGCTTCTCCCCTGAGCGCATGATAGCGCGCATGATACTCTCCTGGCTCGCCTCTGCCTTTGGCAGTTCGGCGACGATGCGACCCTCGTTCATGACGTAGATGCGATCGCAAGTACCGAGAAGCTCGGGCATTTCCGATGAGATCATCAGAACGCCCTTTCCGTCGGCGGCAAGCTGGTTGATGATGGAATAGATTTCGTATTTTGCGCCGACGTCGATGCCGCGCGTAGGCTCATCGAGTATCAGGACGTCCGGATCGGAGAACAGCCACTTCGACAGCACCACCTTCTGCTGGTTGCCACCGGACAGGTTGCCCGCCTCCTGGAAGACGCCGGCCGAGCGAATGCGCAGCTTGGAGCGATAGTTCGTCGCCACCTGCAGCTCCCGCACATCGTCGATGACGGTCGCCTTGGACACGCCAAGCAGATTGGCAAGCGTCGTATTGTGGAGAATGCTGTTCGACAGAACCAGACCAAGTTGCTTGCGGTCCTCGGTCACATAGGCAAGACCGGCATCAATTGCCTTCCGCACCGTGCTGGTATCAACCAGCTTGCCTTCGAGGAAGACTTCGCCGCTGACCTTGTGGCCATAGGACCTGCCGAAGACGCTCATGGCGAATTCGGTGCGTCCCGCACCCATCAGGCCAGCGATGCCGACCACTTCGCCCTTGCGCACATGGACATTGATGTCGTGCAGGATCTGGCGGTCGCGATGCTGTTGATGGAAGGCATTCCAATTCTTCACTTCGAAGATGGTCTCACCAATCGGAACCGAGCGAGGCGGATAGCGGTCGGCCAGCTCGCGTCCGACCATGTTGCGGATGATGATATCTTCGCTGATCTCTTCTTCGTGACAGTTCAGCGTCTTTACCGTCATGCCGTCGCGCAGCACCGTGATCTCGTCGGCCACCTTGCGCACTTCATTGAGCTTGTGCGTGATGATGATCGAGGTGATGCCCTGATTGCGGAACTCGATCAGGAGATTAAGGAGCGCATCGGAATCGCTTTCGTTTAGCGATGCCGTCGGCTCATCGAGAATGAGCAGCTTGACGCTCTTCGAGAGGGCTTTGGCGATCTCGACGAGCTGCTGCTTGCCGACGCCGATGTCGGTCACGAGCGTGTTCGGAGATTCCTTGAGACCTACCTTGGCAAGGAGCTTTTTGGTGCGGGTGAAGGTTTCCTGCCAATTGATCATGCCATTGGCGACGACTTCATTGCCTAGGAAAATGTTTTCGGCAATCGACAGCAACGGTACGAGCGCCAGCTCTTGATGGATGATGATGATGCCGATCTCTTCGGAGTCCTTGATGGTCTTGAACTGCCGAACCGCGCCGTCATAGTAGATGTCGCCGTCATAGGTCCCGGCCGGGTAGACGCCCGAAAGCACCTTCATCAGGGTGGACTTGCCTGCCCCATTTTCACCGACAAGGGCATGAATTTCGCCCTGGCGGACCTTCAGATTGACATTTTCCAAGGCGTTCACACCGGGGAACGACTTGGTGATTGTCCGCATTTCGAGGATGGTATTGTCCATTGTCTATATCCAACGCCGTGATCCAACATAGCAGACCGGGCGACCGTCTTAAATATCAGAGTCAGGGCTCGCGTTTCCGCAAGCCCTGACCGGTATATCGGAAAATTACTTCAGCTGATCAGCCTTGTAGTAACCGCCCTCGACGAGAACCTTCTCATAGTTGGTCTTGTCGACTGCAACCGGAGTCAGCAGGTAGGACGGAACAACCTTGACACCGTTGTCGTAGGTCTTGGTGTCGTTGACTTCAGGCGTCTTGCCTTCCATCAGAGCGTTGACCATGCCGACGGTGACCTTTGCGAGGTCACGGGTGTCCTTGAAGATCGTGGAGTGCTGCTCGCCAGCGATGATGGACTTGACCGAAGGAATTTCGGAGTCCTGGCCGGTAACGATAGGCAGTTTCACGCCACCGGTGCCGTAGCCAACGCCCTTGAGCGAAGACAGGATGCCGATGGAGAGACCGTCATAAGGCGACAGAACGGCGTCTACATGCGAATCGGTGTAGTAAGCCGACAGCAGGTTATCCATACGAGCCTGGGCCGTTGCCGGATCCCAACGCAGCGTGCCGACCTTGTCCATCCCCATCTGACCGGACTTCACGACGAGCTTGCCGCTGTCGATGTAAGGCTTCAGAACCGACATCGCGCCGTCATAGAAGAAGAAGGCGTTGTTGTCGTCCGGCGAACCGCCGAAGAGTTCGATGTTGAACGGGCCCTTGCCGTCCTTGAGGCCGAGGGCGTCGACGATCGAGCCAGCCTGCAGGACACCGACCTTGAAGTTGTCGAACGTAGCGTAATAGTCGACATTGCCGCTGTTGCGGATCAGGCGGTCATAGGCAATGACCTTGATGCCGGCATCATGAGCCTTCTGCAGAACGTCGGACAGCGTGGTGCCGTCGATCGAAGCAATGACGAGGACCTTGTCGCCCTTCGTAACCATGTTTTCGATCTGCGAGAGCTGGTTCGGAATGTCGTCGTCGCCATACTGCAGGTCGGTGCCGTAACCGGCAGCCTGAAGCTGCTTGACGATGTTGTTGCCGTCATCGATCCAGCGAGCCGAAGCTTTGGTCGGCATCGCGATGCCGACGGTGCCCTTGTCTGCCGCGAAGGCAGGCGTGACCAGCGTAGCGACGCCGAGCGCAACGCCGGTCATCAATGAGATAATGGATTTCATTACTCTCTCCCTTGTTAATAGTGTGGCGGACGAAAAAACGCCCGCCCGAAACTGCGGCAGGTTCCGTAGAAGGAATGGTTTACTTCTAATTGTGAGAAACGAAGTAGGTCTCCTCCACGCTCTCACGTGTTATGAGCTGCAACCAGCGCACGATCGGCAAACTCGTACGATTTCGTATAACTGTCAAATAGAATAACTGGCAAAACACATATCAAATTTGGTATAATGTTAAAAAATAGTACTTTTTTGCCGACGAATGGGAAATTTGGCCGCCATGGAGAAAATATATAACGACTATTTGAGCGATGGCATTGAGATTCATTCCGACAATTTTCGCGACGACACGCTGCTGAAAGCCGGTCTGAAGCTCAATCACCTGCGTATGATCGTCACGATCGAGGACCACGGGCAGATTTCCGCCGCCGCTGAGTCTATGAACATGTCACAACCTGCGGCTTCGCGCATGCTGTCCGAAATGGAGTCGATTGTCAAAAGTCCTCTCTATGAGCGCGTCGCCCGCGGCGTCGTGTTGACGCCCTTCGGCCTTGCATTGGCAAAGCGGGCACGCAAGATCCTCCTCGAACTGCGTGAGGCGGGCCGGGAGATCGGCGCATTGCGCACCGGCAAGGGCGGCTCCGTTTTCCTCGGCGCCGTCACGGCCCCGGCGATCAGCCTTGTTGTGCCGGCGATCCAGCGCGTCACGCGCACCTATCCCGGTATCGAGATCAATATCGAGGTGGAAAACAGCAATGTGCTCGCTCGCGAGCTGCTGGCCGCCCGTCACGATTTCATCATCAGCCGCATTCCTGACGATCTCAATCCGCGCCTGTTCACGGCGCATGAGATCGGCATCGAAAAGGCCTGCCTCGTGGTCCGCAACGGGCATCCGTTGCTTGCAAAGGGCGTCGCCAGCCTGGAGGACCTTGCGGCTTATGATTGGGTCTTCCAGCCGCCGGGCACATTGCTCCGCCGCAAGGTGGAGGACATCTTCCTTGCCGCCGGCGTGCCCCTGCCAGAAAACATCATCAACACATCTTCGCTGCTGCTGACCCTTGCCGTGGTCTGCAAGACGGAGGCCATCACCCCCATAGCGCTCGATATGGCGCAATTCATCTGCGGACAATCATCGCAGGCCGGCGAATCCTGCATCCTGCCGATCGATTTCGATATCGATGTGAAGCCTTACAGCCTCATCACCGCCCGCGAGCGCGCCATGCCGCCGAGCGCCAGGCTGCTGCACGATATGATCCTGGAAGAGAGCCGGAACCTCGCGCTGATATAAGGCGCACCTGGAATGCGCCCGCTACTTCATAAGCTCCACGCCAACTTCCAGCGTTATGGACGTTGGCGTGGAGGCCCGCATGCTGTTCAAGCAATCATTGTTTCAATCCGTTCTCGATCGCCTCGATTCAGAAGAGGACCTTTCCGAGAATGAAGAGGCCGGGCATCGCATCCGCGGCCTCAATGTGAGCTTTGCCGCAACCGTTCCCGGCGGCGAAACGCCTGAGGCATCCCATCTCGACGAAGCCTATCGCGACAATCTTGGCGAGATGATCATCCCGCCGGAGCCGGCACCCACACCGAAAGAGCCGGAGCCGCCTGTCATGCCGGAGCATCTGGCGCGGACCTCGCGGGAAGAAGTGGCGGCGGAACTGGCAATCACTTCCGACAGCACCCTCCAGTCCCTGCATGAAAAACGCCGCAGCTTCGCCAAGGCCAACCACCCCGACGGTGTGGCCGCCCTCTTCCGGGAGCAGGCAACGGCCCGCATGACGCTCGCCAATCAGCTGATCGACGAAGCCATACGCCGCCTCACGCGATGATCACTTCTTGTCGTCCGCCGACGTGTCGTCTTCGCCCGTATCGTCCTGCAGCGGCGCTTCGACATTCGCAGCGGGTGGCTGCGGCTTGAAATTCAAGAGCAGCATCCAGGCCGCATAGGCACCAAGCGCGCCGGAAAGGAGGACCCAGAAAGGCTGCGAACCAAGGGTCTCGACGATTGCCCAGCCAAAACAGACAGCAACGATCAAGATCCGCACCCAAAGCGGCTTGTAGATGGGGTGGCTGGGGTCGATCAGTTGCATGAGTCTCGTTCACCTATTCAAGGAGACTTGTCTTTAGCGCATCATCGGGAAAACTGTGAAGCGGTTTGAATAAAATAAGCTGGTCTCGGCAAATTCCGGACAAGCCGATATGGCATGATGATTTTCGGAATTGTGAAGGACAGGCGGCTTGACGTCGCCTTCGGAAAATGGAATGAAAATTCCATATAGATCATTGTTCGGTTCATTTGTTCCGAATCCAGGGAGGTAAAAATGACTGTCAGATTTGGCCTGCTCGGCGCAGGACGCATTGGTAAAGTACATGCGAAAGCCGTGAGCGCCGACGCCAATGCCAAGCTCGTGGCTGTTGCGGATGCGTTTCCGGCGGCCGCGGAAGCGATCTCTGCGGCCTATGGCTGCGAAGTACGCACCATCGAGGCGATCGAAGCCGCTAAGGACATCGACGCTGTCGTGATCTGCACGCCGACCGATACCCACGCCGATCTCATCGAACGCTTCTCCCGCGCCGGCAAGGCGGTCTTCTGCGAAAAGCCGATCGATCTCGACGTTGCCCGGGTCAAGGCCTGCATCAAGGTTGTCGATGAGGTCAAGGGTAAGCTGATGGTCGGCTTCAACCGCCGCTTCGATCCGCATTTCATGGCGGTCAAAAAGGCGATCGACGACGGCCGCATCGGCATCGTGGAGATGGTGACGATCACCTCGCGCGACCCGGGCGCCCCGCCCGTCGACTATATCAAGCGTTCCGGCGGCATTTTCCGCGACATGACCATCCACGATTTCGACATGGCCCGCTTCCTGCTCGGCGAAGAGCCGGTGGCCGTTACCGCAACCGCTGCCGTGCTGGTCGACAAGGCGATCGGCGAAGCCGGCGACTACGACAGCGTTTCCGTCATCCTGCAGACTGCATCGGGCAAGCAGGCCATCATCTCCAACTCCCGGCGCGCCACCTATGGCTACGATCAGCGCATCGAGATCCACGGCTCGAAGGGAATGGTCGCCGCCGAAAACCAGCGTCCCTTCTCCATCGAAGTCGCCAACGGTGACGGCTACACCCGCCCGCCGCTGCATGATTTCTTCATGACCCGCTATACCGAAGCCTATGCCAACGAAATCGCCAGCTTCATCGCCGCCGTCGAAAAGGGCGGCGCCATCACGCCCTCGGGCGCCGACGGCCTCGCGGCCCTGACGCTCGCCGACGCCGCGCTGCAATCCGTTAAAGAAGGCCGGCTGGTGAAGATCGGCTGAGCGACGGCTCGGCCTCGATCAAAGTATGAATACATTGCAAAAGCCCGTCGCAATTTGTTTGCGGCGGGCTTTTGCAATGAGCCCGCCTGCAGGAGCCCGAGCGAATAGTTCTTGCGAATCAGATAAGTGTATGCTTATCTGTCAGCATGATCGAAAATGAGATATTCCGAGCCTTGGCCGACCCAACCCGCCGCGCGATCTTCGAGAAGCTGGCGGCAGGCGGCATGAACGCCAGCGCCTTGCGCGAGGGTATGGAGATCAGCCAGCCGGCAATGTCTCAGCACCTCTCTGTTCTTCGCAGCGCCGGGCTTATCAGAGAAGAACGACAGGGGCGCTTCGTGAATTACGAGGTCGATCCGGAAGGGCTGGCGCTCATCGCGCAATGGCTGGCGAAGTACCGCGCCTATTGGCCCGCTCGCATCGAAGCTCTCAAGGTCTTGCTGAAGGATATGGATCAATGAACGACGTGAAGACCGAAAAGCACGACATTGAGCTCGAATACGACTTCGACGAACCGCCGCAAAAGGTCTGGCGCGCCATCAGCATCCCGGAGTTTCGGGAAAGCTGGCTTCCGAGCGACGCATTGGCCGATCCCGAGGCGACGTCGGTCACACCCGGTCAGGAAGTTCGCTACAGGATGAGGGACAATGCCCCACCATTCCTTGAAAGCACCGTGACGTTCACGGTCACCCCGAACGCATCAGGCGGAACCAGCTTGCGGATCATCCACAAGCTTACCGACGCAAGGTTCGACCGGATGACGGATACAGCCGCAAACAATAACGGCCCGCTTATGCTCGCCGCCTGACGCGGCGAAGCCCCCACACCATAAGTCAACAAGATTGGAGTTCGCCGATGCGCGAAGCGATGCAACTCGTCCCTATGGTCGTTGAGCAGTCAAACAGTGGGGAGCGCTCTTTCGACATCTATTCCCGGCTGCTGCGCGAAAGAATCATCTTTCTCAACGGCGAGGTCAACGATACCGTCTCGGCCCTCGTCTGCGCGCAATTGCTGTTTCTCGAAGCGGAAAGCCCGAAGAAGCCGATCAGTCTCTACATCAATTCGCCGGGCGGTGTCGTGACCAGCGGCCTCGCAATGTATGACACCATGCGCTATATTCGCGCGCCGGTGCATACGCTCTGCATGGGGACTGCCCGCTCGATGGGTTCATTCCTGCTGATGGCTGGCGAGCCTGGCCAGAGGGCCGCCTTACGCAATGCCAGCATCCACATCCATCAGCCTTTAGGCGGCTTCCAGGGGCAGGCTTCGGACATGTTGATCCATGCCGAGGAAATCAGGCGCACCAAGCATCGCATGACCCGGCTCTATGCCGAGCATTGCGGACGCTCTTACGAAGAATTCGAGCGCGCCATGGACCGCGATAACTTCATGACCACGGAGCAAGCACTCGAATGGGGATTGATAGATCGAATTCTGGATATTCGCGAGGAAGATCGAGACCTTGGCACACCGGGTTGATCTGAAGGCCTTGGCCCGACAGGATGCCCATTCCGTTTCTGGGCTGCTTTATTCCCTGCTCAACCAGCCTGGCCGCGCAGCTCCACGACGGAAGCTCCCCTCCTCACCACATCGTTGTCGATGATCGAAAGGGCGCGGTTCAAATGCCCTTCGAAGACCAGCGTTTGCTCGTCGGCAATGACGCGCAGCTCCGGCATGCCCTCCATGCGCACGACATGCGACTCCGCCAACCCCTCCTCTATGCCTTCGATCAGCAGGTCGTGGTACCGCACCCCCGGGCCGGTGATGACGATCGGCATGTGCTCATGCAGGCTCAGCACCCGCGAAAGGCCGTTGCCGAGTGCCAGCCCTGCCTGGCGAAAGGCCAGTTGGTTGCGGCGCCCGCCGTGTCGTGCGCTGGCCGCGATCTTGTCCAGCTCCGCGATGGGAACGAACTTTGCCGGGATGGTATCGAGCGGCACGTCGAAGGCCGTGCGCAGCATGGCATAAAAACCCGCATAGGCCTCGATGCAGCCGCGCGCGCCACAGCGACAGAGGCCGCCGCCAGGCACATGCATCATATGCCCGAAATTCGGCGCCGATATATGATGACCGCCTTCCTCATCGCGGCGCACGATGCCGAGACCGATGCTGTGGCCCAGCGACAATGCCGCCAATGCCCGGAAATCGGAACCCTTCCGGTTTTCCTCCTGCCGTCCGAGCGCCGAGGCGACGAGCAGGGTCTCGTTGCCGAGGATGATCTTCGCCGGCCATTCATCGCGAAGCATGGCTGCAAAATCGATCTCGTCACGCCCGAAGATCGGCGACCAGCGCAGCACTGGCTCGGAGGCATCGACAAGCCCCTTGCTGCTGATCGAAATCATCAGGACCTTGTCGCGAGACAGCTGTGAACGCGCAACGATTCGGCTCAATGCGTCGCGCAGGCCGGCCACGAACGAACCGACGCCGGAACCCTCCTGCGGCCGGTCCTCGGTGAAACGGTCGATCAGCCGTCCGCTATAGTCGACGAGCGAATATTGCACGGCATCCGAGGAGATGACGACGACGATGAGATAGCCGCAATCGCGCCGTTGCGAGAACAGCACGCGCGGCCGTCCACGACCGCTGGCCGCCTGCTGCTCGGCCTTCTCGATGATCTGGGCCCGCTCCAGATCCGCTGTTATGACCGATACGGTCGCAGACGAAAGCTTCGTGAAATCAGAAAGTTCGGTATGGGCGAGCGGGCCGTGCCGGCGCAGCGCCGACAGCACCAAGGCGCTGTTCCTTTGACGGACCAATTCGGTGCTCGATTTGGCCAACATCGTCAAGCCTCCCGCTCATTCCACCCTCCCCTCCGCATCTCCCGATGGCTCTTCCGGATGGCCGATGAAACCTGGCAGTGCGGGTGTTGACAGTTGAAAAAATCTCTGACACTAAATTTCTCGACTGTCGAGAAAAAAATCAAAGCCTTTTCTCGTCAGCGATATCGCGGCGGCCAACGGGAGTTCAGGACACGTGCGGCCGCATTCACTCGGGAGGATAATATGAAAGCTTTTATCAAGCTGGCTGCGGGCGCGGCCATCGTTTTGACCATGCAGACGGCTGCCTTCGCCAAGGATCTCGTCGTTGGCGTTTCCTGGTCCAACTTCCAGGAAGAGCGTTGGAAGACCGACGAAGCCGCCATCAAGAAGGCGCTTGCAGCAGCGGGCGCGAAGTATATCTCCGCTGACGCCCAGTCTTCCGCTTCCAAGCAGCTGACCGACGTCGAATCCCTGATTTCCCAGGGCGCCAACGCTCTCATCATTCTCGCTCAGGACTCCGACGCCATCGGTCCGGCCGTTGAAAAGGCCGCCGACGAAGGCATTCCGGTCGTCGGTTACGATCGCCTGATCGAAAATCCCGCAGCGTTCTACATCACCTTCGACAACAAGGAAGTGGGCCGCATGCAGGCTCGCGAAGTCCTGAAAGCCAAGCCGGAAGGCAACTACGTGTTCATCAAGGGCTCGTCATCCGACCCGAATGCCGACTTCCTCTTCTCCGGTCAGATCGAAGTGCTGAAGCCAGCCATCGACGCCGGCAAGATCAAGAACGTCGGCGAAGCCTATACGGACGGCTGGCTGCCGCAGAACGCGCAGCGCAACATGGAACAGTTCCTGACCGCCAACAACAACAAGGTTGACGCGGTCGTCGCCTCCAATGACGGCACCGCCGGCGGCGCTGTCGCCGCTCTCGACGCCCAGGGCCTCGCCGGCTCCGTACCGGTTTCCGGCCAGGACGCCGACAAAGCAGCCCTGAACCGCATCGCGCTCGGCACGCAGACGGTTTCCATCTGGAAAGACTCGCGTGAACTCGGCAAGCGCGCCGCTGAAATCGCGCTGTCTCTTGCCGGTGGCAAGACCCAGGACCAGATCGACGGCGTCCAGACCTTCAACGGCGGCCCGAAGCACGTGCCGATGAAGTCGGTGTTCCTGACCCCGGTCGCAATCACCAAGGACAATCTGAACGTCGTCATCGACGCCGGCTGGATCTCCAAGGCTGAAGCTTGCCAGGGCGTCAAGGCCGGCGCCGTCGCGGCCTGCAAGTAAGCCGTCCTTGAACGACTGACCCATCGACATACCGACGCCGCAGCGGCATCCCGTTGCGGCGTCGAATGCGGATTGGAAGCCGACAACTCCCCCTTGCAGTTGGAGACGGAGCTTCCCGCAGCGTGCTGCGCCATCGCACACCTCTTGGCCTGCCGGATGGCGGTCATCGGGTCCGGACGAAGTCCGGCTGGACAGGCGATGATGCATTTTTTTGAGATTGGCGCGGTTGCCAGCGATAGCCCAGCATGCATCGCAGGCCGCGCCCGATAGAGGGAGAACGGCAAAGCGATGGCCGACATGACACAGTCCACCACATCGAGCGGCCCCCGGAGCGCAGATGCCGGCCCAATCACCCGCTTCCTGCGGGCCACGGAAATCGATACCCGCCTGCTCGGTATGATCGGGGCGCTGCTGATCATCTGGATCGGCTTCGATCTTTACCTGCGGATATTCGACGGCCGCGAATTCCTGACCGCCAGAAACCTTTGGAACCTCTCGGTGCAGACCTGCGAAATCGCGGTTCTCGCCACCGGCATGGTACTGGTCATCGTTACACGCAACATCGACCTGTCAGTTGGCTCGGTGCTTGGCTTCGTCGCCATGATCATGGGCGTCATGCAGGCCAAATGGCTGCCGCAATATCTCGGCTTCGACAGTTCATGGACCTGGATCATCACGCTCATCTGTGGCCTGGTGATCGGTACGGCGATCGGCGCCTTCCAGGGCGGGATCATCGCCTTCATGAATGTCCCCTCCTTCATCGTCACGCTCGGCGGCCTTCTCGTCTGGCGCGGCCTTGCCTGGTACGTCACCAGCGGCCAAACCGTTGCGCCGATGGACTCCACCTTCGTCATCATGGGCGGCAGCGGTGCCACCGGCTCGATCGGCGCCACCTGGAGCTGGGTCGTCGGTGTGCTTGCCTGCGTGATGATCGTCGCCAGCATCGTCGGCTCGCGCCGCCAGAGGAAGCGCTTCGGCTTTCCGCGCCGCCCGCTCTGGGCGGAATATTTCCTGGGCTGCCTCGGTTCGGTCTTGGTGCTCGGCACCATCTATCTCTTCAACAGCTATAACTGGCCCGTTGGCATCGCCAAGCGCTACGCCACGGAACACAATATTACCTGGCCGGAAGCGGGCCTCGACATTCCCTACGGCATCGCCGTTCCGGTTCTCATCGCCGTGCTCATCGGCATCGTCATGACCTTCATCGCCACGCGCCTGCGCTTCGGCCGCTATGTCTTCGCGATCGGCGGCAATCCGGAAGCGGCCGAGCTTGCCGGCATCAAGACCCGCTGGGTCATCGTCAAGATCTTCGCGCTGATGGGCTTACTCGCCGCCGTCGCCGCCGCGATCTCGACAGCCCGCCTGAATTCGGCTGTCAACTCGCAGGGCACCACCTACGAACTCTTCACCATCGCCGCCGCCGTCATCGGCGGCACATCGCTTGCCGGCGGTAGCGGCACGGTCGCCGGCGCCATGCTCGGCGCGCTGGTCATGCAATCGCTGCAATCGGGCATGGGCCTCGCCAATGTCGATACGCCAATTCAGAACGTCGTCGTCGGCATAGTCCTGGTGGTCGCCGTCTGGCTCGATATCGTCTACCGCTCGCGCGCCAAGTAAAAGGAATTCTGAACCATGACGGATCAAACCACTCCGCTTGTGGAAATGAAGAACATTTCCATCTCCTTCGGCGGCATTCACGCGGTCGACAATGCCTCGGTGGACCTCTACCCCGGCGAAGTCGTAGCACTCCTCGGCCATAACGGCGCCGGCAAGTCGACGCTGATCAAGATTCTCTCCGGCGCCTACAAGCGCGACAGCGGCGATATCCTGATCAACGGCGAACCCGTCGATATCCGCACCCCGCGCGACGCCAAGAAATACGGCATCGAGACGATCTACCAGACGCTGGCTGTCGCCGACAATGTCGACGCCGCCGCCAACCTCTATCTCGGCCGCGAGCTGCAGACCCGCTGGGGCACGCTCGACGACGTCGCCATGGAAGCCAAGGCCCGCGAAGTGATGGGGCGCCTCAACCCCAACTTCAAGCGCTTCAAGGAGCCGGTGAAGGCGCTCTCCGGCGGCCAGCGCCAGTCGGTGGCGATCGCCCGCGCCATCCTCTTCGACGCCCGTATCCTGATCATGGACGAGCCGACCGCGGCGCTCGGCCCCCAGGAGACGGCGCAGGTCGGCGAACTGATCAAGCAGCTGAAGAAGGAAGGCATCGGCATCTTCCTCATCAGCCACGACATCCATGACGTGTTCGACCTCGCCGACCGCGTCTCGGTCATGAAGAACGGCCAGGTCGTCGGCCACGCCCGCACCGAAGACGTCACCAAGGACGAAGTGCTCGGCATGATCATCCTCGGCAAGGTTCCGCCAAAAGCCATCCCCGGCCCCGGCGCGATGCGCGAATAGGCCGAAACCGCCACCCACAACACAAGGCCGCGCGCCAAAAGCCCGCGGCCTTTCTCATTCAAAACCGCCGATATGCGCTTTCCTGAATTTTCCGCATTGAAGCCAAACGCTTCCTAGGCTAAGAACCAGCCATCGGACAGGCGATTCAACCCGCCTCAGGCATGCACCCGTAGCTCAGCTGGATAGAGTGTTGGATTCCGATTCCAAAGGTCACAGGTTCGAATCCTGTCGGGTGCGCCATATTCCGCCGATTCCACGCTATTATACGCGATTACCACCTGTTATGCGCTGGACTGGACATGCAGTGCCAAACTTCCCCGCTCCGCATTTAAAAACGGCGGCATTCGGCGGAGAAAAGTTCGTATTCTCTGGATGGTAAAGATGGCCGACGAACAGGCAGCACCGGCGGAGAGGCCGATGCTGCGCTGTGATTGTCCTTTGATGATCAGGACGCTTTGCGCTTACCGGTGACGGGCCTCGTAGAGCGCGACCGCGTCGGCACCGCCCGGAAACTGAAGGCGACCTGTTGTGTCGTGGGCTGCATCCCATATGGCCGCGGCGACATCCGTTTCCTTCGTCGTCATGGCGGGGTGAGCAAATTCCGCGAAGATCGGCGTCGCGAAGCCGGCATAGGCCGGCGGGATCAGATCCTCGATCCGCACATCCGTATTCTGTGCGAAACGCGTCGTCGGGGCATAGCCAGGCTCGACCAGCCTGGCGCGGACATTGAAATAGCCAAGCTCATGCGCGAGCGAGCCGGTAAAGCCTTCGATCGCCTGCTTGCTGGCGGTGTAGGCCGCCGCCAGCGGCATGGCGGCCAGCGTCACGCTCGAGGTCACGTTGACGATCACGCCGGACCGGCGTTCACGCATCTGCGGAATGACGGCCTGGCACATGGCCATGACGCCGAACGTGTTGGTGGCGAAGACCTTGCGGATGTGCGCCATCGGCGTCGCCTCGAACGCGCCCACAACACCGATGCCGGCATTGTTGACCAGCACGTCGATCGGCCCGGCCGCCGCGACGGCGGCGGCGATACTCTCGTCGCTTGTCACATCAAGCGGCATAACGCGCAGCCGGGCCGAGGCAGGGAAGAGGCTGGCGTCGGGGCGGCGCATCGTGGCGATCACATTCCAGCCCTTGTCGAGGAAATGGCGTGCCGTCTCCAGGCCGTAGCCAGAGGATGTGCCGGTGATCAGGATCGTTTGCATGGGAACCTCCATTCGTTTCGGATGGTTCCTTGATAGCGCCGATCATCTGGACGAAATATAATTCATTATCCATTTATATTGTTCAATCGTCCAGGTCGGCAATAAACTCGCCCGCGCTTGATCTCAGGCGTGGCCGACGCTGCCATTCATCCGGGCAAATCTTCCTGGCGGACACCCAAGCCGCTTGCGGAACGCCGTGCTGAAGGCGCTGGCCGAGTCGTAGCCGATGTCGTCGGCGATCCGGTCGAGGGACTTTGCGCCGCGCAACAAGGCATCCTTGGCCAGCGCCATCCGCCAGCGGACGAGATATTCGATCGGACCGCAGCCGAGCACCGCGCCAAATCGCGCGGCAAAGGCGGAACGCGATTGGCCGGCGATTCGGGCAAGGCCTGCAACTGTCCAGTCTGCGCGCACATCGGCATGCATCGCCGCAAGCACGCGCGCGAGCGCCGGATCGCGCATGCCATGCAGCAGACCAGCGCGGTCTTCGCCCATGGTGGTTCCCTGCGAGCGAAGCGCCTCGATGAGAAGAACTTCAAGCATGCGCTGGAGGATCATATCCTTGCCCGGCTCGTCGCCACGGCACTCCTCGGCGATGAGATCGATCAGCCGTCCGAGCCGAGCCGATCGCTCTTCTGATGGCGGAACATGGATCATGCGCGGCAACAGGGCGAGCAGCAGCGGCGCATTCGCCGCCTCGATACGAAACGTGCCGCCCAGCGCTATGAAATCCGCTTCACCCTCCTGCTCGCCATGGCGCACGGGCACATCCATCGGGTCTGTCGGTGTCCCGCCCAGGCCGGGACGACTGCTCAAGGTAAAGGCGGGGGTCGAGGGCAGGAGCAGAAATGCTCCCGTTTCCAGCTTCAAGGGCTCCTCGCCTTCAAATGCAATCCAGCATTCGCCCTTGAGAATGATCGTAAAGCCGGGGGCGTCATGCGCTGCATAGCGTACGGCCCAGGTGCCCCGGCCAGAAATGGGCTTCGAGATGGCCGTGTTCGGCCGAAGCAGGGCAATCACATCGCTGAGCGGGTCCACGTGGATGATCCATATAATATCGAGACAATTAATTATGGATCGTCCGAAGTGGCAAGTCCAGTGCCTGACGGCGGGCCTGGCTACAGCTTGCGATAGGCAAACATGCTCGTCTCATAAGGGAAGGAAATGTCACCGCCCTTTGAAAGTTCAGGGGTTCGCGCGATCAGCGCCCTTACCTGCTTTTCGACTTCCGCCTGTTTCTGCTGAGGCAAGGCCGCGATGAAGCTGACGGATAATGTCCGTTTGACAATGACCTGTTCTGCCGTTCCAACATGTGCGTTGCGGGCATGGCGCTCATCGATGAACTCAAATCCAGGTGCGGGAAAGACGCGGCGCCATTCCCCCGTCACATAGCGGGGCGTATTTCCCTCCCACTCATCCGTGATGGCGGACAGTTCAGCGACCCATGGCACGGTCTCGTCCCGCCCATTCCAAATGAGCCCCAGCACGCCGCCCGGCACGAGAATCCGCCTGATCTCCTGCAAGGCGGCTGCGTTTGCGAACCAGTGGAATGCCTGCGCGCAGACGACGGCATCAACGGATGCGTCTGGCAAGGGGATAGCTTCCGCCGAACCGGCCAGAGCCTGGACCTCCGGAAAGTCGGCCGTAAATTGCTCGCGCATGGCATCGATAGGCTCAACCGCAACGAGGGTTCCTCCGCATTGCCGCAGCAAGGGCATGAACTTTCCTGTGCCGGCACCCAATTCCAGAACTTTCCGGCCGGGTCCGACACCCACGATGCCGCGCAACCAGTCCAGCGCCTCGGGCGGATAGCCTGGTCGCCCGCCGACATAGGCCGCAGCACCGATCTTGTAGCCTTCAGATGATGTATGCATTGCGATGGTCCTTGCTTGGTGGGATTTTGCCTGATCGTCGAGGCGAGTTGCATTTAGGCGGACTTAGAGAGCTATGGCGTAGACGTAGTTATCATCATCACCCGGCGCGGTGCGCCAACGTTTTGCGTGTCCATACCGGACACATAGGTTACGTTTTATTCCTGAGACATAGGTAACACTTTTGGACCGAAAGGATTCGGCAAAGGTTCGCACCTGCATGTCTCATCATCGAAGTCTCCCAGATCGTAATCCATAAAGCTTGTAAGCCAGATATGGTCTTCGACCTGTTTGATGCCGACGGCCTGACCGGCGAAGACCAGACTGAGATTGATCTTGTTCCGCTTGTAGCAGATGCGTCCGCATGTTGTGACGGTGACTGTCTGGTCGTGGAACGGGTAGTCGAGATCGGGTAGGCCGCAGTAGGCGCGCGGTGAAGCGACATAGCGTTCTGCCGGGCAGGCCATGTCGAGCGTCTGGTGGGGCCGTTCGGTGTTGAACTCCTCGACGACGATGTCGAAGCGGGCTTGCTGCTGCAGCAAATTGTCTCCGGCCGGCTTGGTTGTCTCAATTGTCAGTGTCAGATGCATGCGTTCGTGGCGGCCGTTCTGTTGCGGGTTGCCCGGCTTGATGCGTTCGATGTCGATACCGAGCCTGAGCCACCAGACGGCGAGCCGAGACAGATTGAACAGTCCGTTGGGGCTGGCGAAAGGCACTCCGTTGTCGGTCCTGATCGCCTTGGGCAGGTCGAACTCCTTGAAGACGCATTCGAAAGCGGTGAAGGCGTAGACTTCCTTGGTCATGTGCGGCGCTTCGCAGGCCAAAAGATAGCGGCTGGCGAAGTCGGTGATAGTCAATGGGTGGCAATAGCGTTTATCGGCAAGCATGAACTCGCCTTTGTAATCGGCGCACCACAGGTCGTTGGGCAGCCTACTTGCTGCTTCTTCTCAATCTGCCCACCGCCAACAATCTCCAAAGTAGCCGCGCTGCGGCTGGGCGAGTCCAAAGCGATGTGAATATCCACCTGGAAGCGTGGAGCGATGGTCGTGTTCTTCATCGCTCGAGACGCGTTCTTCAAGGCGCATATGCAAGTGCCTTTTGCTTGTCGCCCAAGATCATCGTGGTTGGAAATTCCTCGCGGCGGAAAAGCGAAACAGTCAGTCCCTCACTCTCGGCATCGGGCGTAGGCTGTGGCAAGACGTCTTCATTCGCGTTCGCAGTAAACACGGTCAGAACGAAATCGAGCTTTTCCTGTGTGGGCGAGACGAATAGCTTTCGCTCGATCTCTACAAGTTCGGTGTCTCTTAGAGAGACACCGATTTCTTCAACGATTTCGCGGATGAACGCCTCTTGGAAGTCCTCGTCTTGTTCAACGGTGCCGCCGGGTAAAGCCCATCCTACATGCATGCCGCTGCGCTTGACGAGAATGATCTGACCGTTCGCCATGCTGACGACGCCCACCGCACCGCCCAGAGCCTGCCGAGACAGATGTTTATGCTTCTGGGCTTCAAAATCCGTGGCCGAAAGTGGCTGAACGACGGAGGTAACCCGTGCGCGGGGATAACGACGGAGGAGGACGTTGATTTGGTCTGGAGATGGCTCCATCACTGCGTTCTCCTGTTGGTCGTAGCAAGGCAACATTATGCAATTGCTACCAGTGAAATTCCCTTCCTGCAAACCAACCCGAAATGGCAGACTGGGAACAACTCGGCCAGGACATTTCTTCTTGGACGAGCGTCCTTCAGGCAATTGAGCCTCGACAAAGTGGACCTCGCGCAAGAAGATCGCCAAAATGGACTGATCGAACTACTTAGGGGATTGAAAGCCTATTGGTGCAATTGCTCCCTAGATGCGCAATTTTGCCGGAGGCAAATAGGCCAAATCTCAGCATGCGTGCAACAGCACCCGGTCAGACTGCCGCCTCTCCGCGCCGGGAACCATGTTCGGCATCCTGTTCCTCGACGTCCGGATCGACGGGATGGCCGCTCCGATCGTCGGCCATCCCGAAGGAAGGTCGAGGATGAAGGAGAAGTTGCTGCCAAAATGCCGTTCCGACGTCGATGGCATCTGCTGTTCTGCGTCGGCCCCGTCTGGATAGTTGGTGACGAAGGTCGGCATCTAGCCCCTCTCCTCGCCGTCCACGTGCGTGACATATACGCCCTCGATGAGCGACGCCGGGTTCCCCCTGTCGTATTCGACCGAAGCGCCGAAGTGGACGTAAAAGCCTTTCGTCATTTGGACGTTGTCGAGGACGACATGGCAAAGGAGCTGATACGAGCCGTGAATGTCACTAGCGAGGAGCTGGCGGTTGCCCCGGAAGAGATTGCCGCCAAGATTGAAGCAATCTTACTTAGCTTCGGTCTTCATCCTGTAGCCATCGCGTCAAACAGGCGCGAACGTCGTAGACTACTCGCCGCAACCGTTGCTAAACTCTCATCCACACGCCCCCCAATAACAAATCCCAGGCAGAACCCTCATGCCGAAGATCGACATTGCAGCCGTGCCGAAACACAAAGGCACCCGCTATCCCGCCCCATTCAACGCCCCCTGCGCCGCGCGCGTACGGCAGCGGCTGGGCGATGCCGGCGGCCTTACGGATTTCGGGGTCAATCTCATGCGGTTGCCGCCCGGCAATTGGTCGAGCCAGCGGCATTGGCATTCGGAGGAAGACGAATTCGTCTATGTGCTGGAGGGCGAGCTGACGCTGATCGAGGATGAGGGCGAGACGGTGCTGCGCGCCGGCGATTGCGCCGCCTTCCCGAAGGGCTCCGGAAACGGCCATCACATGATCAACAAGTCGGACACGACGGCGGTTTATCTCGAAGCCGGCGCGCGCTCGCCGACCGACCTCATCACCTGCTCCGACATCGACATGATGAGCTCCAGCACCGACGGACGGTTCGTGCACAAGGATGGCATGCCCTATCCCGACGGCTAGGCCGTTGCGCGCAATGCGGCGACGGCGTGCCTGGATGGGAAATAATGACGACATCCTGGCCGTGAGGTCGATCTATTCGACTATGTTGCTACTCACGCGGGTCATCCGGCAGGACAAAAGATGCGTCGGCGCGCCATGCAGCATCACTTCCCGCTCGAAGTCGAAACCGCATTTTTCGAGTACGCGCCGGGAAGCCACATTGACGGGTCGAACGAGGCCGATCACTCGCTCGGCACGTAAGTCGTCGCGCGAAAAGGCCAGAGCCTCCTTCACCAGTTCCGTGGCATAGCCGCGTCCCCAGCAATCGGGATGCAGGTGATAGGAAAGATTGAGCCCCTCGAACTCCTTCGAGACGGTCACGCCACCGAACCCGATCGGCCGCCCTTCAGCCTCGATCGTCCAGCGTCCAAATCCGTGCACACGCCAGTGCGCCCGGTCACGGGAAAGGCGCCGGGCACTCTCCTCAGGTGAATCCGGCGTCGGATTCGGTCGATGGGCAACAAGCTCGGGACGGGCAAAAAGTGACGTGACGAAGGCAAGATCCCGGTCTTCCGGCATACGCAAAGACAGACGTTGAGTGTGCCGCACCATGAAGACCGCCTTCGGGTTACACCGCCTCGGCCAGGGCCGGCGGGTCATAGCAGCAGGCGGCCGTGGAAACGCCTATGCTGCAGCCGCTCGCCTTCAGCGCTTCAGTCACCACGTCCACGAACAGGCGGCGCAACCAAACGGCCCGGCTGTCGGCCTGATCGACGCGCCGATAGAGCATCGTCACCGGGTCGGCCGGCAGTTCGAATGGCGGCACCGAAACCGTCAGATCATGCAGCTGCGCCATGCAGCGGGCGATGGATTCCGGGATGGTCGCAATGGCCGGAATGGCCCGCAATGTCATCGGCAGAGCGGAAAAACGCGGCGCGGTCGCCACGACCTGGCGACGATAACCGAGGCGCGCCAGAGCGGCATCCACGTTTGTGGATATCGCGCCTTCAATGGAGACGGTCACATGCGGCGCACTGGCAAATTGCTTCAGTGTGAGCGGCGCGGGGCATTTGAGATGGCGGGGATCGTAGATGCAGAGCGATGCCTGCTCGAACAACGGCGCGCGAATATGCCAGGAGGCAGGCTCGTCATGCACGGAGATGCTGAAGTCATAGGCGCCCTCGTCCAGCAGGCGCGCAGCATCGCGTTTATCGAACGCCACGCTGACCAGCCGGGCATTCGGCGCCAGCTCACGCAGCCGCGCCACCAGCGGCCCGAAGAAGGACGATTCGAGATTGTCGCACATGCCGACGCGGAACTCGCCCTGCCAGTCCGCCGGATCGAAGGCCGCCGGCGGGCGAATGGCGCGCTCGATGCCGGACAGCGCATCCTCGATCGCCGGCGCAATGGAAAGCGCCCGCGGCGTCGGCTGTAAACCGCGCCCGACGCGCACGAACAATTCGTCATCCAGCGTCTCGCGCAGCCGGCGCAACGCGGCGGAAAGGCCCGGCTGACCCAGCAACAGGCGCTCGGCCGCGCGGCTCACATTCCGCTCCTGCATCAGCACGGAAAAGGCGAGCAGCAGATTGAGATCGATTTTTCGAAGCGTTGCATCATTCATCATCGCCAGTAATACCTGACATGGTTACTATCAATTTGCAATAGGGTTTGAACGTGTACATTTTCTCGTTCCTGCCGTTTGCAACCTCCCAAGAGGCGGCAGCACAGAAAGGAACGATCCCGATGACTTCTTCCCAAACCCGAAGCGGGGCTGGATTGGCGTTGCTGCTGCTTTGCGCCGCCAACTTCCTGGACGCCATGGACGTCTCCACCATTGGGGTGGCCCTGCCCGCAATCCAGAAAGAGCTCGGCATGCAGGCGACATCGCTGCAATGGGCCGTCAGCGCCTATGTGCTCGGCTATGGCGGCTTCCTGCTGCTCGGCGGCCGCGTTGCCGATCTCTTCGGCCACCGCCGCGTGTTTCTCTGGTCGCTCGGCGTCTTTGCTGCCGCGAGCATTGCCGGCGGCTTCGTCGATAGCGCGCCAACCCTGATCGCCGCACGCCTGATCAAGGGCATCGCCGCCGCCTTCACCGCGCCGGCAGCCCTCGCACTGCTGCTCTCCGTCTTCGGAGAAGGCAACGCCCGCGCCAAGGCGCTCGGCGTATTCTCCTCGACAGGCGCCGCCGGCTTCGTGCTCGGCATGGTGCTGGGTGGGGCCGCGACCATCATCAGCTGGCGCGCAACCATCGTCATGGGTGCCCCCGTCGCCATCCTTGCGCTGATTGTCGCGCCCTTCGTCCTGCCTGCCGATCACAAGCGAAGCGGCTCACGCGCCCGCTTCGACTGGGCAGGCGCAATAACCATCACCCCCGGACTGCTGCTCTTCGTCTTCGGCGTCACCAACGCCGCGGCCGACGGCTGGCAGGCATTTGCCACCTGGGGATCACTGATGGCGGCGCTGGTCCTGATCCTGCTGTTCCTGGCGGTCGAGGCTCGGCATAGCGATCCGATGGTGCCGCTTGCCATGTTCCGCCGCGCCAAGCTCAGCCACGCCAATGCCGTCGCTGCGCTGTTCCAGGGTGCCTATGTCGGCTTCCAGTTCATCGCGACGCTTTACTACCAGAATGTCGTCGGCTGGTCGGCCTTCGCCACCGGTTTCGCCTTCGCCCTCGGTGGCGTCTGCGTGATGTTCCTCGCCCCTCGCTTCGCCACGATCGGGCAGGCCCGCGGCACGACTTTGCTAATGACGTTCGGCGTCGGACTACAAGCCATCAGCTATCTTTTCTGGGTGCTCTCGGTCGGCCAGATCGACACGATCGTGCTGGTCGCCATCTCGCAGCTCCTGCTCGGCGTCGGCTATGCCATGACCTATCCGTCCATTCAGGTCGCGGCACTGTCCGATATCGAAGAGGATAAGTCCGGTCTGGCTTCGGGCATGCTCTTTGCCTCCTTCCAGATCGGCGGCGGTATTATCCTGGCGGCAGCCTCGGCTGTCTTCGGCGCGGCCCCCAGCTACGGTTGGAACCCCTATATCGCCGGCATCGGCTTCGTGACGATCCTGGCTGTCGCGATCACGCTGCTCGCCGCCGTCGGCCCGCGGACATCGGCCGCAAGAGCGGCAAACTACCAAGCCGCCGAATAGACCCGAACACCACGACCCGCTCGCCAAGGAGCGGGTCCATTCTTCTCAGGTACACGCAGCCTCGGCAGCGCGGCGCATCAGCAAATCCCGCTCTCTCTGATTTCCGGCAAGCGCCGTGGCCGCCTCGAAGGCGCAACGCGCCTCGTCATATCGGCCGAGCTTATAAAGAAGATCACCGCGAACGCTGGGCAGGAGATGATAGCCTTTCAATGCGGGCTCATGCGCGAGTCGCTCGACGAGCTCCAGCGCCGCCTCGGGGCCGTCGACCATGCCGATGGCGACGGCGCGGTTGAGCTCCACGACCGGAGAGCGCAGGATCGCGGCGAGCTCCGCATAGAGTTCGGCAATCCGTCTCCAATCGGTTTCCCCGGCTGTGTGAGCCCTCGCATGGCAGGCGACAATCGCCGCTTGAAGGGCATAGACGCCACCGGTGCCGCCCAGCTCCCGCACCCGCGCCAGCGCCTGCAA
>Ga0209677_100452_pt1 | contig 23791 bp, 22 predicted proteins | sample AraplaCvi_mCL_r2_2_FD_184285 | JGI IMG/M metagenome (GOLD analysis project Ga0209677, IMG submission 184285) | Arabidopsis root microbial communities from North Carolina, USA - plate scrape CL_Cvi_mCL_r2 (SPAdes) (version 2) | ecosystem: Host-associated > Plants > Roots > Endosphere | place: USA... | reverse complement strand
CAGTCGAGACGCTCACCGAACGTCAGCGGCAGTTGTTCGTAGCCATTGTGGTCAACGGCCTCTCCATCGATGCGGTGTCGGCCCGGTCCGGTTCCACTCCCGGTGCGATCTACAAGGCGGTCTTCGATGCGCGCCGCAAAATCCGCGCTTACCTGACCGCTAACGGCTATCTGGAAGGCCGGGTGAATCGGGCTTCCCCGCGGCGGGTAGGGGTTGCGTAACGAACGACCTCGTCATCGTCCAGCCGATCCTGGTTGCTCAACATCTTTCCGCGTCCATAAGGAAAGGTCGGCGGCCACGGTGCCGCTAACTGTTGACCGTCATCCGAATGAACAGAGAAGGGTCTGACATGTCCGAGAACGACTTCCTCACAGCGGCGATTCGTCGAAGCGGAGAGACCAACGCCGACCGAGCGGCTCTCGCCGGCATGGTCGCAGCGGCAGGAACCGATGATGCCGGTGCTGAACTGCCGGAGATCAGCGACGGCTCGATCCTGAACTTCGCGCTCAACCTCGAGTACCTCGAGGCCGAGTTCTATCTGCGTGCCAGCGGCATGACGCTGCCGGACGAGATGACCACGGGGACGGGCACACGTGGCGACGTGAGCGGTGGTCGCCCGGTGCAATTCACGAGCAGTGTCATCCGGAAGGTCGCCGCGGAGATCGCCGCGGACGAGCGTGCTCACGTCGCGTTCCTCCGGAACGCGCTCGGCAGCGCTGCCGTGTCCCGGCCGGCGATCTCCCTCGACCAGAGCTTCACCGCGGCCGCGCTCGCAGCTGGACTCATCAAGCCGGGAGAGACGTTCGACGCGTACGCGAACGACCTCAACTTCCTGTTCGCCGCATATCTGTTCGAGGACGTCGGAGTGACTGCGTTCAAGGGAGCAGCGCCGTTCATCACCAACAAGACGTACCTCGACGCTGCTGCTGGTCTTCTGGCCACTGAGGCGTACCACGCGGGAATCGTTCGCACCTCCCTATACACCGAGGGCATGATCGACGACAGCGTCTTCAGAGCGGTGGAGAAGATCTCCAACGTTCGCGGCGCCGTCGACGGGGTCGGATCCGACGACCAGAGCATCGGCGATGCCGAGACCCTCAATCTGGTCCCCACCGACGCCGAAGGACGCGCCTATGGTCGTTCGCCCGAGCACATCCTCAACATCGTGTACCTGACCGGGGATCGCGTCACCTCCGGTGGCTTCTATCCCAACGGTCTCAACGGCGACCTCCGAGAGAGCGCGCAGACGGCCTAGCAGGGAGAACACCTTATGGCTGTCTTCAGTAGAGGGTTCACCGGCCACCGGCCGGAACCGGATGATGCCCTACCGCCGGGGCAGCACCTCACGCAGAGCTTTCCTGTGCTCTCTGCCGGTCCGACACCGTCGATCGCGCCGGAGAACTGGGAGTTCTTCATCCACCCGGAGTCCGGCGAGACGCGCACGTGGACCTGGGATGAAATCCATGCGCTCCCGTTCGAAGACATCGACACCGACATCCACTGCGTGACGAGTTGGTCGAAGGTCGGCACGAAATGGCGGGGCGTGTCCTTGGACAGGCTGTTCGCCGAGGTCGATACCGAATACCGCTACGTGATGGCCCACTCCTTCGGCGGTTACACCACGAATCTCGTCCTGGATGAGATCCTCGGCGGAAAGGCTTGGATCGCGTTCGAATATGACGGCGAGGACCTCGCCTCCGAGCACGGAGGGCCCGCACGGCTGCTCGTGCCGCACCTGTACTTCTGGAAGAGTGCGAAGTGGATCCGCGGGCTCGTGATGCAGGCCGACGACGATCCAGGGTTCTGGGAGCAATACGGTTACAACCTTCACGGCGACCCGTGGCGGGAAGAACGATACTCGTGACCGGAACGTCGTGCCGCGTCGCCGGAAGACGGAGGAGCATCCCACTGTGGGCAGTTTCCACCGTCGCGATGGAGAAACAATGAGAACCAAGAAGCCCACGCAGCCGCAGACGTTTCCGGTGATGGATGGTGCGGGGCCCGCCCCGCGAGCGGATCAGATCGCCGGGATCGTTCAGCGGGTGTGGGTCGATTCGACGGTGTACCACCAAGACGTGGAGACGCTCCTCCGTGAGTGGCTCGGTGTCGTGGGGTGTGTCGTGCGTGAGGACGAGTTCGCTGCCTTGCTCGGCAAGGCGCAGGGTGAGTTCGCGCGCATCGCGACGGGTTCGGCGGAGGACGCGGGACCGCACTGTCCGGCGCATGACCTCGTGGACTGCCTCTATTGGGATGTGCAGAAGTTGGAGAGATCCGGGCCGGCGGGACTGGGCTCCTCGTAGGGACGATTGCGTCGACTTTTCAGCCTCATTCGGTCCTCCGGCCCTAGGATGACCTCGTGGACGAGAGCTCGCATCCGGGCGCGGCTAGGCGCTTGACGGCTCGCGGGGCCAAGACGAGATCGAAGATCGTGGCGACCGCGGCTGATCTGATGCGCGTGCGCGGTGTCGGCGGCACCACACTGGACGACGTCGTCTCCGCGAGCAAGGTGAGCAAGTCGCAGTTGTATCGCCACTTCGATGACAAGCCGGCACTCGTGCGGGCCGTCATCGAATACGTCGGCGATATCAAAATCAGCGGCGAGCGCGAGCGTCTCGAGAATGTGCGCAGCTTCGCGGGACTGCGGCGATGGCGCGACGCGATAGTCGAGACCAACGCTCTGCAGGACGGCCGTTACGGCTGCTCGCTGGGTTCCCTCGCTAATGAAGTCGCCGACCAGGACTGGGTGGCACGGCTGAAGCTGAGCGAGTTGTTCGACGCCTGGGAAGAGCTCTTCAGAGTGGTGTTTCGGCGCTTCCAACTCGAAGGAACCATCCCGCCGCAGGCAGACGTGGATCGACTCGCGATCGGTTTCATCGCTGCCGTTCAAGGGGGATACCTGCTGGCGCAGACATCGCACGATGTAGCGCCGATGGCAACGGCGATCGACGTGGCGATCGCTCACCTCGAACTGCTTGCGCTGGTCGACGAGAAGACCCTCAATCAACTCTCGGTGTGATTGCACCCGGCGGGCCCATTCAGCGACAGAAGTAGTCGCGACAACAGGTCGGGCGTAAGAAGTCATTCCTTCGTGAAGCCAACGGTTGAGTCGAAGCAGGCGGGATGAGCCTCTCCGCCTGTGATTCGTCCGCCCGCCTGGGCGCCACGAAGAAGGAGTGGAAATGAGATGAACCCCAGTCTTTCTGTCGATGTTCTCGCGCGTCCGGGGGTCCGCACCCGGCTCGCGTTCACTGCGGCGGTCTTCGCCCTCATCTCCACTTTCGCCACGGTCGGATCGACCGTGCCCCTTTTCAATGTGTACCGAGCACAAGACGGCTTCACCAATGCCGGAATATCGGTTGCCGTCGTCGTCTACTCGGCCGCAACCCTCACCACGCTGCTGGTGCTCGGCCGGTTGTCCAACCATGTCGGGCGCCGCCCGATTTCCATCGCAAGCTTGGCGCTGCTCCTCTTCGGCTGCGTGTTGCTGCTGAACGTCCACGGCCTCGAGAGCCTCGTCACCGGCCGGCTTCTCCTCGGACTCGGAGCCGGCCTCGCCAGCAGCAGCCTGACGTCTTACATCGTCGATACGGCGCCGGCCAGGCCGGCCTGGGTGGCATCCGTTGCCTCGAGTCAGACCGTGATGTTGGGCTTGGCGGTAGGCGCTGTCGCGTCCGGCGCGCTGGTTCAGTTCGGGCCGTGGCCTCGGCAGCTCGTCTACCTGGTGGATATCGCTGCATTGATGTTCTCGATCGCTCTCATCGCGATCAGCCCGGAGACGGTGAGTCGAAAGCCCGGGGCGCGGCGATCGATGATGCCGAGCGTGCGGGTTCCCGCACGAGTGAAGCACCTGATCCCGATCGCCGCAGCCGTTCTCCTCTCGACCTGGTCGGTGGGTGCCTTCTATCAAGCTTTCGTGCCGGCGTTAGTCGAGAACCAGCTCCACACCGCAAGCCCGCTGGTTCTCGGACTGGTGTTCGCGGCCTACATGGCGCCGAGCGCGTTCGGGGCTCCGCTCGGCAGCCGATTCGCACCCGCAACAGCGCAACGCCTGGGGATGGGCACATTCCTGATCGGAATGATCGGGGTCATCGCGGCGATCGGAACCGGGGCGTTGCTGCTGTTCATCGCTTCGACCATCGTCGCCGGCGCATCGCAAGGGATCGCCATAAGTGCGGTGACACGGGGCCTCCTGTCGGGAAGCACGATCGACGACCGTGCGCCGACGTTCAGCGTCATCTACCTGATCAGCTACAGCGGTGCGACGATACCGGCGCTGATCGCGGGACAGCTGTCCGACGTGTTCGCGCTGCCTCAGATCGTCCTGGGGTACGGGGCGTTAGCGTTGATCGCCACCATGTGGACTCTCCTTGGTGCACGCAACCCATGCACCGATGCCTGAAAACTCGACATGGAAATGGCGGTATCGACGAGCCATGATCGAAGCGGCTGAACATCGAGGCCGTAGCCAGCTAAGGAGCCACAATGAAGGCGATCGCCGTGTCGGACCGGGCCGCGGGAACCAGCGGCCTGACCCTCCAAGACCGTCCATATCCGCACGCCGCTGAAAACGACGTCATCGTCCGAGTCCACGCTGCGGGCTACACGACAGGGGAGCTGGCGTGGCCGGGCACCTGGACAGACCGGGCCGGCCGCGACCGCACCCCGAGCATTCCGGGCCACGAGGTCGCCGGCGTGGTGGAAGAACTCGGATACGGAACTACCGGGTTGTCGGTGGGTCAGCGTGTCTTCGGCGTCGCTGACTGGACGAGGGACGGGACTCTGGCGGAATTCGTCGCCGTAGAGTCGCGGAACCTGGCCCCATTGCCCGCGGATATCGATTTCGTCACCGCTGCCAGCCTCCCGATCTCCGGGCTCACGGCATGGCAAGGGCTCTTCCAGCACGGAGGGCTGCGTGCGGGTCAGACGGTGTTGATCAGCGGAGCGGGTGGCGGCGTCGGCACGCTCGCCAGCCAGCTCGCTCGAGAAGCCGGCGCGTTCGTCATCGGTGCCGGCCGCAAGAGCCATCGCGACCGCTCCATCGAGGCAGGCGCGCACGAGTTCATCGACCTGGACGCCGGAGACATCGATCTCGCGCTGCGCGTCGACCTCCTGTTCGACGTACTCGGTGGCACCATCGGTGCACGCCTCGCCGGAGCTGTGCGTCCGGGCGGCACCGTGATCGCTATCGCGAGCCCGCCCGACGTGAATCGATCCGACATCACTACGCGCTTCTTCGTCGTCGAAACCGACCGGTCGCAGCTCAGCGATCTCGCGGGACGTGTTCTGTCCGGTCGCCTCCGAACCTTCGTCGGGGAAGTCGTCACGCTCGAGGACGCTGTCGCCGCGTTCTCGAGTGGAACAGGGTCACAAGGAAAGACGGTTGTCACAGTCGCTGAGGAGGACAAATGACCGACATCGACACGACGAATTCTGATACCGACGATTTCTACCGCGGAGTCGCGGCCGAATTCCTCCACCACTATCGCAGAGGTCCGAGATTCATCGCGGTGACCGGAAATGCCGACGAGGAGATCTCGCGCGTAGCCGACCTGCTCGCGACCGCGCTGAGGGATGCGGGAGCACAGGTGGAGCGTCAGAGTGTTCCGGCTTCGATCGATCCGAACCTCCTGCGGGAGCGAATCATCGCGCCCTTCCGTTCCCAGGACGCGGTCCTTGTCGCCGACGGGACGGAACTGTTGAGCGCCGGCTTCCGCGGGTTCTGGAACTTCTCGCTGTGGGTCGACCACGATCCCGACCGCGACCCGGACTGGACTTTCGTCTCCTCAGAGCTGAACCAACTGGGATCGCCGCGAGAAGCGGCCTCCGTCATGTTGGACGGCACCGACCCTGAACGGCCCCGGCGCCTGTGGGCCGATTTCTGCTGACTGCCACCTGGATGAGGTCAGCCGCCTGAGACCACGTACGTACGCAGGTGGTCCACCGCGGCGTTCAGTGCGTCCGCCAGGGGTGCGATGTCCTGGGCGATCTGGGCCAGCATGATGCCGCCCTGGTACGCCGCGAGCAGCATGTTCGCGAGCTGAACAGGGTCTGCTGACGGTTCGAGCCGGCCCAGCGTCTGCATCCGCGCGAGCCCTCCGGTGAAGATCTCCCGCCATCGTTGGAATGCGGAGGCGAGTGCATCGTGGATGTCGAGGTCGGTCTTGATGAGTTCGCCGGCCAGTGCGCCGAGACTGCAGCCATTCTGAAACGGCCGGCCGCTGAGTATGTAGAAGTCCGCCCAGCGCTGGAACGCCTCGATGGTGTCGAAGCCTCCGAATTCTTCGCTCCGGTGGAACTCGAGGATGTCGTTCGCTTGCCAATCGATGACGCCGAGCACCAGGTCTTCCTTGGTGGGGAAGTAGTGGGTCAGCTGTGACCCGCTGATGCCCGTGGCAGCCCGGATCGCATCGTTGTTGGTTGCTCGAACGCCGTGCGCATAGATCAGCTGCGCCGCATGTTCGAGGATCCGCGCCCGCGTGAGCCGCCCTTTGGCCGTGAGCCTCGACGTGTCCCCGGATCCGATCGCGCTCCTCATGCGAGGCACGCTATCACAAAAATGGGCTTGACAACCCATTCCAGATGCTCCACACTCCTTAAGTGGACGATATCGTCCCATAAATTACGAAGGAGCATCCCGTGTCGAGACTGACCCCACCGCAGCCCGAGGAGATCCCCGACGGCGCTCGAAGCGTCCTCGACGCCATCCAGAGTCAATTCGGCTTCGCGCCGGGCATGTTCGCCACGATCGCGGCAAATCCCGCCGTCCTGGAGATCGTCATGACCTTGCAGCGCAGCATCGGCAGGCTCCTCGACGCGAAGACCCGGCACACCATCGCGCTGGCCGTCTCGCACTCCAACCGATGCGACTACTGCCAGGCGCTGCACTCGTTCGTGTCGTCCGAGCTCGGTGGGATGTCAGCCGACGACATCGAGTTGGCCCTCGCGGGAAGCTCCACCGACCCTCGCCGTGCCGCGGTTGCCCGCTTCGTGCAGCGCGTCGTCGAAACCCGCGGCCAAGTGGGAGATGCCGACATCGCGGCCGTCCGCGGCGCGGGGTACAGCGACGCGGAGATCCTCGCCATCGTCACGATCACCGTGGTGTTCCTCCTCACCAACTACATCAACAACGTCAACCAGACCGTGGTCGATGTGCCGGCTCCGGCCGCGAAGGCGGCCTGAGATGAGTGGTTCGGAACTCTACGAGAAGTTCCTCGCACTGCACGCGCGCGAGGGCGGTTTCATCATGCCGAACGCCTGGGATGGGCTGTCGGCCCAGCTGCTGGCCGACGCAGGATTCGAGGCGATCGCAACATCGTCGTTCGCGCTGGCCTCTTCGCTCGGCCGAACCGACGGGCGGCACAAGGTGACGCGCGACGAGCATCTGGCACATGCGTCCCTGCTCACCCGGCTCACCGGGCTGCCCGTCAACGGAGACTTCGAAGACGGCTACGGCGAGACGCCCGGTGACGTCGCCGCAACGGTGAACGCGGCGATCGAGAACGGCTTGGCGGGGATCGGCGTCGAAGACACGTCGGCTGATCCCGACAATCCGATCCGCGAATTCGACGACGCTGTGGAACGCGTGCGCGCCGCGGTGAACGCGTCACGGGGACGCATCGTGGTCACCGGTCGCACCGACAACTATCTCCAGGGCCGCCCCGATCTGGACGACACCATCCGGAGGCTCACCGCGTTCGCGGAGGTCGGTGCCGATGTCGTTTTCGCACCGTACCCTCCTGACGCCGACACCCTCCGGGCGATCATCCGCGCCGTATCCCCGACGCCCGTGAATGTGCTGATCTCACCCGCCGACGCGGTCTTGTCCGTGGACGAGCTTCTGCGACTCGGCGTGAAGCGAATCAGCCTCGGCCCGGCGCTCTACGTCCACGCGATGGGAGCAGCAGAGGAGGCCGTCCAGGCACTCGTCCACGGCGACCTGAAGGCCGTGGCAACCGGAATGGACTTCGGGCGGATCGACTCCCTCCTCGAGCGCAGCTCTCGCTGACCTGTCCGCCGAGATCGCCCCAACGAACACCAATCACTGAGAAACACGAAGGAAGAAACACTGATGGACCTCGACAAGCTGATTAGCAAGCACCTGACCCGCTACTTCGACGGCAGCAGAACCATTCCGGAGGAGACTCTCGAGCAGCTGCTGCGCTTCCTGCGCTCCACACCGTCGTCGGTGAACATCCAGCCGAACCACTTCTACGTGCTGTCGACCGAGGCCGGTAAGCGGAAGCTCGCCGACAACCTGGGGGAACGGTTCCAGGACAATGCCGAGAAAATCATGAACGCGTCGCAGGTGGTCGTCCTCACCACGCGCACCGACGTGCCCGATGACCACCTGGAGGCGGTCTTCGCCAAGGAACGGGCCGACGGGCGCTTTCCCGACGTGGCGAAGCACGACCTGTGGGAGTCGATGACGCGCGACTTCCTGAACATTCGCGACGCCACCTACGACGACCTCGACCATTGGATGGAGAAGCAGACGTACATGGCGCTCGGGATGACGATGATGGCGGCAGCCGAACTCGGAATCGACGCCACTCCGCTCGAAGGCTTCGACCGGGCAACCGTCGACACGGCGCTCGGCCTCCCGGGCACCGGCTACACCACCACGGTCCTCCTCGCCCTCGGCTACCCGGACAAGGCGAAGGCCTACGCGACACCGATCTCGAGGTTCGACAACGACCGGCTGTTCACCTTCATGTGACCTCGCCGGCCATCCCGCACCCACGACGAACGAGCAGGAGAAGAACATGGTTCACGACCTCACCGTGCAGGAATGGGCCGCAGTTCGCGCGGCAGAATTGCCGAGCGTAGAGCGATCCCATCAATCCACCGGCGACTGGGAGGTGTGGAAAGTCTCGGGCAAAGTCTTCATGCTCCAGACTGCGATGCCCGGCGAACCGGTCGTCATCCTCAAAGCCGACCCCGCGGACGCCCTCGCGCTGCGCGAAGCCCATTCCGACATCACAGCCGGCTATCACATGAACAAGGTGCATTGGATTACGGTCCACCCCGGGGGCGCCGTCGACGCACAACTGGTCGGTGACCTTGTGAACGATTCCTACCGGCTCGTTGTGGAGGCCCTCCCCAAAGCCCAGCGACCCCCGGTTGCGGCGATGAACGGCCGCGAAGTAAGAGCACGGCGCACGTCGACGCCGATGAGGAGTACTGCGATTCAGGTCGCGCACGAGTAATCGCACGGAACTGCGTGGACACCTCGCAGAGCGTCTTAGAGATAGGAGAAACCCCATGATCGGGATCGGAGCCCGGACCGTCGACGCGACAGTCGAAGTCCTCGACCTGCCAACCCCTCGCCAGCCGAAGTCGGGCGAACTTCTGCTTGAGACCATCACCGCCGGCATCGGTCCGTGGGATGCTCTCCTGCACATCACCAACGGCTGGGATGTTCAGCTGAAGCCACCCGCCGCTCTCGGGGTCGAGGGGGTCGGCCGTGTCATCGCGATCGGCCCCGACACCGAAACCTTCACGCTGGGTGACGTGGTGGTCGTGCACGACACACCTCTTCCGGGTGGCAGTGGATTCTGGGCGGAGCAAGTCCTCGTCCACGCTTCGAGTGCGGCCGTGCTCCCGTCCGGGCTGAGCCCGGAAACGGCCGCCGCCCTCCCCGTCGCGGCTCTCACAGCGAGTCAGTCGCTGAAAGAATTGCGGGTGGGCGCCGGGACTCGCCTGCTCGTGGTCGGCTCGGGGCCCAACGCTGTCATGGCGATCCGGCTCGGAGTCCTCGGCGGTGCGGAGGTCGTGGCCGCCGCGAGTCCCCGGCACTCCGACCGGCTCCGCCGGCTCGGCGCGGTCGACATCATCGACTCGCATGCCGAGAATTGGGCGCAGACCACCGACCGTCGCTTCGACGCTGTCCTGATCGCGGCCGCCGGTACGGCTGAGGAGGCCATGAAGCTCATCGATGACGGAGGGCGGCTGACATCCCTCACCTCCGACGCACCCGAGTCGATGCGTGGAATCACGACGAACAACCTCTACATCGTCCCGGACGGCGCGGATCTGGAGCGCCTCGCGAAGCTTGCCGCCGCTGGTGAGCTCAGCCTCGATGTGACGACAGTCACCGCCGAGCAGGCGCCGGCGACCGAGGCTGTCGTTTCGTCCGGCCGTTCGCGCGGGGTCAAGTACGTCATCGACTTCGGTACGCAGGCCGGGCCGACGGGAACCGCCGAAACCCACAGAATCCCACGAGCGGGCAGAATTGCTTGGTAGAAAGACTTCCGTGGCACATCAGGATGTTCTCGCCGAATGACCCTCGGTGAGGTCCAAGGACCAGAAGACACTGACCATGTGCGCCCGGTTTGGTTGGTACGGGTGGCGATTCTGGTGCCCGCACGCGATCGGGATTGCGGATGTTCACACCTCTCGTGGCCTTCTCCGCTCAGGAAGGCTCAGTAGAGGTCGTGGCGCAACGAAACCGTTGGGCGATTGCACGAATTCGTCAGTGGGTGGAGCAGGAGCGTTTGAAGGAGAACCCAGGCGACGATGGAGCGGTCCACGACGCAAACGGCGTCTCGACGGGCGCCACGCCTCCAGGAAGACCATCGCGGCGACGCCCAACGACCCACAATTGATGGCTGGAGAATTGGATGGATCGATAGCTGGAGTTCGAGGAGCGCGAATGAACCTTCGTACGTCCGCCGGATGGCGGCGTCTCGGCTTCATCGCTGTCATCGTCCTGGCACCGCCGTGTCTGGGAACTATCGGATTTGCGATCCTGAACATTCAGGCATTCATGCGCTCCGTGTGGGCAGTTTGGACCCTGCTCGGCTGTGTTCTCACCATCTACTCGATCGCCTATGTCGCGGATTGGCTCCGACGTCGGGAGGCGCGTAGCTCGATGAACCCTGCCGGAGATTCATCTCCGCTGATCTACGCCGGGGTTGCCGACACGGGTGGGGCGGGTTCTCGCGTTGTCGCGACCACTCGTTCGCGGGGTCCCGTCACTCGGTGGATTTGGGTCGGTTTGATCGTGGTTGCGGGGTACGCGGGCTTTCGCTTCGCGTGGGCTATGGCAAACGGTGCCGGCTTCGACTGGACGATTGTCGTTGCGCTGGTGTTGGTGGCGGCCTCAGCTGTCGTGATGCCTAGCGTGGTCGCATGGCAAACGTTCCAGCGCTCGGCGGCTCAAGTGGGAGGCTCCGGGACATCATGGCCGGTGTTCCGCACTGATCAGTTCGCCGAGGAACTCCATCGAGTCAGACCAGGCGCAACGATTCCGCAGGAGCTGATGATTGTCGGTAACGAGTCAGAAGTTGCCGTCTGGACAACAGAACGTCAGCCGCGACTCCTTCTGTCGATGCCACGCGATGCAAGCACTGGGATCACTGCCGTCGCCGCGCATGACCGCCTTGGAACGACTGCGGTACGTCTCGAGCGGAAAGAGAACGGGCAGACAGTCGCCTTCGACCTCATCGTGCGGCGAAAAGGCAGCTTCACCTACTTCCGCGTGGATCAGGCCGTTGCCCAGCAGTGTGCGTCGGAAATCGGGTCTGCCAGGTTTGCTTCCGGGTCACGCTGACGGGCTGGAACGCACCGCATCGCGGCCGGGCCTCAACAAGACTCTGCAGCGAATCGACGCAGCCCAAAATTCAAGCCGCAGCAATCTCCTCGATCCAGGAGTTGACTGCGGAAATCGCTTCATCGAGCGTCAACGTCACGTCTGCCTTGCCGGCCGCGCGGGGATAGTCGGTTACCCAGATCTCGTTACTGACAACCACTGGCGGCCACCTCCGCCCGTCAAACCCGAGCGACTCCGCCTCCGCCGCCCGGCCGGCGAACACCGCCTCGGCTGCAGCCCGCAACTCCAACAGGGCGACTCCGTCGAGCAGTAGTTGTTCTTTGATCAGGAGTAAGTCGACCACGTCTCGCACTCTGTCGTTTCGCTGGGCCGGCGGGTCGTGTGGGTCCGTGCAAGCGTGGAGTTTCTGGGCTACCTGATATGCAAGCGAGATAGTAGCCAGCTCGTTGGCCGATTCGAGCCCGAAAAATCCGAAGTCGTCCGCCGGCACGTATTCGGCACCGGGTTGCGTCTTGCCGTCGGCGAATGCGATCTCGACCTGGATCTTGCGCCAGACCCGACCTCGGATGTCAAGTCGCACATCGAATCGGCGCGGTTTCACCCGTCGCGCCGGCACGTTGATGGTCTCGATCTCTGAACGGCTCAACGTGAAAGGTCCCCATGGTTCTGTCAGCGCTTCGTCGAGCTTCTGTGCAAAAGCGTTGACCTCTCCGCGGAACATCGCATCGACGTCTTTGGTGGCTCGGGATCTTGCCGAGAGTCGTCGCTCGAGGAAGGCGCCTCCCTTAAGGAGAAAAAGCGCGCCGAACTCAGGGTCGGACACTCGTTGCAGAGCGGCGACGACAATCGCTGAGGCGATTTGCCAGGACAGTCGGCCAGAGTCGCCGATGCCAAGCTCTTTGGCTGCATGATTCACCCACGCGTTGAGGGCTGCGACCGTCGGGGGAGTCCGGTCCTTCTCGGGAAGGGTGGACAGGTCGATTCGGCTCACTGACGCCGTCCGAGTTTCCGGCGCAACCGCGCTGCTTCCATTTCGGTGATTGCTCCTCGTTTGCGGGCTGTCTTGATCGCGGTCGTCAGTAAGTAGTGCGGCGTGCCGTAGTCGATGCATTGATCGACGGCTGTGGCGGGTGTCACGGTCGGGATGCCTTCCCACCAGCCAATTTGCCGCGGTTCGAGGTCCTGATGGTGGAGCGCGTACCCTTCGCCGCCGTCGCGACGGATTCGCTTCTGGCGAGGCACGGTCAGGTGGATCTGGTCTGGGTTCACTTCGCAGAGTTCGTGCACTGCAAGTGCGGTCTCGTGTCCGAGCGCTGCTTGGTCGGCGCCGGTCCATAGGACGGCCAGCATGTATCCATCGCGGTCGGTGACGGGGAGCTGGTCGAAGCGGTAGACCCCGTGCGCGACGTGACGCAGCTGGTGGCGGTTGGCCAGTTTGGCGAGTTCCCCGGGGCGTACACCGAGTTCACGAGCGGCGCGGGTTGTGACGAAACCGTAATGTTCGGTCGCAACGTCCCACAGGTCTGCCTGCACGGTCATTTCGGTACCTCCAAGATTGTCAAAACTATACCAAGTTCGGGATAGTTTTGACATTCCTAGCATTTGCCCCGGGTGGAGTTCGCCTGGAATGGGAAGCGGCGCAAGACAAGTGCCTGAATCGAGTCTTGACAGCCGGCGCAGCCGCATGGCAGGGTGGTAACGGCGTTACAGTAACACGGTTACAACCGCGATGGCGAGGAGAAGGTCATGGCTTTGGCGAATGATGTGGCGAACGCGATGCGCGCGCTCGAGCTGCTCGTTCCCCATCCAGAGGGTTCTCGAGTCAGCGAGATCGCCGAACATCTCCACATCAACAAGGCCATCGCCCACCGCCTTCTGGCCGCGCTCGTCGAAGTCGACTACGTGAAGCAGGATCCTCGAACGTCCGCCTACTTCGCGACTCATCGGCTCGGTGCGCTCGGGCTTCGGCAGCTTTCTTCCTCAGGCGTGGATGCGTGGGCTCAGCAAGCGCTGGATTCGCTTGCCGCCGACTGTCAGGAGCTCGTCCGCCTGGCTGTGGCGACACACGACTCTCTGCAGTGGATTGCCAAAGCGCAAGGCTCGAACTCGTCTCTTCGCATCGATCCCGTCATGGGCCAGGATGCGGTTCCCCACGCGACCGCCTCGGGGAAAGCGTGGCTGTCCACGCTGCCGCCGGAACGGGTGGCTGCAGTGCTGGATCGCGAAGCCGAGCTCAGCACCACGGCGCGGCTGCCACTCGACCGGGCCTCGCTCCTTGTCGAGCTCGAAGAGGTTCGTCGTCGCCGTTACGCGACGACCTTCGAGGAGATGGATGCGGGAATCAATGCCCTTGCTGCGCCGATCTTCGGGGCGGGCAGCGACCAGGAAGCCACCGGGACGATCAGCATCGCCGGCCCGTCAGTTCGCATGACGAGCGCGCGGATGGCTGAACTCTCACCACTGTTGCTCGCAGCCGCAGCGCGCATTTCCAGCAGCTGGCCGAGCTACGCGTACCTCGCTGCTGCGGAGAAGCTTACGGCTTAGACACCCGTCGCCCGCGTGACCGATTGCGGATACTGATTGGAACCGACATGAGCATGATCATCAACACGTTCTCCTACCTGTGGTCGGCGACTGCCGTCGAGGCGATCGCAGAGCTGTGTGAGAACGGGTACGACACCTTCGAGGTGCCGATCAGCTCACCGCACTGCTGGCCGGACGAGATGTCCGGGTCGAAGCGGTCGGAGGCTTTCGCGGAGCTGAAGCAGCGCGGAGCCACCATCAGGTCTCTGAATGCCGGCGGGTTCGACATCAACCTCGCGAGCCCCGGCGCCAGCATGCGGCGGAAGAGCATCGACCACATCGCGTCGGTCATCGAGCTCGCTGAGGTCTGGGAAGCCTCCGAGATAGTGATCTCTCCTGGCACGCGGCGCCCCATGATCTCGCCACCGCTCGAGAGCGTCCACGGTTGGCTCTACGAGAGCCTGGACGACCTGCTTCCTCTGGCCAAGCGGGCAGGTGTGCGCTTGCTCTTCGAAAACACCCCCTATTGCTTCACTCCGACGATCGAGGAGCTGGCAGGCATCGTCGAGACGGTCGGCGATGATTCGCTCAAGATCGTGTACGACGTCGCGAATGCCGCTTACATCGGTGAAGATCCCGCCGAAGCTCTGCGCTCCCATCACGACTCGATTGCCCTCGTGCATGTCTCCGACACAGGAACAGACGTGTGGGGCCACGATCCGATCGGCACCGGCGTCATCGATTTTCGCGCGGTGGGCGACGCTGTGGCGGCGACAGTCGGAACGGACAACACCGTTCTCGAAGTGATCCGTGAAGAAGACACTCTGCACGAGTTCGAGAAGGCCCTCACTGCCCTCAGAGTCGAGGGATGGAACGTCTGAATGGAGACCGTGCGATGAGAGCTTTGGTCAGTGGTGGTACCAGCGGCATTGGTGCGGCGGCATCCCTGCGGCTGGCAGAGGCAGCCTTGGCTCGGGGCGCCAAGCCGATGATCGCGGTGTGCGGGCATGAACCGAGCCGTCTGCAGGACGAGATCGTTCGCTCGATCCAGTCGATGGGCGGTACTGCGATCGCATTGTCGGGGAACCTGGGCGACCCGGAGGTACCGGCCCGGATGGTAACGGCTGCGGTCGAAGAATTCGGTGGCCTGGATGCACTCGTCTCGAATGCCGGGATCGCAAATCCTGGCCCGTTGAGCGAGCTGCCCGTTGAGGATTGGGACGACATGTTCTCCGTCAACGTGCGCGGTGCGTGGCTTCTCGCGAAAGCCAGTTACGTGCATCTGGCCGCCAGTCATGGTGCCGCGTGCTTCACGTCGTCCATGTCCGGTCAGATGCCACATGCCGGGTCGGGCGCCTATAGCCCGAGCAAAGCCGCATTGACGCTGCTCGCTCAGACACTCGCACTGGAGTGGGCCTCGGACGGGATCCGCGTGAACGTGGTCTCTCCGGGAATGACCCGCACGCGGATGACGGAGAAGATGTACGAGGATTCGCAGATCAAACAGCAGCGCGAACGCATAATCCCGCTGCACAGGATCGGGGACCCGATGGACGTCGCGAACGTCATCGAGTTCCTCGTCGGTCCGCTGTCGGGCTACGTCACGGGTCAAGACATCTGCGTCGACGGCGGATTCTCGAAATCGATTCTCAGCCACATCCCGGGTCGACCGAGCTCAAAAGCCTGATGGCGGCCTGGATATCTCTTGGTGGCGATCCTGACTCCCGTGAAGCGCGATCCGGGTGATTGAGTGGCTTGATGTCGCTGTACTGGTGGCGGCTGCGGCGGGATCAGCGTTCCAGGTCCTCTCCGGAATCGGGTTCGGCCTCATCGCCTCACCGCTTCTGATCTTGGCGCTGGGCCGCGAAGACGGTATTCGCATCGTCCTGATCATCTCGATCGTGCTGAACGCCGTCGTGCTGGCCCGCTCCATCCGGTTCGTACGCCTGGGCGACACGGTCAGGCTGCTCATTCCTGCTGCACTGCTCGTCGTCCCCGCCGTCTTCGTGCTGGGCAGTGTCCACGCGCCGGTCTTGACCGTGCTTGCCGGGGCGGCGGTGCTCTTCGGCACTGTGCTTGTTGCCCGGGGGCGTCCACTGCACTGGATGCTCGGGAGACGCGGCGCCGTCATCACGGGCGCTGCAAGCGGGCTGTTGACCGCTCTGACGGGCGTGGGCGGTCCACCTGTTGCGCTGTTCGTATCGGCGCGGCGATGGTCGGCAGCGGTGGCGCGCGGGACGATGCAAGCGTTCTTCCTCCCTCTGAACCTGGTCACGCTCATCGCTCTCGGACCGTTCGTGAATGGTGTCTCGAAACTCGGGTGGGCGGTCGCCGGGGTGGTCATCGGAGCTGTCATCGCCCTTCTCTTCGCAGGCCGGCTATCCGAAACCCTCATCAGGCGGACCACGCTCGCTCTGGCGGGCGTCAGCGCAGCATCACTCGTGGCGAACGGCATCGTCTCGCTCCTCTGAGACTGAGCGCCCGATTCCGTTTCGGATTCAGCGTGCTGGGCTCTGCTTCTTTCGGTGGCTGAAGGATGCTTCGAAGTCCTTGGCTTGCTGGACCGCAGCAGCACGGGAGTTGACACCCAGTTTGCGGTAGAGGTCGCGCATGGTCGATTTGAGGGTGTTCGGGCTGATGTAGAGGTCGGCGGCGATCTGCTGGGCGGACAGGCCGCTGGCAAGCAGCCCGAGGATCTGCCGTTCGCGTTTCGTGAGCTTCGGAAGGGCCGGCTCTTCGCCTCCAGTGGGGCGCTTGCCGTGGATCACCTCACCGGCCTGAAGGGCAAGGACTGCGAGCGTCCGTGTGGGGACGAACGTGTACGCGCTGTACATCCGCTGCTGCTGGATGATCGCGTTGGCCGAGCGGAACGACTCGGCCGCGGTCGGGAAGTGGCCGAGTTCGTGGTGAGACGCCGACGCCAGCAGCAGCGCGGGCGCCTCGACGCGCGGTGCGGCGGTCAACTTGCGGGCTTCCTCGCTGCTCGCGAGCGCATCCACGTACCTGCCCTCGAAGTACGCGAGCGACGCATCCAGCAGCGGATCGAGAGCTGTCTCGGTCGGGATGGGCGCAACGTTGCCGCGGAGCCGTGGCCGAGCTCGAGCGAGGCGAGCGCGAGCGGCGTTGACGTAGCGGGCATCGGAGCCACCGAGTTGAGCTTCCGAGTGTCGGTCGAGTTCGCGCTCGAGCTGGGCATCCACCGACGCTGCTCCGGGATTGCCCTGGGCCAGGAGGGCGGACACCCAGAGCGCGGCCGCCCATTGCTCTCCGAGCGGGAGGCCCAGCGCCCGGGCGAGGTCCGCCTCAGCACTGCGGTCGCCTCGATCCTGCTTGAGCAACGCCGAGGTCAGGAACAGGATCACGTCATAGCGGCCATTGGTGGCCGGCTCTGCTTGAGCCCGGGCCAACCACAGGTCGGCGTCGTTGAGTCGCCCGCGGTCCGCGTGGGCCCAGGCGATATGAGCGGCCGCTCGCCGTGCGATCACCGGCTGCCGGGTGAGCCGCGCGAGATCGTAGGCCTCCTCGTATTCGCCGATGGCACCGGAGGCTTGCGCTGCGTCGAGGGTGCGGCCCCACTGGAAACGAAGGTGCGGCAATGAGTTGACGATCGCGGCGCGCTCGGAAGCGTCGATCCTGCTGAGGACGGCCTTGGCTTCCAGAACGGTGCGCCGCGCTTCCTCCAGCCTGCCGGCGGTGCGGTCGCCGGCGGCCTTACCGGTCAGCAGGATGAGGGTATCCAGGTTGGCGGAGGCTTCGGGGTCCGGGTTCGGGGTGAGCCGGCCGTCGTGGAAGAACCTTCGCGGTTCGCCGTCGATGACCACGTGCTGCAGGTAGTTGGCAGCCACGCTCAAGCTGGGCATGTTGACGAACGCTTCACCGGGAAGAGCCTTCAGAGCGGCGAGCAGGTGTTTCGGCGCCGTGCTCGCGAACGCGTCCCAGTGGCTCTCGACCACGGCGGCCGCCGCCTGCCAGCCGTCGCGCGCGCCGGTCTCGGCTACCAGCACCGGGAGGTCGAACGGCCTCGAGCGCGGGTCGATGATCACCGGCGCATCGTCAGACAGCTCTTCAGAGGTCATCGTTCGCTCACTGCATCAGCCTGCCACCTTCACCGCCGGCGCACACGTCCCGTTGGGGTGACCGGTGGGTTTCCGCTGATGTCACCCGATCGAGGGGGAGGCGAGCGCGCGATTTATCACGATCAGACATCAGGGAGCGTACCCCATTCGGGGGTAGATGGGGATGGTTTTCCCCACCCTGCGGGGTGAACTTCGCGTACTCGTCGTGACCGGGGCGTGTCGTGACCGATTAGCTGACTACTGAACTTTGGGGGCCGGAGTGTTCCCTTCGCACATCGGGGAGGTCTCTGTGGGGACGCACGAGAACAGCAGAAAGGCCAGGGCCGGCGTGCTGCCGCGCCTCCGGTCACGACGACTGAGGCTGGTGGCGACGCTCGGTGCGCTTGCCCTGACCGTTTCCACTCTCGCAACGACGGCCCTCGTGGTCACGGCTGGCCCTGCGGTTGCCGCACCCGGTACGCCCGGGACGCCGCAGACACCTTCCGTGGCGTTCCAGGAGAACTTCGAGAACGGGGTCGCCAATACGCCGGTGGCCTTGACCGCGTACTCCGGTGCGACGGGACAGAAATACACCGCCGATCCCCTGTGGCTCGCCAGCTGCAACGGCCAGGTCCGCAACTACAACACACCGTCGACGACGCTCGGCAACTGTCAGATCGAGACCGACTCAGCTCACCTGAATCAGCTGGCGTACGCCCTGGGAGTCCACGGAGGCTCTGCCACACCGGCTGCCAACCACGCCGTCACGGCGTACACCGAGAACAACCCGGGCGCGAACGCGACCGAGTTCCAGACCGCGACCAACATCCCCCTCGCCTCGTCGTCCGGTCGGTTCCTGACTTTCAGCGTCGACACGGCGGCGGTGAACTGCCCGCCGGTCGCGTCGGCGCCGCTGTACCAGTTCGCGTTCCTCAACCAGGGCGGCACGGCGACGAACGTCGGTGGCCAGCTGAACGCCTGTTCCTCCGGTACGACCGTCAACGTGCCCGCGAGCGGCTCGGTCGGTGCGGAGCCCATCAACGTCGGCACATACACGTCGAACGGGTCGCTGCTGTTCAACGGGTCGACCCTCGGCATCCGCATGCAGAACGCGAACGGTACGGGCGTCGGTAACGACGCCGCCTTCGACAACATCAAGATCCTGGATGTGACCCCGCAGCTGGACAAGGCGTTCACGCCCACCAGCGTGCAGACCGGCGGCACCTCCACCCTGACCTTCACCGTCACCAACACGAGCGAGCTCGCATCCAAGGCGGGCTGGGGCTTCACCGACAACCTGCCCGCCGGACTGACTCTCGCGAACGGCACCGTGGGCGGTACCTGCAATGCGACGACCTCAGCGACGGCGGGCGCCACGTCCGTCGTCGTGACGAACGGGACGCTCACGGCCGGTGAGCAGTCCTGCACCATCACGGTCCAGGTCACCTCGCCGGTGGCCGGCAGCTTCACCAACGGTCCCGGCAACGTCACGCCGGTGGGCCTCAACCCGCCGGGCGACACCACGGTCACCTTCTCCGACCCGACTCCGCCGACGATCGGGTGCACGACCGACCCGGCGATCTTCAACACCGGCTATGACGCGGGGACCGGCGGCCAGGCGACCACCGGATCGAACGACGTCCGGTGGACCGTCGCCGGCGGTGTCGATGGTTTGTACCACAACCCGAGCATCACAACGCCGTCCACCGACCCGAACCCCGTGCTTCCGCCGGCAGGTACCACCTTCGCTCCTGCTGTCGTGGGCAACGCGGTTCCCGCTGCCTGGGCTGCCAGTCCCGCCGGCAACGCGCAGTGGATCTCGGCGAACTACGCAGGAGTCGGTGTTCAGAACCAGACCGCCGGCAGCGGGGACTGGTACTACCGGTACCAGTTCAACCTCGACCCGGCAGTGGACCCGGCGAGCTTCGCGCTGGACATGAAGTGGCTGGCGGACAACTCGGTTGCCGGCGTGTGGGTGAACAACATCCCGCAAACGGGAGCGAACCTGCCCCAGAACACCACGAACCCCTACCAGTACGCCGGCTTCACACTCGCGAATGCCGCGCAGACCTCGTTGACGACCGGCTGGAAGACCGGGCTGAACACGATCCTCGTTCAGATCAAGAGCTTCTGGACGAATGAGGGCTTCGACGCGCAGGTGCAGTCCTCGGTGCTGTGCCCGGCGCCGGCCTACTCGGTCACGAAGACCGCATCGGCCGCGACCGTCCAGCCCGGCGGGAACCTGACGTACACGGTCACGGTGAAGAACACCGGCAACGTCGCCTACACGGCAGCGAACCCGGCGACGATCACGGACGACCTCTCCGGTGTGCTGGATGACGCTGTCTACAACGGGGATGCCGCTGTGGCCTTCTCGGGCGGGTCGACGTCCGCAGCGCCCACGGTCACGGGCTCGACGCTCTCGTGGGCCGGTGCGTTGGCCGTAGGCGAGACCGCCACCATCACGTACTCGGTGAAAGTGGATTCGCCGGACGCCGGCGATCACGAACTGACGAACGCCGTCACCCCCGGTACGAACGGCGGAGGCTGCACGACAGCAGCCGACTGCACGACGACAACGCCCGTCCAGTCGTTCTCCGTCACGAAGACCGCCGACCAGGCCGACGTGGTTCCCGGCCAGAAGGTGACCTACACCGTCACGGTGAAGAACACCGGCGGTGTCGACTACACCGCAGGCGCACCTGCTTCGTTCAGTGACGACCTGTCGGCCGTGCTGGATGACGCGACGTACGACAACGACGCCACCGGTGGTGCCACCTATGCGGCGCCGACGCTGTCCTGGTCCGGTCCGCTCGCGGTCGGCGCCACGCAGACGATCACCTACTCGGTGACCGTGAACAGTCCGGACACCGGTGACCAGCACCTGAACAACACGGTCGTCACCCCGCCAGGCATCGGCGGCGACTGCGACCCGAACGCGGGCAACCCCGCGTGTACGGTCAACATCCCCTCCGGCTCGTACACCGTGGCGAAGTCTGCCTCGGCGACCGAGGTGACCGCGGGTGACACGGTGACATACACGCTCACCGTGACGAACACCGGCTCGATCGACTACACGGCTGTGGCACCGGCGACTCTGACGGACGACCTCTCCCGCGTGCTCGATGACGCGACGATCGTCAGTGGCCCGGACAACGGAGCCACGGTCAGCGGCACCGCCCTGAAATGGTCGGGTGCTCTCCCCGCCGGGCAGACGGTCGTCATCACCTACACGGTGAAGGTCGACAGTCCGGACACCGGTGACAACGTCATGACCAATACGGTGCGGCCGAACTCGCCGGGCGGATCCTGCGATCCTGCCGGCAGCTGCACCACGACGAGCGACGTGCGGGCGTTCACGGTGTCGAAGTCCTCGTCGCCCGCCGGCGCGGCGAACCCGGGTGACAAGGTCACCTACACGGTCACCGTGAAGAACACCGGTACGGCGGACTTCACCGCCGCCAACCCGGCGTCCGTCACCGATGACCTCTCGGCGGTGCTGGACGACGCGACCTACGACAACGACGCCACCAGCGGTGCCACCTACGCGGCCCCGACGCTGTCGTGGACGGGCGCTCTGGCGGCCGGCGCCACGGTCACCCTGACCTACACAGTGACCGTCAACACTCCGGACACCGGTGACCACGCTCTGACGAACGGGGTCGTGCCCGGCGGTGGCGGCACCTGTGTGACGGGGGAGTGCACCACGACGAACCCCGTGGAGTCGTACACCGTCGCCAAGACGGCTTCGGCCGGCCCGGTGCACCCGGGCGACACCGTCACCTACACGGTGACTGTGACCAACACGGGAGCGGTCGACTACACGGCCGCAGCGCCGGCGTCGATCACCGATGACCTGTCCCAGGTTCTCGACGACGCCACCTATGTGGCAGGTTCGGCCACCAACGGGGCCACCGTGACCGGAAACGCGCTGGCCTGGTCGGGTCCGCTCGCGGTCGGCGCGCTCCAGACGATCACCTACCAGGTGCTCGTCGGCCCAGCGGGCAGCGGCGACGGCACCTTGACCAACACGGTCGTCGGCGACCCGGGGAAGGGTGGTTCGTGCCTCACCCCCGGCGACTGCACCACGACCACGCCCGTTCAAGCGTTCAGCGTGACCAAGACGGCGGATCAGACGCAGGTCACCCCCGGTTCTGTCGTCACGTACACGGTGACGGTGAAGAACACCGGCGCGATGGACTACACGGCCGCCGCTCCGGCGTCGTTCACCGACGACCTGTCGGCAGTGCTGGATGACGCCACCTACGACAACGACGCCACTGGCGGAGCGACCTACGCCGCGCCGACACTGTCGTGGTCGGGTGCGCTGGCGGTGGGCGCGACGGTGACCGTGACCTACTCGGTGACGGTGAATGACCCGGACACCGGTGACAAGGTGATGCCGAACACCGTCGTAACGCCTACCGGTGGCGGTGGTGACTGCCCCACGGGGACGGACAATGCGGCGTGCACCGTGACGATCCCCTCGGGGTCGTACACCGTCACCAAGAGCGCCGACACGTCCGAGGTCGTCTCCGGCGGCACCATCACCTACACGGTGACGGTGACCAACACCGGTAAGACCGACTACACGGTCGCGAAGCCGGCCTCGTTCCGTGACGACCTGACCAACGTGCTGGATGACGCCGCCTACGACAACGACGCCAGCAACGGAGCGAGCTATGCGGCTCCGATGCTGTCCTGGTCCGGTCCGCTCGCGGCCGGCGCCACCGTGAAGGTGACGTACTCGGTTACCGTGAACAACCCAGACACCGGCAACCACCACCTGGTGAACGCGGTCGTGCCCACCGGACCGGGCGGCGCCTGCGACCCGGCCGGGAGCTGCCTGACCAACACCCCGGTGGGCTCGTACACGGTGACGAAGTCGGTCTCGACGACGAACGCCGTCAAGCCGGGAGCCAAGGTCGTGTACACGATCACGGTGGTCAACACGGGCCAGTTCGCCTACACCTCCGCCACGCCCGCGAAGTTCACGGACACCATGACGGACGTGCTGGACGACGCCACCTACGACAACGACGCCACCAACGGGGCGACGCTGAACGGGAACATCCTCTCGTGGGCGGGTCCGCTCGGGATCGGTGAGACCGTGAAGGTCACCTACTCGGTGACCGTCGACAACCCCGACACCGGCAACGGTCGTCTGATCAACAAGGTCGACCCGCCCGTGAACGGCGGGGGCTCCTGCGACCCGGCCGGCAGCTGCGACACCAGCACGCCGGTCGTGCCGCCCGCGCCCGGAACCGGGCTGGCCTTCACCGGTAGCGACGTCGTCGCCCCGGGCCTCATCGCCCTGCTCCTGCTCGGCGCCGGAGTCACCTTCCTGGTGATCCGCCGACGCCGCGCGACCGAGTAGGCGACACGGGGGAAGGGTGGGCCGGCGGATACCGCCGGCCCACCCTGGTGTCGCCAGCGGAAGTCCGCTCGACGAACTCCCGCGCCCTCTCGGCCGAGGTTCGCCTCGGCGGAGGGTCCCCCAGTGCGGTTCCCCGCTAGGATGATCGCGCCCCGTTGCCACGAGGCAAACCGAGGGATCACACGGGACGATGGAGCGGGGGACGCATGGCGGCGACACGTCGTGAGGTGGCGGAGGCGGCGGGCGTCTCGGTCCGGACGGTCTCCAATGTCGTCAACGGTTTCG